>ERZ772882.90-NODE-90-length-120486-cov-9.774983_pt1 | contig 120486 bp, 92 predicted proteins | sample MGYA00580576_ERZ772882 | MGnify/ENA primary metagenome ERZ772882 (study PRJEB29015, sample SAMEA2737658) | human gut metagenome | biome: human gut; feature: human-associated habitat; material: faeces | place: China | collected 2012 ... | reverse complement strand
ACATCGGCTTCAGTCTTGAACTGACTTAAAAACTCTTTGCTCAGCAGTTCCGACGAAACCAACTTTCTCTTCTTTGACATAACACTGTCCATAAAAGCAATCTTTTAAAATTAGTAAAAAATAATGCGGATCTTCAGACCCGCATTACCGTTTACACAATTTTGTGGACAGTGTCACGTACAAAGTGGACGAACTTCTTGATGTCATCACATCAGGGGCAATACTCAACTTATCATTGAAAAGCACAGATATATTATCTGATTACCTTACATTGGCACTCAATTCTCCGATAGTGCGCTTACAAGCTAAACGAGATGCAGGAGGCTCTATCATTCATAATAGGAATCTTCTTTCTTTATAAACAGGACTTCGGACGGTTCGATGCTTTCCAGCGAGAACAGGCTCGGTGTGCCTTTGTACAGGCTATCAAATGAAGCCACGAAATCCCCTCAAAGAAAAACTGGAAGGTTATATCCTTTCCTTCATTGTAGAAAAACAGTCTCAAGCATCCTTTACGGATAAGGTATTCTTATCCGCAACCTTACCTTCCTCCGATAGTATAGTATCGTTTTAGATGGAATGGATAGTGTTTCTGTTGCTTCAAAAGGAAAGTGTTCGTTTGAATATCTTTCTGCCATAGCGCAAATTTATAAATAATTTCAGATTTATCTGAATCTGGTATGAAGAAGTTTCATAATGAAAATGCTACCTTTGTGCTGGTAATCATATAAATAATCAAAATTTTAATATAGATCAATATGATAAATACACTGACATCCTTGCGTCTCATTTTTGCCATGATGGTTTTTGGGGCGCATTGCTATGTTATAGACGACTTTTTCAGTACGCATTTCTTCTAAGGAAGGATTTGTAGGAGTCAGATTCTTTTTCGTACTGAGCGGTTTTATCATCGCATATAACTATCAACATAAACTGGAAGAGAACAAGACGGATAGAAGGACGTTTTGGGTCGCCCGTTTCGCACGTGTATATCCCCTGCACTGGCTGACGCTGTTTGTGGCAGCCGTTTTGGGAAACTATGTCGTGGCATCCGGCGTAATGGACAGGCTGGCACATTTTCTGACTTCCCTGACCCTTACCAATGCCTATATTCCCAAGGCGGACTACTTCTTTTCATTCAACAGTCCTTCATGGAGCCTGTGCTGCGAGCAGCTGTTTTATTTCTCTTTTCCGTTCCTAATACCGCTGGCAAAGCGTTACAGACAACTGCTTTATGTGTTTCTTGTTATGGCGATAGCGGTCGTTGTCGGCATGTACCTGACACCACCGGAAGAAATAAAAGGATACTGGTATGTCAATCCGATAACCCGTTTCCCGGATTTCATACTCGGTATGTTGCTGTTCCGGCTATATGAACATCTGAAAAGCAGGAATATCACAGCACGGCAAGGCAACATCATGGAGATTGTGTCTGTAGCCGTATTTATGGTTTTTACCTGTACGCTTCCGATATTTCCAAAGTGTACCGCTATTCCTGTTATTACTGGCTGCCTGTAGCGATGGTGATTATCAGTTTCGCTTTGCAGAAAGGCGTCATTTCACGACTGTTGAACAACCGTCTGATGGTAACGGGTGGAAAGATAAGCTACAGTTTCTGTCTGATACACCTTTTCGTATTGCTATCTTACGCGGAATGGCAAAAGACTGCGGCTTTAAGGATAGAATGGTATTATTCAGTACCTGTATTATTTGTCATTATCATTCTGCTTAGTCTGCTTTCATACCGTTATTTTGAGAAACCGATAAACAAGAAAATCAAACAATTACTCAACAAATAAACATGGAACAACTTATAAAAAAAGTCCTCGTATAGAGGTTGTGGATGCCCTGCGCGGCTTTGTCGTGATGGCCATTATCCTGGTTCATAATCTGGAACACTTCATTTTCCCGGTATATCCTGACAGTTCTCCGGGATGGCTGAATGCGCTGGATCAGGGAGTATTCAATGGGATTTTTAGCCTTTTTGCAGGAAAGGCATACGCTATCTTTGCCCTGCTGTTTGGGTTTACATTCTACATTCAGACCAGCAACCAGAAGAAACAGGGGAAAGATTTTGGTTATCGCTTTCTTTGGCGCATGGTGCTTCTGGTGGGTTTTGCCATATTGAATGCAGCCTTCTTCCCGGCCGGTGATGTACTTCTGCTGTTCGCTGTAGTAAGCCTTGTCCTTTTCCTGACACGCAATTGGAGCGACCGAGCGATTCTGATAACTTCCATTCTCTTTTTACTGCAACCTGTTGAATGGTATCACTATGTGGCGAACCTGTTCAATCCGGCTCATCAGTTACCGGACCTGAAAGTCGGAGAAATGTATGCGGAAGTGGCAGCATATACCAAAGCCGGAAATTTTGGAGATTTTCTGTTGGGAAACATCACACTGGGTCAGAAAGCAAGCTTGTTCTGGGCAATCAATGCCGGACGTTTCTTCCAGACAGCCGGACTGTTCCTGCTCGGTTTCTATATCGGAAGAAAGCAGCTTTTCGTTTCATCGGAAAAGAATCTTCGTATATGGGTAAAGACACTGATTGTAGCTGCCATATCATTTGCACCGCTGTACACGCTGAAAGACCTTATCATGAAGAATGACGCTATTGTGCAGCAGTCTGCCGGAACCGCTTTCGACATGTGGCAGAAACTTGCCTTTACACTGGTGCTTGTCGCATCCTTCGTCATTCTGTATCAGAATAGGACATTCAGCAAACTGGTGGGCAATCTGCGGTTTTATGGCAAGATGAGCCTGACGAACTACATCACACAGTCCATTATCGGAGCAGCTATCTATTTCCCATTCGGGCTGTACCTTGCTCCATATTGCGGATATACCGTCAGCCTGCTGATCGGTCTGTTCACATTCTTTCTGCAGGTTCTTTTCTGTAAATGGTGGCTTGGCAAACACAAACAGGGGCCTTTGGAGTACATCTGGCACAAATGGACCTGGATAGGAACGGATAAATAAAATTACTGTCTGTATGAAACAAGTCATTTTAGAAACCCCAAGACTGCTATTGCGGGAAATGGACATCTCGGATATGGATTCTCTCCGTATGATTTTACAGGATGAAAAAGTGATGTATGCCTACAACGGAGCTTTCGATGAACGGGAAACTTCCATGTGGATGCAAAAGCAGCTCCAACGTTATAAAGATTTCGGATTCGGTCTTTGGGCTATCGTGCTGAAAAAGAACGGTGAAATGATTGGGCAATGCGGAATAACGATGCAGGAATACAATGATATGTTGGTTCCGGAAGTCGGATATCTTCTGGCCTACAAACATTGGCACAAAGGATATGCAATAGAAGCTGCTACGGCATGTCGGGATTATGGATTCAGTGCATTGCATTTCGATGCAATGTATTCAATAATCCGTGACAACAATATTGCATCACAAAAAGTTGCGATAAGGAATGGTATGATACCGATTGATTCTGTTGTCAAGCATTATCGTGGAGAAGAAATGCCTCATAAGGTATACCGCATAAATGCTTCCTGCTTTTCGGATAACAAAGCGGTACAATGAAATATATTGGTTCAGTTCTGTATGCCCTGTTAAGTTTGGAACATACAGACTGAACCGATTTCTCTTTATTCAAAGAAAACAGCTGGGTAACGTACAATTCCCTTAATGCTTTTCAATGCATCAGGTATCAGTTCGATAACCTGACAATATCCAGAAGGCACATCAAACGGAAACGTGATACCATAGTCTGCTGCTTGGCGGTAACCAAAACGCAGATAATAGTCTTTATGCCCAAGCAGTACTGCTGTTCCATATCCAAGTGCGGCAGTTCTTTTATGTGCTTCTTTAAGTAACATTCCTCCTATGCCTCTATTCTGGTATTCAGGAAGAACGGCAAGCGGAGCTACAGCCAAAGATGTATGGACTTCACTTTCTGAAACAATTTCCACTTTTGTCAACAAAATATATCCTACTATTTCTTCTTGATCTGTTTTCGCAACTAACGACAGTTCCGGAATATATGTATCGGACTTATGCAGTTTGTCCACTAAATGATGTTCCTGATGGTTGCTTTCCTGCATATCTGCAAAAGCTGCTTCTATCAGTTTACAGATAGCCGGTAATTCTGTACTTTCATCTTGCCTTATTCTGATATTCATTGTTGGATCATTTTTCGTTTTACGGTCAGTAATAGTTCAATGTCTTATCGCTGCATGTGCAAAATCGGATACGCTTTCCCTTCTGCATCCAAATCAGAACGGGTTATAACCGAAAATCCCATATGCTGGTAAAAACCTACAGCCTGTATATTTTGTTCGTTCACATCAACTTTGTACACTTGCAATTTTTTAATAGCATACATTACTAACTTCTTGCCAATACCTTTTTTTCGATAGTCGTTATGAATAAACAACATTTCAATGTTATTCTCTGCTACTCCTATAAATCCAACCAGACGGCCGTCTTGTTCACATCCATACAAGGCAACATACTGAAAATAGGCAGGAAGATGCTCTTTGTAATACAAAAAATCTTCCTGTTTCAAAAAATCGTGCGTATTCAGTACGGCACTTCCCCAAATATCCATAAGAATCGGATAATCCGTTTTTTTGATTTCTATAATCATGTTCCATTACGTTTAATTCAATTATTCAGTTTCCCAAACGATTATTTCTGTACGCTGATGGGGCACTTTCAACATTGTAAGCCATCGGAAATTGGAAATATCATTGTTCCTGTATTACCAATGCCTGTTCAACGTAAAATTACACAAAAAAATTCAAGAGAGCTTTAGTTAAGAAAAAGAGTAAAGAGTTGTTGAATGAAGCAAAGCGAAAGTCGAAATGACAATAAAGAGAACGGCTTGATTCATCATGTAAAGACCAACGGGATGGGGTCAAGTGGTTTTGGTCTGCTCAAAACACAAACTAGCGACCATTGAAAAACAGAGTTCCGACTTCGGAGTAACTCAAAGGAAATCTTGCTGCTCCGTTGGAAGCAAACGGGAAGGCTAGAGGAGTATAACCCCGTTGGCTCATTGGGGCGATTTTAGCGGTACGTGCACTGCGTGAAGAAAATACCCTAACGAGCTATGGCTTTTCTGTTCCTCAAAGCCTGCGTAAGTGTTAGTGGCTATCGGCATACCCTTTCTTTTTGTCGATATGACATCTATCCGCTTGTCGGCAGATCGAATATCCGACCGACCTGCTTGCGAATAGTGACATTTTCTACAGCCACTTAGCTGGCAGATTTGTTGACGTATAAAAATTGCTATACATTGAGAATCATTACAAAACACATTCCTCATCGTTTCATCAAACCGTTTGTCAAAAGAAAAGTAATGAACAGCGTTATGCTTCCTTTCACTTTTCATCAGTCAAATCCTTTTATTGAGAGATTGATGAAGATGTAAATTGTTGTATTCCTTTATGTTTATATATTTTTGATCGTTTTTCAATAACCTCATTCATCCACTTGCGGAAATAGTAATATTTGTCCTGACGCAAAGTTCGAGGCAATATTCTCCACTGCATTCCTGTTCTTACGAAACACATAATGATCAAAAATGAAACGAAATGAATATTTTCTAAATTATTTTTCGAAAACTAACATTTTTTTATATTTTAGTGTTTACTTTCACCAAAGTAAATGTAAACTTGGTAATTACAATAATTCAAAATTATCCTACAAATATCAAAAAATATCTCGAACCAACATTATTAACAAATTACAATCATCCTGAAATACAAAATATTGCTGACTCTATCATTAATATAAAAGACTCTCTAACTATCGAAATAATAAAACATGCTTTGAAATATTCTTCGGAAAGAATAGAATTTGATAATGAACTAGCACAAAAATTAGACAAAGGTACTTGTACTACCTTAGGCGTTGAAACGATCTTAGAAAGAGGCAAAGGCACTTGCAGTGAATATTCAAATTTGTTCATCGCTTTAATGCGTAAAATTGGAATTCCTTGTCGTATGGCAGTAGGTATGGCTTACATGCCCCAGAAGAATTTTCAAGGTAGTCATGCATGGGCAGAATGTTATATTAATAACTATGGTTGGATAGCTGTAGATCCACAAAATGGTTTTATGTGGTTTCCTCCAGTTGTAATTAAATTATTTCATGGTCAAGATTTTATTGATTGCAATATAAAAACTTTACCTGATATGTATCCTGTAAATATAAAAATCTTGGAATACTAACATACATCCTGTTTGTAGGATTAAACATGCGCATATTTAATTCTACCAACGGGTTATCTTTATATACCTGACACATGCATTCGGTGCATCAAAAACCTAAACTTACCAACTATGAATGATTTGAGAACCCACTTATCAAGACTCTACAGCATATTTTTTCTCTCGCTTTATCTTCTCGGATTTTCAAACATACTTCATGCCCAAAACACAGCTCATCTCGACAACATTGTAGACGTCACCCAATGGATCAACGTTCATTTCGCCAAGGGGAAGCTTCCCCCCTTCTCATTCCGATACAATAACATCAACTCTCAAAACTTTATCACTCACTGGAAATATAACTGTGAAGAACTCTCTACCTCCACTCCAAAAGCCATCCAAAAGTTGATCACGTATCAAGACCCAGTTTCTGGACTCAAAATCGAATGTACTGTTACTGGTTTCAAAGAATTCAATGCTGTGGAGTGGGTTATACGACTAACAAACACTTCTAAGACAAACACTCCGATTATGGATGAATTCAAGGTTTTGAATCAAACATATGAAAGTCGTAAAAAAGGAGCATTCACTTTGTTGCATGCACGAGGCAGCTGTGGTTCAAAAGCGGATTTTATGGTTTCTATTGATACGCTAACATCCTCTCCTTTACATTTGGCACCTCAAGGTGGACGCTCCTCCGACAATACGGCACTGCCGTTTTTCAACCTAATGGCGCCTGGACAACAAAGAGGAGTATTGGTCGCTGTAGGTTGGACTGGAGGCTGGCAGGCTAACCTGGCTGTCTCGAACAACGAGACAGTCTCTCTGCATTCAGGCATGGAACGCTTCCGACTTTATCTCAAGCCTGGTGAAACGATCCGTACTCCTATGATCTGTCTGATGTTCTGGGAAGGGATCACTTTTATGCAAGGACAGAATAAATTCCGCCGATTCCAACAAACTTGCCACAGCCGACAAATAGACGGGGACCCTGTACATTATCCATATGCCAGTGGATTTCCAGCATTCGGTCCCAAACCTTGTACCGAAGGTGGTTGCTTAACCGAAGAAATGGATATCGCATTGATACGACGCTACAAACAATTCGGCATCATGCCCGAATGCTTTTGGCTGGATGCCGGTTGGTATGCCGACAGTGGAGCCCCTGTATACGACTGGTGTGACTGCGTTGGTAGTTGGGTCCCTGACTCCACTCGCTATCCTCGCGGATTAAAACCGATTGCCGATGAGGCCCACCGCCTAAATACAAAATTTTTGCTATGGTTTGAACCTGAACGAGTCAGCCGAGGATCATGGTTAGCCGTACAACATCCCGAATGGCTGCTCCATTCTCCGATCCGCAATTCGGCCCTACTTGATTTGGGTAATACTGAAGCACTCAACTGGTTGCAAAACCATGTGGGAGACATGATCGAAGAAGTAGGTATCGATATTTATCGACAGGATTTCAACCACCCCGGGAAACCGTTCTGGGAAGCTAATGAAGATCCCGACCGAATCGGCATGATGGAAATCCGTCATATTGAAGGGCTGTATGCATTTTGGGACTATCTGTTGGATCGATTCCCTAATTTGTTGATAGACAACTGTGCGGCAGGTGGACGACGAATCGACCTGGAAATGATGTCGCGCAGCGTCCCTCTCTGGCGGACCGATTACCAATACGACGAACCCACTGGCAAGCAGGGTCATTTCTACGGACTAAGTTTCTTCTTAGCACAACATGGCTCAGGAATTTCAGATACAGACAATTACTCGGTCCGGTCAAATATGGGTGCATGTCAAGTCTCTAACTTCGATATTACCACGAACAGACTCAGTTTACCCGACATTCAACAAGCCATTGCTACATTCAAAAAATATCGTCATTATTATCTCGAAGATTATTACCCATTAACCGGCATTATTGACGCTTTTTCCGACAAAATCTGGATAGCATACCAAATGCATTGTCCTTCGGATAATTCAGGTATTGTGATGGCTTTTCGCCGTCCTGAATCCAATGTGGACCGCATCAAAGTATATCTGCAAGGTATCGATCCTGGGAAAATCTATAATCTGTATAATGACAACACTAAACACACTCAAAGTATTTCCGGTCGTCAACTTGCCGAAGGTTTTTATCTGAACATTCCACAAGCCCGGGGTTCTTTGCTGTTGCATTATCAATGCATTGAATGAATTATTACTAAACTAAAGATTTAGCAAAAGTCACCGTCCTCTTCACGCACGTAGCACAGATACATCTCCCGCTTAGCTGTAATAATTTCCGGCGGCAACGATTCAGACGAAAGCCCACCGAGGCAAAGACGACACCCGAAGCCCCTACGGTCGGAGTATCAGTGCAGGTGATCAGCGCAGCCAGCAACGCCACCCCGCAGAGCGAAGCTGCTACCACAAAGGGGGGGATCGGAACGAAAGTACCATACTAAATACACCGACAAACAGTTACCCAACAGATGAAACAGGTTAGCATGAAAAAACATATACACTACATAGCACCATAGGGGCCCTCCACTCACGGCTCCCACCTGATCCGGCGATACGGGTAGTAGGAAAAGAACCAACAGCAAGACTATGAACGGGATTCTGAACTGTTGCATTGTTTGCGGCGTTTTCGGATGTGGTGCATGATCACAATGGCGCTCTGTGGAGTCATGTAAAAAGAGGGGGCGGGTTGCTCAACCACTATCTGGACTACCTCTGATAATGGTAACTGCCGATAATGCGGACGAGTTCTGAGCTGGTGTACGCGCCGATAGATCTCACGGAACATAATTCGCTTGTTGCGTATCATACCATTCAGCCTGTTCCCATGATCCATGCTTGATATGACACGCATAGCTCGCTCCGGAGAGACCCAAAATCTTGACGAGGGGGAGTTCACTACTTGATACATAACTTCTCTTAATTGGATGGGACCGGAGCTCTGTGCAATCTGACGACGATAGGCGTTCAATAAGTCACGATCGCGTTCGGAACGATATTCGAAAATCCTGTGTATCGGCATGTAAAACAACTTGATACACAAAGTTACCAATACTGGAGAGAACAAAGATTACTGACCAAATGATTTGTATTCACTCTATACTATCCTTAATTCGAAAAAAACTCCATTTTTAATTATTGATACGTGTTGTGATTTACTGTAAAAATTCTATCTTTGATTGATAGGGATATAAAATACACATATGCGTGTGTATGTCTATTTTGCGGTCATTTGTCATTCAAAACCAAACAGATTTCGAACTCTCACCGAGGAGCATTATATGATTTTCATATTGTTCATTTTATTAACCAAAAGTAAAAAACTTAATTTTAATTAATAATGAAATCTATTTTGTTTAAAGTAGCTAAAATTTTCACACTATTCCTTGTTTTCTACAACTTTCCGTGTAAAACAAAAGCACAAGAGTTTTACACATTTAAGTCGCCTGATGACCGTTTAAGTGCGGAAATCACATTAGGCAATGACATACGTTTTTCACTCAAACATGATAACACCCAAATTCTTGCGCCTTCTGTAATTGGTATGAAATTGAGTGACGGTCAGATATTAGGCAAAAATCCTAAATTACAAAAAATTTTCACCTCCAATTGTGATGAGACGGTTCCTGCCATTTTCTATAAAAAGAGCGAAATAAAAGATCAGTTTCATGAAGTCCATTTTCAGTTTCGTAATAGTTACGGATTGACTTTTCGTCTGTATAATGACGGGTTTGCATATCGTTTTACCACTAATATAAAGGACAGTATCATTGTGCATAACGAGATTGCGCAATACCAATTTTCCCAAAACTATCTTGTATGGGTCCCTTATGTCAAGGATTCTGAACACAAAAGCATTGAGCAGCAATTTTTCAGCTCATTCGAAAATCAATATACTCATGATAAACTTTCCAATATTGACAGTACCCGATTAATCTTCCTCCCCTGTTTAGTCGAATTGAATAACGGCAAGAAACTGTGCATCACTGAGTCTGATCTAGAGAATTATCCGGGTATGTTTTTAAAGCGAACTCAAAGCACATCCATGCAATCTTTTTTTGCTCCTTTTCCCAAAACCACTCAATATGACACCCGGCATATACTAGTACAGGATAGGGAAAACTATATCGCTAAAACATCCGGAACTCGCTCTTTCCCATGGCGGATCTTCATTGTAACCGACAATGACAAGGACCTAACCAATAACGATATGGTGTATCGTTTGGCGTCTCCTTGTCGAATTCAGGATATTTCTTGGATAAAGCCAGGTAAGGCGGCATGGGAATGGTGGAGCCAAATTAATCTTTCAGGGGTTGATTTCCGCGCGGGGAAAAATAATGACACGTACCGTTATTTTATCGATTTTGCTGCAGAAAATGGTATCGAATATGTAGTTATAGACGGTGGATGGTACGATCAGGAAAAAGGTGATATTTTCAAATCTATTCCTGAAATTGATATTCCCGATTTGGTTAATTACGGAAAAAGTAAAGGAGTCGATATTATTCTGTGGGTTGGTTACTCACCTTTCGAACGCAATTTGGGGAAAGCTATTCAGTACTATGCCGATATGGGTGTGCGCGGTTTTAAAGTGGATTTTATGGATCGGGACGATCAGCAAACTATCAACTTTTTATATAAGGCCGCAGCATTATGTGCAGAACATCATATGTTACTGGATTACCATGGAACGTGTAAACCTGCCGGTATTCAACGAACCTATCCAAATGTCATGAATTTTGAAGGTGTCAATGGGCTAGAACAAGTTAAATGGATGCCTGGGTCATCTCTCGATCAGGTAGTGTATGATGTAACTATACCATTTATCCGTATGGTCGCCGGTCCGATGGACTATACACCTGGAGCTATGCGTAATGCGACAAGACAATGTTATATGCCGATATATTGGGATCCTATGAGCCAAGGGACACGTTGTAGGCAATTAGCTGCATACGTAATTTTTGAGGCCCCTCTAAACATGCTGTGCGACAGTCCAACATCTTATAACGCAGAGCAGGAATGTCTGCATTTTATAGCCAAGATACCTACGATTTGGAATGAAACCGTTGCATTGCAAGGGAAAGTAGGTGAATATGTGGCGATTGCCAGACGTTCTGGTTCCGAATGGTATCTTGGTGCAATGACCGATTGGAGCGCTCGTACACTGATACTAAATTTATCTTTTTTACCTGAAGGCAACTGGAAAGCAGAAATTTTTAAAGACGGCATTAATGCTGATAGAACTGCATGTGATTACAGCAAGGAGATTATCGATATCCCCTCTGATCGCAAAGTACAAGTAGTCATGGCACCAGGAGGAGGGGGCGCCATGAGAATTTATCGTTCTAATTAGTACACTTTTAAGTCACAGCATATATTGCAGTTTGAAAATTCATTCACCTGAATCTAATTAACTTATTGACACAAAAAAAGAATAGCAGCACTTACATCGCATCAAAAGGACGGTATATTATTTTGGATGGCTGCGTGGCATGGCTGCACAGATGGTTATGTTATACCATCATTTTGAACTCTATTTTGACTCTGCACTTTCACCAATCAATCATGATTATCTCGCTATAGGTTTCTTTTTCACTCTTTCCGGCTAAGTTATAGGGTATGCATATGACAATAGATGGAACAAAATGTCGTTCAAAGATTTTTTTAAGCGCCGTTTAGTCAGATTACACCCGATAATATTGTTTGCCACATTGTGAGGAATGATGCTTTTTTACTTTGGGCGCAGCGAGATGTTTCCGCTGATAGGTGATGCCACGGTAGGGATGTTGTTATGCGGACTACTATCGATGTTGATGATTCCAGCGCCTACGTCGATTGATATCCGTGGTTGGAGTGAAATGAATGCTAACAACGGTAATGCGTGGACGCACTGTTTTGAATATTTTGCCAACTTGCTTTATACTCTTGTCATATATCGTTTTTCAAAGATGTTGCTTGCTATATTCGTCAATGTTCCTTACCTTAAATCTGACGCTCAATCTTGATGTTTACGGAGCAAGTAATGCAACAGTACACAGTGATAGGCGAGATGGCACTCAATGCCGAGCAATTAATAATAGGTTATACACGTTTGCTTTATCCATTTTTTGCCGGATTACTTTTATCCCGACTCGGATTTAAAATATCACTGCATGCCGGTTTCTGGTGGTGCAGTCTGTTAATTATCGGCGTGTTGTTAATGCCGCGCATTGACGGTGAATCGGCGCATCCTGAATGGGAATATACGAATCATTGGCTATCATTGCCATATTCCCTCTCATAGTGGCAATGGAAGCGGGTAGTAGTGTTTCCGGCAAATCTAAAAAAATGTTCATTTCTTGGTAACATATCCTATCCGCTTTACATTGTACATTATCCGATAGTTTTCACATTGCTTGGAGCATGGAAAACCAACAATCCAGACATATCACTCAGTACGACAATATTTGTGAATGTTGCCACCTTTCTGTTCAGCTTGGCTGTAGCATACGCAACCCTGAAACTATACGACGACCCCGTAAGGAAATGGCTAAAACAGCATTGGTTCATGTCGAAACGTGAATATAAGCAAACTACCGCTAAACTGAAGATTTAGTTTTTTAGTTGGATATCTTATAATAGACATTATATCGAATAAGGTTTTAGGGCACTGATAACCAACAATCCTATGCTTTAATAAACTCTAATTGCTAAACTAACTATTTAACAATTAGAAGATATTAAACGACTTATTTTAAAGAAACATCTATTTTATCTCTCTTGTTTGCATAATCAAAAAAAAAACTCAATGACATGTGGATAAAAATTTTCTAAACATTTATATTAGCTTTGTCCTTTTTCATATTATATAACAAACAAGTTCTGGCGTTCATCTGAAATTGCATTGAATTTGGCTTATAAGTTCATTTTTGATTCCCTCCTGAGGGTAATTTTTATCTAACATATAATAGCCGCACACACTAATAACTCATTAATCATAGGTTCCCAATTACCATAGACATGGTTTGATATTGCCCGTTTAGAGCTTGTATACAAATATTGGACAGCAGATTCAAGTTTACTAACATGATCAGGATATTTGATTTCATCCAGCAATTGGTTGATAGTTGATAAAAGAATGATTGAACTCATGAACAAGTGTAGGTAAAAACTCTTTGCTGAACAAGAATAACTTTTCATGATCAGCTTATAAAACCTATGATAGTAAATGCCTCTCTCTTTTATAATCTGTCTACTCCTCATGATCTCCGCCACCATTACAAAATTTTATGGTTGGTAACGGCACCGATTCAATGTTACAGTCTTCGATGCAGTATAAAGATAATAAGCCTTAAGCTTATGATGCCGGTCAGTTCATAAAAGAAAGTGCTGCATAGGTGCATTAAGCGTATATGCCTAAAATGAGAGCAACAGTCCGCCATTTGGTGAAAGCTTCGGTTAAAGCAGTGAAAGGATGCCTAAACAAAACGAGAATGCCATTCTTAAGGTAAATATGCTCACAGAGTACAACGTCAAGAGTACAAATCTTAACCAATTTTTCGACCAATTGGTGGTTTCAGCGGGAAACAATACTACCGTGTTGTACTTCACCTATATCAAATTGCAGAGTGCAGATCTTACAACCAATGATGCGTTTTGTCATAATTTCACCTCTGCAAATTAAATATTACAGCATAAAGTAAGCGGGTGTGTTGTCCACCCGCTTACTAATCTTGCGACTTGGATTAAGCTCCTCCACCCAAAGCTCGGTACAAGAGAGCTTGCAAAGCACAATATTCAGTACTCAATGCAATCTGCTCCAGCTCACACTCTAAATACCGCTCATCGGCTGACAACACTTCGAGATAGCCGACAAAACTGAGTTTGAACATCTCGGTCGCATTGCTAACTGACCGACGATTCACCATACACTCCTCCTGTTTCAACTGTTTGCGTCGAGCTGTCAGATCACTGGCAACAATCAGGTTGGAGACCTCTTCGTAGGCCTTCAGTGCCGCCTCATGATACGCTGACAATGCAATTCGTTCCCGACTCTGAGAGGCCTGCCATACGGATCGTATTTCAGCACGATTGAAAATCGGAGCGGTAATTCCCAATCCCAAATCGTAAACCAATGATGCTGGCGATACGAACCATTTGCTCAGATTGAACGCATTGAAGCCCCCGCTTCCACCCAGTATTAACGAAGGATAAAACGCTTTACGTGCAGCTTTTACATCAGCTTTGGCAGCGATCAGTTCCATTTCAGCTTCCCGAATATCAGGTCTCAACTGCAACAGCTGTGCGGGAATGCCAATTTGAGACGGGAAACGCAACTGCTCTATACTGTCAAATGCACATCTTTTAACCGGTGCAGGGAAACGCCCCATCAACGTACAGAGGGCACGCTCCTTCTCTTCTGTCAACTGTTTAGTCTCCAGCAGCATTCCCTGCAACTGCAGTACACGGGCATGAAATTGGTCAACAGCCAACTGCGTCTCTTCGCCCTCTTGCTTCAGTTCAAAGGTCAGATCATGAGAACGACGGGCCTCTGCCAGTGCCAGTTCAAGCACCTCTGCCTGACGATCCAACCCAACCAGTTCGTAATAGAGCATCGCAACCTCCGACACCAACAGCGTACGTGCCAGTCGGGCCGCCTCCATCGAGGAGTACCAACGGGCCGCAGCAGCCCGTTTTTTCTGGGTCAGTTTACCCCAAACGTCTGCTTCCCACTGGAAAGATACGCCCAACTGAAATTCACGATACGGTGCGGGAATGTGACGATCTTTAGCCAAATCGGGAGTATTGGTGGTTTCATTTCCCACTCCATCCATCGTATAATCACCAAATCGCTGAACATACCCCTGTACCCCAGCTGACACGGAGGGGAAAAGCTGCGAACGACTCTGTCGCAGTTGTGCCCGAGCTATCGACACTCGTTCGAGGGTCTGCTGGAACGAGTGGTTATTGGCCAACGCCTCACCGATACAGTGCTGCAACAAAGTGTCGGTAAAAAAGCTGTCCCATGAAAGCATAGCCATCGACATCGTATCGATCGCAGTATCCGTTGAGGAGGTGGTATCATAGGCCGATGGGAGTTTGACATCGGCAGCAGGACTTTGCTCCACTCTGGAAGCTCTACAACCGGAGAGGAGCACAACAGCCGCCACTCCAAACATCCAATATTTACGCTTCATAATCTTCCATATCAATAGCCGGACGATTTCGTTTGAGACGAGTCGCCAAGCTTTCAAAAACAACATACAAACCCGGAACGAGGAAAATACCGACCATTGTTCCGATCAACATACCGCCGGCAGCAGCCGTTCCGATCGAACGGTTACCCAAGGCACCGGCCCCGCTGGCCATCATCAACGGAATCAAACCGCAGATAAAGGCAAAACTGGTCATCAGGATCGGACGCAGACGGCTTCCGGCACCCTTCATGGCCGCTTCCAGGATCGACATGCCCTGCTTGCGGAATTGGTTAGCCATCTCGATAATCAGAATGGCATTCTTACCCAACAGACCGATCAGCATCACCAAAGCCACCTGTGCATAGATATTGTTGTCGATTCCGGCCAACTGCAGCACAAAATAGGCTCCGAACACACCGGCCGGCAACGATAAGATCACCGGGAAGGGCAGCAGCAGACTTTCATACTGAGCCGACAACAACAGATATACGAACAACAGACAAATTCCGAAAATCAGAATGGTTTGACCACCGGACTCTTTCTCTTCACGAGAGACACCCGACCACTCGAGAGCATAGCCACGAGGCAAAATATCAGCTGCAATCTCCTCCACCGCTGCGATTGCTTCCCCGGAGCTGACACCGGGAGCAGCATCACCGGTAATCAACGACGAAGTAAACATATTGTAGCGTGTAATCTGGTTGGGACCAAAGACCCTCTCCATGGTCAGGAAGTTCGAATAGGGAACCATCTCTCCGTTACGGTTTTTGGCGTAGAGCGAATAGATATCTTTAGGCTCCATGCGATACTCCGGAGAGGCCTGCAGCATCACCTTGTACATCTGACCGAAACGGATAAAGTTCGACGAATAGAAACTGCCGACATAGGACTGCAGCGACTCCAAAGCCTCGTTGACATTAACGCCAAGTTTAGCCGCCTGAGCGAGATCGACCTTAAGCAGATATTGCGGGAAGTTGGGTTGGAATCCGGAGGTGACGCCCTGCAAACGGGGATCACGATTCAGACTGTCAACCAACATATTGGCAACACGAGCCGTCTCCTGGAACGAAGCGGCCGTACGGTCCTGCAAGCGAAGCTCGAATCCGCTGGCATTACCGAAACCGGGCACAGTCGGAGGCAAGAAATACTGAATCTCCGCATCTTTGATATGCGCCGTACGTTCGGCATAGACTTCGAGCAGTTCGGCAGCCGTTTTATCGCGTTCGTTCCACGGTTTGAGGTTGATCATTCCCATACCGTAGCTGGCATCTTCGGTCTCGGTCATCAGACTGTAGCCGGCCAACGTCGAAATGGTTTCGATCTCATCCATCGGCAACAGGGCGGCCTGAATCTGGTTCAACGCCTTTTCAGAGCGCTCCAAGGTTGCTCCCGGAGGGGTATTCACATTGACATAAATCATACCCTGATCCTCATTGGGAATAAATCCGGTCGGCAGGATGGAGCTGATGCCCCAGGTCGCCAGGAAAAACAGGATCAGCGTCGCATAGGTAAAGAACTTGCGTCCGAGATATTTTTTCAAGCCGATGTTGTACCGACGTTCAAAACGATCGTATCCTCGGTTGAAGACAATAAAGAAACGTCTCAACAAATTGGGGCGTTTGCTTTTTCCCCGATCGTGTTTCAGCAACAGTGCACACAGTGCCGGAGAGAGCGTCAGCGCATTGATACCGGAGATGACAATTGCAACAGCCAGCGTCAACGAGAACTGCTGATAAAAGATTCCGACCGTACCAGACATGAAGCCTACCGGGACAAACACGGCCGACATGACCAGCGTAATAGCAACAATAGCCCCACCAATCTCCTTCATAGCCTCAACCGAAGCCTTGTAGGGAGAGAGCTTCTCCCGCTCCATCTTGACATGCACCGCTTCGACCACCACAATGGCATTATCGACCACAATACCAATCGCCAACACCAATGCGAACAGTGTTAACATATTGATCGAGAAGCCGAGCATATCCATAAAGAAGAAGGTTCCGATTAGGGAGACCGGCACCGCAATAGCGGGGATCAGGGTCGATCGGAAGTTCTGCAAGAATATATAGACCACGATAAACACCAGGATAAAGGCCTCCAGCAGGGTTTTCAACACTGAGGAGATCGAGGCGTCGAGGAATCGGGAGACGTCATACGAAATGTTGTAATCCATGCCCGGCAGGAAACTGCTCTCCTTGATCTCCTCCATCTTGGCTTTGATGTTCTCGATCACCTCCTTGGCATTGGATCCGGGACGCTGTTTGATCATGATCGCCGCCGAAGGTTTTCCATCCGTCATCGAGATCATATTGTAATCCTCCGAATCGAAGTCGATTTCGGCCACATCCTTCAACTTCAGTAGCGAACCGTCCGGCAAAGCCTTGAGTACAATCTCGCCATACTCCTCCGGCGTACTGAACTTACCGGTATACTGCAACGTGTACTGCAACTGTTGAGGCAACTTGTCCGAGCTGATACCGGTTTTACCGGGCGCCGCCTCAATATTTTGACTGCGGATGGCTTCGGTCACATCCTGCGGAGACATGTTGTACACCGCCAGACGGTTGGGGTTCAACCAGACACGCATCGCATAGTCCCGGCTTCCCATAATCTCGACAAAACCCACGCCATCGATACGCTTCAGCTCACGAAGAATATTGATATCCGTAAAGTTGTATACGAAATTTTCGGTATGGGTCGTATCCGAACTGAGGATGTTCAGATACATCAGCATGCTGTTGACCTCCTTTTCGGTGATCACACCGGCACGAATTACCTCTTCGGGTAACTCATCCAATACGGTTGTCACACGGTTTTGGACATTCACAGCCGCCACATCCGGATCGGTTCCGACTTTGAAATAGATCGTAGTCAATGACATACCGTCATTGGTACAAACAGTGGTCATGTAGGTCATTCCCGGAACGCCATTGATTGCACGCTCCAACGGAGTAGCCACCGTTTTGGACATCACATCGGCACTGGCACCGGTATAGCGTGCCGTCACCGTCACGGAAGGAGGCACAATATCCGGGAATTGGGTGATCGGCAAGGTACTGATGGCCAGTGCTCCCAAACAGATGAACAGCACCGAGATCACCCCGGAAAGAATCGGTCGTTTTATAAAAAGTTTGAACATAAGCTATCTACTTGTTGGCGATGAATCTATTGCTCCTGTTTATGTTTAGCCTCGATTTCACGACGGATCGTCTCAAAATCAAGTTTCTCAGGGGTAATGGTCATGCCGTCTTTCAACAGCTGTACACCCTCAAATACGATGGTTGTTCCGGGTTCAAAGTCCTGCGTAACATAAAAGTCCCCGTAACGCTCCAACGGCTCGAAGCTCTTCACCTTGACCTTTCCAGTTGAATCCACCACATACACATAGGTAAAATCCTGAATCTCAAAGGTTGACTGTTGTGGAACCAGATAAACGCTGTCCCGATTGTTTTTCATCTGCACCTTGCCACTAACACCGTGTTTAAGCAGCATATCCGGATTCGGGAAACGTACGCGGAAAGCAATAGATCCTGTTCCCCGTTCAAAATCACCTTCAAGCGTCTCTACCCTACCCTGATAAGGATAGTGCGTACCATCTGACAACACCAACTCCATGCTATCTGTTTCCGGTTGGCGATCGCCACGCAACAACGAACGTTTATAGCGCAAATACTCACTTTCGTTAACCTTATAATAAGCGAATACCTCAGAAACATCACTTACCGTGGTCAACAAGCTCTGTGGAGTAACCAAACTTCCCACCTTGTATGGAATACGGTCAATATATCCATCGAAAGGTGCCGTAATCCGGGTATATGCATAATGAGTTTGGGCCAACTTCAATTTGGCTTTGGCCTGCTGCACCTTCATCCGGGCAACTTCCCGTTCGGTAGTGGCCCTATCGAGACGAATGGGGGCAATAATATCTTTCTGTACCATCCGTTGAATACGCTCCACCTCATATTCTGCCATCTGTAATTCCGCCTGGGCCTGTTTCAGATTGGCCTCAGCTTCACGCAATGCCTCGTCAAACTCGACCGGGTCCAACGTAAACATTAACTGTCCCTTATGCACAAGCTGACCCTCATCGACATGAATCTCGGCCATAAAACCGGACACTTTGGGTTGTACCTCCACAAACTGTACCGCCTGAATATCGGCCACATACGATTGAGTCACCTCAACCGAGGTCGGAGAGAGTTCCACAACCGGTGTACGATCACCGGATTTTCCTTTTTTTTCCTGACCTCCACCGCATCCGAAACAGATCAAGCTGGTTGTCAGAAACATAACTGTTTTGTTTCCTAAATTCATTGTATATATTTGATGATTAGTAGATTAGTAGATTATTTGAATCAAGAAGTTACGACACAATACCACACCAATCCGCATCTTCCTTCTCAGGAAGGTGTTGACTAGGATTCTATACATAGCCGCTAAATCAGATAGATGCAATAAACATCATGAGGAGAGAGACTCATGACAGGCTCCGGCAAGATACTCCGTGACTCACAGAATGCTTCTTTTCCCACATCAAAACGATTATCAACATAGATAATCTTCACCTTTTGTTGGTACTTTTCCGGGGAAAAACGTTTGGAGAGATAGACATCACTGTTTTCTTCCGACTGAGCAGTTTCATCTTCGGACTGAGAAACAGGAACTTCACAATAGGTAGCAATATTGTCTGCAATAGAGAGATACAACTCCCCGCACAGATCGATCTGGAAAACCAAAAGCAATAGGAAGCACACTATTTTTCTCATGTCTCTGCCCGAAAGCAAAATCCGTGATATCATAATGACACAAAGATAATCAAGCTGTCTTTATGAACCAAATTCCCTCCTCATTTTACCGTTACAATATTTTTATTGATGTGCCGGCAACTGAATAGCCTGTTAGAACAGTCGAATCATCAAGATCAAGATTTCACTCCACAAAAGCATTTATAACCAAATCCTTACAACACAGAAAATCCATCTCAACTCGTCGCATTCGCAAAGATCTTTACCGGAAAACGGGCCAAAAAACCAGGCAAATCCAACGCTTTATTCCGATCATCAGCAATAATTTTCGGGCTCGACTCTGAAATTTGAATACCACAAACTATTTTTGCACCATTCAACAAAACGATCGAATACTATGAATTGGGTTATTTTGATTATTGCCGGCTTTTTTGAATCAGGGTTTGCATTCTGTTTGGGTAAAATGAAAGGAGTCCATGGAATGGAATATTATCTGTGGGGAGCAGGATTCCTCATCTGTTTAACGGTCAGCATGGTCCTTTTAGCCAAAGCCGTACAGACATTGCCTATCGGCACAGCTTATCCAGTTTGGACGGGTATCGGGGCTGTCGGTACAGTTGTTCTTGGCATTCTGTTTTTTCACGAACCCATTTCATTTGCACGTATCTTTTTCATCACAACCTTGATTGCCTCGATTGTCGGATTAAAAATGGTCTGAGCACTGCAACTCCGCAGTTCACACACATAACAAAAATCGATTTCTCGACCAACTATATTTGGTCGAGATTTTTTTTCGTAACAAATTCACCTCTTTTTCACTTCTCCGGAATCGGACGACCCAGGCTGTCCTCCCCCGTCACCACTCAAAAGTACGGAATTGACACCTCAATTTCCCAACAGACTATCACTGATGCTGCATGCGACATAAAAAATTCGTGGCACTATAATTGAGTGTTTATTATTTCGACGTTTAACGGTAGATATGGAATTTATCGCAACGATCACCCCAATTTTTATTTCAACACAATGAACATTTCCTCATCTGCTGCCCTGCAAGCCAACACTACCCTGCTCAATTCTGCCCAAAAACAACTTCTCCTTGCCAATAAATATTACGATCAAGGCGAATACGACCGCTCCTTTCATCTGTTTTGTCGTTCAGTCGAAAACAGCAACCGATTATTGGATACCGTTTCCGGATTCAACAGTGGCTGCTACGACCGTAAAGCCCGTTACCGCATCTTCACCAGTGATCGCATGAAAGATTATCAAATCGAGGATCGATTCAAAGCATTGAAAGAGCTGTTTACAGCTATTGACCAACGGGACGAACAGCTCGATTTGCTACACGATTTTTTGGTCGATTCTGGCATGGAGTTATATGGGGCATCATCTTTCGGTCTCAAAACCATGCTTTATCGACAAATGCTACTTAGCTTCGTTGCCGGCATGGATAATTTCGGAGCCGATCTTCCCCAAACCTCCTCCACCAATAACCGATTGGAAGAGGAGCTGAATTTCCGTATTGCACGAACCGCCTATCTCAAAAATTTCATGGAATACCAACGCTGGAGTCTGCGTTTTGCACGAGAAATTCTCATCTCCCGGAAGAAAAGTCGCAACCCTCGACATCATGCTCGCACCAGCATCATAATGACGGGTTTTGCAGAGGCCTAACGCAACAAAACAGACCAGAATAATCCTTCCCATAAAATACTATGCTACAAGAGGGAGCCAGACAAGGCTCCCTCTTGTAGCATACCTCCAATCTTCCATTTATCGCGTTTATAGATCCGACAGACAACACTAACGCTGTCCAAACCGCTCTATTTATATTTTCATTACCTTTCTCACATGCACTGTCCAATCTCACAACGCATACCTCAACACCAGGTCTCCACTTTCACAAGCCAATATAAATTATTTATTCCAGCACTCTTTACCAATACAAAATAACTTTCCCGTCCAACGAAATATTCTCAAAAGCTTACAGACAAGCAGTCTCGTGTACGCGCAATCGTTTATAATAGAAATCCATACGCATACTTGTATTGTACCCATACGATTCAGTACCCGACCTCATGCTGAAGGCCATTACCCATACACACTCTATTGGTGAACATACATACATTGTGCTCCTATTTCACAAAAACTCTAAGCGCACAAATCAAACGAGGAATCTTTTTTTATATTTGCGATGTAACCCTATCTTATAATTCAGAGACCCAAATCTATGTGTGGAATTGTCGGGATGTTTGAAATCTCATCCGATGCGGAGAGTTTCAGACCCCAAGTTTTGAAAATGGCCCGGAAGATCCGCCACCGTGGCCCCGACTGGTCGGGTATCTATTGCGGAGACAAAACCATCCTCGCCCATGAACGACTTTCAATCGTCGATCCCGAATCGGGCGGACAACCTCTCAAAAGCAAAGACGGCAAACTGATTCTGGCCGTTAACGGTGAAATCTACAATCATCGTGAATTACGCAAGCAACTCGCTGGAGAATACGAATTTCTAACCGGTTCAGACTGCGAAGTCATCCTCGCTCTCTATCGCAAAAAAGGCATCAATTTTCTTGAAGATCTGAACGGTATATTTGCCTTTGCCCTCTACGATTCTGAAAAAGACCTCTATCTGATTGCCCGTGATCATATGGGTATCATTCCGCTTTATATGGGTTGGGATGACCAGAACCATTTTTATGTAGCTTCAGAACTGAAGGCTCTCGAAGGGGTATGTAAAGTAATCGATCCCTTCTTGCCGGGACACTATCTCTGCAGCACCGATAAAAAGATGACCCGCTGGTACACGCGCGACTGGATGCAGTACGATGCGGTCAAAGATAACGGTGCCGATATTGCACAACTGCGCCACGGCCTGGAAGATGCCGTGCGTCGTCAGTTGATGTCGGATGTACCATACGGTGTCTTGTTATCGGGTGGTCTCGACTCGTCCATTATCTCTGCCGTAGCCAAAAAATTTGCTGCCAAACGTATCGAAACAGACGGCCGGAGCGATGCCTGGTGGCCGCAACTGCACTCTGTCGCAGTCGGATTGAAAGGTGCTCCTGATTTGACAGCAGCCCGCAAAGTTGCCGAACACATCGGGACCGTACACCACGAAATCAATTATACAATTCAGGAGGGACTCGACGCCCTGCGTGACGTGATCTACTATTTGGAGACCTACGATGTTACGACCGTACGGGCCTCAACACCGATGTACCTGCTGGCACGTGTGATCAAATCGATGGGTATCAAAATGGTCTTGTCGGGCGAGGGCGCTGACGAACTGTTCGGTGGCTACCTCTATTTTCACAAGGCTCCTAATGCACAAGCCTTTCATGAGGAGACCGTCCGCAAACTAAGCAAACTGCATCTGTATGATTGTCTGCGAGCCAACAAGGCTTTGGCGGCATGGGGTGTAGAAGGACGAGTTCCCTTCCTCGACAAGGAGTTTATGGATATCGCCATGCGCATCAATCCGGAGGCCAAAATGGCCAAAGAGGGACGCATGGAGAAATGGATTGTCCGCAAAGCTTTCGAGGATCTGTTGCCGGAGAGCGTTGTATGGCGTCAGAAGGAGCAATTTTCGGATGGTGTAGGATACAGCTGGATCGACACTTTGAAAAAGATCACCTCAGAGGCGGTATCCGACGAACAAATGAGTCATGCAGCGGAACGGTTCCCGATCAATCCGCCGATGAACAAAGAGGAGTATTACTACCGGGCTATTTTCGAGGAGCACTTCCCGTCACAGTCGGCAGCCCGCACCGTACCATCCGTACCGTCAGTTGCATGCAGTACGGCTGAAGCGTTGGCATGGGATGCCTCTTTCCAAAACCTGAACGATCCTTCGGGCCGTGCAGTGAAAAACGTACACCAACAGAGCCTATAGATCATAATAGAGAAACGATAACGGGACACACTGTTCCCCGCCTCTCTGCTAATAAAAGAAGAACCGGTATCTTGCTATTGGATACCGGTTCTTCTTTTATTTATATAATCTATTTCTCCACCAGAAATTCACATCACTTTCAATCAAACACAGACCGTTTGGAGACTTTGCTGTAACTTATAAGAAGAATAGCATCATCATTATTATTCAATCATAACAGGCGGTCTGCACAAAAGATATACAGGCAAATCCCGACGGAGAAACTTACGATTATACCCTTTCCTGCTGCTCTGTCGTCGATTGATCATGTAATTCCTGGCGAATAATTGCACGATTTTTCCGTCCGTCCACAAATATATACAGAGGTGAAGGGAACCGTACATGACGAATATGTTCACTTTCGTACAGAGCGGGTAATGCTTCGAGTTGTGCCACATCGAAACAGCCATCTCCCTGGAAAGGATTAATCGTGACATACCCGACGCCAAAAGAGGTCAAGTTCTGGAAAAAGTGAGTACCCTGACTGGGTTCGACCCGGAAATTCTCCAAACCACATTCGACGATCACTTTGGCTTCAGAGATATGCGGCCACTTGATCGGTACTCCCAACCATGGATCACTCGATCCCCAACGTCCCGGACCAATTAGCACATAGGAACGTTTTTCGTTCCGCATCTGGGTATTGAGACGATTGACCTCTTCGGCCATCTGCTGAGTATGCGAAGCATCGAAACGATCGGGCCGAATATAGATCACATCGCTAACTCCATCAATGGCTCCAAGCCCCAATGCACTTTCGGCATAGATCAATGCTCCGTCACGATTCACATGCTCCCAATCAAGAGAGGTGTTCGAAGGACCTTCGACAATCGGACGAATCTGCAACAGATCAAAGATTTTATCCTCACCGTATGGCACATCCATATTGACAGCGAACTCGATTTCAACCGGACAGCGCAACTCCTGCTCACCATAAGCCAACATATCACAGAGAATCTCTGCCAAAGGGATCGTATCGTATTTGAGAATCTGGGAGAAGGTGATAATTTTCCTACCCTCTTCAAAACTGCTGTCCGAAATGCGCTGATTCTGCATATCCCATGTGGATGCGACATAACGCATATTGCGGAAATGACGGGCTTTGTTGATTTCAAAACTCTGGAGGTTTACGGCATCGTCAAGCGAAGTTTTAAACTCCTCAGGACGAAGATCCAACGCATACATGATGCGTTGGGTATCCCGCAGGGCAAATTCTGGGGTCGAAAGTTGCAATACATTCCGCGGATAACGGGACGAAAAGCGGAGGGTTTGTCCTCCTTCCACCACCAGTTTTCCCAAGCCGAAAGCCATATTGACAATGCCATCTTCGGGTTTTTCATCTCCGATTGGATAGTAGTTGAGGGATCGGGCCACTCCCGAAATGGTGGGGAAGAAATAGCCGCTATCCTCGGTTCCACACACATCCTGGATCACCACAGCCATCTTCTCTTCGCTCAAGAGGTTGGAGCTGGCCTGAATATAGGCTCGACTTGCGGCAAAATAGACCGATGCATAGACACTTTTGATCGCCTTGCCCAACAGACGGAGCATCTGATCCTCATTTTTCGTTTTGGGGATCATATAGGTGGAATAGATTCCCGCAAATGGCTGGTAATGGGAATCTTCCAGCTTTGAACTGGATCGAACGGCCAGCGGGCCGGTCACTGTGCGGATATAAGCTCTCAGATCGTTAACCAACGCCTCGGGTAAACGTGAGCTGACAAATTCGGAGAGAATCTCTTCGTCGCTGACATCGGAATTGATAACATACATCAAACCATTATCCCGAATGAACTGATCAAAATAGTCGGTAGCCACCACCACTGTACAGGGCAGCATCACCTTGACCCCTTCGTATTTATCGTACAGATTGAACCTCTGCAACATATTATTAATAAAGGCCAATCCACGGGCTTTCCCGCCCAAAGATCCTTCACCGATACGGGCAAACCAAATGTATCGGTTGTAGGTTTGGGCATCGAAGTGGGCCACCACACCATGCCCCTGCACAATACGGTACTCGGTAATAGCCTTCGATACGAACTCCCGGAGTTCATCCACCGTGGCAAAATGGTTTTCGGTCACCGACTTAAACATTCCTGCCAGCCGAAACAGACCACGCGCATACATCCATTTTGAAAAACGATTGCGTGCCGTATAGTACAACAACACATCTTCCGGTATCTCCTGCACCAAACGCTGCATATCTCGCAAGTCTCGCGCCCGACCGATCACCGCTCCCGTTTTGGGATCGCGGAACACGAAATCGCCAAATGCGAACTCCTCACTAATGTAGTCGCTCAATTCGATCAACAGGGTTTTTGAATACTTCACGACGAAACCGACTCCCAACTCTTGCGCCGTAGCCCGCATACTCTCCTGCGAAGATTGCAACAGGAACGGCATATGCGGATCGTCGTTACGGATAAGCCGACAAAGATCGATTCCGGCATCCAATTTTTCACTCTCAGAAGGATCATTTTTATGCACGACAAAACCCACATCGGAAATGACTCCCAGCAAGTTGCTCTTGTAACGTTCATAGAGCATCACGGCCTCTTCATAATTGGTAGCCAGCAAAATTTTCGGACGTCCTCGTTTCCGCAACATCTGCTGCTGCTCATTCAGAGCCTCCTTCAAAAACTCGGCACTTTGCTGCAGCACCAGACGATATATAGCCGGCAGGTAGGTCGAATAGTAGCGGATCGAATCCTCAACCAACAGGATCGACTGCACCCCTACCCCCAGAATATCGTTATCGGCATTCATTCGATCCTCGATCAGTTTGACAATGGCCAAAATCAGATCGGCATTTCCGTGCCAACAGAAGATATAATCGATGGCGGAACGATCTTCATGTTCAATTCGGCGATAAATATCTTTCGAATAGTTGATCAACAGCACGAACGGCAAATCAGCATGCAGGGCTTTCAGTTGTTTGGAAAAATGGAACACATCCAAATCTCCAACATTGAACATACTGATCACCAGGTCAAAATCATTCCGCTGTTTGAGTACCTCAACCGCTTCAGTGGCACTGCTTACACGCGTAAACGATGGAGGGTTACTCAAATTCAACTCCATGTATTCGCGGTTGATCTGGACTTCGAGTCGTCCGTCCTCTTCAAGGGTATATGCATCGTAACTACTGCAAATCAACAAAATACTGCGAATACGGCGACTCATCAGATTGTGGTAGTCGATACCGCGTAACGGTTGTGTTGAAGTCGAAATGGTATGGTGTGCCATAACTTGTGACGCTTTTCTGTAGTCAATACAACAATGAGCAAATTTCTGATCTCAAATAGCCACCCGCCTGCACCTATAAAATACAGCATCTCAATTAAGTTTTTTGCAAGTCGTCAATGCTCTTCTTAAAAGGGAATTGCATGGCCATCTTCACAAATGTACAAAAATCCGACACGCCACTACACCCTCTTATGTTTTTCTTGATGGTACTGCCACTGAAAAATATTCTTCGTAACAATATTCCAGGACTGTGCGCATTGTTCACGATCTGTAAAAACTGGTTTCGATATGATAAAAATCCTATCATACAACCAGACATACACTCCGTCTTATTCCAACACAAAAGCAAATCCTTTTATGAAAGGATAAGGCAAGATAAATGGAGAAATAGGACGAATTTTCTGGCAGACGTGTCGTTTTTTCTCCATTTTTCGAAAAATATACTTGTTAAAACAAGTTGTTTCGGTTAAATTTGTTCTCGCCAAAAACAAATAACCTAATCTAACCACATAAATACATGAGCCAAAACTCGAAACTGGTCACCCGATCAGTGTTAGTACCGTTTATACTGGTTACCTCTCTCTTTTTCGCCTGGGGCTTTGCCAATGACATCACCAACCCCATGGTAAAAGCATTCTCCAAAATTTTCCGAATGAGCACTACCGATGGTGCATTGGTACAACTGGCCTTTTATGGCGGATATTTCGCCATGGCTTTCCCCGCCGCACTGTTCATTCGCAAATACTCATACAAAACCGGCATTTTGGTAGGTCTTGCCCTGTATGCTTGCGGCGCACTGCTTTTCATTCCTGCCAGCAAAACAGGCCTTTATTTTCCATTCTTAATTGCCTACTTTATTCTCACCTGCGGTCTCTCGTTCCTCGAAACCAGCTCAAACCCCTACATTCTGAGCATGGGCGATGAGGCCACCGCAACCCGACGACTCAACCTGTCACAGGCATTCAACCCAATCGGATCGCTGTTGGGAATGTATTGCGCCATGGAGTTCATCCAGGCCCGCATGAGTCCTCTCGATACGGCAGAACGTGCACAACTCTCCGACGCCGAATTCGAAGCACTCAAAGCCGCCGATCTGAATGTATTGATCACCCCGTATGTCATCGTAGGTTTGGTCATCCTGGCCCTCTTTTTCTTGATCTATTTCACCAAAATGCCGAAAAATGGGGACAAAGACAACTCGATGAATTTGGGACAGGTCTTGAAACGTATCTTGGCTATTCCCCGCTATCGTGAAGGTGTAATTGCCCAATTTTTCTATGTAGGGGCGCAAATCATGTGCTGGACCTTTATTATCCAGTACGGAACCCGCGTCTTCACCCATATGGGTATGGAGGAGCAGGATGCCGAAGTGCTGTCGCAACAATACAACATCGCCGCTATGGCCATCTTCTGCGTCAGCCGATTCATCTGCACCTTCCTGATGAAATATTTTTCACCAGGCAAGCTGCTGATGATCTTCGCCGTAGCCGGAGTAGCCCTGACCGCCGGTGTAATCGGATTCCAAAACATTTACGGCATGTATTGTCTGGTAGGGGTTTCTGCTTGCATGTCGTTGATGTTCCCAACCATTTACGGTATTGCTCTTGAAGGGCTGGGCGACGATGCCAAATTCGGAGCAGCAGGTCTGATCATGGCCATTTTAGGTGGATCCATCATGCCTCCCGCCCAAGCAGCCATTATCGACCAGGGTACGCTGTTCGGCATGCCGGCCGTAAACGTCTCATTCATCTTGCCGTTGATCTGTTTCGTTGTGATTATCATTTATGGCTACCGTAGCCATACAATCCACCACAAAGATCATCGGCTTGCAGCCAAAGCCCGCGCTTAACCATAGTAATTCCTATAAAATTATCGAGCCGACTCATAAAACGTGAGAGGATAGAGGATAAATATAGATGAATCTGAATCTCACGTTTTGATTCGCCTCCCTGTTTCGGACACAAATTAACACCGAACCTTATGAAACCGTTCCGAATCAGCACATTGGGTCTGTACTGCATCCTATTGGGAATTTTACTCACAGGATGTCACCAACCAACACCCAATCCAACAGCAATCGGTTCGGATACCAATAGACAAACAACTGATACCATGTGGAAACAAGAGTTTGAACAACTGCTACCTAAATTGGGCCATCGCAACTGGATTTTGGTTGTCGATCAGGCATACCCCTTGCAAAGTGCTCAAGGTATTATTACGATCGATACAAAACAACCGCTTCCCGCCATACTGAAAGAGCTGGTCAACATGTTAAACCAAACCCCACACGTCAAACCGATCTACTATACCGATTTGGAGTTGCAGGCTCTTTCCGACGAGATTTGCCCTGGAGCCGAACAGGCCCGACTGGATATTTTCAACGAACTGAATGGAGCACAAGTCAATACAATTCTCCACGAAGAGGTATTTGCCAAAATTGACGCTGCATCCAAACTGTTCACCACAGTTGTTCTCAAGACACAATCTCGAATTCCCTACTCTTCGGTCTTTATCGAACTGGATTGTGGCTATTGGACTTCAGACGCAGAAGAGGCTCTTCGCGCCAAGATGAAGACGATGTAAGCAAACGCACTTTTCGCAGCTACGCACGATACAAATTGTCGTCCGCGTGCAGCATATCATCAAAAAGGATAAAACAGTCCTCGGTCATTCAAACTAATCGCGAGTATAAACTGTTAATTCTGTTTTCAAGTCATAGCTGCGTATTGGGGGAGACACTAAAGCTCTAAAATAAATTAGATGTAGATTTACCTTAGTGTATTATTTCAGCGACCTAACCTAATAAAATAAAAGCGACCGCCCATTGACTAAAGATCAATGGGCGGTTTTCATATCATGTATTTATGCCCTCCACTTAAATAAGATGCATAAATCGTTTTCAGAGTACCTTTACTTTTATTAATTAAGGCAGGTCAAACCTATATACAAAGAGCAATCCCATCGCACGAACCTTCCAATATGCTTTGAAAGTACCACAACAGCATTGCCTCCCAAAATCATACACCAAAGTGATTCAGAAAATTATCAACCAACTGATCATTATAATCCGATCAGTCGCAATTCATCGGCAATCGCCCCTTCACGACGAACAATCGTGAGCAACTGCTCTTGCATCTCTTCAGAAGGGGTAATCACTCCACGTGCTTCAGGATGATGCAAAATCCACTCCAGGCCTGCATTTTGCAAAGCAAACGTGGTTTCAATATAACGCAAGTGGGTCGGCTCGTCCAATGCAAAATTGACTGCCACTTTGCGATTCAACACGGCTGATTCCGGAAATTTATCCCCGTACTCATCTTCAGCCCCAATATTCACCAAAAGTTGTCCTTGCAAGAAGGGTTCAACAGGATATGACCGACTGATCACCCCTGCAACTGAAGTGGCGGTTACAATATGCGTCGCACGCTGCACCGCTGCAATCACGGCATCCCGATCCGTCATATCAATAAACGGAAACGCCCCGACCGGCGTCTGCTGCAGCCGATCGCACCTCGATCGGGCCTCCACCACCTCGACCTGAGCACCAGCTGCTTTTAACCGGATACCTACTCCACTTCCAATCTTACCGAACCCAAACAGCAACCACCGCTGCGATGCATCGACCTGATGGCCGAACAACTGCAGCCCCCGAATCAATCCGTCCCCGGTGCCGAGTGCCCCTTCAATACGTTTGATCCGACTACCATCCGTATTAAAGCAAGGCTTAGTTGAGTTCTCGTAATAGGAAATACCGGAATGTGTCAATTCGGCAAAACCATACCGGGGATGCAAATCACAATGCAGGCCTATACAATCCGAAATCAAATCAAACTCATCACTCTTGTCTCGAATGACACGCAATCCGATCTGCTCCGCCCAATCAATAAAGGCCGGATCGAAAGGCACACCTTTGATATGGGAGAGTGTCACCTGAGCTCCACCGGCAATAAGTGGTAAAAATTTGGCAATCGTATTAAAGAAAAGAGGTGTCGCCTCCAAAATTTTTAATCCAGCAAACGGTTTTCTTGACTCAAAATCTGCATACTGAGCTCGAATCACGGGATAATCCTCCGGACGATAATGTTTCTGGAGATAAGTCAATAATTGATCAACCATCATAAAATGCATTATATATCCGATCTTCAAGTTGTTATGTAAATAACAGTCGATCGGAGCAAACAAAAATACAACATTTTAAAATACGCTAAGTATTGCAAATATGCAATCCAAACTACCTATAAACGCTCTCACTCGAAGATAAAAAAGATGATTTATCCCGCATCAAATGGTGTTTTTTACGAAAAAAGAATTACTTTTGACTCACTGAAAATTTATGCAGGGAGTTTTGTGTAATTTTCTCACAGAAAAACACATTTTGTTTTTTCCCAAACGTAAAGCGCAAAAATTGACTAATTTTCAAAATAAAACTTTAACTTGTAGAAGGAAAACAAAAAAACAACCAAACCAAACAAACCAATCAATACTTAAAACATGAAAACAAAATCTTCTAAACCTGCAAAGAATTCTGTAGGCGGCGTACGTTCTGCCGGTGTTGTGCTGCTGATTTGCTTCATCATCGCAGTATGCCTGTTCAACTTCTTGTTCGGTAACCCTGCAAACTTCCAGGGTGGCGATCCTAACAACCACCCGCTGCCAGGTAACCTGTTGGGTACAATCTACAAAGGTGGTGTTATCGTGCCTGTACTGCAGACCCTGTTCTTGACCGTATTGGTTCTGAGCGTTGAGCGTTGGTTCGCTATCCGCAAAGCTAACGGTAAAGGTAACCTGACCAAATTCGTTCGCAACGTGAAAGATTGCCTCGAAAAGAACGACTTGGACGGTGCTCGTGCATTGTGCGAGAAACAGCGTGGTTCAGTTGCTAACGTTGTTTTGTCAGCTCTGGAGACTTACTCTCAGGTAGAAAACGATAGCACTCTGAACAAAGAGCAGAGCGTTGCAGCTATTCAGAAACGTCTGGAAGAGGCTACCGCTTTGGAGTTGCCTACTCTGGAGCAGAACCTGCCGGTTATCGCAACCATGACTACCCTGGGTACTCTGGTCGGACTTCTCGGTACCGTTATCGGTATGATCCGTGCATTCGCCGCTCTGGCAAACGCTGGTGCTCCTGACTCAATCGCACTGTCAACCGGTATCTCTGAGGCCTTGATCAATACCGCATTCGGTATCGCAACTGGTGCTTGCGCCGTTATCTCTTACAACTACTACACTAGCAAAATCGACAAACTGACTTACAGCATCGACGAAGTAGGTTTCACCATCGTTGCAGCTTACAACGTAGCACACAAATAAACCCATCAGACACGTTTAGCTATGCCTAAAGTAAAAGTAAAAAGAAAAAGTACGTTCATCGACATGACTGCCATGAGCGATGTGACCGTACTTTTGCTTACTTTCTTCATGCTGACGTCGACCTTCATCCAGAAGGAGCCTGTCCAGGTAAATACGCCGGGTTCAGTTTCTGAGATCAAAATTCCGGAAACTAACATCCTGCAAATCCTGGTAGACCCCACAGGCAAGGTATTTATGAGCCTTGACCGCCAAGAAGATCGTGTCGAAGTGCTGAAGAAGATGGGTGAACAGTACGGCGTATCGTTCACGAACGAGGAGCTGAATAAATTCAAATTGGCAAACTCGTTCGGCGTGGACATCAGAAAGATGAAACAATTCTTAGACCTGCCTTCTGACCAACAGGATGCAAATCTGCCTAAGTTGGGAATCCCGACTGACAGTACCAACAACCAGTTCAAAGAGTGGGTTAAGATTGCACGCGAACAGAACCGTGATCTGCGTATCGCCATCAAAGCGGACCAGACCACTCCTTACGCACAGATCAAAACCATTATGACCTCTCTGCAGGATATCCGCGAAAACCGGTATAACCTGATCACTTCCCTCAAAGCCGCTTCTAGCGACATGTAAACGTTAATCGATTAAAAGTAAAAAGCATATGGCTGAAGTACAACAAAAAGATAACGGAGGGAAGCAGAAAGGCAAACAGAAGAAAATGACCATCCGCGTGGACTTCACCCCGATGGTGGATATGAACATGCTTCTGATCACTTTCTTCATGCTGTGTACCTCCCTCAGCAAGCCGCAAACCATGGAAATCAGTATGCCTTCTAACGACAAAGTGAGTGAAGAAGAGCAGAACAAAGTACAGGCTTCGCGCGCTATTACCGTCCTGCTGGGCGCTGACAACCAATTGTTCTATTATGCTGGTGAACCAAGCTATGAGGACTATACTTCATTGAAAGAGACCTCATACGAACCTGATGGTTTGCGCGCCTTGTTGCTCAACCGCAACAAAGAGGTCGTAACCAAAATGAACCAGTTGAAACAGGACAAAGCTGATAACAAACTCACTGAAGAGCAATACGACGAAAAGGTTAGCGAGCTGCGCAAAACCGAAAGAACTTCACCGATCGTCTTGATCAAGGCTACCGATGAAGCCAGCTACAAAAACCTGATTGACGTATTGGACGAAATGCATATCTGCAATATCAGCAAATACGCGATCGTCGATATCACTGATGGTGACAAGTTCTTGATGGAGAACTTGCTGAGCAAAGGTGGATTGACCGAACAGATCGACCGCTCAAAATAATCAACTAACACGCATTAAACCGAAAGAAAATGGCTAAAATAGATTTGACTTCGAGAGAGTGGTGCGAGTTGGTATTTGAGGGTAAAAACAAAGCCTACGGTGCCTATGAGATGCGTCAAACCTCTCCTTCGCGCCACAATAAGGCTCTTGTGATTGTCGTCATCTTCATCTTAATCGCTTTCTCACTCCCTTTCCTGTTGAAAGCAGTAGCTAATCAAGAGGATAAAGAGACTATGACAGAGGTAACTTCTTTTGCTGACTTGGATACTCCGGAAGAGGAACCAGAACAGCAAGAGCTCAAAAAACCGGATCTTCCTCCTCCTCCCCCACTGAAAAGTACCATCAAGTTCACCCCTCCGGTGATCAAGAAGGACGAAGAGGTGCGCGAAGAGGATGAGATGAAGACTCAGGAAGATTTGAACCTCAACAAAACCGCAATCTCTATCGCTGATATCAAAGGTACCGATGACATTCATGGTAAAGATATCGCTGATATCCGTGAAGTCGTTAAGGAACCTGTAGAAGAGAAAAAACAGGAGATTTACCACACTGTAGAGCAGATGCCACAGTTCCCGGGTGGTGACACCGAGTTGTTGAAATATATCCGTGACAACTTGCAGTATCCGCAAGCTGCTTTGGAAAACAACATTCAGGGACGTGTTATCGTACAGTTCGTCGTTGGTAAAGATGGTAAGGTAACCAATGTACAGATTCTGAAAGGCGTAGACCGTTTGTGCGACCAAGAAGCTGTTCGTGTGATCGAGTCAATGCCTCAATGGATCCCTGGTAAACACAATGGTGTAGCCGTACCAGTTTACTACCGCGTACCGGTAACCTTCAAGATTCTTCGATAAGAATTTCAACCTATCATTATACCGGACATTCCCCAAAGGAGTGTCCGGTATTTTTTTGTTATTAAGTACTCATTCTATTTCAGAAACTTTAATATGGCAAACAATTGAACGCACATTCGTATAATAACTATAGGATCATTTCACAACATACCTCTATCATCACCTCCGCAATCGGAATCAACAATCCCCCGCCGATTGTATCATCAACGGACCCAATACATGCAACCCTATTTATCATCAATCATGTATTTTACTCAGTCCCATTGTTTTATCACTGAATAATTACTATATTTAAAAACCAGAATAAATCGCCCGCACGTATTTCAGGTTAGGGAGCCAAAGAGGTACCTCTTAGACGGCATTTACAGCTAAAGAACCCGCAACCAGTTTGCAGACACACAGCACCTTGTATCGGCGCCCCTCAAATAGATTTTTTGGAAGGTCATTGCAATTCAATTATACGCTTGAATAACAGAACATAACCATTCTAATCAGCTCACAGCTCTTTACCCTGCCTTTCAATAAGGTAAGAATAGAGAACCTTTCAAAAGTAACACACGCAACATAAATTCGATATCTGCCATGAAAAAACGGACGACAACTCTGGCCATCGTGCTATTAGTAATGGGGAGCGTAATTGTGTCCTACTGTCTGACCAACGATTTAGGGGGATTCATGACCGACAAAACAATAGCAAACACATCTGTAATCCAGACACAAAATTCAGCTATTGAAACAAAAGAGACAACGGTACAACAACCAAACAAAGAGACAAATCGAAAAATTTACCAAACGGTCGAACAGATGCCCGAATTTCCGGAAGGAATGCAAGCTTTATTGCACTATATCCGAAGCCATCTGCAACCCCCACCCGATTCCATACGGAATCGTATTCAGGGCAGAGTAATCGTCCGGTTCGTGGTGGAACCGGACGGAACAATTACCAACGCTGAGGTTATTAAAGGGCTTCATCCGTTTTGTGACCGAGAGGCCATTCGTCTTATCGAGTCCATGCCGCAATGGATTCCGGGTAAACACAATGGTATCGCCGTACCGGTCTACTTTTACATACCGGTCAGTTTTACGATCACCAATTACATGACAGGCAATCCGTCTCTGGGACCAATCTCAATAGCAGATCGTCCGGATCGGGTAAAAATAATAGATTTCCCGATTCTGGACACAACAACAGGTAATAGACAAACAACGGTCCCTGAAATATACTATATTGTCGAACAGATGCCCCGATTTCCGGGCGGTGATACTGCAATGCTGAAATACATTCGTGAAAATCTACGTTATCCGCAGGCAGCCATCGAAAAGGAGATTCAAGGGAGGGTGATTGTGAAATTAGTTGTGAATACCGATGGAACCTTGTCAGACATTTACGTAATCAAACCGTTAGATCCGCAGTGTGACCAGGAGGCGATCCGCATCATACAATCGATGCCCCGCTGGATTCCCGGCCGACACAATGGGGTTGCCGTACCAGTTTACTACCTCGTACCGGTAACCTTCAAAATTTGATGAACGGATTTTGGGATCAACCTTCACTCGAGAACACCTTAGCTCAATCCCGTTTGCTACATATACACAAGAGTTTACTACATAGGGCAAGAGGGCAGGATACCAACAGTCCTCTTCCCGACTGCAATTCTTTGCATTAGTTCTCTCAAACGAGACAATATTCAGTCCTCTGTCTCGTTAAAAGAATATTCCCTACAAAGAGGAAATACCTCCTGAGAAAGTTGTGTAGAGTCATCGTTAAACATGAGCTAACCAAGATTGGACAAAGGAAAGAAAATAGTCGACGAAAAAGCTATTTTTCTCTACATAAACATAGGTATTCATACGATTTTCTTATCTTTGCATAAATAGGGATCAAAGCTATGGGATACAAGGATAGAACAAAGCCCCGCACAGGCAAAGAATTGGTCATGTATGCGTTCGGCATATTTATGCTTATCTTCTATTTGGGAATGGCCTATATCTTTCTGTTCTCGAAAGTTTTAACAGAAAATCTGTCCTCCACCGTTCGATATATCATGGGAGGCATTTTTTTAGTTTACGGCATATTCCGCTTATATCGGCAAATTCGTATCGGTAAAGCAAGCACGTACGGCACTTACGAAAACGAAGACTAAAAAAAAATGATCATGACAAAACATATTGCATTCATCCTTCTGTTGGGAATGGCTGTAACGGCAACCTCCTGCCGCAATAAGACCCAAGCTCCAACTGACACCGTTTCGAGTGGTGTGATTAAGATCAGTGTGGATGAAAGTTTCCGTCCCCTGATCCAGGAAGAGATTGACGTATATGAAGGATTATACCCCGCTGCGGGTTTGATTCCCGAATATACGAGTGAAGTCGAAGCGATCAACTTGTTATTAAAGGACAGCGTTCGGTTGACAGTAAGCACTCGCAGACTGACCGAAGCGGAGATTAATGGTCTCCAAGAAAAAAAGCTGTTTCCCAAAGAGATCAAAATTGCCACAGATGGTATCGCGCTCATTACGCATAAACAAAATGCTGATACAATCTTATCCGTACCGGATTTGACAAAAATCCTTACCGGCAAAATTACCCAATGGAGCGAGCTCGATCCGAAAAGTAAACTTGGCAAAATTCAGGTGGTCTTCGATAACAGCAACTCGAGCACAATCCGATATGCTATCGATTCGCTTTGCAAAGGGCAACCGCTCTACCAGGGATTAACCGCACTGGGAACCAATCCTCAAGTGATTGATTATGTAGCCAAAACGCCCAACGCTCTCGGAGTTATCGGAGTAAGTTGGATTGGCAACAAAGCAGACTCAACCAATCTATCCTTCTCAGAACGTATTAATGTCATGCGTATCAGTCGGGAAAATCCGGCATTGGTAGCCAACAGCTGCAAGCCGTTCCAGGCCTATTTGGCATTAGGACGCTATCCTCTGACACGTGACGTTTACATCATCCTGACCGAACCTCGCAGTGGTTTGGCATCTGGATTTACCACCTATATCTGTTCAGACCGTGGTCAACGGATTCTGCTCAAATCGGGAGTAGTACCCGCGACTCAAGCCATTCGATTGGTTGACGTCCGCGACGAATTATAAGAAACACTACATTGAAACTTAAATAACAAAAACGAATTATGAACATCCGGAAAACAATGCTGGCCACTACCCTGTTTTTTGCAGGAAGCGCCACCGCCCTGTTAGCAGACAACAGCAAGGCAATCGAATTCTACAAAACAGGTCGAATCGAACCAGCCAAAGCAATGCTGCTACAGAACATCGCTAACGGTGCCGGTGACAAAGCAGAAGCAGCCTACTATCTCGGTGAAATCTACAAGGAAGCTAATCAGCTTGACTCAGCTGCCTATTACTACAACATGGGAAAACAAGCTGATCCTGCCAACCAAATGAACGTTATTGGTGAGCTCTCCTTGTTGAAGATGACCAATCCGCTCGAGGCTGATACAAAATTTGACGAGCTTTTAAACAATAAGATCAACCGTAAGAATCCTGAATTGTTCGTAGCTGCCGCAGCAGTTTACAAGGATCGTCCGATCAAAGCGCAACAATTCCTGGATCAAGCCCGTGCATTGGATAAAAAATTGGCGAGCATCTATGTGTTGATGGCCGACGTACAGGCTGCAAACAAAGATTACAACGGTGCTGCTGCAAACTACGAACAGGCTCTTTCATTCGATCCGAACTGCAAAGAGGCTTACGTAAAATATGCACGTATTTATGCACCGATTAATGCTTCAGTTGCTGCAGACGTTCTGAACCGTATGCTTGCACAGGATCCTTCATCTGCTGTCGCTCACCGTGAATTGGCTGAGATCTACTACCAGGAGGGTCAATTGCTCAAAGCTGCCGAAGCTTATGCTGAATACATTAACGACCCATACGTCTCTACAAGCGACTATGCTCGTTATGCAACGATCCTCTTCTTCAAAAAGGATTACGAAAAATCGAAAGAGATCGTCAATTTGGCTTTGCAAAAAGATCCCAAAAACATGGTATTGAATCGTCTGCTGTTCTATAACGATGCAGATTTGAAGAATGACGATGCAGCTCTTAGCGAAGCTGAGGCTTTCTTTAATGCCGGTTACCCTACAGAAGATTACATCAGCCAAGACTACCTCTATTACGGACGTTTGCTGATCAACAACAAACAGACTGAAAAAGGTATCGCTCAATTGCAAAAAGCACTTGAGCTCGATCCTAAACAGGTAGCTTTGTATCAGGAGATCGCAGAAGCTTACGAGACCATTGACAACTATGACAGTGCCATTGCCAACTACAGCCTCTACATCCAGCATATGCCTGAAGAAGAGGTACAGGTAACCGACTACTACAACATCGGCCGTGCAGCATACTTTGCAGGCAACAGCATTGACACAACAGTTACGGATTATGCAGTTAAACAGAAAGCATACTTGAACAAAGCTGACAGCATGTTTGCATTTGTTGCAGAGAAGGTACCCGACAGCTATCTGGGATATTTCTGGCGTGCCCGTGTACAGTCAGCTCTTGACCCGGAGACAACCGAAGGTTTGGCAAAACCATACTACGAAAAGACTATCGAAGTACTGGATGCGCAGGGAGACGACAGACCTCAGATCTACATTGAGTGCTACAGCTATCTGGGATACTACTATTTCGTAAAAGAGGATGTTGCAAACTCTAAGACCTATTGGGAAAAGATTTTAGCTATCGATCCTGAACACGAAGTGGCAAAACGTGCTTTGGAAGCAATGAAATAGGCTTTTATACAATAGAATACACTGAATAATAAAAATGACCTCTGCTTGAAAGCAGAGGTCATTTTTTATTTCATACTCACCACTTACCCAACCCCAGTTCAATTTCATTTCCTACCCAATACATCAATAAAGATTCTATTACATCTTGACATCTTGGGAAACGCACCTTACCCCCAACAGTTCTTGGGAATCCCTTGCTCGATTCTATGGACATAACCATTGTTCCATAAAATGAACCACATCTAACCTATTAATTTGTTTCCCTTGTAATTTTTATTGAACTGGGCTAAACAAAATCCATTTTAATTATCTAAAACATCTTTTTTTAGCCTTACACGATTCGGCATTGACACCTCAACTATCCATTATTACTCTCAATTCCTCATATCAATGTCCAGAACTGACAAAAAATTTATCGCCATGTAAAAAAAATAGACACATTCCAAGGCGCGAAAAACAGTTATATTGCTGATTTACAAATCAATGAAAATATGGCATAGCTTTGGATTGCAAAAGTGCATAAAGGAAATTAACTCAATCATGAGATGAAAACAGCACTTCTCACCCTCACAGTGTCCATTTTATTGACACCTCTTTATGCTCAAGAAAAGATGACTCTGGAAGCATGTATGAAATATGCTATCGAACACTCGACAAGTGTGCAACAACAAGAGATTGCCCTTGAAGATGCACGGCAAAATTATATCGGTGCAGTAGCTTCAGCCATGCCCTCGATCAATGCATCCACTGGAGGCACCATGAATTACGGCCGTTCGATTGACCCGGAGACCAATACCTACACCACCACCTCTACCTTTAATAACTCGTACAGTTTGTCGGGATCTTTGACCGTATTCAATGGGTTATCTACCATCAACACCATCAAAGCCACGAAGGTCATGCGAGCCATGGGTGTCGAAGAACTGCAGCTGGCTCGCGACCAAATAGCCATGAACACCATGTCGGCCTATTTCGATGTTGTTTACTATTACGGCACCGTAGAGATTGCCCAAGAACAGTTAAGGACCAGCCAGTTGGAGTTGAAACAGGTGCAGGAACAATATGAACTCGACCTAAAAGCGCCAGCCGATGTAGCTGAAGTGGAGGCACAGGTAGCAAATTACGATTATCTGCTTACAGAACAACAGAGCAACTTGGAATTGGCTTTAATCGAGCTGCGAAAAGTGATGAATTACCCACAAGAAGAGCCTTTGGAAATTGATACTGAGGTAGACATAGAAGGGATGTTGATTACCGAAACTCTCGAAGAGGTGTTGAATTACGCATTGGTGTACAATCCGCAAATACGTTCCAAAGAGATGAACAGCCGTTACTACGAATTGAATTACGCGAGCACCAAAGGACGTTATCTCCCTTCGATCAGTCTCTCTGGAGGGTTCAGTACCAACTATTTTGTCAATGTAGACTCACCAGGCAATTACGCCAAATACTTTAATCAGTTGGGTAACAACCGTGGATATTATGTAGGCATGTCAATATCGATTCCCATTTTTTCGGGCTTGAGCCGACGGGTGGCAAAACATCGTGCAAAATTACAATATGATAATGCCATCCTTGCCCATACAGAACAACGTCGGACATTGGAAAGTGAAGTGGCCAAGACCTATCAGGAGATGCAGAATTTTGGAAAGCAATATATAATGAGCCAAAAAAAAGTACAGGCAAACGATCTGGCTTACCGCAGCGTGTCACAAAAATTTGCGGAGGGAATGGTTACAGCCATTGATTTACAGACCGCATCAAACAATCTGCTACAAGCTCGCTCCGATTTGCTTCATGCGCGGCTGCAATACATCATCAAATGTCGCATGGTGGGCTATTACAATGGGATTCCGCTGATACGTTAACAAACACCCATTACGACAGAAAACCGCAGCGAAAAAACTGTCCTTCAAACGGATTCCAACTAAAACAATAAAAATGTAAATACGAAAATACACTGTACCATGGATATCAAACGAGAAAAAAAGACCGGATGGAAAGCAATTTTCCAAAAGAAATATTTGCCCTATCTGTTTGGCGCTGTATTTCTAATCTTTGTCGCCATACTGTTGTTGCGCAGCAATGCATCCGTGCTGCGTGTCAGTGCCGACGTGGCAACCATTTCGGAGGTTGAAAAGGGCGAATTCAACGACTACGTTCGCCTGACCAGTACAGCACAACCGATCACCACCGTTCAACTCTCACCGCTGGAAACAGGCGTAGTTGAGCGGATCGTAGCCGAAGAGGGTACGAAAGTACGTCGGGGCGACGTAATTGTCGAGATGTCTAACAACTCTTTGAGCATGCAGATTCTGCAATCGGAAGCAGACCTGGCCGAAAAACAGAACATTCTGCGCAATACGTTGATCTCCATGGAGCAGGAACGTCTGACCTTGAAACAGGACAAACTACAACTCGACATTGATGTCGATCGCAAATACCGGGCTTATATGCGCAATGAACGGCTCTACAAGAACAATTTGCTGGCCAAGGAGGATTGGATGCAGTCGAAAGAGGATTATGAACTGGCCCTGAATCAACGGACGCTGAATGAGGAAAAACAATACCAGGATTCGCTTTTCCGCTCGAATCAGGTGGGCCAGATGGAAGAGAGTCTTCGTTCAATGTCACTCAACATGCAGTTGATTCGGCAGCGTGTCGATAACCTGAAGATCAAAGCGCCTATTGATGGTGAGGTGGGTATGCTGAACGTTGTATTGGGGCAGTCTGTCGGAGAGGGCACCGCAATCGGACAGGTCAACGATCTATCAGCGTACAAGGTGACGGCTCAGATCGATGAGCACTACATTGATCGGGTCACGATTGGACTAACGGCATCTTTCGAGCGACAGGACAACCTTTATGAGATGGTGCTGCGGAAGGTCTATCCGGAGGTACGTGAAGGACAATTCCGCGCCGACTTTGTCTTTTCGGGCGAGGTTCCGGAAAACATTCGCAGTGGGCAGACCTACTACCTGAACCTGCAACTCGGACAGCCGACTGAGGCCGTGATGATTCCACGAGGATCGTTCTACCAGTTGACGGGTGGCTCCTGGATCTACGTTGTAAATGCGGAAGGGACCAAGGCGTTCCGTCGCAAGATTCGGATCGGTCGTCAAAATCCTCAATATTACGAGGTTCTCGAAGGACTTGATCCAGGCGAGAAGGTAATTACCTCATCGTACGACAATTTTGGAGAACACGACGTGCTGATGCTTAAATAAAATCTATTAAATTACTCTACCTAAACACCAATTACTGTTATGTTCCGCGATTTTCTTATGTTGCTGCGCCGTTATACAGCATCGTCTGTCCTGAATATTGTCGGGATGGCTCTTGCCTTTGCATCGGCCTACCTGATTCTGGTTCAGGTCAATTTCGATATGTCCTACAACCGGAAGATCCCCAATGCAGAGAATATCTACCGCATGGACAAGCCGAGCCTGATCAAGGAAGGGATGTGGTCCACGTTGAATAATCGTTATGATCCATCTGAAGTCTGTGAGCATGTTCCCGGAATTATAGGAGTCACTTCGATGGGTTTATACAGAGCCGATATAGCTTTCCGCTTTGTGATCAACCGACCGAACGGCAGCAATACGTTAAAAGCCAAAATGGCCCTAATAGAACGATCAGGTCTGGATGTGTTCAGCTTTACTGCTGTCGCCGGTTTATTCGATCAGTTTATCGGCCCCTCGACTGCCGTCGTCTCAGCCTCTTATGCCAAACACCATGGACTCACGGTTGGGGATGTTCTGCATTCTAAGACAACTAACGCCAATTATGGCCTGGACGCCAAAACACCCATTACCATTGTAGCGATTTACAAAGATTTTCCCGCCCCTGGAGAGTTTTCCGAATACAATCTATTTCTCGGAATGCCGCCCAAAGAACTAACCGAACGTGGAAATTATTCCTATCGTGCCTTTGTGCGACTGCAAGATGGGGTTTCACCGATAATGGTAACAAACACCATCAATAATTTAGTACGTCTTTCGGCGGAACGACAAGGAATTTCGCCTGAACGAATGGACCTTGCACTTCGAATGGCAAGTGTACGACTGAGTAATCTCAAAGACCTCTATTTCCTCAATAACATAGAGTATGCCGGTATCACGGGGAACCGCTCTACGACATATACGCTATTGGGAGTTGCCATTCTGATTATTGTCATTGCCTGCATCAACTTTTTCAACTTTTTCCTCGCGCTGGCACCCGCAAGAATCCGGGCCTTCAATACCCGAAAAGTATTCGGAGGCTCCAACCTGCGCCTACGTTTAGGCGTCATGACCGAAACACTCGGCCTGATCATCCTGGCCCTGCTGATCGGAGCCGTGTTAGTCCTGTTCTTTGCGGACTCTTCCCTGGCCGACTATCTCACAATTTCGGTTTTTGCTCCAAACAACCTGATTCTCGCCATGGCATTAATCAGCCTTGCCTTACTACTCGGAGTCCTTATCAGCCTCTACCCGGCCTATTACATCACCTCATTCCCGCCGGCATTAGTTACTAAGGGTGATTTTCAAGCCTCTCCATCGGGCGTGTTGATACGGAATATCCTGATCGGGATCCAATTTGTTATCTCGACCGCACTGATCATTGTAGCTCTGTTTATCAACCTACAACACCGCTACATGATGAACTACGACATGGGATTCAACAAAGATGAGATCCTCACGGTGCAAATGAAGTCCTTCCAAAGCTATGCTGCAATCGATGCCTTTACGGCCAAACTCAAACAGAACCCGATGATCATTGATGCAGCCTTTGCTACAGGAGATTTTGTCACCTCAGAGAGACCATCAAACTGGGTATACGAACATGACAATAAACTGGCCGGTTATGCCTTTTATTCCGTATCGTGGAATTTTCTGAAAGTCATGGGGATCGATGTTGTCGAAGGACGAGATTTCACCAAGGATGACGAAAAACGAAACGGTGTGTACATCTTCAACGAAGAGGCTAAACGACAATTCGAACTGAAACTCGACCAAGAGCTCCGTGGACACAATGGGCAGGCACCTATAATCGGCTTCTGCAAGGATTTTCATTCCAAACCGCTGCAATACGGTTTAGAGGCGTTTGCATTCTACGTCATGGGGGCTCATCCGTGGGATTACCCATCTCACGCCTATATCCGTGTAGCCGCAGGAACCAACTATCGGGATGCGATGGATTACATCCACAAAACGGTCCTGGAGTTCGATCCTTCACTCAACGAAGAGACGATCCAGGTCAAAATGTTTGACGAGGAGTTGGGAGTATACTACGAAGCGGAAGAGCGCCTCGCCAAGCTAATCACCATCTTTACCCTCCTTTCGGTGATTATCTCAATCATGGGGGTATTTGGGTTGGTGCTGTTCGAGACCCAATATCGCCGCAAAGAGATTGGCATCCGGCGGGTTCACGGAGCCTCGGTGCAGTCAATTCTGAAGATGTTCAACCTGCAATTCTTGCGCATCACGCTCATTTGTGCAGCGGTGGCCATTCCAATCAGCTACTACTTCGTCAATCGTTGGCTGACCGGATTCACTGCCCGAATGCCGATGTCGTGGTGGGTATTTGCCCTGGCTGTGGTGATCATCTGCCTCATTGTTATCGGAACCGTTACGGCCCGCAGCTGGAAGGCCGCCAACGAAAACCCGATTAATTCGATCCAACACTAACACAACGTGACACCCTCCAACCCCCCAAAGTTCCAAAACCAATAAAATTCCACTGTTATGTTCCGAGATTTTCTTATGCTGCTGCGCCGTTATACGGCATCATCCATCCTAAATATTATCGGGATGGCGTTGGCCTTTGCATCGGCCTATCTGATCCTGGTTCAGGTCAATTTCGACATGTCCTACAACCGGAAGATTCCCAATGCAGAGAATATCTACCGGTTAGAGTGGCCAAGCACCACCAAAGAGGGATATTGGCTGGCCATGTGGAATCGTTACGAGCCAAGTGAGCTATGTGAAGGAATTCCGGAAATCGTAGCGGTCACGACCATGAGTCCCTACGTTCTCATGCAGACCCTACCCTATACGCTTAGCCGCAACAACAGTATTTATAATCTGAATATTCGTACCGGAACCAGCGAACGGCAAGGATTAGATATGTTCAGGCTTATCCCTGTTGCCGGATCATTCGATCAGTTTACAGGACCGAACACCGCTATTGTTTCGGCATCCTATGCCAAGCAACATGGGCTCTCGGTCGGGGATGTACTACGCGCTGTCGATGATATGTCATCTATTAACATTACGGCAAACAAACCCATTACGATTGTTGCCATCTACCAAGACATTCCCGCGCCAAGTGATCTCTCGGAGTGCAATATGATCATCGGTATGCCACCCAAGGAGCAGACCGCCCGTGGCAACTGGTCTTGTCACGCATTTATACGGTTACAAGAGGGAGCCTCTCCGGAAGTCGTAACAGCCAAGATGATCTCACAATTGCGCGAGAGATATGCCAAGAGTGGCATGTCACCCGAAGATGTCGAGCTCGAACTCAAAAAAACGGAACCACGACTGAACAATCTGAAGGATCTCTATTTCAACAGCGGCAATGTAGAATTCGCGGCTCGAAGCGGTAACCAGGCCACAACCTACACCCTGTTGGGAGTTGCCATCCTGATTATTATCATTGCCTGCATCAACTTCTTCAACTTCTTCCTGGCACTGGTTCCCTCCAGAATACGGGCCGTCAATACCCGAAAGGTGTTCGGAGGCTCCAACCTGCGCCTTCGTATGGGATTTTTTGCCGAGACCATCGGACTGGTTATTTTGGCGCTGCTGATCGGGGCGGTATTGGTGATGCTCTTTGCCAACACCTCACTGGCCAGCTACCTCACCACGGCCGTATTTTCTCCGAACAATCTCGGTATAGCCCTGCTGCTGATTATCTCGGCTCTGATCCTCGGAATCGTCATCAGCATCTACCCGGCTCACTATATTACCTCCTTCCCGCCAGCTTTGGCCACGAAAGGAACCTTTCAATCCACCCGTTCCGGAATCTTGCTGCGCTATATTTTGATCGGGACCCAGTTTGTCATCTCGACCGTACTGATCATTGTAGCCCTGTTTATCAACCTGCAACACAGCTATATGATGAACTATGACATGGGATTTGATCAGGATGAGATTCTGGCAGTGCAGATGAAACCACTGGAGAGTTACGCCGCTACGGATGCTTTTGCGGCCAAACTCAAACAAAGTCCGATGATTCTTGATGTAGCTTTTGCCGCAAGCGACATCGTCTCAAACGAGAGAATACAATGGGGTCGTGTCCATAAAGACAATGTGATCTATTTTGATTGTTATGCTGTATCTTGGAACTTTTTGAAATTCATGGGTATCGACATTGTCGAGGGACGAGACTTTACAAAAGATGACGAGAAACGTACCGGCGTATTCATCTTCAACGAAGAGGCCAAACGACAATATGAATTGGAATTCGACGAACCGTTCAGCGGTCATCAAGGGACAGCCCCCATTGTCGGTTTCTGTAAAGATTTCCATTTCCAACCGTTACAATACGGTATAGGGCCATTCGCCTTCTACCTGTATGGCACCAATCCGTGGGAGTACCCCTCTCACGTCTACATCCGTGTAGCAGCAGGCACCGACTACCGGGAGGCGATGGATTACATCCACAAAACTATCCGCGAATTCGATCCCTCGTTCGAAGAGGAGAAGATCAACGTCAAAATGTTCGACGAAGAGTTGGGAGCCTCATACGAAGCGGAAGAGCGACTCGCCAAGCTGATCACCATCTTTACCCTCCTTTCGGTGATTATCTCGATCATGGGGGTATTCGGGTTGGTACTGTTCGAAACCCAATATCGCCGCAAAGAGATTGGCATCCGGCGGGTTCACGGAGCCTCGGTGCAGTCAATTCTGAAGATGTTCAACCTGCAATTCTTGCGCATCACGCTCATTTGTGCAGCGGTGGCCATTCCAATCAGCTACTACTTCGTCAATCGTTGGCTGACCGGATTCTCGGCCCGCATGCCGATGTCCTGGTGGATATTTGCGCTGGCGGTGGTGATCATCTGCCTCATTGTTGTCGGAACCGTTACCGCCCGCAGCTGGAAAGCTGCCAACGAAAACCCGATCAACTCGATCCAACACTAACACAATATTAACTGACAAAAACTCTATACACTGTCAACAATTCTTTCCAGTCTGCCTTGTATTTCTGAAAATAGGATAAAAATCAAAAAATACTAACACAATAAAACCTTACTACTATGCCGATGTTAAAAGTTGAAGAGCTCAAAAAAAGTTTCTTAACCGAAGAGATCGAAACCATCGCCTTAGACGGCGTGTCTTTTGAAGTAGAAGAGGGTGAATTTGTTGCTGTGATGGGGCCATCCGGATGTGGCAAATCTACCCTGCTTAACATTCTCGGTCTGTTGGACAATCCAACCGGCGGCAAATATTACCTATTGGATCGAGAGGTTGGAAATCTGCGTGAACGAGATCGTACTAAATTCCGTCGAGGGCATATCGGCTTCGTCTTCCAGTCGTTCAACCTGATCGATGAACTCAACGTATTTGAAAATGTGGAGTTACCATTGATCTATCTCGACGTCAAACCTTCGGAGCGCAAAAAACGGGTAAATGCCATTTTGGAACGTATGGATATTACCCATCGTGCCGCTCATTTTCCACAACAACTCTCAGGAGGACAACAGCAGCGTGTAGCCATTGCTCGAGCCTTGGTTTCCAATCCCAAATTGATTCTGGCCGACGAGCCCACCGGTAACCTCGATTCGAAAAACGGACAGGAGGTTATGAACCTGCTTCAGGAGCTCAATCGTGAAGGGACAACCGTCATCATGGTCACCCACTCACAACACGATGCAGGCTTTGCAGGACGCACGCTCGGTCTTTTCGACGGAAAGTTGGTAACCGACGTAACCAAACGCCTTTAAACATAGCGGCCCAACTTAAGTTTGCAAAATAAAATGCATCTAAAGACCCTCCCAACTTAATTTTTCATAATACACTATTGATTGGGAAGCCGTCCGATCTAGATCGGACGGCTTTTTATTGTTGCACTATCACACACAAAATTGGTTCTCCTACTTGCTACCCATCAGCGACCATGTGCTTTGTTCCTGTATTGAGCCACGGAGAAAAATCTCAAAACATTTACAACAGTCTTTTGGCATACTCGAAAAAACATTAATTTTGTTATGATTGTCACGGCTCTTGAGCCGACAACAGCAATTCCCAATCATGTAACCCACCGCAACATCTCTTCTCGGCCCCAAAACATCATGGAAAATAGTCGTATTGTCTTTTTGGATTATCTGCGCGTGATCGCCTGCCTGATGGTGATTATTGTACACTGTGTCGAACCTTTTTATTTAGGAGGAGAAGGCACCTTGATCCAAAACTGGAACGACGGATTTTGGTGTACCGTCATTGATTCTGCACTGCGGGCAGCCGTTCCCCTGTTCGTGATGGCCTCCAGCTACCTGCAATTCCCCGTGAAATACGACACCCTGACCTTTTTCAAAAAGAGGTTGGTACGCGTTGGCGTTCCCTTTGTGATCTTTTCGCTGCTCTATACCCTCATTCCACTATATGGTACAGATGGTTTTCAACCGACGCTCAACGTACAGCGTGTTTTGCTCAATTTTGTCGGTTCGGCCGGTCATCTTTGGTTTATATACATGCTGTTGGGACTCTATCTGCTGATGCCAATGCTCTCCCCATGGATCGACAAAATCTCTAAAAAAGAAGAACAAATTTTTCTGATTCTTTGGGGATTCACCACAACCATTCCTTTTTTCCGACTATTGGCTCAATCGCTGTTCGGTCTTCCCGAGGTATGGGGTGAAGCCAGCTGGAATGAGTTCGGAACCTTCTATTATGTCAGCGGTTTTGTGGGATATATGGTGTTGGGACACTATTTCCGCAAACATGTGGGTACCTTGAGTTGGGGAAAGACACTCTCCTGGGCGGCAGTCTTGTGGATCATCGGATACGCCATTACGGCGGGCGGATTTTGGCAAGCAATGCCCAAAACGTTTCCAGTTTCCGACAAAATCGACCTGGCGGTTCGCATGGAGACCACTTGGGGCTTTTGCAGCACCGGAGTCATGCTGACGACTGTTGCCTACTTTCTCGTGATCCGTAAAATTACGGCGACAGGATGGTTCTATCGCCGATTTATTCTACCGGTCTCACAACTCAGTTACGGTATGTACCTGATGCACATCTTTATTCTGGTACCGACATTTGCCTGGGTAACTTCTTGGGGGATCGGAACTCCGACGACCATTTTCGTATCGGCTCTCTTGACTTTCCTGTTCTGTGCCGGCATAGCACGGCTGATCTCTTTCTTGCCGAAAAGCAAATACCTGATCGGCTAACCATTTTTTCCATTTCATATCGGTTGGCACATCGATCCGACCGATCCACCTGACCACCTCCCAATAAAAACGCTGCCTCGTGGTGTAACGTGACAGCGTAAGGGTAAGGTGACAACCGAAAAACTTCTACCGCAAATTCGGGAAGGGCAACCGGTAGGTAACGGAAAACTTTCTGCCATTGATCTCGACAGCTCTTCGATACGACAACGACGAGAGCAATTTTAACAAATTGTCGAATTCCGACTTGGGAATAAATACACTGTAAAGATTCGGGTTTATGGATACGGTTGTCTTATCGTTCAGGTCCGGCCACCCTTCCGGCCAAGCCACAGGCTTTTCAGCCGAATGGTCGAAACGTGTCAGCATCACCTCCACCGTATCCGGCAGCCATTTTTCGGCCTGCTCGTTCCGGTAGTTCACCAGTTGGTCGTAAACCGACAAGAAGGCTTCTGGCGTACGAGCTCTACTCGTTTCATCCTGCTGGAGATCGCCATACACCGTCTTCATCCGTACGGTATCCGAGACCAACATCAGATAGTTGGTCGGCATATCGGTCGCTTGCGCAGCCGCAATATAATCCGGTAGGTCAAGCAGCTCCTGCGATATCTGCAATTGGTTCCACAATTCGACCAGCTGGGTCGAATCCAACTTCACGGAAAAATAGCCGTCCGGATTTTTATAAATCACATCTCCCCGTTCATAAATGGCGATTGTGGGGACATCCGAGCCAATCACCATCAGCCAGGGGTCTGTCACGGTCAGTACGACGTAGGGAACGCCGTACTCATCTTGCCAATGTCTCGCGAGGGCATAATTTGCCGCGAGCATGACGATCAACAACATCACGATCTTTTTCATAGTAGCCGTTTTAACGAGGTTCGACCTGCATAAGGTACAAAAAACAGAACATATTCACAACGAAGAGACGATCCAATTGGCCTGTTTTCAAGAGAATTGGCCACTTAGACGGACAATTATTCGTTTACGAAACAGCACGCTGAACTGGAAAACGAGAAAGGACAATGCAAAAAACCGAGAAAAAAAGAAGCGGCAACCCTGGAGAGAAACAGATCAAGGCTTTTCAAAGACGAATGCTTCACCGAACGTCGGGAAACTTATCAAAAACAAAAAGCTCTGACAATCATATTGATTATCAGAGCTTTATCCGTGATCCGTCTGGGGCTCGAACCCAGGACCCCAACATTAAAAGTGTTGTGCTCTACCAGCTGAGCTAGCGAATCATCCTGTGCGTTACTTCTGTAATGCGGGTGCAAAGGTAGGAGTATTTTTTTAATATGCAATAGGCATGGCTATTTTTTTGCGCTTAAATCTGAATTTATTTTCTCTCGCTTAGGTTGATGAGCAAGGTTTCCGGGATCTAACTCATTATCTTCGTGCAAGATAAAGCGTTTATAGTAGGATAAGCACAATGTTGTCAATGGGAGGGCTATTATTAAGCCTATAAAGCCTAGGATCGTTCCCCAGATGGATAATGAGAGTAAGATGATGGCGGGATTCAGTCCCATAGCCTTACCCATTATGCGAGGGGTAAGATATAAATCCTGTATACATTGTACGATACCCAAGACTAAAATAGCCATACCAAAGATCAACCAGAAGTTCTCGCCAGTCTCGGCCGAACGCAATAAGCTCAATAGAATCATCGGGATAATACCGATCGCCTGCATATAGGGAATTAAGTTCAGCACGCCGATAAACAGGCCCAGCGTGACCGCCAACGGGAAATTAATGATCTTAAAGCCGATCGCGAGGAGAACCCCTACAGAAAGAGCGATCAACGATTGTCCGCGGAAATAACGATTCATGCTGTATTCCACATCCTCAGCCAAACCTTGCAGGAACGGACGGTAACGCTCCGGTATCAAATCGATCCAACCATTCGCGATCTTCTCATAATCCAAAAGGATGAAAATAAAGTAAAGCAAGATCACGAACACGATCGTGATACTGAAAAGGATTGAGAAAGTGTTCGATAAGATAGACCATAACTGGGGCGCAATCTGCTTCACCGCTTTCAACAAATTCTCCTTACTCAATAACTCCATGATCTGGGCGAAGTTCACATTACTTTCCAGATATTCCATCCATGAATGCGGGATCAAAGGGACATGACCTTCACCGGGATCATGTGTGCGGATCAGTTCTAGCGTTTTATCCGCCTCAGCCGCAATGGAAGGAATGACCATGACTACCAGCAACGTTATCAATAGCCCTAAAGTCACCAATACCGCCATAATCGATAAGATGCGGCTCTTAAAACATAATTTATATTGGAAGAACTTTACGAACGGTTGCATCATATAAGCCAGTAACCAAGCGATCAGGAAAGGTAACAAAGCGTTTCGTAATAAGGCTATCAAATAAATAATTCCTGAGATGACCAGTATACCGAACACTATGCGTATTACACGGTCAAACGTAAAAGGCTTGTCAAACAGTGGATTCATATTATTTTCATATCTTTGCTTGCGACAAAGATAGAATAAAGTAGAATATATAAACATCATGATACGTAAAATATCCTTTTTCTTCCTCATTTCTTGCTTATACCTTTCAGTGGGGGCACAGACTCCACAACCTATCAAGCAATTCCTGCGCAAGCCTTATATGGAAGGAGCTTCATTTTCCTTGATCGTGAAAGAGGTTAACAGTGGCGAGACGGTATTCGCTTACGATACAATCCGGCAGCTGACCCCAGCTTCGGTCATGAAAACGGTTACGACCGCTACCGCATTGGAGATATTGGGCGAGGATTATCGCTTTCCCACGACATTAGAATACGACGGCTCCATCGAGAACGGCTTGTTAAAAGGCAATTTATATATCAAGGGAAGCGGAGATCCTAGCCTTGGCTCAGCGCATTTCGCCCCGGATCATAAGCGGTTTCTACAGGAATGGATCTCCGCCTTGAAAAAGGTGGGTATCCATAAAATACAAGGAGCCGTAATCGCTGATGAAAGTATATTCGACACGGAAGGCACTTCCCTTAAATGGGTTGGCGAAGATATGGGTAGTTATTATGGTGCCGGAAGCTATGGGATTTGCGTATTCGACAATCTTTATAAATTAGGGTTGCAAACCGGAGCTCCCGGAACCCGCCCGAAGTTGAAAGGAACCGAACCGGAATTATCCGGCATCCATTTCCATAATTACTTAACGACCCAGCAAGTATCTTCGGATAGTTCTTTTATCGTAGGGGCGCCATTCGCCACGGATCGTTATTTATATGGCATTGTCCCCGCTAACCGGGAATGGTATCCGCTCAAAGGGGATATTCCCGACCCGGCTCTTTTCCTAGCGGATTATCTCACTAGGCAATTGGAACATGAAGGGATCACGGTCGGCGAATCACCGTCTTGTTTCCGTATCTTGCGGGAAGCCGGTAGGTGGCAACCCGGGAAACGGACCGAGATTGTTACCACTTACTCCCCTACGCTTCGGGAAATCGTGGAAGTGACCAATCATGTCAGCCATAATTTATTCGCCGATGCCTTGATCAAGACGATCGGCCTACGATATACGCCCCGTAAGGGAGAGGTCATATCTTCTTTTAACCGGGGTATCCAGGTGCTTCGGGACTATTGGCAAGGGAAAGGACTCGACCTCTCGTGCGTCTGGATGTACGACGGTAGCGGTCTTGCGGTTACCAACAAGTTATCAACAGCTTTTGTGGCTGATTTATTGATTTATATGAAAACCTGTTCACAACAACACACAGCCTTCTACGAATCATTGCCCGTAGCGGGGGTAGAAGGCTCGGTGAGGAACTTCTTAAAAGGCTCATCCCTCCAAGGAAAAGCCCATCTTAAAAGCGGAAGCATGAGCCGGGTAAAAGGATATGCGGGATATATAAACAAAGGCGATAAGCAATACGCCATCGCCCTATTCGTAAACAACTATTCCTGCGACGGACGTCCTATGACCGTAGCGATAGAGAAATTATTGCTCCAGTTGCTCAACTAACCAGCGGTTATTTCGGCAGGATCGATCTACGCTCTATCATCTCTAGGAAATGCTGTTTATAATTGTCGGAGATCGGGATATACTCCTTTCCAAAGACAATCCGATTCCGCTCGATCACCTTGATCTTCTCCGGCTGGACGATAAAAGAGCGATGAACACGCACAAAGCGATCCGAAGGTAACATATCCTCCAAACTCTTCATGCTCATCAACGAAAGGACCGGACGGGGCTCATCCTCCACGAATATCTTCACGTAATCCTTTAATCCTTCAATATATAATATCTTGCGCAGCTCTATTTGCAACAGCTTATACTCACTCTTGACGAAAATACTCTCCATCCCGCCCTTCTCCGCGATTGGCGCGGATCCTTCCTTCTCTTCCGAAGACACCGGCTTACGGAGCAGCTCATACCATCGCAACGCCTTATTCGCCGAGGCAAGGAAGTCCGGATAACTAATTGGCTTCAACAAATAATCCAGCGCGTTTACTCGGTAACTATCCACGGCATATTGATCGAAAGCCGTCGTAAAAATGACACGGGTATCGGCGTTCAAGATACGGGAGAACTCCAATCCGCTCAACTCCGACATCTGGATATCCAGAAAAAGCAGATCCACCGGCCGATCCCGTAAGTCGGAAAGAGCGTCCAAGGCACTATTATAAGTCCCTTGTAAATCCAGAAACGGAGTTTTCAAGACGTAGCTTTCCAGCAAGCTAACCGCTAAAGGTTCATCGTCAATAATAGCGCAAGTCAATCTCATATCTCAGTCTCGTTTATAGTAATTGATAGATAAGAAGAATAGTTATCCCCCTCCCGACCGCATTGGAACGAGAAATGCCCCGAATAGAGCAGCCCCAAGCGTTTCTCCAGATTCACCAGCCCGATACCGGAACCACTTTTATCTTGATCCGGGCTTTTCGGGAAATAGCTATTCACAATAGTACAAACTACCTCCGCCCCCTCCTGATGGATATCCAAATGGATGAAAGACGGCTTATTATTGCTCACCCCATGCTTAAACGCATTCTCAACCAAGGAGATAAACAACAGGGGGGCGATCAAGGTTCCCGGGGAGGAAGCGACGATATTCGTTTTCAGCTCCACATGTTTGGGCAGACGTATACGCATCAGCTCCACATAATTACGAAGGAAGTCGAAATCCTTCTCCAAAGAGACAAAAGGCTGGCTACTCTCATACAAGACATAGCGAAGCAAGCGGCTCAAATCGTGCACCGCCTCCTGTGCCTTCTCCGGGCTGAACGCTATCAAGCTATAGATATTATTCAACGTATTAAACAGGAAATGCGGATTAAGCTGGCTCTTCAGGTTCTGCAATTCCGCCTCGGCACGCTCCTTCTCCAGTTCCCGCTGGATAGCCGCCACCCGGTACCATCCGTCCGTCATCTTGATCGCCACGCTAAGGCCGGCTACCAAGGAGTAGATAACGGCGTTGACGAGAAAGAACCCCACCGTCTCGTTCAACGGGCGGGGCGGACGAGCCGGATGATGCATCTCCGGCGGATAGAAATAGCGCATGCAGAGATGCACGAACAGCATCATACCCCCGATAAGCAATAGGTTGATCAGCAGGAAACGCCCTGTCCGGCGGTTAAACAAATACCGCCTCACCAGCCACCCGTAATTCAAGTAGAAGACGAGCATGAAGGAAAGCGGCACGATGATGCTCCGGAAATAGCCCTCGAACGTGACTTGCGACTCCCTCCCCGTGAAGAAGAAAGGGGAGCAGAACAGGATACCCCATCCCGCGATGTGTATCAACTTTCCCAAACCTTTGATAGGGGGAGATTGTGGTGTGTCATTCATCTTATTATCCTCTTTAGTGCTACGCAAATATAGTCATTCCTACCGTTATATGAGCCATGTAGCCTTATCTAGTGAGCATCCGTCTACTCATAGCGTATGGCCTCGATCGGGTCGAGCTGCGCCGCCTTCTTGGCCGGGTACCATCCGAAGAACACGCCCGTCACCGTACATACCACGAAAGAGAGCAGTACGCTCCACGGCTGGATATAGATCGGGAAATGCGCCACGACATTCACGATCAAGGCAGCTCCCACGCCGAAAAGCACGCCGATCAATCCTCCGGTCACGCTGATAAGGATAGACTCGATCAAGAACTGAGCCAAGATATCCATGCCTTTCGCACCGATACTCATACGGAGGCCGATCTCCCGCGTACGCTCCGTCACGCTCACGTACATGATATTCATGATACCGATACCACCAACGAGAAGAGAGATACCAGCCACCGCAGCCAGCAACGTCGTCATTATATCCGTCGTACTTGTCAACATCGTGCTCAACTCCTGCATACTCCGGATCGTGAAATCATCATCATCGGTTTCCCGCAACCTATGGTTACGCCTCAGTATCTCCGATATCTCGTCTATGGCTTGATCGGTGTACTCCTCCTTGAGCGCCGAGCAGGTTATGCCTTGCAAATGGGTAATGGCCAAGATCTTTTTTTGAATAGTTGTGTATGGAGCTAAGATCAGGTCGTCTTGGTCCATTCCCATGCTGTTGTATCCTTTGCTTTTCAGTACGCCCGCGACCCGGAACGGTAGCTTCTGGAAACGGATCACCTTACCGACGGGATTCTCTCCGCCGGGGAAAAGGTTATCCACCACCGTCTTCCCGATCACGCATACCTTGGCGGCGGTCTGTACGTCCTGATCGCTGAACATATCGCCATCCTCCACCTCGTATCGGCGTATCTCCATATAATCCGGGCTAATACCGTAGACGGTAGTCGGGGCGTTATTGGCGCCATAGATGGCCTGTCCACTACTGTTCACGGAGGGCGAGGTGGCGGAGACGTAGCGAGTCTCGTTCACGATATCCTCGTAGTCCTGTAGCTTCAGCGTCTCCATGGCAGAGGCGTCTTGGCGTACGCCGCCACGCATGTCGGCTCCCGGCTGGATCATGATCATGTTCGAGCCCATCTCGCTGATCTGCGCCTGTATACTCCGCTTCGAGCCTTGACCGATGGCCAGCATCGTGATCACGGAAGCCACGCCGATGATGATACCCAGCATCGTGAGGAATCCCCGCAGCTTGTTGTTGGCCAAGGCCCGAAGGGCTATCTTTAGTAAATTCGTCGTATTCATTCTAAAAAATATGCTATTACCACATTAATTCATTATTCTAATCATCATTCTTGGGCAGGCGGGCCAAAGCCTCGGCCGCGCTCAAGATATTCGTATTCACCGTATCGGCGGTTACATGACCGTCGCGCAGCGTGATATTCCGGCTGCTATATTGGGCGATCTCCGGGTTGTGGGTGACAAAAATAATCGTACGTCCCTCGGCGTGCAGACGCTGGAAGAGCACTAAGATCTCGAAAGAGGTACGGGTATCCAAGTTGCCAGTAGCCTCATCCGCAAGGATCACCGCCGGATCGTTCACCAAGGCACGGGCGATCGCCACACGCTGCATCTGGCCACCGGACATCTGGTTGCTTTTATGCATCAGACGATCTCCCAAACCTACGGCAATTAAAGCATTGACCGCCTTCTCTCTACGTTGGGCCGCTTTATAAGTAGGATTGTACATGAGAGGAAGCTCTACGTTCTCTACCGCTGTCGTCTTCGGCAACAGATTATAATTTTGAAAAACGAATCCGATCTTGCGATTCCGGAGGGTCGCTCGCTGCCGCTTGTTCATGGTGCGCACGGATACTCCGTCTAAGTAATACTCCCCGCTCGTAGGAGTATCAAGGCAACCCAGCGTGTTCAGCAACGTACTCTTTCCGGAGCCGGAGGTTCCCATGATCGTAACGAACTCCCCCTCGTGAATCGTGAACGACACGCCTCGCAGGGCATGGACGGTCTCGTCGCCTACGTGGAAGTCTCGTTTTATATTGTCTAATCTGATAATTTCTTTCATGACGCAAACTATCTCTTATTTTTGTTGCTTCCCGGAGGGCCCGGCATGAAAGGGCTACGCTCCGCTCCTGCACCTACTTCCGGTATGTTGGCGGCGCTCGCTAAATCTACGGCTACCTCATCGCCCTCGCTCAAGCCCTCGGTTACTTCGGTCACGCTGTTGTTGCTGGTTCCGACCGTAATCTGCCTCGGGCTCAAGGTATTTCCTTGGCGGGACCAAACCAAGCGTTTTCCGGGTTGTACCTCCGCATTCGGATCTGTCACGGTCATACCCAACGATTCCATGATGGCGGGCTCGGGGATAAAACGAAGTGCCTTGTTCGGCAAGGTCAGGATATTCGCACGTTCCAACGTATAAATTGTGACATTTGCCGTCAAGCGAGGTTTCAGTTTCAAGTCCGGATTATCCGCCGTAATTACTACCTCATACGTAACAACCGTGGAAGAAGAAGTACTGGAAGAAGCGCTGGAAGTGCTTTCGCTGTCCCCTAAACGAATCTGGCGAACCACGCCCTCGAATTGATCGTTCGGATAGGCATCCACCGTAAAACTAACCCGTTGGCCTTCCTCCACATTACCTATATCCGCCTCATCCACATCCGCTATTACCTGCATCTTCGTCAAGTCGGCGGCAATGGTAAACAGCGTCGGGGTCTCGAAGCCGGCGGCAACGGTCTGCCCTTCCTCAACGGCCCGGTTGATAACCACTCCGTCTATAGGGCTCGTGATCGTGGCATATTCCAGATTACGGTTTACTTTTACCATGGAGGCCTGACTCTGGTCGTAAGCGGCCTTCGCCTTCTCATAATTATAGGTAGCCGTCTCATAATCCGTATCGCTAATCAATTGTTTCTCGTGAAGCACCTTGCTACGTGCGTAGTTCTTCTGTTGATACTCGAACTCCGTCTTGCTGCTCGCCAATTGCGCCTCGGCGGAACGAAGCTCGGCTTGGAGGTTGATCTTATCCATCTCGGCGATCAGTTGGCCGGCTTTCACCACGTCGTTATAATCAGCGTACAACTTATCGATGATACCGGAGACCTGCGTACCTACCTCAACCTCGGTAACGGGCTCTACCGTACCGGTGGCCGTAACCGTATTCGTGATCGTGCTGCGCCCTACTTTAGCGGTCTCCAGCTTGATCCCGCCTTTCGAGGATTTGCCCGTGAAAAGGAACACGCCCCCCGCTATAAGGATAACGGCAACACCGCCCATGATTAGTTTCTTCTTGTCCATATTCTGATTCGTTTTATTTCTGTTTTACGTTGTATTCTTGTTCAAAAGGCCCCCGCGACCTCCGTCGCAGGGTAACCTTGAAAAAAGAGAGTGGAGTAAATATATCCATTAGTGGGTTAATAATTCTCCGCAACCGACTTCTTCTGATAAACATTCAGCAACTGAACGCTCATCAAGGCCATGTATTTCGCTTGTAGCTGCTCTTGCTGGGCGGTCAGATAATTGTTCTTCTCCGTCAATAGCTCAAGCGTATTTTTCATACCGAGGCTGAATTGCTCATCGATCAAGTTATAGCTTTCTTTCACGTAACTCAAGCGTTCGGTAGCCGAGGTATATTGGGTCTGCGACGAGGTAGCGTCCAGATAGATCCCCTCCACGGTTTGCAGCAATTGCTTTTGGGCATTCAGCAACTCCAACTGGCTGGTGGTAATCGCATATTTCGCCTTGTTATAGGCCGTCTTATACTGGCGGTTACTGAAGATAGGGATGCTGATCGTCAATCCGACACTCTCGTTGAAACTATTCCAGACCTGGCTACCGAAAGCGTAATCCGTTCCGGAAAGATGGCCGGTACCCAGCCCGGCGTTCATGGAGAGCGAAGGAAGGAAAGCACCTTTCGCCTTTTTCTTCTCCAGCTCGGCGATGTCCACGGCCAGCTCACTGCTCTTTATTTGCGGCATCACGGCCAGAGAGGTATTGTAAATCGTTTGCTTGCTCGGAAGCGGGGTTAAGATATCTTTCTCCGTAAGCTCTGGCATCACCAATTCGATCTCTTCGGTTATATCCAGTTCTAGTAATTGCTTCAATTGCAACTTATAATTGTCTAGATTCGTCTGGGCTACGACCAATTGATATTTATCGGTGCTTAACTGGCTTTCCAACTGAGCCAAATCCACTTTCGAGATCGAACCGGCACGTAGCAACTCCACCGCACGATCCCGTTGCGCCGTAGATACCTCGACCGTATTTTGGTTGATACGAACGGACTCCATCGCATATAGTACCTGCATATAGGTCTGTATCAAGGAGATTTGGATATCATCCTCGTTTTGCTCGATACCCAGCTCATCGACGGTATTTTGTATTTCCTGTTGCTTGATCGCCTGTACACGTTGCCCTCCATCAAAAAGCGTCCATTTAGCGTTCAGCGCATAATTACCGCTATAGCTATTATTCGTAGCGGCGTCGCTCGAAGGATAATTCACGAATCCTTGGGTAACCGAAGCCGAAAGGGAAGGGAAAAGCTGTGCTTTCGCCTGCTTCGTATCCTCTATACCGGAAAGATGCGACACCTTGCTTTTCTTTACTTGGATATTATGCTCCAAAGCGTAATCCAAGCAAGCGCGCAAAGTCCATCGGGTAGGTTGCTCTTGTGCCTTACTCCCCACACAGAGGAAGAACAGACATGCGAATAATAAAGCGTATTGTTTCATATTGCCTTCGTTTTCTATCTTTTTACGAAAGCAAAACTATATTACCTTAAAAACATGGGCAACCAGACTAGAAAAAGGGGCTGTTTTCACCGATTAAACGGGCAATTGCATCGACAGGAAAGCGTGCGGATATATATTTATAAGGCCATCGATTTGACAATTTGACAAAATGATAACCGAAGTCCCGGAGAATCGATTATTCCGGGCAAAGGTACGGCTCACTCCCAAATACGAAAGAAAAAAACGGCAATCATCTCGCTAATAGACGAATACCCAAAAACAGTCTTTTATTCCAGTGAAATGAATTCATCCTAATTCATCTATTTAGACAAGAAAAAGGGTGAAACAGTGTTACGATAAGGTTGTAACAGGCTACGAATGCCCATTCACGGGTACTCACAACCCAATGCACAGCCACTCACAACGTCTAACGCAAGTATACGCATCAAGGAATGCGTCCTCTCGCAAGCTGTCTCGTCACCTATTATGTCCCAAATCGGCCTCTTTTTAACGAAAAAGCACGCTTATCACCACTTCTTTCCCACGATCTCGCTACCTCCGCACAAAAGGTGTGTCAGCGGATTTGCGTTATATCGAGCAAGAAGTAAGGATAAACGCCATTCCACCTATCTTTTATCGGCTCAAAAGTAGTCATTCTTCTTAAAGAATCAGCTCAAATTGAGCCGATTTGATCCTCAATAATACAAAATAACCCCGGCGATACCTGCCAAAATAATCATCAAGATAGGATGTATCTTGAATTTCCAAGTCAAGATAAAGGCGGCACCAAAGATCAAGAAGCTCTTGTAGTCGATGAAGTTCTCTTTATTCATTAATAGCAAGGCAGCGGCGGCGATCAAACCGACCGTAGCCGGGCGCAATCCAAGGAAAGCCGCCTCTACATATTTATTATTCCGGAACTTAGCGAAGAAATAAGAGATCAAGAGAACCAATATGAAAGAGGGCAGACATACCGCGAATGTCGTCAGGCAAGACCCTAGGATACTCATCGTCTCCGAATACCCCGCATTATGCACCGCCGTATACCCTATATAGGTGGCGCTATTGATACCGATCGGCCCGGGTGTCATTTGAGAGATAGCGACAATATCGGTAAACTCCTGCAAGGAAATCCAACCATAGCGGTCCACCACGTCGGCTTGTATCAAGGATAACATCGCATACCCGCCACCAAAGCCCAATATACCGATCTTCAGATATACATATAATAATTGCAACCAAATCATATCAGCCCTTCTTATTTAAACCATACACCAAACCTCCGGCTATAGCCGCCAAGATAATCCAAGCGGGAGACACCCCACCCATCCAGATCAGCAATGCCGCCCCGACAGGTATGATCATTTGCACGTAACTCAACTTGATAGAGCGTGCGGTTGTCAGACAAGGCACGGCGATCAAGGCGACCACCGCCGGACGCAATCCCATAAACGCCTTCTCCACCCATACATTATCCTTTACCTGCGTAAAGAATAACGCGATCAAGAGCATGATTACAAAAGAAGGGAGAATCGTACCCAAGGCACAAACAAAACCGCCCCATGTCTTCTTCAGTTTATAACCCACGAAGATCGCTATATTCACGGCGAAAATACCCGGCAACGATTGGGCCACGGAGAAAACGTCGATAAAGTCCTCTTTCGTCATCCACCCCCGGTCCACCACATCCCGCTGGATAAGCGGCAACATGGCGTATCCACCTCCGATGGTAAACATACCGATTTTCACGAATGTCAGAAAAAGCGTCCAATACATACCCTTATCTGTTTACGTTGGCTAACGTCCTAAAAGCCTATTGTAAGTTTCTTTATTATTAATAATCTGAAGCGCTTTCTGGTAACTCGGATTATCATCATTGATAATCTGGAAGTACTGCGCCATATCATAGAGATCCCGTGCGATAAGCGCCTTGATCTGAAGCATGATCAACGGCTTCGAACGATTATATTGCTCTTCCTCAAACTCAATCTTCTCATCGCCGGCCATCTTAAGAAGCTCCTCCATGATATCCTCTCCGACCACGAAACCTTGCTTATACTGCTGGAATTTCGGATATTTAGCCATCATCTGGTTCCGATTACGATCCAGATAATTCATGGACACCCGATTGACTAAACCGGAAGCTACCAGTTTCCGGTGATAATCCGTATAGCGAGTCGTATCTACCGGGATGAACACGTCCGGCATAATACCTCCACCTCCATATACGGTACGCTCGGTAACCAAGGTGTTATACTTCATTGAATCCGGGAAATGAATGCTATCGGCACTCATCAACTCCCCCCGGTTATAACGGTCGATCAGATCATGGTGGTACTCCTCCATCTTCCCGTTCTCGTAAGGCTTTTGTATACAACGTCCGGTGGGTGTATAGTAACGGGAAACCGTCAAACGAATCATGGAACCATCCGGCAGGGGAATCGGTTTCTGTACCAAACCTTTACCAAAGGTACGGCGACCTACGATCACTCCACGGTCCCAATCTTGAATAGCGCCGGAGACGATCTCGCTGGCCGAAGCCGAGGACTCGTCCACCAGAACGACCAAACGTCCCTCTTGGAATTGTCCACGAGCGGTAGAGTTCGCCTCCTCACGAGGTTGCTTACTCCCTTTCGTATAAACGATCAACCGGTTTTTATCCAAGAACTCATCCGCTAACTCTATGGCGATATTCAAATATCCCCCACCATTTCCCTGCAAATCCAGAATCAAGTTCTTCATGCCCTGTTTCCGGAGCTTCTCCAACGCCTCCCTGAATTCATCGGCGGAAGAAGCGGCGAAACGGTTCAACTTAATATAACCGGTATTCTTATCCGCCATATAAGCGGCATCCAGACTATACACGGGAATCTTACCGCGAACGATCTTGAAATCCATCAATTCCGGCGACTTGCCTCGCTTTACTTTCACACGCACCTCGGTACCTTTCGGTCCGCGTAGTTTCTTCATGATATCGGTAGTCTTCATCTTCACGCCGGCGATCAAGGTATCGTCTACTTGGATAATACGGTCGCCCGCCATCAACCCCACCTTCTCAGAGGGACCTCCGGGGATTACCTGAATCACGTAAAGCGTATCCGTCAACATATTGAACTGTATGCCGATACCATCGAAATTGCCTTGTAAAGGCTCGGTCATCTCTTTCGTCTCCTCCGGGTCCATATAATTGGAATGAGGGTCTAGCTTATCCAACATGCCGACTATAGCGTCTTCCACCAACTTCGTCTCGCTAGTAGAGTCGACATATAGATTAGATATAGCGAATAAAGCCAATTGGAGCTTCCGGGCATCCATATTCGCTTTTTGCGCTGTCGCTCCGGTAAACACACCTAGGACGATCAGCAGGGATAAGACGATTCTTTTCATCAGATATATTCGTTTCATAATTTTCAATACAATCTCGTCTCTTTAGGGACGAATTGGGAAATGTCTTTGCCGTAGCGTAACAACTCACGGACAATGCTTGAGCTAATATGCGTATGCTCCGGTTCCGTAAACAAGATAAAAGTCTCGATACCCGTCAACTTACGATTCACGTCCGCAATCGTCTTCTCGTATTCGAAATCATTGACCGTACGGATTCCTCTTAAGATAAAGCCGGCTCCGACCTCTTTAGCGAAATCCACCGTCAATTGATTATATGACATGACTTTCACCCTTGGATTATCCTTGTATAGATTCCAGATCGCTTCCATCCGCTTCTCCAAGGAGAAATAGGTAAGCTTCTTATCGTTGATACCGATCGAGATCACGATCTCGTCCACCAGTTCCAACCCACGCCTTACCAAGGATTGATGCCCGATCGTAAAAGGATCGAAGGTACCGGGAAAAAGCGCAATACGTTTATTTTCAATTGATGACATCTTCTTCAACCACTAAGTTATCGATAATAAAGTTCTGTCGCTCCATGGTATTCTTCCCCATATAGAACTCGAGCATATCTTTCACGAGGTCCTCTTTCTTCATTGTCACCGGATCAAGGCGTATATCCTTGCCGATAAAATGCTTGAACTCATCGGGAGAGATCTCTCCCAGACCTTTGAATCGGGTGATCTCCGGATTCTTCCCGGCAGCGGCTATGGCAGCCAAGCGTTCCTCCTCTGAATAACAATACCACGTCTTCTGCCGGTTACGTACCCGGAATAATGGGGTTTGCAAGATATAAACATGATTACGCTTAATCAAATCGGGGAAGAATTGCAAGAAGAAGGTAATCAACAATAAACGGATATGCATCCCGTCCACGTCGGCATCTGTCGCGATAATCACCTTATTATACCGCAAACCTTCCAAGCCATCCTCAATATTCAAGGCCGCTTGAAGCAAGTTAAACTCCTCGTTCTCGTAAACGATCTTCTTTGTCAAGCCATAACTATTCAAAGGCTTACCCCTCAAACTAAATACAGCTTGGTAATTCGGGTTACGGCTCTTCGTGATAGAACCGCTAGCCGAGTCACCCTCCGTGATAAAGATACTGCTTTCCTCTAGCAAATCCCCTTTCGAATCGGTCAGGTGAATCCGGCAATCCCTTAGTTTCTTATTATGTAAATTCGCTTTCTTCGCACGCTCGCGGGCCAGCTTCGTAACACCGGCGATCGCCTTGCGCTCTTTCTCGGACTCCAAGATCTTCTTCAGTAAAAGCTCCGAAGTCTCCATATTCTTATGCAAATAGTTATCCAGGTCATTCTTGATGAAATCACCGATAAACTTCGCTACCGTAGGGCCGTCCGGTCCTATATCTTTCGAGCCGAGCTTGGTCTTTGTCTGGCTCTCGAATACAGGCTCCTCCACTTTTATGCTGATAGCGGCCACGATACCCGCACGAATATCCGAATACTCGAAATTCTTATTGTAATATTCCTTGATGACACGGCCTACAGACTCCTTGAAAGCGGAAAGGTGCGTACCGCCTTGGGTGGTATGCTGGCCGTTCACGAACGAATAATATTCCTCTCCATATTGGTTGCTATGCGTGATAACCACCTCTATATCCTCCCCTTTCAGGTGGATGATCGGGTAAAGAGGCTCGGTGGTCATATTCTCGTTCAACAAATCCACCAGACCATTGCGGGAATAGAAACGCTTGCCGTTGTAAATAATGGAAAGTCCCGAGTTCAAGAAGACATAGTTCTTTAATAGCCCCTCGATAAACTCGTCCTTATAATGATAATCCTTAAAGATCTCCCGGTCCGGGACAAAGAATACCTGCGTACCGTTCGCCTCCCCGGTCGGTTGGATATCCGATTCCTCCGTGACGATCGCTTTACTATATTCCACCCGCTTACACTCTCCGTCACGGTAGCTGGTTATCAAGAAATAACTACTCAAGGCATTCACCGCCTTGATACCCACACCATTCAAACCCACGGATTTCTTAAACGCCTTGCTATCGTATTTAGCGCCGGTATTCATCTTGCTAGACACATCCACGACCTTACCCAGAGGGACACCACGGCCATAATCCCGTACGGCTACCGTACCTTCCTCGATAGTCACCTCGATACTTTTGCCATACCCCATCATGTACTCGTCGATAGAGTTATCCAGCACCTCCTTCAACAACACATAGATACCATCATCGGCATAGCTACCGTCCCCCAGTTTTCCGATATACATACCGGGACGCCGGCGGATATGCTCCATCCAGTCCAGTGTCTTGATGTCATCATCGTTATATTCCGTAGGTTGTTGTATCGTTGAATTCAGCTCATCCATATCTCTTATAACTTTTTAATATATGCTCTTCTTGATTTATGATGCTCTCGCTTAAAATAATCCCATTGCGCTTGTACGGCGCTATTCGTCTCCAGCTCCGGGTTACTCTCGGCGTAAACGGCACCGATACGCTTATAGACCGGAATCAAGTCATTAAATAATAAAGCGTTCACGCCTTTACTTTGATATTCCGGCAAGACTCCTGTCAAATACAGGTCGATTACTTTCGGTTTGCTCTTCAACGCTTTCAGCAAATGAATCCACCCGAAGGGTAACATATGCCCACGAGCCTTTTGCAAGGCTCTCGAAAGGTTGGGCAGGGAGATGCCAAAGCCAACCACCGCATTATCCTCTTCCCTTACGATCAGCGTTACCAAATCATAACGCAGCATAGGGATATACATATTGATATAATAATCGATCTGCTTCTCGGTCAATTGCGCGAAACCATACAAGGGAGCGAAAGCCGCATTCAATGTATGGAATACCGGACGGGCGTAAGGCATAATCTCCTTAGCGTTCTTGAACTTCAGCACCTTCAATCCGTATTTCTTCTTCACGATCTCGCCGATACGCAAATGCTTCTCGGGAACGCCATCCGGTATATAGATCTTAAATTCATGCCAATCTTGATCCTTTCCGTATCCGATACGCTCCACTTGCTTGGGGTAATAGGGATAATTATAAATTGTAGCCATCGTACCGATCTGATCGAAACCCTCGATCAACATACCCTCGTGATCCATATCGGTAAAGCCCATCGGACCGTGGATCTCCTCCATGCCTTGTTCGCGGGCCCATTTCTCGACAGCGCCAAAAAGGGCATCAACCACCTCGTCATCATCAATAAAATCTACGAAACCAAAGCGGGCACGTTTCTGTCCCCAAGCCTCGTTACTCGGGCGATTCACCATACCGGCGATACGGCCTACCACCTTCCCGTCCTTATAGGCAAGGAAGTAAATAGCGTCGCACACCTCGAACGCCGGATTTTTCTTCTTATCCAGCGTCATCATCTCTTCCTCTATTAAACCCGGTACGTGATAGGGATTACCCTTGTATAATTCGATATTGAACTTGACAAACTTCTTAAGCTCCTTCTTACTGGTAACTTCTCTTATCTCTACGCTCATCGGTAATTTTATTTAAGCGGCAAAGTTACATAAATAATCTTTTATCATGGCATTATAAAACAAATTTATACCTTTGTAAACTCAGATTCATAGCATACCATGAAAAAAATAGTTATTAAATTAATATTGGCATTTATCATGTTTGAAGGAACCTCTTGTATAAACGATCCTATTATAATCAGCCCCGATCTGGCGTTCCGGGCGGAAGCTACTACAGGGGAGGGATCGATTTGGCATCCCGATCGCAATACACTTTTCTGGGTAGATATTGAAGGAAAGACGTTATATGAGTATATACCGGACTTGCAAAACTGCCGTTCATGGCAGTTCGACCGCATGGTCTCTACCGTCGTACCGGAAACGGACAGTACGGTAGTCGTCGCTTTACAAAACGAGATCATACGTGTAAACCTAACGGATGGGAACACGACATCTATCGCCCCAATCCCGGACAATAACGGGAAGATTCGTTGCAACGATGGGAAATGCGACCCGTCCGGACGCTTATGGATCGGCACCATGGGATTTGGCGCACCTAAAGGGGCTGCCAGCCTTTATTGCGTATGGGCAGACGGAACCGTCGAAACAAAGTTGACAAAAGTCACGATCTCCAATGGGATCGTATGGTCCGCCAACAAGAAATACATGTATTACAACGACACACCTACCCGTAAGATCATACGTTTCCGGTATGACGATAGCTCCGGTGACATATTGTACGATGGCGTAGCCGTAAATATACCCGAGGGCACCGGCTCCCCGGATGGAATGACGATAGATTGCAACGACAACCTTTGGGTGGCTCAATGGGGAGGTGGCGGTGTTTATTGTTACAATCCCTATACCGGCGATCTGTTGACAAAAATTGTCGTGCCGGCCCCCCACGTAGCGTCATGCGCTTTTGGAGGGGATAAGCTCGACACGCTTTATATAACGACCGCCCGTGCCGGATTGAGTGAGGAACAGCTTGAGGAATATCCACTAAGCGGTAGCGTATTCTGTTGCAAGCCCGGAGCGAAAGGGGTGCCGGCGAATTGTTTCCATTAAGAATCTGCGAGCTTAATAAATCTAATTAACACAATTGTCAACCAAATATCAATTTAAATTGTTTCCTTTGTAGACATGGCGTGCAGAAGACGAGGCGTACCCCGTCTTCACAAAAACAAATGCAAATAATTATACAGAATGGCAAAGAATAGACCAGCAAAAAAAGATAACAATAAGGAGAAAAAAGGAAAAAAGGACAAGGGTGTTGGTAAACGTATGAAAAAAGAAGCGATGATCCAAGCCATCATTTCCGTTTTCCAATCCTCTCCCAAGGAACCTTTCAACTATAAACAAATCAGCAAGATCATCGGAGTCGAGAACCAAGTGCAGAAATTGCAGGTGGTAGACATCCTGTATGACTTGTCCGCCGAGGATATCATCACTGAGATCGACCGTGGCCGTTACCGTCTCAACGGATTGGGCACCCTAGCCATAGGAACTTTCGCACGCCGTAGCAATGGAAAGAATTCTTTCATCCCCGAAGACGGAGGTACGCCGGTATTTATCGCCGAACGTAATTCCGGGCATGCCATGGATGGCGACAAGGTGAAAGTACAGCTTTTCGCCAAACGTAAAGGTGCCGAGCCGGAAGGTGAGGTCGTGGAAATCCTTGAGAGCAAGGAGCGTACTTTCGTAGGTAAACTTCAAGTAGCTAAAGGCTTTGCCTTCTTGATTACGGAAAACAAGACGTTGGCTAACGATATTTTCATCCCTAAGGATAAACTGAAAGGGGGCAAGAACGGCGACAAAGCGATCGTACGTATCGTGGAATGGCCGGATGAAGCCAAGAATCCACTGGGTGAGGTCATCGATATATTAGGTATCGCCGGACAGAATACCGCCGAGATGCACGCGATCCTTGCCGAATTCGGATTGCCTTACAAATATCCTTCCTCGGTAGAGAAAGCGGCGGATAAGATCCCGGAAGCGATCTCTCCGGAGGAAATTGAGAACCGGGAGGATTTCCGGGGGATAACAACCTTCACGATCGACCCGAAGGACGCGAAAGACTTCGACGACGCCCTTTCCGCACGCCGTTTGGATAACGGGAACTGGGAGGTTGGCGTACATATCGCCGACGTAACACATTATGTGAAAACGGACGGTGTCATCGATAAAGAGGCACAAAGCCGTGCGACTTCCGTTTATCTGGTAGACCGTACGATACCGATGCTTCCCGAGCGACTTTGCAACCAAATATGCTCTTTACGTCCCGACGAGGAAAAATTATGCTTCTCCGCTGTCTTCGAACTAAATAGCGATGCCGTGGTACAAAACTCCCGGATCTGCCGCACGATCATCAAGAGCGACCGCCGCTTTACCTATGAGGAGGCACAAGAAGTGATCGAAACCGGCGAGGGAGATTATAAAGAGGAGATTCTAGCCTTGAACGACCTTGCCAAGAAATTGCGGGAACGTCGTTTCAAGAGTGGCGCTATCAACTTCGACCGCTATGAGGTTAAATTCGAGATCGACGAACAAGGGAAACCAGTCCGTGTTTATTTCAAGGTCTCAAAAGACGCTAATAAGTTAATCGAGGAGTTCATGCTATTGGCAAACCGTACCGTAGCAGAGTTCGTGGGCCGTCCTCCTAAAGGAAAGACTAAGAAGACATTTGTTTATCGTATCCATGAGCTTCCGGACCCAGATAAAATGGAGAATTTCGCCTCTTTTATCCGTCGCTTCGGCTATAAGTTGAAAACAGACGGCACGAAGACGGATGTCTCCAAAGGAATCAACTCCTTATTGGACAATGTACAAGGAAAGCCGGAAGAGAACTTGATCGAGACAGTGGCGATCCGTGCCATGCAAAAGGCCCGTTACTCCACGGAGAATATCGGCCACTATGGCTTGGCTTTCGAATACTATACACATTTCACCTCTCCTATCCGCCGTTATCCGGATATGATGGTACACCGATTGCTGGAACGTTATCTAGCTGGTGGCCGTAGCGTTATACAAAAGAAGTATGAGGATTTATGCGATCATTGTTCCAACATGGAGCAAGTCGCCGCCAACGCAGAGCGTGCATCCATCAAATATAAGCAAGTAGAATTCATGCAGGATAAGCTCGGCATGGTATTCGACGGCGTTATCTCCGGTGTCACCGAATGGGGACTTTACGTAGAACTGAACGAGAATAAATGCGAGGGACTCGTACCTATCCGTGATCTGGATGACGATTACTATGAGTTTGATGAGAAGAATTATTGTTTATTGGGCCGTCGCAAGAAACGTCAATATCGTTTGGGAGACCCTATCACTATCAAAGTAGCGCAAGCGAATCTGGAACGTAAGCAACTCGATTTCCAATTAGCGGAATAAGGCCTTTTTCAAAGTAAGTATAACTTCATCAGACAACGAAGTTATACTTACTTAGGCATTTTGATTATACTTACTAGGACAAGTAAGTATAATTTACTTTTTATCACCAATACATAAGTCCCAGCGCCCCACAAGCGATCAGCCCGATTCCCAACAACGCATAGAAGATACGTGCGCCGCCACGACCGAACCAGTTCACGAAAGTCATCGCCCCGCTGGTTTTAAAGTACCAATCAAAATTACAGATCGCCGCTACGATTGAGAACAATCCCAAAGCGATAAACAAGGATAAGATAAAGTATTCGGAAGGATCCATAGACTTACTTAACCTCTACAGTACGTGAACCGTCCGGATTCTCCGAGATCGTGACATTTACCACATCTCCGGGTAACAACTCATCTATTTTCTCCGGCCATTCAATAAAACATAAAGCTCCGCTATAGAAATAGTCTTCCGTTCCAATATCTTCGGCCTCACTCAATTTATTGATCCGGTAAAAATCAAAATGATAAATCAATTCTCCCGTCGTATCGCTACGGTACTCATTGATAATAGCGAATGTGGGACTGTTGATCACGTCCTCCACACCCAATTCCTCACAGATCGCCTTGATAAAGGTAGTCTTACCGGCCCCCATCGGACCATAGAAGGCAAAGACCGTACGATCATCCATCCCGGCGATAAACTCCTTGGCCGCCTCATGGATCTTATCCAAACTTTCTATTTTTATAGTGCTCATCTTATCTAACTTAACAATTTTCCAATAATGTTTTCACTTCACTTTTTAAGGCCGGCAGATGATTAACGACTATCGCCCAAACCAATGTGTCATCCAAGCTGTCATAAGCATGTATAATCCGATTACGAAAACCAACTATTTGCCGTGTATTGTTTAGCGATATACGTTCCGGTTGTTTGTCATATTGATTTAGAGCCTCACCTATAATGGACAATTGCCTTTCCACCGCACTTTGCGTCTTTAGATCCACTGTATACTCCATATAAGATCTAGTATTTGCGGTAAACGATTCGATCAAGCTTATCGCCCTCATCATGTCAGACAAATACTTCTTTTCTTTTATTGTCATACAATAGAATTTTTGTTTTATCTATATTCTCTAAAAGAAATGGATTTTTTAAACTTTTCTGAGTCAGTAGATCTACTTTTCTTTGAAAGAAATCTTCTAACTTATCCCATAAAGAAAGTAATTTTTCTCCTTTTTCTAAAGGATCCATATCTTCCATTTCTACCAACAAGTCAATATCACTCCTCTGTGGATTGAATTGGTCTGTTACCGAAGATCCAAACGCATACAACGATTTTATCCCATGATTCTTACATATATCAGAGAACAAGGAAAGATTCTTACGTATTTCATTATGGATAAACATATTTCTTTTTTCGCAAAATTAAACAAAACCTACCATCTACGAACAAAAAAACGATATTTATTTCGGTTCCATCGTAATAAACGGCACCAACATCTCCTCCATCGAGATTCCTCCGTGCTGGAATGTATTTTTATAATAGGATACGTAGTAGTTATAATTATTCGGATAAGCGAAGAAATTCTCTCCGTAGGCGAAAATATACTTACTGCTTAGATTCGGGGAGGGAAGCCCTACTTTTTCCGGGTCCCGGATCTCAAATACCTCTTTTGGATTGTAGTTCAAGTTCTTGCCTACCTTATAGCGTAGATTGGTATTCGTGTTCTTATCGCCTATCACCTTGATCGGATTCGTTACCCGGATCGTTCCATGATCGGTCGTAACGATTACCTTAGCTCCCCGCTCAGCGATTCGTTTGAACAACTCAAGCGTAGAAGAGTGCTGGAACCATGATTTAGTCAAGCTGCGATAGGCCGCCTCGCTTTGCGCCAACTCACGGATCATCTTACTCTCCGTACGAGCATGCGAAAGCATATCCACGAAGTTTAGCACAATCACATTCAATTGATTACGAGTAAGAGAAGGGATCGTACCCAACAATTTCTCGCCATATTGAGAATCGTGTACTTTATTATATGAGAAGGTATATTTTTTACGGAACCGATCGATCTGGGTTTGAATCAGTGGAGCCTCATTCAAATTCTTACCTTCCTCGCTCTCCTCATCTACCCACAAATCCGGAAACATCTGCTCTATTTGCGAAGGCATCAAGCCCGAGAATATAGAGTTGCGGGCATATTGCGTGGCGGTTGGCAGTATGCTATAATACAAGCTCTCGTCAAACGTAAAATACTCAGTAAGCAATTCTTTTACCACCCGCCATTGATCCAGCCGGAAATTATCGATCAATATAAAGAAAACCTTCTCGTCATTATCCAACATTGGGAAGACTTTCTTCTTGAACAGGTCGGGGCTCATCAACGGGCGATCGACCGGATTCTGTATCCAGTCCACATAATTCTTCTTCACGAATTTGGCAAAAGCGTTATTGGCCTCTTCCTTCTGCATACGGAGCATATCTGTCATTGCCACTTGGCTGCTTTCCAGTTCCAATTCCCAGTACACTAGTTTCTTATAGACCTCCATCCAGTCGTCTGTGGTCAAGGAATCATTGATTTGCATACCTATACGACCGAATTCCTGCTGATAACCCACCGTGGTCGTCTCGGAGATAATCACGTTCTTATGGACATTCTTCTTGATAGAGAGAAGCAATTGGTTGGGATTTACCGGTTTGATCAAATAATCCGCGATCTTATTTCCGATCGCCTGATTCATGATACTTTCCTCCTCACTTTTAGTCACCATCACGACCGGCACATTCGGAGCGATCTCCTTGATATGCGACAGCGTCTCCAATCCTGTCAAGCCGGGCATATTCTCATCGAGAAAAATAATGTCAAACGATTGTTCCTTACAGCAGTCAATAGCGTCTTGCCCGCTCACCACCGGAACGACCTCATACCCTTTGTCCTGCAAGAACAAGATATGCGGTTTCAACAAATCAATCTCGTCATCAGCCCAAAGTACTCTATCTTTCTTCGCTGCCATAAGCTTACCTAGTTTATTTACAAATATATGGATAATCCTCCATATAACAACGAAAGAAACGGGATGTTTCGTATTTGATCTCGTAATTTTCCCAAATCCAGATAAGCGAATAGCCAATGAGGAGATCTCCTTCATCAACTCACGAACAGTACTCTCTCTTACTGACTAAGGTTCAAAAATATCCAATTTATCTACAACATCTACAACTATCCTTGTAATCATCTATCTTTAGACGGTTTAGCCTATGGTGGTAGATAAAAAACATCTACAATTATCAGGCCCTATCTACCATCATTTACTACTTTTCTATCTCTAAACAGAACGATCTCTCCACACTTGCCGCAATCATCATACGGTCTCTTCCTTATACAGACAAAACATTAACATATAAGCTTATACAGTTTTTATCCATGAAAAACTAAAGTTTTATACCGCTAAAACCTTTGTTTTCCGCTTAGGAAACTTTTGTTTCTATATAGGGAAACTAAGGTTTCTTCGGCACGAAACTTTTGTCTTCTGTAGGAATGAAGAAAATAGTTCCCTAGGAACTATGTTCATGACTATTTAGTGCCAAATGCCTTTTATGTTAAAACTCCAAAAGATAAGGCAAATATATTGATTTCTTTTAGCAAAACACAATCTTTTCTATTCTAAATCAATATTGTCTTATATTTTATTGACATAACTATATGATTTCAGGGCATAAAAGTCCCACCGGTTAGTCTATTTACGCTCTGTAGATACAATATGTGAATTAGGAAGAAGCGTAGTTTGTAAATACCGAATATAGTTCCTAGGGAACTTTGAAGAACTTAGTTTTACTCCAGAAGTCATGTAATCTTATTTTTATTACTCAGCTTATAATGGCAAAAGACAATTTTAACATTATTTACGAACGAAACTATCAACGATCGTTCATGTTCGCTAAATCATACGTACATGATGATATGATAGCAGAAGATATCGTATCCGATTCTCTTGTGAAGTATTGGAGACTAATCTCCACCCAAAAAGGAGAAGCAACAGAAGCTCTTTTACTTTCGATCTTGAGAAATAAAGCTCTCGACTACTTACGCCATAAAGCTGTACATGATGCTGCGATCGAAAATCTAGAAGAAATAAAAAAGCGAGAACTAAGCATCCGCATATCCACTTTAGAGGCCTGCGATCCAGAAGAAATTTTCCGGGAAGAGATACGCACAATCCTTCAGCGCACCCTACAATCATTGCCCGAACAAACTCGCAGGATATTCGAGATGAGTCGTTTCGAAAACAAAACAGTGAAAGAAATCGCTATAGAAACCAACCTCACCGTAAAAGGAGTAGAATACCACATTACCAAGACTTTAAAAGTATTACGTATCAATCTAAAAGATTATCTTCCCTTATTCTATTTTCTTTTTTCTTGACTTTTCTCGTTTTTCCACTAGGGATCTATCTTGCAGCATCGTTTATTATTTATAAAGCGAAATTAATAGATACCATGAAGGAATTACTACAACGATACATAAAAGGAGAGGTTTCAGAGAAAGAAAGACTGAAAATAGCATCATGGTTAGACGAAAGCCCTGAAAACATGCGTGAATTTCTGGTTTTACGCAAATTATATGACATTTCACTCTGGCAAGCCAATACAGATAAGACAAATTCCGTAAAGAAAGTACATTATTCCATACGGAAGGTAATGGCCGAGATCTTAAAAATCGCAGCCATCTTTCTAATCGGCTTTTGGGGAAGCAAACAACTGCAGATACAACAATCGAACAAGAAACAAATGCAAACCATTCATGTCCCTGCCGGACAACGGGCAGAGGTCACCTTAGCCGATGGTACGCATGTATGGCTAAACTCTCGCTCAACCCTAAAATTTCCTGAACAATTCAGCGCAAACACCCGAAACGTGGAATTAGACGGCGAAGGTTACTTCTCTGTCCAGCACAATGAAAATAGTCCATTTACCGTACATACCCAAAATCATGATGTTCAAGTATTAGGTACAGAGTTCAATGTAAAAGCTTACCATAACACATCCTTGTTCGAAACCGCCCTTTTAAAGGGTAGTGTAAAAATCAGTTCCCCTAATTTAAGAAATGGATTACAACTCAAGCCTAATGAAATCGTTAGTATAGAGAATAGGATGCTCAAGAAATCTACAATTAATAATAGCGACTATTTTAAATGGAAAGAAGGCCTGTTCTGTTTTGAGAATGAATCAATCCAAGATCTAATAAAGAAACTAGAACTTTATTATGATACTACGATTGAGATCCAACGTCCCTCATTGTTGAAACATCACTATTCCGGCAAATTTCGTATTCAAGATGGAATAGAGCATGTATTAAAAGTACTTCAGTTAAAACATAAATTCACATACATCAAAGATGACGATAAGAATCTAATAATCATAAAGTAAGAACAGAATGTTAACCTTATAAATCATGTATGCCTATGAGATAAAAAATATCAAAAAAGAAACGGTATATAAAAACCGGGAAATGCGGCAACACTCCCCGGAAAGAATCAATACCACATGCACTTAAATCATCAGTATCAAATTCAAGAGTTACAAATGTATGAAAAATCAAACAAAAAGAGTTATGAAGTTAACTTTTATAACACTATTTCTATCAACCACAGGAATGTTTGCATCTGTTAATTCGCAAAATACACGGGTCAATATCCATGTGAACAATGCAAACACTCAAATTGTCTTAAACGAAATCGAAAAACAAACAGACTATCTCTTTGTGTACGACACCAAAGAAATAGATCTAAATCGTAAGGTTTCCGTAGAGGCGCAAAATAAAACCGTAGCAGATGTGTTATCATCTGTCTTTACCCAAACAGACATCTCATATGCGATGGAGGGTAATAACATCATGTTAATGCGAAAAAACACTTCTGTTACACAACAGAGTAACCGGAGAATTACCGGTGTTGTGAAAGACGCAATTGGTGAACCTATCATTGGAGCAAATATCGTGGAGAAGGGAACCACAAACGGTATAATCACCGACATTAACGGAAATTTCAGCCTTATGGTCTCCGAGAACGCCATCTTGCAAATTTCCTATATCGGATATCAGACACAAGAAATCCCTACCAAAGGGCAGACGAACATCCAAATTACCATGAAGGATGACGCACAAGCATTGGATGATGTCGTTGTTATCGGTTATGGTACGCAACGCAAGAAAGACGTAGCCGGATCTATCTCTTCCATATCTACGAAGGATTTATCTATTCAATCATCCGGGAATATACAGAACCTTCTTCAAGGTAGGTTATCCGGTGTGTCCGTAACAACTTCCGGCGTAGCTGGCGATGCTCCTGCTATCCGTATTCGAGGTGTCGGAACACTGAATAATAACAGCCCGTTGTATGTCATTGATGGTTTTCCTACAAAAAGCGAGATCGCATCCCAAATAAATCCTTCAAGTATAGAGTCTGTACAAGTATTGAAGGATGCTTCCTCCGCCTCTATCTATGGTTCCCAAGCAGCTAACGGGGTTATCTTAATCACGACAAAGCAAGGTAAAGAAGGAAAACCTACCGTTGACGTAAAAGTAAACGTAGGCGTGCAACTTCCCACCAACTTGCCGGAAATGCTAAACTCCCAACAATATGGAGAAGTCTTGTGGAACGCAATGAGAAACGCCGGGTTAACACCACAGCATGACCAATATGGCAACGGAGCTACACCCGTCATTCCTGATTATATTCTACCGGCAGGAGCCATGGAAGGCCAGGTAGATCTCAGCACTTATAATACTGCGGAAAATCAATTTATGCGCGCTAATAAGATCGGAACTAATTGGGCTGATGAAGTTTATCGCCCCGCACCGACTACAAACATTGATATCAGCGCACAAGGAGGTGGCAATGGGTCTAAATATTTCTTGAGCGCAAACTATTATAAACAAGAAGCTCTTGTAAAATGGGCGGGCTATGATCGCTTCTCTTTACGAGCCAATTCTCAATTTAAGATTTTGAGCTTCGCCACATTAGGATCAAACCTAAGCGCAACTTACTCTAAATACAAAGGAAGCAAATCAGACCATGAGGCCGTACGTATGGCTCCGCTTATTCCGGTTTACGACGTAGAAGGTAATTGGGCCGGAACAAAAGCTAATGGTTTAGGTGATTCCAAGAATCCGGTAGCCCAACTTTATAATCAAAGAGAGAATTACAATGACAACCTCAACTTGTTAGGTAATTTGTATTTGGATATCAATTTCTTGAAATACTTCCAATTCAAGACAAATGTCGGCGTAAACGTTGAGGATAGCGGCTCCAAAGAGTTCAATCCAAAAACTTATTGGAACAAAGGAGACGCAAATACGCTAGTGAATTCTTTAAAGGAAGCAAGAGGCCGTAAATCAGAATTGGTTTGGAACAATACTTTGACCTTCACGAAAAAATTTCGTGAAACACATAATCTGAATGTTTTGCTAGGTACAGAAGCCATTAGTTCTAAAATAGAGAATCTCTCTGCTTATAGAAGTAATTTTATTATCGAGGATCCCGATTATAGATACCTTGACGCTGGCGAATCCAACAAGGACAATACAGGCAACGCAAATGAATACGCTTTGTTCTCTCTGTTCGCACGTGTCAATTATCAATATAAAGACAAATATTATTTAGGGGCTATTATTCGTCGAGATGGGTCCTCACGTTTTGGTGCGAATCATAGATATGGCTACTTCCCAGGGGTAAACGCCGCATGGAGACTTACGGAAGAAAACTTCATGAAAGGGCAAGATATTCTTAGTGATTTGAAAATCAGAGCCAGTTACGGTTTGACAGGAAATCAGGATATCGATAACTACGCATTTGCGTCCATGTATTATACGAATATCTCAACTAGCAGCTATCCTATAGCGGGAGATCCAAACTCTGTCACTCAAGGTATCAGTAAGGAGAGCATTGGTAATCCGGATCTTAAATGGGAGACGACTACACAAACAAACATTGGTATCGACGCAGGTCTTTTTAATAATAAACTGAATTTGTCATTCGATTTCTACCATAAATATACTACCGACATCTTGCAAAGAATTACTTATCCTTCTACCGGAGGAGTGGCAAGTGCCCCATTTATGAATATCGGTGAAATGCAAAATAATGGATATGAATTGAATATCAATTTCCAGAATACGACAGACTATGGTTTCCGGTACGAATTAGGGCTCATTTTGTCCGGATATCGTAATGAGGTAAAGAAATTAGCTTCAAATCAATTCATATCGAACACATATACAAGAACAGAAGTAGGTCATCCGATTTCCTCTTTCTATGGCTATGTGATCGATGGTATTTTCCAAACACAAGGCGAGGTCGACTCGCATGTAGAACAGTCAGACAAAGCAATCGGCCGTTGGAAATATAGAGATGTGAATAATGACGGAAAAATAGACAGCCAAGATAGGGCCTATATCGGTAATCCTCACCCTGATTTCGAGTACTCTTTGAGTTCACGCTTCTATTACAAGAACTTCGATTTGTCTCTTTATATCCAAGGCAGTCAAGGAAATGATATTTGTTTCGCATCGAAAGGCGGTAGGGATGGCCTTGATTTCTGGGGAGATTATTTCAATAAAAGTACCCGTATATTGAATACTTGGACTCCTGAAAACAGAAATGCGGAACTGCCGGAGATCAATATCTTGAATCCAAATGATGAGGCAGGTAAGGTTTCTTCATACTTAATTGAAGATGGTTCTTATATTCGTTTGAAACAATTAGAATTAGGATATACCCTTCCGAAACAAACGCTTTCGAAAATTGGACTCCAGCAATGTCGTGTTTATTTGAACGCGGAAAACTTATTGACATTGACAAAGTATAACAACATTGATCCCGAGGTTAAGAACGGCGATGACAAGAATATGGGTGTCGATTATATGAATAATATGCCACTAGCACGTGTATTCTCCATTGGTTTCAATTTATCTTTCTAATACTTAAAATTAAACAAACATGAAAAATCTATTTCATATAGCGAAAAAAACGTTCACATGGGTAACCGTCACGATGGCTGTTAGCCTGTTTAATGGTTGTTCTGATTTTTTGGATAAACAACCATTAGGCAAATTGAATGAGTCTGTATTAACAGATGAAAGTACCGTAAATAAACTCCTTATTGCCTGCTATAGCCCATTAAACGGATTTATCAACGGAGTTTGGGGAATAACAAGTGGGCCGGATAATGTCTTCTATGGAGATATGTGCGCTGGAAATATCCATAAAGGAAGTACTACCGGCGATCAAGGCGAACTGCTACAGATGGAGCGTTATGTCGCTACTGCTGAAAATGGTCGTATCCGGGATAAATGGATACTGGTATATGGAGCTATTGAGCGTTGCAACGACGTACTTCGTATGCTGAATGATAATAAAATTGATGGCTTATCAGAAGAAAGTGAAATGGAAATTAGAGCAGAAGCCCGTTTCCTAAGAGGATATTATCATTTTGAAGCGAAAAAAATCTGGAACATGGTCCCTTATATTGATGAATACGTAGAAGATCCGCAAAGAAGGGTTCCCAATGACAAAGATATTTGGCCTAATATTGAAGAAGACTTCTCTTTTGCTACCGGAATTTTACCGGATAATCAGAGTGAGCCTGGAAGACCTACGAAAAACGCCGCTAAAGCGTTCTTGGCCAAGGCTTATTTATTCCAGCAAAAATACAGCGAGGCAAAAGTTTTATTAGACGAAGTCATCACTAGCGGAAAATATAAGTTACTTGACAATTATTTTGATAACTTCAATGCGGAGCAAAACAATAACGCAGAAGTGGTATGGTCTAACCAGGTAGCGGTAAATGTAGCGGGAGCTGGTTACGATCGTAGCCAACGTGGTTTCGACTTATCTTATCCCAATGCTCCAGATCAACCAAACTTAAGTGGAGCCGGATTCCAACAACCTACTTTCGACTTAGTAAATGCCTATCAAGTAGACGAAAATGGCCTACCCATGATTGACACTTACGCTAACCATGAATTCAAAAACGACCAAGATATCGAATCAAGCGAGGCATGGGAACCAGATATGGAAACCCCTGTAGATCCGAGATTAGACTGGGTCGTTGGTCGTAGAGGCATTCCATATCATGATTGGGGATTGCACCCGGGAAAAGCTTGGATCAGGGATCAAGTCAGCGCAGGTCCTTATAACCAAAAGAAATGGATTATATTAGAAAGCCAACTTGCTACATACGCTTATGACAATACAGCAAAATTTAACGCAATGAATTTCAATATTATTCGATACGCTCAAGTATTATTGTGGGCAGCGGAATGTGAGGTGGAGATTGGTAACCCTGAGAAAGCAAAAGAATATGTCAATATGATTCGTCAAAGGGTAAAAGACGGATCTTACGTGAGATTAGGAGATGAAGCGCCTTTTGGCAATGGTCCAGTTGCCGCCAATTATAAAGTGGATATCTATAAGGATTCATGGGCAGGACTTAGTAAAGACGTATTACGAAAACGTGTACGATTTGAAGAACGCTTGGAACTTGCGTTAGAAGGTCATTTCTTCTTCGATTTGGTACGTTGGGATATCGCTGAGGATTTTTTAAATAAATATGTCGAAAGAGAAAAAAGACATATCCAATATTTAAATGGAGCCGTTTTTGATAAGAACCATCGCTATTACGCTATTCCTCTAACTGAAATAGATAGAAGCTATGTCGATGGTAAACCAACATTGACACAGAATCCGGGATATTAATTATAGTAAGTATGAGGGGGTATCATAATATCCCCTCCACTTTTATCTACAAAAGATTTGAATATGACACAATATCTAAAGTCACTTTATCTATGCATTTGTTTACTGGGGGGATTTATATCTTGTCAAACAAATGAAAGTATCACTCAAGATGAGGAGATACAAACAATCATGGAAGGAATCTCGAATCAAGCGGGTCAAGAAAAAAATCCTTATCTGACAGCAGGAGATAAAACCTACATAATAGGTACGCAAGATGGAAACTTCCCTGATCTTGGTGGACATACTCCCGGAGAGATGGGAGGAGTTTGGAATCATTTGATCAAGCTATTAGATGGCTTTTGGGTAAAAATGACAGATAATAAAGGTAATTCTTGTTGGTTGGAAAACGCAATACAATATACGAATTATCCTTTTGGAAGTAAATTTGAGTACGCTCCTTTATTTAATAATAGTATCCGTGTCAATCGTTTCCAATTTTGCCCACAAGGAAAAAATGGTGTTGTTATTACCTATACCATCGAAAATGTATCGGATTCAGAGCAAACGGTCCTTTTTGATTTTGTCGCAAAAACAGATTTGTTGCCTGTATGGTCATCCGGGACAATCGGGTTAAAAGACGCAAATGATGTCGTGAACTGGGATGCCCAAGATGCCATTTTTAAAGCGAAAGATTTAGGTAATAACTGGAACGTGATTTGGGGAGCGGATCAACATACGAGTATTTATCAACTAGATACTCCTACTTATATAAATACGCAAGGAACGGGTAAAAGTGCCTCTTCTACTTATACGATTACACTTCCTAAGAATCAGGAGAAAAAACTTTCTTTCGTCATCGCAGGATCAAAAGACAGTGAGGAGGATGCCCTAAAAAGTTACAAAGACATCTTAGCGAACCATTCCGAAATGTTGGAAGATAAAAAAATGTATTACACCCAACTATTAGAGAGAGGACGGATTAACATTCCAGATAAAAAGTTACAAGAGGTTTATAACTGGTGCAAAATCAATACGGAATGGCTTGCGGCAGATATGGAAAGTGCAGGACGCTTTCTGGGAGCGGGCGCAATTGAATATCCATGGTTATTCGGTTGTGATAATTCTTATTCATTACAAGGCCTTGTCGCTACAGGTGACCAAAAATTAGCAAAAGAGACATTGAGAGTTATCAAAGAGATGTCAGAGAAAGCCAATAGGAATGGCCGTATTTTGCATGAAATGGCATTCAACGCATTCGTCAGCCACAAAGGAAATACTCAAGAGACTGCTCATTTTGTCATCGCTGTATGGAATGTTTATAAATGGACTGGTGATAACAAATTCCTTGCAGATATGTATCCTTATATGCAAAAAGGTCTGAACTTCCTTTTGAAAGATATGGATACAAATAAGAATATGTTCCCCGAAGGGTATGGAATCATGGAAGTTAGAGGATTAAATGCGGAATTGATTGATGTCTCTGTTTATACCCAGCAAGCACTGGAAGTTATGTCGCAGATTGCCTTAATAATGGGAGAAGAAGCATTTGCCAGTGAGTGCGCCTCGCAAGCAATCGATTTGAAAGAAAGGATAAACGACCTATTTTGGGATAAGGATTTAGAAATTTATTGTGATTTTTATGGAACGAGAGAGCAAGCCTTAGAAACGACTAAAGGTGCTATCGAACAGGTTCGTAATACAGAATACAGGTGGGATGTTGCCGAGGTTTCCTTACAGGAATATGAGGATAGCAAGAAAAAGCATATCGCAATGTATGAGGATATGTATAAACAATTTGAAGCGTATCCAACTGGTATTATGAAAGGATGGTTAACTAACAAGAATTGGGTAATAAGCACTCCAATAGAAACTCATATTGCCTCAGAAGACAGAGCTATTCGGCAATTGGATAAAGTACGAAAAGAGCATTGCGGCGAATATGGTCCTTATTTATCCGCAGTCGAAAGAGATCGCATGATGACTATCGCAACAGGCGTACAAGCGATGGCCGAATGCGCTTACGGACGTGTAGATGAGGCTTTATGGTATATCAATCGCATCGTCGATACATTTGGCCGTACACTTCCGGGATCAATTAATGAGATGATGCCTGATTATGGCTGCCCTGTTCAAGCATGGACCATCTATGGTATAGCAACACCTTTGATTCGTTATATATATGGCATACAACCAGAAGCCTATAAAAAGACCTTGACCCTAAGTCCTAATTTACCATCAGATTGGGACTTTATTGAAATGAAAGATCTTCCTGTTGGAAATAATAAGATTAATTATAAAGTAAAACAACTGGAAGATGGATTGGAAATCACGTTAGATACAACTGAAAAGGATTGGAGTTACCTATTAAGACCGGTAAAACAACCTATCAAGCGATTTATCGTGAATGGTAAGGAACAACGGATTTAGAGAGAGACGGGGCATGCCCCGTCTCCACATATAGACACCGCCTCATAATGATCTAAAATTAAAACAGATAACCCCAACTATTTTGAGTAAATAGAACTTAGTCTGAATTCCGTATTCAAGACCTCTTTCCACTCTAACCTTTTACTATCAATGCGATAAATGGATAACAATCAATTTCTTTCATCCCATATTATACTTGAGATAACCGGAAAGCGGGGAAAATGAAAGTATGATTACTTTAACTATTTTTCTATCAAAAATTCCTACTTTTACCGCTAAATCTGTATTGAAGATGAAAGGAGACGATTTTAATATCATTTATGAACGGAATTACCGACGGTCATTCCTGTTCACCAAATCATATGTACATGATGACATGGTGGCTGAGGATATCGTAGCTGAATCGCTTGTAAAATATTGGCGACTGGTCTCTGCTGGAGAAAACGAGATAACAGAAGCCTTATTGCTCACGATTTTGAAAAATAAAGCCCTTAACTATTTACGCCATAAAGCCATACATGATGCCGCTATTGAAAATTTAGAGGAAATAAAAAATAGAGAACTAAGCATTAGAATTTCCACACTCGAGGCTTGCGATCCGAAAGAGATCTTCTCTGATGAGGTCAATAGGATCATCCACAAAACTTTAAAAAACTTACCAGAACAAACTCATCGAATATTCGAGATGAGCCGCTTCGAGAATAAAACCGTAAAAGAAATAGCGGATGAGACAAACCTCACCATAAAAGGTGTAGAATACCACATAACCAAGGCTTTAAAAGCTTTGCGTATCAACTTGAAAGACTATCTACCCTTATTTTATTTTCTTTTTTCTTAATTTTTTTCATTTTTCCACTAGGGATTTAGCGCACAGCGTTGTTTTTATAATAGAAAATAAATTAACAGACATTCATGGAGCAATTACTACAACGGTACATAAGAGGTAAGGTTTCCGAAGAAGAGAGACTGAAAGTAGTGTCATGGCTGGACGAAAGTCCTGATAACATGCGTGAATTTCTGGCTTTACGTAAATTATATGATATTTCACTTTGGCATACGGATACAGAGCAAAAAACACTTCATAAAAAATTCATTCCAACAATTCGACGTATCGCAATCGAAACACTAAAAATAGCAGCGATCTTTTTAATTGGAATCTTTGTTACTAAACAATTCGTAGAACAAAAAAAGGTAGAGGATATACAAATACAAACCATCCATGTACCCACAGGTCAGCGAGCTGAGTTAACTTTAGCGGACGGGACACATGTTTGGCTCAACTCTCGCTCGACATTGAAATTTCCTAATAAATTCGGCACAAATAAACGGAACGTAGAACTTAACGGAGAAGGGTATTTTTCTGTACATCATGACAAAAAACGTCCTTTTACCGTACAAACCGAAAAATACGCAATTCATGTATTGGGTACCGAATTTAATGTTAAGGCATATCACAACAGTCCTTTATTTGAGACAGCATTATTAAATGGCAGCGTAGAAATATCTTCCTTAACTATGCCGAAAAGATTACGCCTAAAGCCGAACGAGATGGCGATCGCAAGTCAGGAAGGATTAAATACATCCCATATTCCTGACTACAACTACTTTAAATGGAAAGAGGGATTATTCTGTTTCGAAGACGAGTCGATCCAAAGTTTAATAGAAAAGTTACAGCTTTATTATGATATTAAAATTGATGTTCAACGACCATCCTTACTTCAATACCGTTATTCCGGCAAATTCCGTATCAAAGACGGAATTGACCATGTATTGAAAGTATTACAATTAAAACATAAATTCACTTATACAAAAAATGAAGAGACGAATCTAATCGTGATAAAATAAATATTTAGTCGTTAACCTTTTAAATACAGAATATAGAGAATGAAAACATAACAAACAATTAACAGCACAAATTACACAAAAAGGGAGATGCTGCAACATCCCCCTTCCGTAAGTCAGTACCAGACTTGCGAAAATAAATTCATTTAGTACTAACAAATAAGACATTACAAATGTATGAAAAAAATTTGTAACGGGCATTTTATGTCCCCTTTTAACACAGAAGACAAAACATTTCGAATAATGAGATTAACATTCATTGCATTATTTGTATTCAGTTTCAGCTTACTCGCATCCGTACATTCACAAACGATGCGCATCAATATCAATGCTAATAATGAATCTACGCATTCAATTTTAGAACAGATAGAACAGCAAACTGATTATTTATTCATTTATAATACAAATGAAATCGACTTAAACCGTAAAGCATCCGTACACGCTCAAGACCAAACGGTAATGGATGTTTTGTCACAAATTTTCAGAAACACGAATATTGGATATGCGATTGAAGGCAGTAATATCATGTTGATGAAGAAAGATGAAAAAGCAGAACAACAACAGGATAACAATAAGGTCTCAGGAACAATTACAGATAAATCCGGAGAACCTATTATCGGTGCTAACGTCGTTATAAAAGGAACAACTAACGGAACTATTACAGATATAGATGGTAATTATACGTTAGATGTTCCTGTTTCTGCCATCTTGCAGATTTCCTATATCGGATATTTGACACAAGATGTTCCTGTAAATGGGAAACAACAAATCAATATTCGTTTAGTAGAAGATACGCAACAATTAGACGAGGTGGTAGTGGTTGGCTACGGTACACAGAAAAAAGGGGAATTAACTTCATCTATTTCCAGCATAAAAAGCGAAACATTCATTCAAGGTTCAGTACAAGACGCAGCCCAGTTGCTTCAAGGAAAGGTTGCGGGACTTGGCATTGTCATGCCTAATGGTGATCCGACGTCTTCATCCCAAATTGTATTGCGTGGTATCGGCTCACTAAAAGGAGACCGAGTTCCATTAGTTATTGTCGATGGAGTTCCGGGTGATATGAGCACTGTTGCACCAGAAGATATCGAAAGCATAGATGTTATAAAAGACGGCTCAGCCGCCGCTATTTATGGAACTAGAGGAAATAATGGTGTTATTTTCATCACCACAAAAAAAGTGAAAGGAGAGATACCTGTAACTATTGATATTCAAGCTTATGTCACTACCCAGCAAATCAAAAAAAGATTAGATATGATGGATGCCGATCAATACCGTCAATTAGTAAAACAAGGGAAACCCGGCGCTATTGATTATGGTTACGACACAGATTGGCTAGACCAGATATTAAGGACTCCTATTTCTTACGTAACTAATGCCAGTCTACGCGGAGGTAATCGCAACTCTAATTATATCGCAAACATAAACTATAAGTCTGGCCAAGGCATTATCAAACGCTCAGACAATAGAGTATTAACCACACGATTGGAAATCAACCACTCTATGTGGGATAACTTATTAAAGTTTAATTTAAACATCATGGGTAAAGAACAAAAATATACAGCCTTAGGAGATGGCAAAAGCTTCAATGGGGAAATTTACCGAAATGCGTTAATCAATATTCCAACTGAACGTCCGAAAGACGATAACGGAAACTGGATTGAACATCCGACAATGAACGGATATATGAATCCGGTAGCTGCGCTATATGAAAGTAATGGCGAGAATAAAAGTACCCAATTACGTACATTCGGAACCGTTACATTGACTCCCATGGATGAATTTTTCGTAAAAGCATTAGTGTCGAGAACCTCTTATAATCAAACCCGCGGATATGCTGAAACTAAAAAACACATATCAACTGTCCGCAATGGCAAAAACGGGTTTGCTTCTCGCGGAACAACTGCTTCTATCGATAATCTGTTAGAGATCACAGCCCAATACAAAAATAATTTTGGTGCTCATAATCTTACTGGTTTAGCGGGTTATTCTTATCAAGACAATACTTATGAAAATTATTGGATGCAAAACTGGGATTTTCCATCCGATCAATATAGCTATAATAATATGGGGGCTGGAGCTGCCTTAAAAAGAGGAGAAGTTGAGGAAAAGTCTGAAAAAAACAAGTCTAAGTTAATCGGTGTATTTGCTCGTATCAACTATAGTTTCAATGATCGTTATTTAGCATCTGTCAGTATCCGTCATGAAGGAGCTACACAATTCGGAGCTAATTATAAATGGGGAAATTTTCCGGCCGTATCCGTAGGCTGGAATATACATAATGAGGAATTCATGAGCTCCTTACGTTTTATCAGTAGCTTGAAAGCTCGTTTAGGTTTTGGTGTAACGGGTTCCATTCCTGAAGATCCATATATGTCATTAAGCCGCTTGACCAGCGATAAGAATCTCTATACTGGTTCTGGCTGGCTCCCTTCATTAAAACCTTCAAGTAACGCAAATCCAAACCTGCGTTGGGAAAAAAAAGAAGAGTGGAACTTAGGAGTAGACTTCGGTGTCCTTGATAACCGTATCAGTGGATCTATAGACCTTTATAAACGCACGACAAAAGATATGCTATGGAACTATCAAGTAGCCACTCCTCCTTATTTATATCAGGAAATCCTCGCAAACGCAGGAACTATGCAAAATAAAGGACTAGAGATACACCTCAGTGCAATCCCAGTACAAACAAAAGAATTCTCATGGACAACTAGCTTTAATTATTCGACTAACAAAAATAAGTTGGTTGCCTTATCCAACGAGGAATTCCAATTAAAATCCGGTTATATAGAAGATGGCTGGACTGGCGAACCTATCCAACAATATACCCATCGAATATTTGAAGGGGGTGAGGTTGGTAATTTCTACGGTTTTAAAACTATTGATATAGATAGCGAAGGACGTTGGATTATTGAAGATAAAAACGGTAATCCAAAACCGATCTCAGAGCAACAAGCAGAAGATAAAAAAATTATTGGAAATGGCCTGCCCAAACACCTATTAAGCTGGGATAACAGTTTTACCTTCAAAAATTTCGACTTAGGTATAACTATGCGAGGTGCATTCGACTATGACATCCTCAACTACCCCCGCATGTTTTATGAATGTCCTGTAAACTTGACCCGGGGAAATTTGCTTGCCACAGCTTATGAACCGAAGTACGGAAAGACTGTACTAAACGACCAACAGGAACTTCAATATGTTAGCTATTTCATCGAAAGAGGAAACTTTTGGAAAATTGATAATATCACCATTGGTTATACCTTAAAACTTAAGAATGATTATTTAAAAAGGATACGTATATACGCAACCGGTAATAACCTATTCACATTTACAGGATACAGTGGATTAGACCCTGAGGTTAATACGCAAGGACTTAATCCCGGATGTGATGAATTAGGCCGTTACCCTTCTACACGTTCCTTTACTTTAGGCGCAATGTTTACTTTTTAAAATAAATAAACTCATGAATACAATTAAAAAACATATAAATATCTTATTATTAGGTTGCTGTTCATTGAACTTTATTTCCTGCACAGACCTAACCGAAGAAATCTTCTCTGACATTACTGAAGATAGTTATAAATATGAAGCTGGAGACGCAACTAAAGTGGTTGGTGCCGCTTATACCAATCTTCAAGATTGGGGATATTGCGGTTCCGGACAAGCTCCAATGCTGAGTCAAGAAATATGTACCGATGCCGCAGTGTTCCCCGCTAATGGTTCCGGTTGGGATGATGGAGGTGTATTTCGTAGAATGCATCAACATTCATGGAACTCCGAACAATTACAAGTGAATCGTTTATGGGAAGTTTGCTATTCCGGAATTATCTTGGCAAACCGGGCTATCAGCATTATCAACCAAGATGATTTTCCTTTTGCCGCTAATGAAAACAAGGCTGCCATGATCGCTGAATCTCGAGCATTACGTGCTTTCTATTACTGGTACATCATGGATAATTTTGGAGATGCTCCTTTAGTCACGGAACCCACCTCAGAATTACCTGTAAAAACATCCCGGAAGGATCTTTATGATTTTATAGTCAAAGAACTAAAAGAGTCTTTCAGCGATCTCCCAACAGAGAAAAATGAATCTAATTATGGAAGATTCACATTATGGGGAGCTAAAGCCCTCCTCGCTAACGTATATTTGAACGCAGAAGTATATACAGGTGATCCCCAATGGAATGCTTGTATTCAAGAGTGTGATGATATTATTAATTCAGGAAAATACAGTTTAGACATTAATTATAGCGATCCATTTAAGGCACACAATGAAAACTCATTAGAAAATATATTAGTCATTCCTTATGATGAAATATTTGCCACTGGATTTAACTATCATTTAGCCGCCTTACACGGAGCAAACCAAAAAACGTATGATCTAGTTGGAAGCCCTTGGGGAGCTGGGGCCTATAAAGGAATACCTCAATTCATCGACACCTATGATCCAGATGACGAACGTTTAAATGCGACTTGGCTAGGAGGTCCCCAATACGCATCTGACCGGACACCTCTCACAGGCTCTTATGACTTAATGGGACAACCGCTTATCTTCGTCAACAAAATGCCCAACGGAATTTTCACTGGTGAGGCAGAAGGATATCGCTGGTTAAAATATGAGGTTGAGATGGGAGCCAGAAGTGAACTAAATAATGATTTGGTCTTATTCAGACTTACGCAAGTCCATATGATGAAAGCAGAATGCCTTTTACGTACTGGGAAAGCAGATCAAGCAGCGTCTATTGTAAGTATGGTCAGAAAAAGAGCTTTTAAAGAACATCCTGAAAAAGCAATTGTCTCAGGAGCGCAATTACAAGAAAAATCCTGTTACAAATACGGTACGGTAGAAAACTATGTATTAACTTCGCAAAATCAAGTTTATCCGGAAAAATTCGGACGTTTCTATGATGAACTAGGTTGGGAATTCGCTGGAGAATCTTATCGCCGGAGAGATATGATACGTTTCGGTCATTTCACAAAAGCTAAATGGTTATCTCATGAGCCGAATGGAGATTATAAAACGGTATTTCCCTTACCTCAAAAAGTAGTAGATACCAATCCGAATCTGGAACAAAATCCGAATTATCAATAATAACATAGAGGGTATGTCTCTATATTGACATACCCTCCTTTAATCTCAATTTCTAAAGCTATATGAAGCAATACCTTTTACTCGCTGCGTCTGCCTTTCTTTTGCAAGGGTGCCAGACCTCTAAAGAAGATATAAAGGAACAGCCTTTGAAAATGATCGAGCAGATCGATTTCTCTCATGTGAAAATCAATGATAACTTTTGGTCACCCAGACTCAGTAAACATGTCTCGGCGACCTTGCCTGTCTGTATCGATCAAATAGAGAATCAAACCGGGCGTATCCGTAATTTCGAGAATGCAGCGAAAGGGGAAGGAGAGCATTCCGGCATTTTCTTTGATGATTCCGATGTATATAAAGCGTTAGAAGGTATGGCTTATAGCCTGATCAACAATCCGGATCCCGAGTTGGAAAAGAAAGCGGACGAATGGATTGACAAATTCGCTGCCGCCCAACAACCGGATGGCTACATCAATACCTTCTATACACTCACCGGATTGGATAAACGGTGGACCAATATGGACAAGCATGAGATGTACTGCGCCGGACATATGATTGAGGCAGGAGTAGCGTATTATCAAGCTACCGGAAAGCGCAAGTTATTAGACGTATGTATCCGCATGACAGATCATATGATGAGCCAATTCGGTCCGGGAAAAAGACATTGGGTACCGGGACATGAGGAAATAGAACTGGCGCTTGTCAAGCTTTATCAAACCACCCAAGAGCAGAAATATCTGGATTTCGCTTATTGGCTGCTGGAGGAACGTGGACACGGTCACGGCACTATGGGTGATGAAGGTAAATGGGACCCGGTTTACTATCAAGATATCGTTCCCGTCCGGCGACTTACCGATATCTCCGGGCATGCGGTACGATGTATGTATTTGTATTGCGGTATGGCTGATGTGGCTGCCTTGAAGAATGATACGGGATATATAGCCGCCATAGATCGTCTATGGGATGATGTGGTACACCGCAATATGTATATCACCGGGGGAATCGGTTCATCCCGGGATAACGAAGGGTTTACGGAGGATTACGATTTACCGAACCTAGATGCTTATTGCGAGACTTGCGCTTCTGTCGGAATGGTGCTTTGGAACCAACGTATGAACCAACTTACCGGAGACTCTAAATACATCGACGTACTGGAACGTTCTTTATATAACGGTGCGCTTGCCGGTATCTCCTTGGGTGGAGACCGTTTCTTCTATGTCAATCCGCTGGAATCTAAGGGTGATCACCATAGACAAGAATGGTATGGTTGCGCTTGTTGCCCAAGTCAGCTTTCACGCTTCTTGCCTTCTATCGGAAATTATATCTACGCCTCCTCCGATGATGCGTTATGGGTAAATCTATATATCGGAAATACGGGGCAAATACGGATAGGAGAGACGGATATCCTATTAACACAAGAAACGGACTATCCGTGGGATGGATCGGTAAAACTAACAATTTCTACTTCTCTGCCTTTGGAGAAAGAGATACGCCTCCGCATTCCGAATTGGTGCAAAACCTATGATTTAAGTATCAATGGTAAGAGAATAAACGTGTCTGAGGAAAAAGGCTATGCGGTAATCAAGGATTGGAAATCACAAGATGTAATCGCTCTAGATATGGATATGCCCGTGGAAATTGTCGCGGCAGATCCGCATGTCAAGGAAAATTTCGGCAAACGGGCGATTCAACGAGGGCCACTTGTATACTGCATGGAAGAAATAGACAACCCGGTATATTTCGATCAAATACAGTTGAGCCCAAGTACAACATTCCAGACAGCCTTCGCTTCCGATATATTGAATGGGATAAAAACAATTAAAACAAACGGTAGGGCACAATCTGCTACCTTTATTCCCTATTACGCGTGGGATAACCGTAAAGCAGGAAAAATGAGGGTATGGATCCCCTATAACGAATAACTAAAAAAGCATCAAAATGAAGTATTTATTAACGATAACATTATCAAGCCTAATCTCAATTACCTCCTTTTCTGCCACTTTGCCGGGAAATGAAGGTTCTATCAACATTAATTACCCGAACAATCGTTATCCATTAGCCTCTAAGCCTTATATAGAGTTGCCTATTGGGGATGTTAAACCTGCAGGTTGGCTAAAAATCCAAATGGAACGAATGTGTACGGGAATGACCGGCCATCTGGATTCTATCTATACGAAAGTAATGGGACCGCGTAACGGTTGGTTAGGCGGAGATGGAGACGTATGGGAACGAGGCCCATACTGGATAGATGGCTTACTACCTTTGGCTTACATCATGAATGATGAGGCCCTGATCCAAAAAGTAAAGCCTTGGGTTGAATGGACATTGGCCTCTCAAAAGCCTAACGGATATTTCGGGCCAGATACAGACAGAGACTATGAACCCGGCTTACAACGGGATAACGCACAAGATTGGTGGCCCAAAATGGTTATGCTCAAAGTTCTGCAACAATATTATTCCGCTACCAACGATCAAAGAGTTATCTCGTTCCTCACTAATTATTTCAAATACCAGCTTTCTGAACTACCTAAAAGTCCTCTGGGAAAATGGACTTTCTGGGCTGAACAACGAGGAGGGGATAATCTGATGGTCGTATATTGGCTTTATAATATCACGGGCGATCCTTTCCTTCTGGAGTTAGGAGAGTTAATCCATAAGCAAACCTTCAATTGGACCGACGTGTTCTTGAACCAAGATCATTTAGCCCGGCAAAACAGCCTGCATTGTGTAAATCTCGCCCAAGGATTCAAGGAACCTGTCATTTATTACCAACAGAGCCATAATCCTCAAAATCTGGAAGCGGTTAAGGAAGCTGTACGGAAAATGCGCCATACGATTGGTTTTCCTACAGGATTATGGGCGGGAGATGAACTTTTACGTTTCGGTAACCCGACACAAGGATCAGAACTCTGTACCGCTGTCGAGATGATGTTCTCTCTCGAGAAAATGTTAGAGATAACCGGAGATGTCCAGTGGGCTGATCATTTAGAGAAAGTCGCATACAATGTACTGCCAACGCAGATCAAGGATGACTTTTCCGCACGACAATATTATCAGCAAGTCAATCAAATAGCGATCACTTGCGAAGGACGTAACTTTGTCTCACCACACGAGGACACAGACATTGTTTTCGGAGAATTGAGCGGTTATCCTTGTTGTACCTCCAATCTGCATCAAGGTTGGCCTAAATTCACACGACATCTATGGTTTGCCACCGCCGATAATGGCATCGCTTCACTTATCTACGCACCATCGGAAGTGACTGCCCAAGTGGGAAACGACATCACGGTTAAAATCGCAGAGAAGACCGATTATCCCTTTGAAGAAAAGATCGATTTCAATTTATCGTTCCCTAGCAAGAAAGACAAGAAAGCCTTTTTTCCTTTTCACTTACGTATTCCCGCTTGGTGCAATAATCCCGTGATTACGATAAATGGCGAGGCTGTCTCTATCGCAGCTCACTCTGGCGAAATCGTACGAATCAACCGAGAATGGAAAGATGGCGATCATATCCAGCTAGAGCTACCCATGCGTATATCCACAAGCAATTGGTATGACGATGCGGTTGTCATCGAACGAGGCCCATTATTGTATTCCCTAAAGATGGATGAGAAATGGGAACGCAAGGTTGATCAACGCCCGGAGTCTTCACATAAAGGAGAATGGTATTATGAGGTCACCTCTACTTCACCATGGAATTATTCCCTGATTCGCAAATATCTGAAAGAAGAAGAACTAGAGAAAAATTTCGTCGTTAGAAAGACAGAGAACATCGCCCCTTACCCATGGAACCTAGAGAATGCCCCTATCACGATTAAAACAAAGGGACGGATCTTACCTTCATGGAAAATGTTCAAAGGTTCCGCCGGCCCCGTAAATTTCTTCATGCAAGCCAACGAACCGATGGGTGATGAAGAGATGATCGAGTTAATTCCTTATGGCTGTACCACTTTACGTATAACCGAGTTCCCGATACGATAAAATAATGTGCCAATGCTTATTCTACACAAAGAGTATTCGCATTGGCACATTATTTCAATTCTTCTTCATCGTATAATCCTTCACCCCCAAGGAATCATACGCCTGCAAAAGCGCCTCGTCATTATCGGAGATCATTAACAACTTATCATTCTCCTTTAATTCCGTATTTCCTTTCGGGATAAAATAGCGGCCTTCCCGTTTCACCATTACCGCCAAGGTATGATCGGGTAAAGTCAGCTGCATCAATTTATTTCCATGGGATAATACCGCCGGGGTAATATCGATCTCGCTCATTGCGCTCTTGATCTCCTCGGGAAGCTCGATGCCAAACTCATCCTTTCGTTCCGGCTCATCCACCATATCCAGCCATTTAGCGGCTTGGGTAACCGTGGTTCCTTGGATCAGCAAAGAAAGAATCGTGATAAAGAATACGATATTAAAGAACATACTAGCATGCTCGATCCCGGCGATCATCGGGTAAGTAGCGAAAATAATAGGAACCGCCCCGCGTAATCCCACCCATGAGATATACAGTTTACCTTTGAAGGAGAAATTCTTATAAGGTATCAAACAAAGGAACACGCTAATCGGACGGGCGATCAAGATCATAAAGACTCCCACCATAACACCTACACCCGTCACCGGTAATAACTCATGCGGGTTCACTAGCAAGCCTAACGTAAGGAACATCACGATCTGCCACAACCAAGCGAAACCGTCAAAAAACGTCCCCATACTTTTCTTGTGAACAATCTTAGCGTTACCAACCACCAAACCAGCGATATAAACCGCTAAATAGCCATTACCTTTACATAAGGTCGTAGCGGCGAAGGTGAAGAAAGCCGTAGCCAATAAAAGGATCGGATACAAAGACTCGTTATCTATATCGATCTTATTGATAATCAACACAGCCAGTCTCCCCAATAAGAAACCGGCGATAGCTCCCACCGATAATTGAATGACCAAGGATAGCCCGGCCTCCCAAATATTCATACCTCCGCTTTGTATGTAAGCGATCAGAAGCAAGGTAAGCATATAAGCCATCGGGTCATTACTACCACTCTCCAGCTCCAAGGTAGGACGCAGACGCTCTTTCAAATAAACCCCTTTACTGCGCAAGATGGAGAAAACCGAGGCTGAGTCCGTAGAGGACATGACCGCCGCCAGCAATAAAGATTCCGGGAAAGTCAACGTAACATATTTGCCAAATAAACCAAATAACCAATAGATAAACCCGCCCGTGATAAAAGTCGTGGCCAGCACCCCGAGCGTAGCCAATACCACACCTTGCGAGGCGATAGGTTTGACCTCCGCAACTTTCGTATCCATACCACCCGAGAACAAGATGATACTCAACGCCAACATGCCGATAAACTGGGCCACATTCGGATCGCTGAACTGGATGCCCAGACCATCGCTGCCAAACAACATTCCCACACCAAGGAACAACAACAAAGCGGGTAAGCCGAAACGATAACCGGCCTTACCGGCGAATATACTTAAAAACAGGATCACAGAAGCTATTAATAGCACTTGCTCAGGATTTTGAAACATACGCAAAACGGGTTTTATGATTAGTGATTTGATACTTTGTTACAAAGTTCGTAAACTTTTTGTAATTATAATCACACAAAAAGAAGAAATCCGGTCCCAAATTTACAGGAAGACCAGATTTATTCTTTCTATAGAAAAACAAATCTTTCTTACAAATTGTTCGAGAATTTTTCTATCTCGCATAGAATCATTACTTTTGGCAAACATACATATCCGCTTTATGAACAAAAAACATCTATTTACGCTGTTGTTCACATTACTCGTATGGACGAGCTGTAACAACCAACAACATTTTATTACCGACGCCGCTTACCGAGCTGAGGTCGAGAACGATTTCCAAGCGAAACAGGCCGCTCTGCCTAACGGAGACCTTTTCGCAGTATTTAACGATCAAATGACTCCCGAAGAGAGGGAGGCGTTAACCTTCATGTACGCCTATATGCCGATTGGAGACATCACGGACTATAGTGGCGATTTCTATTTGAAAAACATCCGTTCCTCTTTCCAAGCACGGAATGAGATGCCTTGGGGCGATAGCATCCCAGAGGATATCTTCCGCCATTTCGTATTGCCGGTACGAATCAACAATGAGAATCTGGATGAAAGCCGCATGGTTTTCTTTGATGAGTTGAAAGACCGGGTGAAGGGTCTCTCGTTGTACGACGCCGTACTGGAAGTGAATCACTGGTGTCATGAGAAGGTTATCTATACTCCTTCCGATGGGCGCACAAGTTCCCCTTTGGCATCCGTAAAGACCGCTTACGGTCGTTGCGGTGAGGAGTCTACCTTCACGGTAGCCGCTTTACGTTCCGTGGGTATCCCCGCACGTCAGGTATATACGCCTCGCTGGGCGCATACGGATGATAACCACGCATGGGTAGAAGCTTGGGTGAATGGTAAATGGTATTTCCTCGGCGCTTGCGAGCCCGAACCGGTATTGAATCTGGGTTGGTTCAACGGCCCTGCTTACCGGGGTATGTTGATGCATACGAAAGTATTCGGTAAATACAATGGCCCGGAGGATGTCATGGAACGTACCGATGGGTATACCGAGATCAACGTGATCGATAATTACGCGCCTTCGGCTAAAGCTGTTATCACGGTTACGGATGCCAATGGCAAGCCGGTAAAGGACGCTTTGGTAGAATTCAAGATTTATAACTATGCCGAGTTTAACAGTGTAGCCCGCAAGAAGACGGACGCGGATGGCAAATGCTCATTATCCGCCGGAAAAGGGGATATGTTGGTATGGGCCAGCAAGGACGGCAAATTCGGCTACAGCAAGGTCTCTTTCGGCAAAGACGGAGAGGTTACGATCGCCTTGAACAAAAAACCGGGAGATGTGGAGACGATCGCCCTAGATATCATACCACCGGTGGATGGCTCTATCCCAGCGGAAGTTACACCGGAGCAAAAGGAAGCGAACGCCAAACGTTTATTGGAGGAAGACGCTATCCGTAATAAATATGTAGCCACTTTCTATACGGAAGAGAAAGCGGAGGCTTTAGCGAAAGAATTGGGTATCGACCCGATGAAGACGGAGGATTTCATGATTGGTAGCCGTGGTAACTGGATGGAGATCGAGAAGTTCTTACGGGAGACTCCCGCCGAGAAGCGTGCGCAAGCGATGGCTTTATTGGATGTCGTATCCGCTAAGGATCTACGTGATACACCAGCGTCTGTCTTCGCAGATCATTTGAATAATACGCCGGCCGTTCAAAGCGAATGGTTCAATGAATATATCATGAATCCTCGTGTGGCCAATGAGTTCCTGACTCCTTATAAGAGTTTCTTCGCCGCGAATATTGAGCCTTCCCTTGCGAAACAAGCCGTAGAGAATCCACAGGCATTGGTGGATTGGGTGAAGAATAACGTCTCCATTAACGACGCGCTAAACGCACAACGTATTCCGATCATGCCGATGGGTGTATGGAAATCCCGTATCGCTGATAAGGGCTCCCGTAATATCTTCTTCGTGGCCGTGGCTCGTAGCTTAGGTATTCCGGCACGTATCGAGCCGGTAGCCCGCAAGATCCAGTACTTCAAGGACAACGCTTGGGTAGACGTCGATTTCGAGGCTGCCGTACAGACGACCGCTAAACAAGGCAAGGTAATCGCTTCTTACCAACCGATCAAGGCGCTGCAGGACCCGAAATATTACAGTCACTTCACGATCGCCAAGGTTTTGCCGAACGGTACTTTACAGACCTTGAATTTCGAGAGAGGCGGTAATGTGGATATGGGCTTGGGAGATACTTGGAGCGGATTACTGAAGAAACCGTTATCCATGGATGAAGGTAATTATATGTTAGTGACCGGTACTCGTATGGCAAACGGTAGCGTATTGGCCGAGATCGAGTTTTTCAATGTGGAGGCAGACAAGACCACCCCGATCCAATTGGAGATGCGCGAAAGCAAGGACGAGATACAGGTGATCGGTAATTTCAACTCCGAGAATAAATTCAAACGTGCGGACAACGGCGAGGAAACTAGCTTGCTAGCTACTACCGGACGTGGCTACTATATCGTAGCGCTTCTAGGCTCCCGCCAAGAACCGACAAACCATGCGATGCGTGATATCGCCGCCGTGAAGAAGGAACTAGAAGATTGGGGACGAGGCATCGTGCTTCTCTTCCCTGACGAGAAGGGCTATAAGAACTTCGATCCGAAAGAGTTCGGCGATTTACCGGGCACGATCACATACGGTCTGGATATCGACGGGGCGATCCAAAAGGAGATGGCTACAGCGATGAAATTGCAAAACGCCAATACCTTGCCGATCTTCTTGATCGCCGATACGTTCAACCGTGTCGTATTTGTCTCTCAAGGCTATACAATTGGCTTGGGCGAGCAGTTAATGAAAGTCATACATAAGCTATAACGAACTCACAAAAAAGTAAAGGAGTTATCTACAACTATAAGGAGGGGCGGTTCTATCTATAAGGGCGCCCCTTTTGTATTAACCTTAATCATTCTGCCAGTGAGATCCTTCTCCCCCATAATTTCTATATAACCAATATCCTTTTTAGGCACAAGCAAGTCTTTCAAAAAAGTACCGTCATACAAGATTTCCAATAAAGGGGTCATAGGTAAAGGTGAGATTTGATATTGGCACACCGGATCAAAATATAAATGGAAATATAAAATAACCGCCAGTTCGTTCAGTATATAAAGAGAAGCTAGATCATAATCAGAAGAGTCGATCCTTGCAAAACGAAAACCTTCCGGCAACCGCCTGTTACGTTCTAGAATCTGCTTGATAACTTCCCGCCGAAAAAGGATTTCAGTTCCATATAATAATCTAAGTCTTTGCAATAAAGTCTTGAATCGAGGCTCTAAGGCTACCGCTTTCCAAGAAAGCAATCGAACATTGTCATAGTCACCTTTCTTGATAACCCTTTCTATGAATCGATACTTTATATCGCCTATTTGCAAAGCTTTCGCACAAGCCTCTTTTCGTTCCAAACCTTTAGAAGCCATAAAAGTGTACATTTGTATCTCATCGGCTATTAATACATAAACAGATTTGACATTTACCTTGCACCAATCAAACAGAGCAATCAAAGTCTTCTCTGAAAATAAACGAGAGCAAATACTCACTCCTAAAAAAGCATTCGATTCCGAATACGGATATATTCGTTCTATATAGCAAGACTCCAATCGTCGCTCATACAAGAGGCTCATAAGTATTTCTTTTAATCCACTCTCCTAAAACAAGAGGGAACATAACAACCACTGATTCAAAAATAAATATCAATACACTTTGCTGCATCGGAACACAAGCTTTCTCGAATACTTCAGATCCATCAACAAGAAAATAGTTATACAAATAAAATGCATCAACAAGAAAAAAGAACAAAAAAACAACCGGCAGCAAATAATAAGAAATGGAGACAAGCCTATATAAAAAATAATAGTTAAACAGTTTCTTACAAGAAGACCGCTTCATAAAATCCCCCAAACAACTGCAATCCGAAAGCCCATCTAAGGGCTGTTTTTCAAGGTATTCCCTTACTTTTCGCATATTCGTAGATTTCATCCATTTACATAACAATAGGAATCCTCCTAAAGCTGAAACCATTAGTTCGAAAATCTCACCTTTTGTTAACTCCAGTATCATAACCTTCTCCTTTCTTAATAAAAAACCAAGGTATCGCAGAAACCAGAATCGAAACAAGTGGAGCCGACAGATAAACGTATTCCACCGGATGAAAAAGCATCCACACCATCATGCATACAGAAGCCAAGAAACCAGCAGAAAGAGAGAATATCGCATACTTTCTCATCCGTACACAATCCTTACGGAATATCGCCACGCAAATCGGTATAAGCAATATGATCTGAGCACTATAAACTAAAAAAAACAAATCCAGAACACCCGGTATCACAATACTAACCAAGTAAATGAACAAAGGGCTGATAAGTCCGAATAAATAAACCATTTTCCTTCCATAGCGCAATAAACCCTTCATTTTCTCCGGGTCATTTGTATCTTCTATCGTCTTCAATGAATGTGAAGGATACAATATATCAAAAACAAAAGTCTGTATAGAAGCAATCAATAATGTATCTGCCGTAGACACTAATGCGGCAAAGCAGCCCGCCGCAAACAGAGCAAACGCCCAAGGTTCTTGGAGATAACTCAATAGCAAGGAACCGTAATCATTATTCGAAGGAGCCGTAAAGTCCGGAAAATAATTCAGTAAAACACCCAATGAAATCAACACACACCAAGAGATTCCAATTGAGTAAATAGATTGTGACAATCCTTTCTTTATATCCTTTTGATCTCGCATGGAACAGACTCGTTGCCAAACGGACATATCGATCAACTGCCAAGGTACATTCACCACAATTAATGAAAGGACAAATAACACTGATAAGTTTGAAAATCCCCAATGGTCCGAAGCCAATGTCTCAAGACTCAATACATTCTCATTATGAGATATTAAGAATCCAAAAACGGCAGCAATCCCGACGTATGAAAACCACAATTGCATCTTTTCCGTATCAATAACAGCCTTAAAACCTCCTAGTGCAGTATACGTACACACCACCAGACTCAAACCCAAGATAATATAAATAGAGGAGACATTAGGGAAAAGGACATTAGCGATCTTTATCCCAACCAAGATCTCTATACCATAGGTACCCAAGAATCCGATGATCGATAACAAAGAAGCGAAATAACCGATAAATCGACTATCATAACGATTGGCCAAAAAGCCATGCAATGTTCTCTTTTCCGAATTTTCTATACGAGGAAATACCTTATACAAGATAAAGAAACCCAGCAGCCATGTCAAAGGAGAGATAAAAGCGGCAAGCTTATAAGAATATCCAAAGCTCAAAAACGCAAAGATAGCAGAACCTACACTGATATTCGATGCGGTCAAAGAATCCCTCAACTTCTCTGATGACATTCCTTCCGGATACCAGAAGAAATCACTTGGTTTATTTATCCCCCTAAAGACCCGGAAACCTATCCATAAAGACCATATCACAGGGATAGAAACAAAAAGGTACCACCAACTAAACTGCATATCCTTTAATTTTTAGATTAACAATACAACATATGGAATAAAGTCTTGGCGGCATATACAATGCCAACCAAGACTTATTCTTACCGCCCTCTCTCCTCACGGAGGTAACGACGGATGAACTTTAATTTATTACTTTAGTATTAATATTAATCCATTCCCGCTTGTTCATCCATCACGGAGTACTTGGTTACCCGCACGGGAATGTATTTTCGATTTATTTTATTTCTTTATAAATCTTATTTTACGATAGCCTTAACAGCTTCCTCGCCATCAACAGCCACAGCTACGATACCAGCAGGTACGGCGATTGTAGCGTTATCAGATGTAAGAACAGTCTCTGCGACTACCTTACCTAAGATGTTCGTGATAACTACTGACTTACCGGCTGCGCCTTGAACAGTTACAGTACCGTTGCCAGCGATGATAGATACACCTTCAGCGTTAGCGCCTTCGATAGATGTTACCATATCCTCAGCGTCAGTCTTTTGGTATGCGTTGAAGATCAAAGCACCGTCAGAGCCAGTCTTAGCTGCGCTAAACTCTGAATCACCACGAGTTAATACCAAGCAACCATTCTGCATCTTCAACCATGCGGCGTAAGAAGGAGCGATTGAACCGGCAACGGTCTTATCGAAGCCCTTAGTAGCCTTACCTGTAGAAGCAACGCCTGCCTCGTTATAGATGTTCGACTCGAACAAGAATTCGTTATCAGCACCCTCTTCCGTTACAGCACCAGCCTTATCCGGGTTTACATAGCGGAATGACCAAGTTACGTTCTTGTGGTTGTCACCCTGTAAATTCACGATAAAGTTCTCGCTCTTGCTCTTCTTATAAGCATTGATAATCGTAGCTGTATCCAATGTAGCCGGATCCATGTTCTCAAAACCTTGTGTCAAGACGAACAAGCTGTCACCAGCGTGGATTGCCTTAACAAAACCTACGCGAGTATAACCACCATCGATATCCATATACGGAACCTTCAATTCATGGCCCTTAATAAGGGCAGAGTCGCCAAAGCTTACCAAATACTTACCGTAGTCGAAGCCTGAATGGCCTTGAGTTGCATGAGAGCAATGCGCTGCGTCAACAGGATTACCAGCGTTATCAAAGTGATTATGCTCATACGTACAAGGAATACCCGGAGTACCGGCTTGATCATTGCGAGCGACAGAGATCAAATATTGCGGCTTGATATCGCCATTACCACGGTTAACCCAAGCGGTATCAACGATGAATCCTAATTTACCGTCAGCTTTCTCCTTATTCCAGATACCAGCGTAATCGACATTCTTGTCTGTCAAGTTCTTGTTCCACTCATCCATCAAGTATTCCTTACGGATCTTCTCTACGAAGAACAAGCTATCAGCGGTTTCACTCTCGCCTAACGCAGCGTTGTTGAAACGACGGTACAATGGAGAGTCGTCTTTTGATACGGCGAATGCAGAGGTACGGATCTCTGAATAGAACTTATCATTTAAAGTACCCTCAGTCAAATCAAGAGTATTGTCGTCAACAGATACTTTTACAGATGCATAGTCCCAAGAATTTGAACGAGAAATCGAATTGAATGCTTTTTGTAATGATACAACGCCATCCTTTGCTTTATAAGCATATACATCACCAATTTCACTACCATCCACAATCAAACGATTACCATCCTTATCATAATATGGAGCGCTCGCAATATTACCATTTGCATCGGCGTAATATTTTACTGTGACGGTGGAACCATCCGGTTGCTCATAACTACGAGTTACCTCCTTTGTATTCAGTGCAGCAAAAGTCTTAGCATCAGCAACCTTTTTACCATTTTCCGAAGCAGGGTACCAAGATAATGCGATATCATTGTTACCTTCTTTAACCAATACCTCAGAACGCAAATTAGCTTCTACCAAAGTATAATAATGAGTACCGTCAATGCAATTGTTCTCTTTCAAGAAGAAAGGAGTCGGAACTGATTTCATCATATACTTATTCGCTACACCGTCGAATGAGATATAACGACCTTTTCCGTCAGAAACATAGTAAGCGTTTCTTACCAAACCATCCTTATAACCATATTTGTCATCCTTTGCGATCAAAGTCAAACGGAAGTTCGCTTTCTCTCCATTCTCGTCTACACGAACAATAGAGTCTTTTCCTGCCGGAGTATACAGATATTTATTCAACGCCAGCCCATGCAAATAGTTGAACAAATATGTCTGAACAGAAGCTTCTTCAGCCGTTACATACTTATAACCTAATTTTGTATCCTTAACCAATGCCTCATCAACTTTGATAAAACTCAAAGTATCAGCTACACTACCATTGAAATAGAATACATCATCACTACCTTCCACCGCATAGAATTGAGTCATTTGAGACGGAAGAACACTTGTATTAGAAACATCACTGAACTCACGATTATCAATCGTAACCATAGCAGTAGAAGAAGTGCCATTCTTATCCACTACCCATTGAGCGGCAGGCATATGCTTGAACTCTTGGTTACGAGCCAAATTAGCCCAACCCAAGTTTCCTGCTAAGTTTGCCAAAGCATATAAACCATTTTGTTTGATTTTCGGATTTCCTGCCGAGGCCTTGTACTGTACCAAATATACGCCATCAGGGATCGTAGTAAGCGTCAATCCGGAGAAGTTCGTGCCAAGCTTGACAACTGTTTTCTGAACATTAGCCATAGCTACAGGTGCAGAAGTACCAGTTAGATCTGTCTCATCCGTATTGATAGTCAAGACATTCGTTCCAGCCAATCTAGCCATGTAGATAAACTTATCAGTTTTGGTCGCTAACGTACGAGGGTTTTCTTCATCTTGAATGCTCCAGTAAGAATTGTTGTTATTCTCTTTGATATACTTAGCAAAGTCCGCATCAGTCTCACCTGCATTTTTCGTAAGCTTATAAGCTACCTTCTGAACTTGAATATATAATTCATCTTTAGCTGCGTTATAAGTAAACTTAAAGTAATAAGAACCTTCTTCACGATTGTCCGCTTTGAAAGCATCGTAATTAAGTTGCAAGAACTTACTAGTCTCAGTACCATCATAATAAGCGGTATCAACGACAACATAGGCATCTTGATCCTCACCATCAACCTTCACTTTTTTATCTTTGGCTTGTAAAGTTACCCAATTACCAGCACCACTTACGTCCGTAGCCTTAAGAGGAGTGTCTGTCAACCGATTTGCTTTGCCAGTAGAGACACTAGGGTTCATATTCAAACCAAAGAAAGTAGCAGTAGGAACTGATTGCAATAACGTGTTCAAGTCAGCTGCATCCAAAATCATTGATTCAGGAAAATTCTTAGCAGAGGACAGATCAATAGCTTTAGATGAGCCTAATTTAGCTTTTGTTGTTTTTTCCAAATAAAGATCACCTCCGTTCTTTGCGATATAAACAACAGAGTCTCCCGTGAAATAAGAAACCAACTTATCACCTTCAGCCACCCACTCTGATGCGGTACCGCCCAAAGTCAAAGCTTTCGCACCGACACCAGCCTTATCTGCATCAATAGCTATGGTAGGATCAACAGCAAGCGTTAAACCTGTAGCTTTATTCTCAAAAGAATAAATATCTCTACCTAGAGTGTTCTTCTTTGCAGAAACAGTCCAAGTAGCACCATTTAAGCCCTTTAATTCCCAATCATTAAGATCGGCAGGAGTATTGGTTAGGCCCAATTTCCCAAAGTTAGTCCCCGTTAAAGCTGACAAATTATCAGTGCCAGACTTCAACAAGATCGCATCCCCTTTTTTAGCGTCTACAGCTGCCCCTGCCGAGAAAGCAGTCGCAAGCATGGCACTAGCCAAAAGCATAGTAAACTTCTTGTTCATAATTTAAAATTTAATATTAATAATAGTGTTAATTAAGCACTTACCTTCTTCTCGATGGCTAATCGTCATTAGTAAACGACTAGTCTAAACGATCGTCTAAATCTTGCGTTTTTCAAGGGATAAAGAAGAAGGTTTGTTTATGGAATCGGTTGTTTCGTGATGGATAGCCTATTTGATTGATAAGAAAGCGGATAAGGGGTGATTTTTTTAACCTTGAAGGGTTGCAAGTGTCGAAGAAACGCGTACCTTTGCAAATGACTAGAAAAATCGATCGTTTAAACTATTCATTTCTACCTATTATATAATGTACGCATGTACATTATACATGGCATCCATCCATAACCGCATAATAAATATAAAATACAAATATTCACATGGTAATCATAGCGAATACCACAAACATATAATTCAAGGCTTGTCTAGTGAATAACGGGGCAGTAGAAACTCAGTCGGGATAGGCGTATCTGTTAGTCATGCGAAATAGGAAGAACTTCGGGCAGTAGCCAATCTTATTTTTTAATACAAAAACAAGGAATCTTAGTTTCATTGAGAAAGTATCCTAAGTTCATTGGCGAAGTATCTTAGGTGCATGGGGCGATGAAACTAAGATACTTTCTTCATGCGCACCTTGTGTGAGTATCAGTGTCGCCATATTATTCACGATACCTAACGGCACTACTGGCGTTGCCTTACACCACCTATCACCATTATATCCCCCAAAAACACGTACGTGTTTTTTTAAAAGCCAAAACTAAGCCTTTCGTATTAAAAAGATTGTATCTTTACAACCGGAAGACAGGATAGCCTGTCTCATTATATATAATCATTCATTATTAATCACTAAAACCTATAAACACTATGGGAAAATTTATCAACCCCTTTACCGATTGGGGATTTAAGCACATCTTCGGGAGGGAAGTAGACAAGGACATATTAATCGAGTTCTTGAACGACCTGTTAGCCGGTGAGCATGTCATCACGGATCTGCGAATCATGAATAACGAGCAAATGCCGGAGACGGCTTTGGAGCGAAAAGTGATATTTGACATTCACTGCGAGACAAGCAACGGGGAGCGGATTATCATCGAGATGCAGAACCGGGAACAGCCCTATTTCAAGGATCGTACCTTGTATTATCTCGCACGATCGGTGGTAGACCAAGGGATCAAAGGGGTATGGGACTATAAATTGGCGGCCGTATACGGGGTCTTTTTCTTAAACTTCACATTGGAGGAGGGAAAAGGAACCGGAAACAAGGGGAAATTCCGAAGAGACATCGTCTTGGCGGACCGGGAGACCAGGGAGGTATTCAACCCCAAGTTCCGCCAGATCTATATCGAGCTTCCCCGATTCAAGAAAGAGGAGGAAGAATGTGAGACAGATTTTGAACGTTGGATTTATGTATTGAAACATATGGATACTTTAGACAGAATGCCTTTCAAGGCACGCAAGGCCATCTTCGAGCGACTGGAACGGATCGGCTCGATGGCAAACCTCACTCCCAAGCAACGGGCGCAGTACGAGGAGGAGTGGAAGATCTATAACGATTATTACAACACCTTGGACTTCGCCGTAGAGAAAGGCCGAAAGAAAGCGATGGAGGAAGGCCGGGCGGAAGGCTTGAAGGAAGGTAAACGATCCATTGCCCTCAACCTAAAGAGGATGGGACTCGGTATAGAACAAATTTCCTCGGCCACCGGCCTTTCCCTTGAAGAAATTGAAGCTCTGAAATAAGAGAGCTGCACGATTGATATCTACTTGAACCGGATTGTATCGTCTATATCAGGTAGATATCAATATGTGGTATTGACACCCTTTCTATCACAGATCAGACTTCCTCCCTAGATTCGTTTTAATTCCCTTATTTTTCCCGTTCTTCCCAATCAGGGATTCATCTCTCAAAAAAATAATATCTTTGATTAAACCTTTTTACGAAAGGGGAGTCTAAACTTGCGTTTAGTTATATATTTTGGAGTAACGAGTGTAAATTATCAGTAAATACCATACGAGAACATGATGACAAAGAGAGCGAAATGGGGAGTTACGGCGGCTATCTTATTAATGATAGCGGGAATGATCGCTTACCCTCAATTGAAAAACAAGTTCAAGGCATCCCAAGATGCCGCTTCCGTCGTACCCACATCGGGCACGAGCCTGCGAAACCAGACACTTAACATCAACGCCGAGGTATTGAAATACCAATCATTAACCGATAAGATCATGAGTACCGGGAGTACCCTTCCGGACGAAGAGGTGGATTTGGCTTTCGAGTCCTCCGGTAAGGTGGTAGCCATCTATTTCACGGAAGGTACCCACGTAAAGGCGGGCGATCTGTTGGCCAAAATCAATGACAAGCCGCTGCAAGCCCAGCTAAAGAAGCTGGAGGCTCAAGTTCCTTTAGCCAAGGATCGTGTCTATCGCCAACGTACCTTGTTGGAGAAAGACGCCGTCAGCCAAGAGGCCTACGAGCAAGTAGCCACCGAATACGAGAAGCTAATGGCGGATATCGAGCTAGTCAAAGCGAATATCGCCCAGACAGAGCTTCGGGCTCCTTTCGACGGGATCATCGGACTTCGCTCCGTGAGTGAGGGCGCATACGTTACCTCCTCCTCTTCCGTAATCGCCAAGTTGACCAAGATATCCCCTTTGAAAATCGAGTTCTCCATCCCCGAGAGCTACGCAGCCGAGGTACAAGACGGAACCCCGATCCTGTTCCGCATGGAGAAAGACGGTATGATGCAGAACTATAAGGCGACCGTTTACGCCGTGGAAAGCAAGGTAGACATGGCGACTCGTACCTTGAAAGTACGTGCCACTTACCCGAATCCGGGCGAGAATATCTTACCCGGCCGTTATACCTCCGTCGAGATCAGCAAGCGGGAGATCAAGGACGCTTTAGCCATCCCCAGCGAGGCCGTTATCCCCGAGATGGGAAAAGACATCGTTTACTTATATAAGAACGGCGTGGCCGAACCTCAAGAGATCACGATCGGTATACGAACCGAGAGCCGTGTACAGGTATTGCAAGGGTTGAATGTGGGCGATACGCTGATCACGTCCGGCGTGATGCAGTTACGTACCGGCATGAAAGTTTCTATTGATAACTTGACTGAATAAGGAGAAGAACGATGGCAAATATTTCAGAAACCAGTATAAACCGGCCCGTACTCTCGACAGTGATGATGCTGGTCATCCTCCTGTTCGGCTTTATCGGTTACCGGTTCCTTGGCGTCCGGGAGTTCCCGAGCGTAGACCAGCCGATTATCTCGGTCAACGTATCTTATCCCGGAGCGAACGCCGACGTGATCATGAACCAGATCACCGAGCCGTTAGAACAGAATATCAACGGTATCCCGGGTATCCGTTCATTGAGTAGCGTGAGTAGCCAAGGCAGCAGCCGTATCACGGTAGAGTTTGAGTTGTCCGTGGATATGGAGACGGCGGCGAACGATGTACGTGATAAGGTATCTCGTGCCCAACGCTACCTTCCCCGCGACTGCGACCCGCCTACGGTATCGAAAGCGGATGCCGATGCCTCCCCGATCATGCAGATCGCCATCCGAAGCAACAAACGCTCGTTGATGGAGTTGAGCGAGATCGCCGAGCTAACGGTGAAAGAGCGTTTGCAGACCATCGAGAACGTGAGTGGCGTGGATATCTGGGGACAAAAACGGTATTCCATGCGTCTATGGCTGGACCCAATCAAGATGGCGGGTTACGGAGTGACCCCGATGGACGTGAAAAACGCCGTCGATAACGAGAACGTGGAGCTTCCTTCCGGTAGTATCGAGGGAAATACGATCTCCTTATCCATACGTACCTTAGGATTGATGCATACCGCCAAGGAGTTCAACGATTTAATCATCAAGGAAGACAACAACAACATCGTGCGCTTCAGTGATATCGGACGTGCGGAGGTAGCTCCCGAGGACTTGCGGAGCTTACTGAAGAAGAACGGCGAGCCAATGGTTATGACCGTTATCATCCCCCAACCGGGAGCCAACCATATCGAGATCGCCGACGAAGCCTACAAGCGTATCGAGCAATTACAAAAAGACCTGCCGGAAGATGTCACGATCGAGATGATGTATGACAACACCCGCTTTATCCGGGCCTCTATCGGCGAGGTACAACAGACGATCTACGAGGCTTTCCTCTTGGTCGTATTGATTATCTTCTTGTTCCTCCGTGACTGGCGGGTCACGCTGGTTCCTGTCGTCGTTATCCCCGTATCGTTGGTAGGAGCTTTCTTCGTGATGTATATCTCCGGATTCTCCGTCAACGTATTGACGATGTTGGCGGTCGTGCTCTCGGTCGGTCTGGTGGTAGACGACGCGATCGTGGTGGCGGAGAATATATATGTACGTATCGAGCAAGGCATGTCACCGAAAGAGGCGGGTATCGAAGGATCGAAAGAGATCTTCTTCGCCGTGGTATCTACCACGATCACCCTGATCTCCGTATTCTTGCCGATCGTGTTTATGGAAGGTATGACGGGGCGCTTATTCAAGGAGTTCAGTATCGTGATCGCCGGTTCGGTCGCTATCTCCTCATTCGTGGCCCTTACGTTTACACCGATGTTGGCTACCAAGCTATTGAAGAGGAGAGAGAAGAAAAACTGGTTCTATCGGAAGACCGAGCCGTTCTTCGAGGGATTGAACACGATCTACGCCAAGTCGTTGAACGCGTTCCTGAACCATAAGATATGGTCGATCCCTATCGTTATCCTTCTCTTCGGATCGATCGGGTATTTCTGGAAGAACATTCGTTCCGAGTTATCGCCTTTGGAGGACCGTTCCATGATCTCCGTGAATATGCGCGGGCCGGAAGGGGCTACCTTCGAGTTTATCCGCGACTACGCGGACCGTATCGAGCAAATAGCCGACTCCATCGCTCCCGAGAAGCAATCCATCATGACCCGCTCGTGGGAAGGAGGAGGTTCGCTAAACCTCATATTAAGCGATATCAAGGAACGGGAACGCTCGCAAATGGAGATCGCCGAGACCTTGTCGAAAGAAGTCCGCAAAGAGACCTTGGCCCGCGCCTTCGTACAACAGCAATCCACCTTCGGCGGACGCCGGGGCGGTATGCCTATCCAATACGTACTGCAGGCCCCGACCTTGGATAAACTGCAAGAGTTCCTGCCTACGTTTATGCAAAAGGTGAACGAGAGCCCGGTCTTCCAGATGGCGGACGTGAACTTGCGCTTCACCAAGCCGGAGGCACGTATCGAGATCGACCGGGATAAGGCTTCCTTATTGGGCGTCAGCACCCGCAACATCGCCCAGACCTTGCAATATGCGTTGAGCGGACAGCGTATGGGCTACTTCTATATGAATGGTAAGCAATACCAGATATTGGGCGAGATCAACCGCCAGCAACGAAATACCCCTGTCGATTTAAAATCGATCTATGTACGTAGTAACAATGGGGAAATGATCCAGCTGGATAACTTGGTTAAGGTTACGGAAAACGTGGCGCCGCCCCAATTGTATCGCTATAACCGTTTCGTATCGGCGACGGTTTCCAGTGGATTGAATAAAGGATACACGATCGGCGATGGTCTGGACGAGATGGACCGTATCGCCTCGGAGGTGCTGGATGGTAGCTTCCGTACCGCTCTTTCCGGCGAGTCGAAAGAGTTCCGTGAGAGTTCTTCCAGTTTAATGTTCGCCATGATCTTGGCCTTGTTGATGATTTATTTGGTGTTGGCCGCCCAGTTCGAGAGTTTCAAGGACCCGTTGGTAGTGATGTTCACCGTGCCTTTGGCTATCGCCGGTGCGCTGATGTTCATGAGTTATTCGGGTATCACGATGAATATATTCAGCCAGATCGGTATCATTATGTTGATTGGTTTGGTGGCGAAGAACGGTATCTTGATCGTAGAGTTCGCCAATCAGCGGCAAGAGTCGGGACTTAGTTTGCCGGAAGCGATCCGCTTGTCCGCGACCCAGCGTCTGCGCCCGATCTTGATGACTAGCGTATCCACCATCCTCGGTTTGGTGCCATTGGTATACGCTACGGGCGAGGGTGCCCAAGGGCGTATCGCCATGGGTGTAGCGGTAGTAGGCGGAATGTTGGTATCGACCTTCTTGACCCTGTTTATCGTACCGGCCATGTATTCATTTATATCCACCAACCGAAAAAAACAAAACACCAAGTTGTAGATTTATGAAGAAATATGTATATACCTTATTATTTGCCTTCTCTTCCCTCTTTATAGCGGAAGCGCAGCAACTATTCGATCTGAAACGGTGTATCGAAACCGGATTAGAGCAGAACTACTCCATCCGTATCATTCGTAACGAGCAACAGATCAGCGACAATAACGCCACCCCGGGAAACGCCGGTTATCTGCCTACCGTAGATATGAGCGGCGGATTCAGCGGAAATATCAATAACAACCGTAACAGCCTGCAAGACGGATCGATCGAGAAGGCGAATGGTATAAACAGCGAGACGGGCAACGTCGGACTAAACGTTAACTGGACGGTTTTCGACGGTTTCGGTATCCAAGCCGAATACTCTCGCTTGAAAGAATTACAGCGAATGGGGGAATTGAACACCCGCATGACCATCGAGGATTTCGTAGCCAACCTTTCCAGCGAGTACTACAACCTGATCCGGCAGAAAATCCGTTTGCGTAACCTCCGTTCCACCTTGGATCTTTCCAAGGAGCGTTTACGGATCGTGGAAGAACGGTATTATATCGGCTCCATGTCCCGTCTGGACTTGCAACAGGCTCAAGTGGACTTCAACTCGGATAGCTCCAAGGTATTAAACCAATTGGAGGTCGTGCATACCTCCCGTATCCGCCTGAACGAGTTGATGGCATTAAATAATGTGGAGGAGGAAATCCAGATCAAGGACTCCTTGATCTACCCGAACCCGTTCCTCGACGAGGTAGATCTATGGAAGAATACCCTCGAAGCCAACGCCTCACTCCTGATCGCCCAAAAGAACCAGACGTTGTCTGAGCTTGATTATAAAAAGGTAAAAAGCCGCTATTATCCCTATGTCAAGCTAAACGCAGGCTACGGCTACACGGCGAACTGGACGGAAGTGGGCAATTACGACCTCCAACAACGGCTGGGGCTTAATTACGGCGTGACCATCGGTATGAGCCTCTTCGATGGTTTCAACCGGAAACGTGAGCAACGCAACGCCCGCATCCAAATCGAGAACCAGCAATTGCGCATCCAAGAACTGGAACTTGCCCTGCGTGCGGACATGAGCAACTTCTGGATGGCCTATAAAAACAACCTCGACCTATGGAGCCTAGAGAAAGAGAACCTCGTAGCCGCCCAAGAGAACTACCGGATCGCCATCGACCGCTATAAACTTGGCGAGTTGTCTGGTATCGAATTGCGTGAGGCACAAAACAGTCTGCTGGAAGCGGAGGAGCGTCTTTCCGTGGCGGAATACTCCACCAAGATCTGTGAGATCTCGCTGCTTCAATTAAGCGGGCAGATATTAACCTATATCCGCTCAGAACCGGAGAAAGCCAGTTTCTAAGATAAAGCTAGTGCCACGCTGATGGCATGACTGTGCCACTGCGATGGCACGCTGGTGCCACCTTTATGGCACGGCTGTGCCATCCGCATGACACAAGTCATTATAACCCCGTTTAATGACTAGAGGCTTATGCTAATTGCGTTTTTTTATGTAAGTTCGCGGTAAATGGCAAGGTCTCATTGCCCAATGACAAAAAGAAATGCAAATACTACCAAAGGTTAATACATTACGAAAAGGATCGCTCTTGTACCGCAGCATCCGTTACCGTAAAGGATTCGGAGTACATTCGCCTTTCGTTTTTAACCTCATCACGAAGGTCATCGAGGAAAAATGCTCTTATTATAGTTTCTATGATATAGAGCTTTTACGTAAGCAGTTATTATTCAGGGAAGGAGAGATCACCTATCCAGACCGGCAGAACAAAGGGAAACGAAAGACCCGTTCCATCAGCGAGATCGTAAAACGGGAATCCATCCGGCCCAAGCATGGCGCCTTATTATTCCGTTTAACAAACTATTTCAAGTCCAAGAATATCCTCCAGATAGGAACCACGATGGGGCTGTCTACCTTATATCTAACCTCCTATGCCACGGGATTGAAATGTATCGCCTTGGAAAATGTACCGGAATTCGCCACGATTGCCCGTCAAGCATTCGCTAAAGAGGGACGTAATCCCGTCGATTTGCGTATCGGTAATTATAAGGACTTGCTTCCCCAAGCCTTAAATGACATAAATAGCTTAGATTTTGTTTTTTTCAACACTTTATATGAACAACATAACAACCTCTGGCTGTTTAATGAATGTATGAAATACGCGCACAACGATACGGTATTCGTTTTTGAGGGAATCAAGGCGAGCCGTAAGATGCGTGAACTTTGGGAAGAGATCTGCGCATGTCCGGAAGTGACGGTCACCTTAGATCTTTACTCGCTAGGGATTGTCTTATTCAACAAGAAATTGCACAAACGAGATTATATTGTTTATTTTTAGGATTCAAAACAAGTCAGATATGAAGAAGAGTATTATCTATACCAGAACAGGCGATAAAGGAACCACTTCACTGGTAGGTGGACAACGCGTGTCGAAAGCGCACGATCGGATCGAGAGCTATGGCACCGTAGATGAGCTGAACTCCTTTATCGGATTATTAATCACGGCCTTGAATGATGAGAAAGATACTGATTTCTTATCATTCATCCAGCATAAGCTATTCACGATCGGTTCTTACCTAGCCACGGATCAAGCGACCACGGAATTGAAAATCGAGAGCAAGGTAACGCCCGAGAGCATCGAGCGTATCGAGCGGGAGATAGACCGTCTGGATAACGAGCTGCCGAAAATGCACGCGTTCATCCTACCGGGAGGATGCCGCTCGGCCGCCCTCGCACACGTTTGCCGCACCGTTTGCCGTCGTGCCGAGCGACAAATCTATCGCTTGGCCGAGAATTGCCCCGTTGAGGAGCCTGTATTGATATTTATGAACCGTTTATCGGATTATTTCTTCGTTCTGGCACGAAAAGAATGCATAAATAATAACGGTAAAGAAATTATTTGGGATTATACTTGCGTATAATAAATAAAGTCATATTTTCGCGGAAAAATAGAGAACCAAATCGCTTCGGCGGTTATTAATACTTGACAGCTATGTATTGGACATTAGAGTTAGCTTCAAAATTGGAAGACGCACCCTGGCCTGCGACTAAGGATGAACTTATTGACTATGCACAACGTTCTGGTGCGCCATTAGAAGTGATTGAGAATTTGCAGGAAATGGAAGATGAAGGCGAGATTTACGAATGCATGGAAGACATCTGGCCGGATTATCCAAGTAAAGAAGACTTCTTCTTTAACGAGGAAGAATACTAGTTCAATTGAGAATTGGAAATTGAAAATTAAGAAATAGAAGAACGAGGTGGCGGACGATCGAGTTCCCCTGCCTCGTTGTTTTTTTGTGAAAATACAATTTATCCGGATTTGCTGCGTTTGTAGTTACAACGTGAAGTGAATGTTTAAATGAGAAGACGTCTTCTTTCGATCTTGATCCTTTTGTGTACTTGTGCGGGAATCGTACGGGCGCAATATGACGCACGCTTAAGTCAATACTTCATGGCGAAACCGTATTATAACCCGGCCGTGGCCGGAGCTACGGAGGACTTGAATATATTGGCTCTCGCCCGCTTGGAAATGATCGGCGTACATGGGGCACCCAAGTCGTTCTTCATTACCGCGGATATGCCACTCGCTTTAGGCAAGACGAATCACGGTGTCGGATTGGTTGTATTTACCGAGGCGATCGGGCTTTTCCAGAATACGCATGTAGGGGCGCAATACGCCTATAAGTATAAATTATTCGGGGGAGTCTTGAGCGGCGGTCTGCAAATCGGCTTAGTCAACCAGTCGTTCGACGGAACCAAGGTGATAAAGGTTGAGTCCGAATACCATCAAGAGACCGACGCCGCCATTCCTGTAGAGCAGGTCAGCGGCATGGGGTTGGATATGAACTTCGGTATTTACTATACCCATAAACGGTTTTACGCCGGGTTTGGCATGACGCATATCACCCAACCGGAGCTTCAACTGGACGAGAACGCCTATACCTATATAGGTCGTTCACTTAATTTAATGGGTGGATACAATATTCAATTAAAGAATCCGTTGATAGAATTACAGCCCTCGGTGTTCTTGCTGACAGACATGCAAAGTTTTCATGCGGATATTACCGCTAGGCTGGAATATAATAAGATGTTTAATGGTGGTTTTTCCTATCGGGTGAATGAATCGGTGGGCATCATGTTCGGCGTAAAGCTAGGTCGTTTCCATGCGGGTTACGCCTTTGATTTCCCGACCACGGCCCTAGGCCGGGCAAGTAGCGGTAGCCACGAGCTATGTGTCAAGTATGCCTTAAAGCTGAACAAGACGAAGACAGGGAAAAATAGACATAAAAGTGTACGTATATTATAGTATATGAAAAAAGTATTATTAGTACTTGTAACGGTAGCCTTGCTTACCTCCTGCGGTAAATCTCTCCGGAGTGCCGGCGGTGAGGTGACAGGTGTCAGATCGGTAGCGTTCAATGAACCAGCGCCGTATGGAATGGTCTTGGTTAAAAGAGGTTCGTTCGAGATGGGGCCCGCCGACAAGGATTCCTTGTGGGGAATCATGCCGGAGACGAAAGGGGTCTCTTTCGACGCGTTCTGGATGGATCAGACAGAGGTAACGAACGCCAAATATCGCCAGTTCGTTTATTATGTGAGAGACTCTATTATCCGTGAACGCTTGGCGGACCCGGCTTATGGAGGCAACGATCTGTTCAAGATCACGGAAGACCGTTACGGGGAGCCTGTCACTCCGCATTTGGACTGGAACCGTCCGATTCCTTGGAGACGGGCGAACGAGGATGAGCAACGTGCGATAGAAAGTGTCTATTACACGAATCCCGTTACCGGAGAGAAAGGTTTGGACCCTAAACAAATGATCTATAAATACGAGTGGTACGACTATACCGCCGCCGCCCTTCGCAAGAATCAGTTGAACCCGGCGGACCGGGTTCGTAATACGGATATTCAGGTAGATCCGAACGAGGTAGTCATGATCTCCAAGGACACCGCTTACATCGATGATGAAGGACGTGTAATCAACGAGACGATCACCCGCCCGTTAAGCAGCGAATGGGATTTCTTGAATACCCGTATCGTCAATATCTACCCGGACGAGAATTGCTGGGTGAACGATTTCAAGAATGCGTACAACGAGCCATATACCCGTATGTATTTCTCTCATCCGGGTTACGATGATTATCCTGTAGTCGGTGTTTCTTGGGAACAAGCGACTGCCTTCTGCGTATGGCGTACGAATTTATACAAAGAATCCTTGAGCTTGCCACCGGGACAATTGGTAGAGCCATTCCGTCTTCCGTCCGAAGGAGAATGGGAATATGCCGCCCGTACAGGTAAGAACGAGAATAAGTTCCCTTGGTCTACCGACGAGCTTCAAGACAGCAAAGGTTGTTTCTTGGGTAACTTCAAGCCGGGTAAAGGTAATTATACGGAGGATGGCCATTTGATTACGTCTCGTGTAGGCTCTTTCGCCCCGAATGAGTTCGGGTTATACGATATGGCAGGAAACGTGGCGGAATGGACCTCAACGTCTTACTCCGAGTCTGGCCCGAGCCAAATGAGCGACATGAACCCGGATCTGCGTTACAACGCCGCCAAGAACGATCCCTACGCCATGAAAAAGAAAGTAGTGCGAGGAGGTTCTTGGAAAGATGTCTCACAATTTATCCGTTCGGACATGCGTACTTTCGAGTTCCAGAACGAGAGCCGTTCTTACATCGGTTTCCGTTGCGCACGTACCCAAATAGGATTCTCTCGCTCCAAGGGAAAGAAATAAGCGGGAATTATAAATTTAAAGTTTTGAATCATTTAAGACAATAATACGACGATGGGAAAATATAGAAGATATAAAAACAGACTGGAGATGTTCCTCTCCAGCGAAAGAGGAAAACGAGTATTGAACTTCCTGTATAGTTGGGGTGCGTCCATCGTAATCCTCGGTGCGTTATTTAAGTTATTACATATACCATACGCTAACCAAATCTTGTTCGTGGCGATGATCACCGAGTCTATCGTATTCTTTATCTCGGCGTTCGAGCATCCGAACAAGGAGTATCATTGGGAAGATGTTTTCCCCGTATTGAAATCAAAGAACCCGATGGATCGTCCGGATTTCACCGGTACGCCGATCTCAACCATGATCAATTCTACGGATAATGTAGAAGACGATGAGATAGCCGGGGGAATAAATATCGGTTCGGCAGTGTCTAAGGCGAACGCGCAAAGAGGTGGTTCCTTGAATATCGCAGGTAATCTGGACGTGACGGAAGAAGATACCAAGAACTTATCCGAGAGCATCAAGAAATTAAGCGGAGCGGCCGAGCAAATTTCCAAGATGGCGGAATTGACGGAAGCTACCCAAAAATATCTGGAGCAATTATCTGGCATGTCTGAGAACATGGAGCGTTTCAGCCAAGTGACTAATTCGCTTACGAACGTATCCGATACACTGTTGAACTCTTATAAGAGTATCACGGATAATTCCGATGGCATCAACCAAAACTCCCGTGGTTACGTACACCAGATGGAACAATTGAACCGTAACGTATCCGGATTGAATACCATCTATGAGATCCAGTTGAAGAGTATCAGTTCGCAGATCGAATCTATCGAACACATCAATAGTGGCTTGAATCGTATCCGTGAGATGTATGACGGATCGGTGGTAGATAGTTCCGTATTCCGTAACGAGACGGAAAAGATGACTCGCCAACTGGCCGAATTGAACCAAGTATACAGTCGTTTATTGCAAGCGATGACCGTGAATATGGGCTACCAACAACCGGCGCAGCCGCAACAACAACCTCAACAACCGATGTATCAGCAGCCACAACAGCCCGGTTACCAACAGCAATATCAGCAACCCTATGGTTACCAACAGCCACAACAGGCTCCGTATACAAACAACCCAATGAAGTAAAGAAATATGGCAGGAATATCAAATAATCCCAATTCTCCCCGTCAGCGGATGATCAACCTGATGTATCTGGTGTTCATCGCCATGATGGCACTGAATGTGTCGTCGGAGGTGCTGGATGGTTTTGAGTTGGTGGAAGGTAGCTTGCGAACCTCTATCGATAACTCCTCCCGCCGAAACAAGATCGTAGCGGACGAGATGGAAGCTTATTACCAAGAGAATCCCCAGAAAGTGGGTGAGTGGGCATTGAAGGCCCGTGAGGTGAAAAAAGCCTCAGATAGCCTCTATACGTATATACAAGATTTAAAGATCCGTATCGCTAAGGTAGCTGATGGCGAGAATGCCAACGTAAACAGCATCGAGCATAAGGATGATTTGGAAGCCGCCTCCCGTGTAATGCTCTCTCCTGTAAGCGGAGAAGGTAAAAAGCTGAGAGCGGAAATCGATAAGTATCGTATCTGGATGGGCGGCTTTATCGAAGATTCGGCGAAGACTGCCGTATTGGAGGCGAACCTAAGCACGACTCCCCCTCATAAAGCGGGGATCAATACCCGTACTTGGGAAGAGGCCTTGTTCGAGAATATGCCGGTAGCGGCGGCTGTTACCCTGTTAACAAAAATGCAAAGTGACGTTCGCTACGCCGAAGGTGAGGTCTTATCGAACTTATTGAATAGCGTAGACGTTGGCGATTACCGTGTGAACCAGATCACGGCGCAGGTAATCCCGGAAAGCCAGATCGTAATGCGAGGAAGCCAGTACAAGGCGAATATCGTATTATCGGCGGTAGACTCCACGAAACGTCCTACGATCTATGTAAACGGAAAAGAATTACCTTACGAGAATAAAGGAGTCTTCACGGTGAATACCGGAGCTGCCGGGACATTCCCGATCAAAGGTTATATCGAGATGCCGAATAGCGACGGCAGCATCATGCGCCGGGATTTCGAGAGCGAGTATTTCGTGACCGAGCCGACAGCTACCGTGGCCCCGACATTGATGAACGTATTATATGCCGGTATCGCCAACCCGATGCGTATCGCCGTCCCGGGTGTACCGAGCGGTAATGTGACAGCTACCATGACGAACGGCACATTAACCCGCAGCAAGGATGGTTGGGAAGCCCGCCCGTCTAAAGTAGGAACGGAAGCCGTGATCACGGTAAACGCTCGTATGGCGGATGGCCGGAACATAGAGATGGCAAAGACTACCTTCCGCGTGCGTGCCCTCCCCGATCCCCTACCTTATATCGAGTATAAGGATCAAAACGGTAACGTCCGTAAGTTCAAGGGAGGTATGATCGCCAAACGTAGCTTGGTAGAGGCTGACGGTATTCTGGCCGCTATCGACGATGATTTGCTAAATGTAAAATATACGGTATTACGTTTTGAGCTGACTTTCTTCGACTCCATGGGTAACGCTATCCCGGAAGTGGCCGAAGGAACCAACTTCTCGCAACGTCAGAAAAACTATATCCGCAATTTAAGTAAGGGTAAACGTTTTTATATCACCCGTGTAGTCGCGAAAGGTCCGGACGGTATCGAACGTACCATACCGACTATCGAAGTAATCGTAAATTAAGATTCGCAGTATGAAACATCTGTATTACATAGCCGCTTTGGCCGCCACTTTTTTAACAGCGATGCCTCTTCACGCGCAAGAAGAAGCAGAGAACGATGCTACGCAGCAACAACAAACGCGTCGCCGTTCGCCTCAAGCCAGCCGTGGGGAAAGAAACGAT
>ERZ772882.87-NODE-87-length-120981-cov-7.885045_pt1 | contig 120981 bp, 83 predicted proteins | sample MGYA00580576_ERZ772882 | MGnify/ENA primary metagenome ERZ772882 (study PRJEB29015, sample SAMEA2737658) | human gut metagenome | biome: human gut; feature: human-associated habitat; material: faeces | place: China | collected 2012 ... | reverse complement strand
GTCCTGATAGATCACTTCGTACAGCGAAGCGTGCGTGCTCTCGGGCACAGCCTCGGGAAACTGACTGATCGTGTGAATCTTCAACGGATTCTCCGTCAGAGAAGTGATGTAGCGGTCCTTGTTATAGACCAAGGCCGCTTTCCCGTCCCGCAATACGACGATAGTCAAAGGTCCGGGCTCGCTCGCATACACGAAACTGACGAATATCAGCGCATAGGTCGAATCGTCCAACCGCACCAGTTTGTAATAGTCATCCGTTCGATTCAATTTCGTCTTAAACTTGTCCCATGCGTCGGAACGCGCCATCCGCAACGCCCGGACTCCGTCGATCTCGACGTCGATGATCCGAAAGTAGCCCGGCTCGGTATCGGCCCAACCCCGGTAATTATACAGCCTGAGCGTACAGGACTTCCCGAAGCCCGGAAGCGGAAGCGTCTCGGAATACATCTGCTCATAAGGAGTGTTCTGGTCCTCGCAAAAGAACGGATCGATAAATTGAGAGTTCGTCAGAATATCCCCGTTAACATCTATCGTGTAGATGGCTTGTTGAGCCACTACGCTTTGCCACATAAGCAAAGGCAATAACCAAAAAATCTTTTTCATAGTTTATTTATAGTAATAAAATTCGACATAGGGTCTTTTATCTTTCCCAAAGCTATAATTCAGTCCTTGCTTTTTCGATCTCATTTCACATCCTGTATCCATACATGCAGGGACATACTCACCTGCATTGGTCAAAATGGGTCCCCCCGGAACGACAACCGCCACATGACCAGATTTTCCCGGTATCGGATTGACCCAGCCCACTACGACGAACCATCCGTCGTTCGCCATGCGCTGAGCTTCTTCGCCCGATTCCAGCCGCACCCATTCGTCCGGATGGGAGCGCCAATGCTTGACCATATCGTTTGCCCGCATACCGTCTAGATTCTTGGTGTCACGGGACAGCCTTTTAAATACCAAATTAACACCGACATTACATCTGGCATCCGCTCTCCCATGAAGTCTAATCACTTCGTCAACAGCAAACTCGGCCGCTCCCTGAATATTGGCAGCACGAGTTTTCAAAGAACTGACCGGAACATCTACCCCGCCGGACCCTCCGCCGCATGTCCCGTTGCAATGGTACGGATCGGGGCAGCCGGGCTTCGTGCAGGTAATGATCTCGCCCTGATCTCCGCCTCCCCCATGAGAGCACGAGCAAGGGAAGTTATGACATACCGGACAGCATACGCACTGCAATTTCAACCGTCCGCATCGTCCGCAATAATCGGGATAGACGTCGGTCGGCAGCAACATATTGCACGCGCTGCAAACCCCGTTCACAAAATTATGAGCTCCGCCCGTACCCGGACACACCTGCCAGTCGCCCCCTCCCCATTCCGAGTTGTAGGCATAGCTTTCGAGCATCATCCGATCGGTGCCCAAATGGAGCGTCGAGACGGCCCGCGCCGAATCGATACCCAACGACTGAGCCCGATCGCGCGGAATCAAGCCGACCGGAATCCGCTTGCCGTCGCGGTGCAGATAGGCCGCAATATACCGCCCCGTGGCTTCGGACAGAATCTCCAACCCGCTGAACCTCTCGTCCAGACGATAAAACGTCAATTCCGTCAAATCTTCGATCGACCGCTGGCAAGGCCCGTCGGCTACGAATGTAGCGATAAAAAAGCGTTTTTCATCGCTTCGAGCCGATTTTTGAATAACCAGTTTACTGACGACCACATTTACCTCCGAACGAATGCCCGTATTCGATACATCTTTCGATCCGGAAATATCCTTTTGCGTAGTTACGGAATAGCGTATGCGCTTCCCGTCCGTCAGCAAAGGCACCTCCGTCGTCGTAAAATCCGAATTCGCTCCCGTTTCCCGGAATTCGTCCCACAAAGGCGTAATCACCTGCTCGTCCAAACACGTGACCGAATGCGTTTTCGTGGAGCCGCCCGATTCATGGCGCTCGTGATCAGACATCCGAAAATCGACATGACGCAAATCGGTAGCATTCGACTCAAAAAACATACGCGCCTCGGTCCGGTCGAGCTTAGCCGGAGCGCGCGCCCCTGCAAAATAGTCGCCGCCGTCGTCTTTCGTACAACGGCTGCTCCATAATACCAGAAAAAGCAAAGAAAACCAAGTCAGGATTTTTTTCATACGATCATAATTCCGCCAATCATATTAACCATTCGCCCGAATCCGACCCACATACAACAAATATAAAAATAATATCAAGATAAAAACTAAAAATATTATTTTCTCAGCAAAAAAAAATCTTTCGAAACAATTTCTGCGGCACTCATATATTTCTTATTTTAGCTAAAAACCTACCAAATCGTTTCCGGCAAATGCACAATAGAATCTTATCCCGGTCAAGCATATTAACGGGTACATGCGGCGTACTCATTATCATTCTGCCTTTTTTGTGCTACTTGTATCGCAATGCTTTTTCCGACTACGTTCCGATATTCGTCTCCAGTATGAGCATATGCCTGATTCTAATCGTTCATGCTGCCAACTCTCATATCGGATCACGGATTCGTATAACCGTCCTCGACCTACTCGTCGCGGCCTATCTTACATGGGGAGTCTTCAATCTATGGCTCATACGTCCCGACTGGCCAAGCCTCAGATTTTGGTCCGAATGGATATTTTTAGTTTGCACGTATCTGGCAGCCCGCCTATTTTTCACTGACCGGCAAAAAGTATTGGCCGGTTTCATTGTGATCTCCGGCGTAGCTCAATCATTGTGGGGAATAATGCAAGCCATACGAGTCTTGCCTCCAGGTCACGAATATTTTGCAGCGACAGGAGCTTTCCCCAATCCAGGCCCTTGGGGCGGATACGTTTCTATCTCCTTGATTTCATGCATCATGACAATCATCGATGCGAAAAAGGGGAAAAATGCACAAGTTTTTTTATACCCGATCGCTGGCATCCTATGTCTCGCATTATTTCTCTCAGATTCTCGGGCTTCGTGGATCGCTTCGATTGCCGTTCTTCTTTATCTGTCATGGGATCGTCTACGACTCGGGGTCTCGTTTTCGAACAAATACCGGATTATCGTAGCGACATCCATTGCCATTCTATTTGCAGCCGGAAGTTACGGGCTGTATCGGTATAAAAAGGAATCAGCCGAAGGACGAATGCTGATATGGAAAAGTTGCGTAGAATTGGTCTCGGAAAAATTCTGGACCGGACACGGCATCGGTACCTTTCCCGTTTTGTACATGGATGCTCAGGCCCATTATGTTGCAGAACATCCGGAATCTCGGTTCAATATGTCAGCCACCAATAACACCCAAGCATTCAACGAAATAATTCATACGACTGCCGAACAGGGAATCATCGGAGCCATTGTGTTGCTTTCCGTTATCGGAACGGCATTTTACTATGGCCGCCGTCAATGGACAGGACCCGTTCTAATTGGGTTAACGACATTTTCCCTATTTTCCTATCCGGCAGACATATTACCTTTAAAACTGTTTTTTCCCTTGCTCGTCGGCTCCACACGGTCTCCAACGATTGCTGCAATCCGATTCGGAAAATTTCATTTTATAATAGCTATCGCGCTGCTGATTTCGATTTTCATTTTCACAATCCGAGCCTATCGGATTTATAACGTTTCATTCACCCAACTACACAACCCGATACCGCGTATTTCATCCTATGACAAGATGAAATACGATCAGCACTTTATGCTATGCTATGCAAAACAGTTATACAACAGGCGACAATATCATACTTTTATAACGATCGAGCAGGATTTATCACGGCAAATAACATCGTATGACATCCTGTACGACTTAGGAAATGCTTGCTACCGACTTGGAAAATTTTCTCGCGCCGTCGAATATTACGAAAAAGCACATCGAATGATACCCACCCGCATCGCTCCTCTATACAGAATATTTACGATATATCGATCCGAAGGCTGCAATGCGGAAGCACAGGAAAAAGCTCACCAAATAATCGATTTACCGGTAAAAATATCGAACTCGGAAACCCTTCGAGCAAAATCGCAGGCAAAAACATTCCTCAACGAGCATCGGCCCGACGAGGAGCAATAAATAGTCATATATTATATCACAAAATATGAAACGAGGAGCGCTTGAGGCGCTCCTCGTTTTACAATCAAAGTTTAGCTACAACAGTTAGTCGATCGGCTCGAACACTTCCTTGCCCTCCTGACACAGCGGGCAGACCCAGTCCTCGGGCAGGTCTTCGAATGCCGTTCCGGGCTCGATGCCGTTGTCGGGATCGCCCAGTTGCGGATCGTAGATGTATCCGCACACTTCGCATTTGTACTTTTTCATGGTTGGTCGTTTTGGTTGAACATGCTTTGCGTTGCAAAATCCGGACCCCGCTAATACTTGCAGACGCCCGTATAGGTTTGCGGCGACAGGGCGCGCAGCTCCTGCTTGACGCTCTCCGACACCTCGAGCCGCTCGATGAAATCCCGGATGTCCGCCTTGCCGATCGGCTTGTTCGTGCGGGTCAGGGCCTTCAGCGCCTCGTAGGGATTCGGATAGTTCTCGCGGCGCAGGATCGTCTGGATGCCTTCGGCCACGACGGCCCAGTTGTTCTCCAGATCGGCGTTGATCTTGTCGAAGTTGACGATCAGCTTGTCGAGCCCCTTGAGTATCGACTTGAACGCGACCACCGTATGGGCCATCGGAACCCCGATGTTGCGCAGTACCGTCGAGTCGGTCAGATCGCGCTGCATGCGCGACACCGGCAGCTTGGCCGACAGATGCGAGAAGACGGCGTTCGCGACGCCCAGATTGCCCTCGGCATTCTCGAAATCGATCGGATTGACCTTGTGGGGCATGGCCGACGAGCCGACTTCGCCCGCTTTGATCCGCTGCTTGAAATATTCCATCGAGACGTAGGTCCACACGTCGCGGCAAAAGTCGATCAGGATCGTATTGATGCGCTTGAAGTTATCGAAAATAGCGGCGATGTTGTCGTAATGCTCGATCTGCGTCGTGGTCTGCGAGCGGTCGAGTCCCAGCACGTCGTTGACGAAATGGTTCGCGAACCCGACCCAGTCGACATCGGGATACGCGCACACATGCGCATTGAAGTTGCCGGTCGCTCCGCCGAACTTGGCGGGCGACGGAATCGCGCGCAGCAGCGCGGTCTGCTTCTCGATCCGCTCGACGAACACGCGGATCTCCTTGCCGAGCTTCGTCGGCGAGGCCGGCTGCCCGTGCGTGTGGGCCAGCAGCGGAACTTCCTCCCATTCTTTCGACAACGCGGTCAGCTTGGCCGTCAGTTGCTCGAGCAGCGGATAGTAGACGTCGTTCGACGCATCGCGCAGGCTCGACGGAATCGCCGTGTTGTTGATGTCCTGCGACGTCAGGCCGAAGTGCACGAACTCGCGGTGAGCGCCGAGTCCCAGCTCGTCGAGCTTCCCCTTGACCAAATACTCGACGGCCTTTACGTCGTGGTTGGTCGTTCGTTCGATCTCCTTGACTTTCAGAGCGTCGGCAGCGGTAAAGTCGCGGTACAGATCGCGCAGTTTCTCGAAAGCGCCCCGATCCACGTCGGCCAGCTGAGGCAGAGGCAACTCGCAAAGCGCGATGAAATACTCCACCTCTACCAGCACGCGGTAGCGGATCAGAGCCAGTTCGGAAAAATAGTCGGCCAGCACCTCGCACTTGTCGCGGTAGCGCCCGTCGATCGGGGATATGGCGGTCAGTTCGGTCAGTTCCATCGTAGCACGCAATTAGAATTTTCAGCTCTCCGGCGCCGGGCGGCACGCTCGCGCATGCGCAGGGCATCCGGTCCCGCAAATATAGCGAAACCTGCGGAATATCCACAATAATTTCGCCAGTGGCAGCGTATTGCGTTACAAAACGGACAAGGCCCGCGATCGGCCATGTCTCCGCGGCGGAACCGTCCATTTCACGGGACTTCGCTCGCAAATGCGAAATTAAATATTACCTTTGTCACTGTCGGGAATATTCTTTGCATGAAGCGTTCCCGGGCATCGTTTGCAAGCTATGATACTGACCATCCTGTTTTTCATCGTCGTCGGAATCTACCTGATGGGGCTTGTCGGGCGGCTGGCGCTCGGCTACTGGATTCGTAAGAAACAGCGCGAGTTCGCCGAGAGCGGGCAGGCCGGAGGCTTTTCGCGCACCTATACGTGGGGAGGCCGCAAAGCCTCGCGCTCCCGGGCGGAAGGAGACGTGACCGTCCAGCAGACGCAGGCATCGCCCCGCAAGAAGATCAACAAGAACGTGGGCGACTATGTCGACTACGAGGAGATTAAAGAATAGCATGAAGAATCTGTTCGAACTCATAGGCCGCTACTTCCTGCTGATGGGCAAGGTATTCTCGAAACCCGAGAAGGCCTCGATCTACGGCAAGCGCATCCTGGCGGAGACCGAAAGCCTCGGACTGAACTCGATCGGCATCGTCGCGATCATCTCGGTGTTCATGGGGGCGGTCATCACGATCCAGATGGCCCTGAACCTAGAGTCGCCCTTCATTCCGAAATACCTGATCGGATACGCCGCCCGCGAATCGATGCTGCTGGAGTTCAGTTCGACGGTCGTCGCGCTGATTCTGGCCGGCAAGGTCGGATCGAACATCGCCTCCGAAATCGGAACGATGCGCATCACCGAGCAGATCGACGCGTTGGAGATCATGGGCGTCAACTCGGCGAGCTACCTGATTCTGCCCAAGATCGTCAGCACGGTCTTTTTCTTCCCGTTCCTGACCATTCTGAGCATGATCATCGGCGTGGCCGGCGGCTATGTCGTGAGCATTCTGACCGGAGCGGTCAACCCCGACTCCTACATTATCGGTATCCAGTACGACTTCAAGCCGTTTTACATCACTTACTCGCTGATCAAGTCGTCGACGTTCGCATTCATCATCACGTCCATTTCGGGCTTTTACGGCTATTACGCCGACGGCAACTCGCTCGAGGTAGGCCGCGCCAGTACGAAGGCGGTCGTCGTGAGCAGCATCGTGATTCTGATTTTCAACCTGATTCTCACCCAAGTCCTTCTCACATAACATGATCCGAGCCGAACACATCGTAAAATCCTTCGACGGGCGCATCGTACTCGACGACATTTCGGCCGAGTTCTCGCCCGGCATCACGAACCTGATCATCGGCCAGAGCGGATCGGGCAAGACCGTGCTGCTCAAATCGCTGGTCGGCCTGCACAAGATCGACAGCGGCAGCATCTATTACGACGACGTGGAGTTCAACCGACTTCCGTTCAAGGAGATGAAGGCTATCCGCGAAAAAGTGGGCATGATCTTTCAGGGAGGAGCGCTGCTCGACTCGTCGAACGTCGAAGAGAACGTCCGGCTGCCGCTCGACCTGTTTACGTCGATGCCCGAGGACGAAAAGCGCGACCGGGTCAACTTCTGCCTCAAGCGGGTCAACCTGAGCAATGTGAACCGCCTCTACCCGGCCGAGCTGAGCGGCGGCATGATCAAGCGCGTGGCGATCGCCCGCGCCATCGTGCTCAATCCGCAGTACCTGTTCTGCGACGAGCCCAACTCGGGCCTCGACCCGATGACTTCGGTGCTGATCGACAATCTGATCCACGAGATCACGCAGGAATACAACATCACGACGGTCATCAATACGCACGACATGAACTCGGTACTCGAGATCGGCGAGCACATCCTGTTCATATACAAGGGACGCAAGTGGTGGGAAGGTTCCAAACACGATATTCTGGACGCCGACAACCGGGAGCTGAACGACTTCGTGTTCGCCTCGGCCATGGCCAAGCGCGCCAAAAAGGCCGGATTATAACGGAATAATTCTTGCTTTGTCCCGTCCTTTGCGCGGCCTTGCGCCACGAACGACTGCGATATCCTGCGCGACCGTACGGGAGGCGAAGACGATGGGGCGAAAGCCGTGTTTTCTTAAAAAAATTTAATATAAAAATTTTGAAGCTCATTGATTTTTACGTACTTTTGTGCCGGTGAAAAAGAGCAGTCAATTAACCTTAAATAGTAAAGATTATGTCAAAGATTAAAGTGGGTATCAACGGCTTCGGACGTATCGGACGTCTGGTGTTCCGTGCGGCCATGGCCAAGGACAATGTGGAAATCGTCGGCATCAACGACCTGATTTCGGTAGACTACATGGCTTATATGCTTCGTTACGACACGATGCACGGCCAGTTCAAGGGCTCGATCGAGGTGAAGGACGGCGCGCTGGTTGTCAACGGCCACTCGATCCGCGTAACGGCCGAGAAGGATCCCGCCAACCTGAAGTGGAACGAAGTGGGCGCCGAGTACGTCGTTGAGTCGACCGGCCTGTTCCTGACCAAGGAGAAAGCCGAGGCCCACATCAAGGCCGGCGCGAAGCGCGTCGTGATGTCGGCTCCGTCGAAGGACGACACCCCGATGTTCGTGATGGGCGTCAACAACAAGACCTATGCCGGCCAGACCATCGTGTCGAACGCATCGTGCACGACGAACTGCTTGGCTCCGATCGCTAAGGTGATCAACGACAAGTTCGGCATGGTAGAGGGTCTGATGACGACCGTTCACTCGACCACCGCCACTCAGAAGACCGTCGACGGTCCCTCGATGAAGGACTGGCGCGGAGGCCGTGCCGCATCGGGCAACATCATCCCCTCGTCGACCGGCGCCGCCAAGGCCGTAGGCAAGGTGATCCCCGCCCTGAACGGCAAGCTGACCGGTATGTCGCTGCGCGTTCCGACCCTCGACGTTTCGGTTGTCGACCTGACCTGTACGCTGGCCAAGGACGTGACCTACGACGAAATCTGCCAGGCCATGAAGGAAGCATCGGAAGGCGAGCTGAAGGGCATCCTCGGCTACACCGAAGACGCCGTCGTTTCGTCGGACTTCCTCGGCGATCCGCGCACGTCGATCTTCGACGCGAAGGCCGGTATCCAGCTCTCGCCGCGTTTCGTGAAGGTCGTTTCGTGGTACGACAACGAGTGGGGTTATTCGAACAAGGTTCTCGAACTGATCGAATACATGAACACCGTCAAATAGTTTCCGCAAGGAATCGACAAACAGGAACGGGCTGCCTTTAGGTAGCCCGTTCTTTTTTTATCCGTTTGCGACCGGCCTCCATCTTCCCGCCTTTACGGTTGCCGGCATTCCCGATACGGTCGGCTTTCCGCCCGGAGGAGGAATCGTTTGGTCCTGCGCGTCGGCAGCGCCGGCCACCGAAGCCAAAGACCTTGCTCTACAACCCATACGCCCATAATTTCTACCGGATCACTTGCGGTAGCGCGTCCTATAACGGCACGGATTTTCTGCGTGTCGGCCGAACGAATGCTCCCGAGCCCGAGCCCAAATCCGAACCCGAACCAAGCCTACTGAAACAAAAGCGCCGCGACTAAAGTCGCGGCGCTTAACGGAAATCGCACTTCCGCAAGCCTCAGCGGATTGCGGAAAGCCGAGGTTCACTCATTACAGAACCGTATGCAGGATATCGTCCCAGCTCGAGATCGGATCGTTGGCCGTCTCGTTGATCACATCGATATAAGGAGCGAATTTCGCATCCTCGTCGGCCGTACCGGCAGCCTGATACAGGAACCAGATCGGTTTCTTGGCACAGGGCTCTTCGGCATCCTCCCAGCTCTTGCGAAGACCGAAACGCTGATTGGGATTCTGAGCGATTTCGGTCGGATGGTCGAACGGATGCCAGTGGATCGAGTTGATACCGGTCAGCATGTTCATCTTCTTCCAAGCATAGGCGAAGCAGGCGGCCTGATTGGCCAAATCCTCCTCGCTGTACGAAGGCGAAGCGGCCGAGTTCTCCGACAGCCATACGCTGCGCCGCGTCGTCCCCTTATACATATGCTCGGGCATATTGACCCACTTGTCGAGCACCTCCAGATTCTTGAACGTCACCATCGGCGAGTCCATATCGAACGTAGCCTGCGCATCGTTCCACGTCTTGGGATCGATCAGGCTCGACGGATAGGAGTGGTAAGCCAAAGCCCAGCGGAAATCGCCCTCGGTATGCGAATACCCGTTGATACGGTCGAGCATATCCTTCACTACATAGGACTTAGCGTCGTTCGCTACAGCCCACGAATGGGCGAACGAACCGAATATTTCGGCATTCTGATCGTACTGGCGTACGATGTTATAGGCGATACGCATCGAGTTGACATAGGTATCCACATAAGTTTCCATCGTGGGCGAACCCATGTTGGTCCACGAGTAACCCATGTCTACCTCGTTGTGCATGATGAAGTGGTGGATACGGCCGTGCGAGAAGTCGTTACCGCAATAGCGCTGAGCCATGAAATCGAGCGCGGCGGCATAGTAGTTGGCGCTCTCGATCGTCGTCAGGTTCGGCATCGTGTAGCTTCCGCCGTTGAAGTCGGGATGCTGGATCAGCGCCCCGTCCTCGGGATGACCGGCATGGAAAGGCGAACTGGCAGGCGGAATCAGGATGATCGCCGCTACGACCAGATTATTCTGAGCGGCCATTTCCAAATCGGCATCCACTCCTTCGACGAGAGCCTTGTCAAAATAGTAAGTCTTGCCGCCGAACTCGTGTGTCAGATCGCTGCCGCCACCCGAGGTTTTCGAGAAATGAGTCGGCTGAATATTGATCACCGTGCACGAAATGCCCAAATCGGCATAATCGGTCCGGTACGCGGCCTGATCGGCCGCAATGCCGCCCAATCCCTTTTTAGTTCTCAGCACTGCCGCAGGAGCCGAAGCCTTGGTCTGAATCTGATCGGCATAGCGTGCGGCCGAAACGAGCACGTCGTACTCATTAACATGTTTGACGATCGCCCACTTGGACAGCGCGCGGTCGAACTTGAAGTCGCCCCGTGTTACGAAACGGTCCAGCTCCTTGGTGAACGAGCCCGAGACTTCGGTCATATATTCCGACTCGAAATGTCCTTCGAACATGCCGTCTACCATATAAGGCGCTATCTCGACCAAACTGAACGAACCCTCGCCGCTGCAAGTACCGGAAATCGTTACCTTGTCAGTCGTCACGTTCACGTTCGAAACGGCCGACTCGAACGTCTTGGTCAGATAATTCGCTTTGTTGTCGGCCAGCTGGTCCAGTATATCGCCCGTAGCAGCCTCTTCGGCCGTTCTGGGACGGAAGTGAATGTTCCGGATCTCGATGTCGATGCCCTCTTTCTGGCCCAGATCGATGCGCAGGTAATCTTTCGCAGCGCCCCACGACATGTTAATGGCCTGAAAGCCCAAATCGACCGACCACTTAGCCCACGCGTCGCTGTCGCCGGAAGTTTCCTCGCCCGAGACCCTGGAGGCCGGAATCGGACTCGCCTTCATCATGCGCGTCGCGGACAGCGGCTCGGCGAAATAAAGCTCCACGTCCCGTATGGTCGAATCGCTCCTATACTCGAAAGTCAGCACGCATGAATCGGCATTGAAAGCGCCGGCCAGCTTGTCCAATATGAGCTGAGGGTCCGTGCCGGTCGTGCTGACGGCATACTCGAACCGGCCCTGCCGTGTGATGTCGACATCCTTGGACGCTTCGACGGCAACAGTCATATAGGTCGGAAGGCTGACCTCGGGATACGAAGGCACAGGGATCTGCCTGTAATCTTCCGGGTCGTCCTCGCACGCTCCCATCAGCAGCAACGGGACCATGAAAGCCGACCACATCAAAGTGCGAGCGGCGCGTACGCCACGGGAACGCCTTCCCTTTGCAGAGAAGAATCCCGAATTGTTCAAGTTCAGGTGTTTCATATCAATAATCATAATAAGGTTAATGGTTCAATCCGGATACAAGTTTCGGACAGGCCTTGCAAGTAATTATATAGTTTATAGAGGCCTTCAAATCAATTATTTCCGCACTCAGAAAAAAGGCCCCTTCCTTTCCGAATGCGTCGAAATTTGTTACAAGATAAAAAGTTTTTCGCAAAAACAGCAAACCTTGTCGGATAAATTTAATCGAAACGTCATACGGCCGGCTTTCCGCCGGAGACCGGACCGGGTCTGCACAACCGGACCGGGCGTGATCCGCCGGAGAACCGGCACTTCGGCCAGTTTTCCGACAAGGCTGCCCGGTCGCTCTTTTCCACAACAGCCGCGATACGTTTTCCCCACTCGACCCGGCAAGTCCCAATACCCTCCTTGTTCGCCAACCGGCCGAAGGCATGCGACAACAAAATATGGCAATGTGTCGTGTGACACATTGCCATATTCACGAGATAGCCCGACGGAGCCGTTCATGTCTCTTATCATATTCCCGGGCTCCCCCCAAAGACATGCCTACGGGTCAGTAAGTATTCGCCGGAGGACTCCACTTCCCCTCTTTCCTTCGGAGCAAATCGTCGCATCGATCCGCCTGCACGACAACAGGAAACGCCATTGCCCGGATCGTCGCGGCTTAGAGAGACGATTGTCCGGTCTCCGCCCGTCGCGCTACATTCTGAACGAGATGCCCCCTACGAAGTTGACATCTTCGGTAGCCGGATTCCAGATCAGATTGGTGAAAAATCCCAGCTTCATACCTTCGGCTCCTTTGATCTCCCAGTTTTTACCGGCGTTCAGGAAAACGTTCTGAACATAGAAATCGCGGTCTATGCCGTAAGTCCCGACGGCATTCCAAGGAACCATGCCCACGCCGGCCTTCATATCGATCCCTTTTACGCAGAACGGATAGGCCACCTCGAAATAGGAACCGTAAGCCCGCTTACCCTTGGCATTAACGTCGGCCGCGCCGAAAAGAATCGTGTACCAGGAGAGCGTGAGGGGAGCCTTCTCCGACACGACCCAGCTGGCGCCGAGTTCCACGCGGTGGGGCGATCGGCCGTCGAACGTGAAATAATTGCGGTTCACGAGTCCCCGGTCCCCGGCGCCGCCTTCCCAGTAAAGATCGGCCAGCGAGAGGGTCACGGGACCCAGCGCATAGGCCAGCGTCAGATCCATCTCCTTATACGAAGTCGAGGCGAAATCCACCGAGCCCCATGCCGTGGCTGAAAACTTGCCGGCCGTCATGGTCAGCGTGGGCTGAAGGCTGACACCGGCCTGAGTAACGCCGCGCCATACATAGGCACTGACGAGATCGGACCCGCCGCTGAAAGAAACTCCCTTGTCCTGAGCCGAAACACGGCCTGCGGTCAACACTCCGGCCAAAGCCAGAGCGCAAATCATAAAACGTTTCATAGTCTAAATTTTCCTTTTTTATTTGGGTTATCGATAATCCTGTTATCAGCCCGTTCCGGGTCTTTCCGTACCCGCTCGCAGGCTTGCCGATCCGATACGCCGCCCCCGTTTGCGGCACGGAAACCGGGGTTTCCGTGCCGCATGTGTCGAAAATCTTAACGGAAAACGGCGCTCAGAAAACCATATCCAATAGCAGCAGAACGATCAGGAAACAAATCATGCATGCCGCCAGTCGCCAGAATGGCTTATCCGGTCTTTTCATAAAATGCGGCGTTCGTTACCGTCCCTGCGCCTCATCGAGAGCGACGTTGAGCTTCAGAACATTGACCTTGTAAGTCCCGAAAAGACCCAGCCAAGGACGCTCAACGCTCGCTTCGACGATCTTACGCACGTCGTCCTCCGACATGCCCCGCGAAGCCGCCACCCGACGAATCTGAACCTCGGCCCCTCGTACCGAAATGTCGGGATCGAGACCCGAACCGCTCGCCGTAACCAGCTCAGAGGGAACGTCCCCCTTCGATAAATACGGATGAGCCGCCATGAACGATTCGATACGGCTTTCCACCTCCAAAAGGTACTCCGGATTGTTCGTGCCCTTGTTGCTTCCGCCAGAACCGCCCCCGTTGTACTCCACGGCCGAGGGACGGCCCCAAAAATAGACGCTGTCGGTAAAAGCCTGACCTACGTTGGCCGCTCCTACCACTTTCCCGTCGAGCTCCACGAGGGCGGCCTCCCCGTCGTTCGGGGAGACAACGGCCGAAGTCAGGCGAAGAAGCAGAACGTAACCCACCGTCAGCACGACGCACATCGCCAACGTAATCCTAACTGATATCCATAAGTTTTTCATGACTGCTCTCGATTAAAAGAATACGCTAATTAACATGTCGATCAGCTTGATGCCGATAAACGGCGCTACGATACCGCCCAGACCGTAGATGAACAGGTTCCGGCGCAGCAGGGCCGATGCTCCGATCGGCTTGTAGGTCACGCCGCGCAGGGCCAGCGGGATCAGCAACGGAATGATTACCGCATTGAAGATCACGGCCGACAGGATTGCGCTCTCGGGCGAGTGCAGGCGCATGATATTCAGGGCTTGCAGCGAGGGAATCGACGCGATGAACAAGGCCGGAACGATAGCGAAATACTTGGCCACGTCGTTGGCGATGGAGAACGTGGTGAGCGTGCCGCGCGTCATTAGCAACTGCTTGCCGATCTCGACGATCTCGATCAGCTTCGTCGGGTCGTTGTCCAGATCGACCATGTTACCCGCCTCTTTGGCAGCCTGCGTACCGCTGTTCATCGCGACGCCCACATCGGCCTGAGCCAGCGCCGGCGCATCGTTCGTACCGTCGCCCATCATAGCGACCAGCTTGCCGGCCTGCTGCTCGCGCTTGATGTACTCCATCTTGTCCTCGGGCTTGGCCTCGGCGATATAATCGTCCACACCGGCTTTCTCCGCGATATATTTTGCCGTCAGCGGATTGTCGCCGGTCACCATGACCGTCTTCACGCCCATCTTGCGCAGACGCTCGAACCGCTCGCGGATACCGGTCTTGATGATGTCCTGCAGCTCGATCACGCCCTTGACCTCCTCGTCGGCGCATACGACCAGCGGCGTACCGCCGTTCTCGGAGATTTCGCGTACCGTCTTTTCTATCGTTTCGGGAAACTCATGTCCGGCGTCGGTCACGATACGGCGGATCGCCTCGGTCGCGCCCTTACGGATTCGGGTTCCGTCGGGCATGTCCACGCCCGAGCAACGGGTCTCGGCCGTAAAGCCGACCATACGAACGCCCACCATTTCCATCGGGTCGGCTTTCATGCCTGCCGCGGCTCCGAGCTCCACGATGGACTTACCCTCCGGAGTCTGGTCGGAAACCGAAGAGAGCACGCACAGACGGGTAAACGCTTTCGCGTCGACGCCCCGTACGGGATAGAATTTTGTAGCCTTACGGTTACCGATCGTGATGGTTCCGGTTTTGTCGAGCAGCAGCGTATCGAGGTCTCCGGCCGTTTCGACGGCCTTGCCCGACTTGGTAATGACATTGGCGCGCAGCGCGCGGTCCATGCCGGCGATACCGATCGCCGAGAGCAGGCCGCCAATCGTAGTCGGAATCAGGCAGACGAACAGCGAGATGAAAGCGGCTACCGTGATGTTGGCTCCCACGTAATCCGCAAACGGTTTCAGCGTAGCGCAAACGATCACGAATACCAGCGTGAATCCGGCCAGCAGAATCGTCAGAGCGATTTCGTTCGGAGTTTTCTGACGGGACGAACCTTCGACCAGCGCGATCATCTTGTCGAGGAAACTCTCGCCCGGCTTGGCGGTCACTTTGACGACGATCCGGTCCGACAATACTTTCGTACCGCCCGTCACGGAGCTTTTGTCTCCGCCCGCCTCGCGGATCACCGGAGCCGACTCGCCCGTGATGGCGCTCTCGTCGATCGAGGCAAGGCCCTCGATGATCTCGCCGTCGGCAGGAATCGTATCTCCTGCGGAGCATTCGAACACATCGCCCTTTTTCAGTTGCGAGCTGCTGACCACTTTCGCGGCACCGTTGGCCGTTACCAGCTTGGCCGGAGTCTCCTCGCGGGTCTTGCGCAGGCTCTCGGCCTGCGCCTTGCCGCGCGCTTCGGCGATCGCTTCGGCGAAATTGGCGAACAGAATCGTCAGCAGCAGCACGAAGAAGATCGCCAGATTGTACCCGAACGAACCCTGCGACTGGTCTCCCGTGAAGGCGATGTAGAACAACATCAGCAGCATGATGGCGGTCACCAGTTCCACGGTGAACATGATCGGGTTCTTGATCATGGTCCGAGGATCGAGCTTGCGGAACGCCTCCACGAGGCTCGTATTTACCAACTGTTTGTCGAACAGCGAATTATTTTTCTTTTTCATGGTCAGTCCGTAATTAGAAACTTAAATAATCAGCGATCGGGCCCAGAGCCAGTGCCGGGAAGAACGAAAGAGCGGCCACGATGACGATAACGGCGAAGGTCATCAGCGAGAAAGTGGCCGTGTCGGTCTTCAGCGTGCCGGCGCTTTCGGGAATGTATTTCTTCGAGGCGAGCAGGCCGGCGATGGCTACCTGTCCCACGATCGGGAAATAGCGTCCCATGATCAGCGCGATACCTGTGGATATGTTCCAGAAAGGAGTGTTGTCGGCCAGTCCCTCGAAGCCAGAGCCGTTATTGGCCGCGGACGACGTGTACTCGTAGAGCATCTCGCTCAGTCCGTGGAACGACGGGTTGTTCAGCCAGCCGATTTCCGGATTGGCGGCCGCGATCGCCGACGATATGCCGGTTCCGACCAGAATCAGGAAGGGATGCATCAGAACGACCATCGTCGCGATCTTCATCTCGCGGGCCTCGACCTTATGCCCGAGAAATTCCGGCGTGCGGCCCACCATCAGCCCGCTGATAAAGACGGCGATGATGAGGAAGGCGAAATAGTTCATCCAGCCTACGCCCACGCCGCCGAACCAGCAGTTGATCTGCATGTTGAGCATCTGCATCATGCCGCTCAGAGGCGTCTGGCTGTCGTGCATCGAGTTGACGGAACCGTTCGAGGTGACGGTCGTCACCATACCCCACATGGCCGAGGCCGCCGAACCGATCCGAATCTCCTTGCCTTCCATCGAGCCGAGATCCTGCGCGATGCCCATTTCATCGATATGGGGATTGCCGCCCATCTCCTGAGGAACGGATACGAATATACCGACCGTAAAGGCGACGAGCATAACGCCGAAGATACATCCCGCCAGTTTCTTACGTCGGATATAGAATCCGAAACACCACGCCATGGCCATCGGAATGATCAGAATAGACCAGCATTCGAGCATATTGGTAAAGGCGTTGGGGTTCTCGAGCGGATGCGAGGAGTTGGTTCCGAAATAACCGCCGCCGTTGGTTCCGAGCTGCTTGATCGGCACGATAGCCGCCGTCGGTCCCTGCGAGATCACCTGCTCGTTGCCCTCAAGGGTGGTGATCGTCTGCTTGCCGTCGAACGACATCGGCGTGCCGTTAATAATCAGCAGAATACCGACCAGCAGCGAAAGCGGCATCAGGATACGGGTCGTGCTCTTGACCATGTATACCCAAAAGTTGCCGATCGTCTTGGCGGTTTTGGCGGCCAGCCCCTTCATGATCCCGGCCATCGCCGCCATGCCGCAAGCCGCGGTAATGAACTGAAACAGCATGATCACGTAAAGCTGAGTAAAATAGCTCAGTCCCGATTCTCCGCTGTAATGCTGCAGGTTACAGTTCACCATGAACGAGATGCAGGTGTTGAACGCCAGATCGGGAGTCTGTCCCGGGTTGCCGTCCGGATTGAGCGGCAGCCAACCTTGGCAGCAGAGCAGCACCATGCCCCACACGAACCAGAAAAGGTTGACCATCAGCAGGGCCTTGAGGAACTGCTTCCAGTTCATTTCCTGCTCCGGGTTGATCCCGCAGAGCTTATATACCCATTTTTCTACGGGAGCCATGAAGTCGAGCCACGTGCGCTCGCCCTTGTACACTTTGGCCATGTAGCGTCCCAGCGGATAGCAGAGCCCGACCAAGGCCACCCATTGCAGAATGACGCCTAAAATTTCGGTATTCATTTATTTACAAGTTTTGATAGTTCCACACTTAGAATTTTTCCGGTTTTACGAGCACGTACATCAGATAGACGAAAACCGCGATACTCAGAATCAATAGTCCTATGAACATAGCCGTAACCGTTAAATTTTCTCGAACCAGTCGACACACTTGAAGTAGAACCAATAGCACAGCCCACCCAAAGCGAGCAGCAGTAGAAAAAGCAAAAATCCGTTCATCTTTTTTTCTTCGTTTTAAAGTTTTCAACACTCACCATTTTCTTCTCTGTCTTCTATAATCGTTCAACTTATCGACAAAATCCGCCACGCTCCGGGAAAACAGGAACAGCACAACGCATGCCGTCAGAAATACGAGTATTACGCCTGCATCTTCCATGATCGTAGTCCGTCTTTACTATTTTTCGGCCCCGAGCTTTTCCAAATGAATGCCAAACCGCGCCCTATTTCAACAAATCGCTAACTGCCAAATATTTACAACCAAGCAAAATATTTCACCCTCTCGAAATCCTTCTCAAAATGATAGAGCGATTATTCAAAATGGTAAGCCGGAGGAGATTCCGGCCGCCGTATTCCGAGATTTTCCGGCCTACGGGATCGGCTAATCCGTCCCGGCAACGGACGGCCTGCATCGGTCGCCGTCCGCATCGTGCAGCGTATCGTCCGCGACGAGCATGCTATTCACCCGTCATAACCGGATGGTAAGCCCCCTTGCAGAAAGCGGAACGGCACGCCGTTCCGCCGGAACCGCCCCATCACTGCAGGACGCAGGAGCTGTTGAGCGCCTCCAAAGCCTTTTTCTTATCGGCACAGCGCAGGACGAACGACACGTCGCAATTGTCCCCGTAAGAGATCATCCGCAGCGGAATCTTCCTCAGCGAGTCGATGATCTTGTGCCTGAAACTTTTGTCGTTCCGCCTCAGATCGCCTACCACGCACACGATCGTCATGTTCTCCTCTACCGCGATGTCCGCGTAGGGACTCAGCCCGTCGAGTATCTCTGACAAGCATTCCCGATTGTCCGTAGCCAGCGATATTTCGTTATCGGAAACGGCGACCAGATCGACGGAGGTACGAGTACGCGCGAAGCTGTGGAACACTTTGTCGAGCAACCGGTAGCCGGGAATCTTGTGCATCGAGCGGATCTTGACATGAACAACGCCGTCCTTGGCGGCGACCGCCTTCACCCGTCCCGCGTCGGCCGAGTCGGAGATCAGCGTTCCCGGAGCCGACGGGTCCATCGTATCGAGCAGACGCACGGGAATATTCCTCAGCTTGGCAGGAAGGATGCAGGTGGGGTGCAGGATTTTGGCGCCGAAATGCGCCAGCTTGGAAGCCTCGTCGAACGTAAGCCTGCGCACGGGAACCGTAGACGATACCACGCGGGGATCGTTGTTGTGCAATCCGTCGATATCGGTCCATATCTGAATTTCCGAAGCATCCAGCGCCGCCCCGAGCAGCGACGCGGTATAGTCGCTGCCTCCGCGTTGCAGATTGTCTACCTCGCCCGCCGCATTCCTGCAGATATATCCCTGCGTAATGAAAATACGATTATGCGGATAGCGGTTTACGGCCTTACGCGCATTCCGGCGGATAAAGCGCATATCCGGCTCTCCGTTTTTGTCCGTTCGCATGAATTCCAAAGCAGGAAGCAACATAGAATGAACGCCCGTCTCCGCCAAATAGAGGTGCATCAGCATCGTAACGATCAGCTCGCCTTGGGCCAAGACGATTTTTTCCTCGACGGACGAAAAGGGCCGTTCCGCCACTCCTTTCAATAAGGAAAAGGAGTCCCGGATATGCCTTCTCGCCTTTTCCGCGCTTCCTTCGGAAAAATAGAGCTGACCGGCCATCTCGAGGTATTTGCTTTCCAAAGTTCCGATATCGTCCGAAGCCCCGGAAATATTGCCCCGCGACAATTCGGCGGCAATCGCGGCAAGGGCATTGGTCGTACCGGACATGGCCGACAGGACCACCAGTTTCGGCTCCTCGTTGCTGATGAGCCTCGCGACATGCTTGATCATTGCCGGAGAGCCTACGGAGGTTCCTCCGAACTTCATGACTTTGATTGATTTAGGATCGTGATCCATCGTTTTGAATTTTCGTTTACGATTAGCGGTTCTCACATTTTCGTTCCTGTCGCAAGACAATCGGGATGCCACCGCAATGCGCCACGCAACCAAATACATGACTATCAAATCGTTGCCTGCAAACACACGGTCATCCTTGCATCGTCCGGACTTATCAAAATGAAAAGGCATTTTTTCATTCTGATAGAATCCTCGCCCGAGCGCATTCACGCAAAACGCTATATATCTGAAGATTGAATAGACGCCCGATCCGACGGTACTTCTTTTGCTTTTGAAGTACGTATGAGACTTTTTATCATATCCAACAGACTGCCGGTGAGGATGACCCGAGAGGGCGACCGGCTTTCTTTCACGCGCAGCGAGGGAGGATTGGCCACCGGTCTCGGCTCCTTGCAGATTCCTTACGAAAAGCACTGGATCGGATGGCCGGGTATCTGTACCGACGATCCGCAGGAACGGAAAACGATCGGCTCCGAACTGCGGAGGATGCATTTCCATCCCGTATTTCTTTCCGAGGCGGAAATCGAAAATTACTATGAAGGCTACAGCAACAGCACGATTTGGCCGCTGTGCCACTATTTCTATGCCTATACGCTTTACAAAAGCCGTTTCTGGGAGGCGTACCGGGAGGTGAACCGCCGCTTCTGCGAGGAGATCTGCCGTGTCGTGGAACCCGGCGACAGGGTATGGGTGCAGGACTACCACCTCATGCTGCTGCCCGGCATGTTGCGCGAGGCGATGCCCGACCTATGCATCGGATATTTCCATCATATCCCTTTCCCCTCCTACGAATTGTTCCGCATCCTGCCGGAGCGGGCCAGGCTTCTGAGGGGATTGCTGGGAGCCGATTTCATCGCATTCCATACGCCCGACTACATGCGCCACTTCGTCAGCGCCGCGCAGCACATTCTGAACGTGGAGTTCCGGCTGGACGAGGCACAACTGGGCAGCCGTACGGCCCGGGTGGACGCGCTTCCGATGGGAATCAATTACGACCTTTACCATAAGGCCGCGTCGAAAATACAGGTACGCGACGCGGTCGAAAAATACCGCAGGCTTTTCGGCGACCGCAAGCTGATCCTCTCGGTAGACCGCCTCGATTACAGCAAAGGCATCCTGCACCGCCTGCACGGCTTCGCGTCCTTTCTGGAGCGCCATCCCGAATACAGAGGCAAAGCGACTCTCTCCATGGTGATCGTCCCTTCGCGCGACCATGTGGGCAGCTATGCCGAACTGAAGACCCGAATCGACGAGGAGATCGGCTCCATCAACGGCAAATACTCCACGATGGACTGGACTCCGGTATGCTATTTTTATCACGGATTCTCGTTCGAGGAGCTCGTCGCCATGTACTACGTGGCGGACGTGGCGCTCGTCACCCCGCTGCGCGACGGGATGAACCTGGTAGCCAAAGAGTATATCGCCGTCAAGGACGGCAACCCCGGAGTCCTGATCCTGAGCGAGATGGCCGGAGCGGCCGTGGAGCTGAGCGACGCGCTGCTGATCAACCCGAACGACATGGATCAGATCGAACAAGCCATCGTGAAGGCGCTCGAGATGCCGGAGCAGGAGCAGCTGAGACGGCTGAAGAAAATGCAGCGCATCGTCTCGGCGCAAACCGTGAACCGCTGGGCCGAAAGTTTTATTGGCGAGTGGAGCTCGGCCTGCCGGAAAAACTGGGCGATGAACCGTAAACGGCTTTCACCCGAATCCGAGACGACGATCCGCAGGCACTACGCCCGGGCCCGGAAACGGCTGATTCTGCTGGACTACGACGGCACGCTGGCTCCGATCCGCGCCCGGCCCGAGGAAGCCAGTCCGACACCGGAGCTTCTGGATACGCTGCGCCTTCTGTGCGGTGATCCTCGCAACCGGATCGTAATCAACAGCGGGCGGGACAAGGCGACACTGGAGCGATGGCTGGGAGAACTGCCCGTGACATTGGCTGCCGAGCACGGAGCCCGTTACCGGGAAAACGGAGTTTGGCATACCCGCGTGGCGAGACAGCAGTGGAATACGGGGATCATGGCCATTCTGAACCTATATCTGGAAAAGACCCCCCGTTCGCGGCTGGAGATAAAGGATACCGCGCTGGCATGGCATTACCGCGAATGCGATCCGTGGCTGGGCGAGCTGCGGGCCCAGCAACTGACCCGCGCGCTGGTCTCGGTCTGTCTCAGGCACAAGCTGCAAATCATTCAGGGAAGCAAAGTACTGGAGATCAAATCTCCCGAATACAGCAAAGGTTCCGAAGTACGGCGGCTGCTGGAAAAGGGCGGCTACGACTTCATTCTGGCCATGGGCGACGACACGACGGACGACGATATGTTCGAGGCGCTGCCGCGCGACTCTTTCGCCGTCAAGGTAGGCAGCGTCTCGGAGAAGGCTCTCTACAACATGCCGCAGCAAGAGAGAGTGCTCCCGTTCCTGCGCTCCCTGACCGAAAAAGTACCGGACGCTTCGGAGCCGTCCCGCAAAAGGCCCGGACGGACGGCGATCCGCTTCGTAAAAAGGCTGTTGCAAACGAAAAACCGATAAATCTCGTCTCTCCATGAACCATCGACTCAATTACGGGGCCGTAGGCAACTGCCGCACGGCCGCCCTGATATCGGAAACAGGAAACATCGAATGGCTCTGCCTGCCCGAGTTCGACTCTCCGTCGATCTTCGCAGCCCTGCTGGACCGCGAGAAGGGAGGGTGCTTCGGCTTCGAGGTATCCGAAGCGTACCGCACCGAGCAGTCCTACATTCCGCACACGAATATTCTCTCCACGCACTTCATTTCGGACGAGGCCGAGTTCACGGTACTGGATTTCATGCCCTACTACCGGGCCCAGAACAGCGAACACTATCTTCCGGCCGAGCTCTACCGCTACGTACGTCGTATCCGGGGCGTTCCCCGGTTTCGGGTCCATTACGCTCCGGCTCCGGACTATGCCCGGGGAAAGACCATCCGCAACGTCGGGACGGAATATATCGAAAGCTACAGCTCGCTGAACGCTACGGACCGGCAATACCTCTACTCTTCGATTCCGCTGGAGGACATCGAGCGGAGCAGGGAGATCGTACTCGAGAAAGACGAATTCTTTTTGCTTTCCTATAACGAGAAGGTAATTCCGGTAGACATCGAACGGGAAAAGCTGGAATACTGCCGGACGCTGGTCTACTGGCTCAACTGGAGCAACCGGACGAAAAAATACACTCTCTACAACGACGTGATCGAACGGAGCCTGCTGACACTGAAGCTGATGTCCTATTACAACGGAGCCATGCTGGCAGCCCTCACCACCAGCCTGCCCGAGACGGTGGGCGAGGTGCGTAACTGGGATTACCGCTTCTGCTGGCTGCGCGACGCGTCCATGTCCATCGAGACGCTTTTCAAAGTGGGTCACCCCGGCGTGGCGCAGCGCTTCATGCGCTTCATTCAGTCCACCTTTACCGCCGACCGGGACTCTTTCCAGATCATGTACGGCATCCGCGGAGAGCGGCAGTTGACGGAAACGATTCTCGAGCATCTGAGCGGCTACAAAGGCTCGAAGCCCGTACGCATCGGCAACGACGCCTACCATCAGCGGCAGAACGACTCGTTCGGTTATCTGATGGACCTGATCTACCAATACTACCGCTTGGTCCCGGGACCGCTGGACGAGATCGAGGATATGTGGGAGCTGGTGAAAAAGATTCAGGCCAACGTCATGCAGGAGTGGCGCAAGCCCGACAAGGGAATCTGGGAAATCAGGGGCGAGGAGCGCCATTTCGTCTCCTCCAAAGTGATGTGCTGGGTAGCTCTGGACCGAGGGGCCAGAATCGCCCGGATGCTGGGCAAATACGACTGCGAGAAGCGCTGGCAGCAGGAGGCCGGGCTCATCCGCAGGGATGTGCTGGAGAGGGGCTGGAAAGAGGAATTGCAGAGTTTTTCCCAGACTTATGACAATACGGCCTTGGATGCGTCGCTGCTGCTTATGGAACCTTACGGCTTTCTGGATGCGGACGACATACGCTATCATAAAACGGTCAAGGCCGTGAAAGCGGCCCTGATGCACAACGGGCTGATGTATCGCTACAACAGCGAAGACGATTTCGGGATGCCTTCGTCGGCCTTCACGATCTGCACGTTCTGGCTCGTCCGCGCCCTGTTCGTAACGGGAGAGAAAGCCGAAGCGCGCTGCCTTTTCGACGAGGTGCTGCGCTACGGCAACCACGTGGGGCTGATGAGCGAGGATTTGGATTTCGATACGAAAGAGCAACTGGGCAATTTTCCTCAGGCCTATTCGCATTTGTCTTTGGTCAACACGGCGATCCTGTTCGCCGAAGAGGATAAGCACCGAAGCCTCCATTTCGTCCGGCCGTAAAGTCCGCGGCCGGCATGCCCATACGGCTCTCTCGCGTCCGAACAAAACCGGAGCGCGCCGCCATCCGTTCCGGCATAAAAGACATAAAAGACGGGGATGCCTCTTTCGGACGCATCCCCGTCTTTCTTCGCTCGGGCCGGCCGTTGTCAGACCCGCAACGAGATCGTGAAGCGGCTGCCCTTGCCGACCTCGCTCTCGACGAATATCCTGCCGTTGTGCGCATCGACGAACTCCTTGGAGATGGCCAGTCCGAGGCCGCTTCCCTGCGTCTTCGTCCCCGGCACGCGGAAATAGCGGTCGAAAATGCTCTTATGATAACGCGGGTCTATGCCGCGACCGAAATCCTGAACATAGATATCGACCCAGTTGTCATGCTGCTTGGCGCCCACGATGATACGGGCATTTTCGGGCGAGTGGTGGATCGCGTTGGATAGCAGATTGGTAACGACCCACGCGATCTTCTCGTTGTCGACGAACAGTTTCGATATTTTTTCCGGATACTCCACTTCCACATAGCAGTGGAAACGTTCGGCCAGCACATGGGTGGCCTTGACCGCATAGTCGATCAGCTCGATCGGCTTGACGATCTTCGGATGGAGCTGGAGCTTGCCCGACTCCACCTGAGTCAGGTTCAGCAGCTCGCCCGTAATGTCGAGCAGACGGTCGCTGCTTTCCTTGATGCTGCCTACGAGCTGCTTCTGCTCGTCATTGAGCGAGCCCAGCCGGGCGTCGCCCAGCAACTGGAGGCTCATCAGAATCGACGAGATCGGGGTCTTCATCTCGTGCGATACGGTGGAAATGAAATTGGTTTTGGCCGAATCCAGCTCCTTATATTTCGTCACGTTGTTCAGAATGATCAGATTCCCGATGAAATTCCGCTCTTGCTCTCCGACGGCATTGGTGTAAAGCGGAATATTGTCCATCTGGAAATAGCTCTCCTTATTGTCCGCATAGATTTTCAGCGGCTCGTGCGGCCCGTCGGATTCCCTGTTCGAGTACAGTTCCCTGATCAGACGACGCAACAGGTCGTTGTTTACCGCGATCTCGGCGGCGTTGCGCCCGATTACGTTTCCCCGTTTGAGATTCAATATAGAGAACGCCTCGTCGTTCATAAAAAGGATGTTCCGTTCGGAATCCAACCCGATGATCGGCTCGTGAAGGCTGTTGACGATCGCCTCGATACGCATCTTTTCGGTCATCAGCCGGTCGAGCGAGCTGCGCCGGTACTGGGAGAGCTTTTGCGCCATATTGTTGAACGATTCGGCGACACCCCGCAGCTCGCGGTTATTGCCGAAGTCGAGCCGCTGGTCGTAATTATGGTTGGCGATCTGGACGATTCCCTGCTTCAGCTTGTCGATGGGGCGGAGCACGATGGAGGGGAAATAAAGCAGGAACAGAGCCGCCAGCAGGACACAAAGTATCGCTATGACCGATATCCAGCGCACCGCCTCGTCCGCACTGCTCTCCATCCCCCGGCTTTTGGCCAGAATGGAACCCATATTCAGCTCCATGATGCGGTACAGGTCATTGCGTATTTGTTGGACCTCTTCTCCGGAAATGGAATCGTTGAGCCGGCCGACCTTCTCCTCGAGGGCGGAGGTAACCTGGCGCTCGTTGATCTCCGTAATGTTCTGCTGCTGCAGAGTCAAGGCCTCGATCAGCGTCCGGCGGGAGGCCGAATCCTGAGAGAAGCGGTCCAGGGAGCGGAGCATCTCGCTCACATAATGTACGGAGTTGTAGTTATCCGACAGAATCTCTTTCGAGGAGACCGACAGATGGCGCACGTACCGGATCGACTGTATGCCTTGTATGAGGATCAGGGTGAACAGGATGCCTATGCCCAGACTGAGTTTGCTGCGAAGTTTCATATTACGATAACATGGTTAGATCTATATTCATTCTCGCCAGACGATTGAGCAAGCGGCGCAGCCGGAGCGCCGTCATGAACAGGGCGTATAGGGAGAAGCGAGGCTTTCCGATATATACGGCACTGATCTTTCGCTCGATACACACGTTCACCACCGCCTCGACATAACGGTTGGAGTGCACCTGCACGACTTCGCCGCCCAATTCCGTCGCCAGATTGAAATTGTTGATCAGATAGCGTTGGTTGGCCAGCGGGATACGGTCGTCGCTCTCCTTGTCGCTCTGAATGTAAAGGACGATGAAACCGGCATTGAGATGGGTCGCCATGCGGGCCGTCTTGCGAATGACGCGCCGGGCCGCCTTTTCGGACGAGTCGATCACGGCCAGCAGCCTGTCGTGCCGCAAGAGCTTGTCTCCGGCCGAGACGCTGGTCTCGACTTTCTTCTCGACCCTCAGCGCGACCTCTTTCAGCGCCAGCTCGCGCAGCTGCAACAAGTTTTCCTGCGTAAAAAAGTTGCCGAGCGCCGCCGCGATCTTGTCCGGCTTGTAGATTTTGCCCGCCTTCAGTCGGGCGATCAGATCGTCGGCCGTGAGGTCGATGTTGACGACCTCGTCGGCCATCGCCAGCACGCTGTCCGGCACCCGCTCGTGCACTTCGACGCCCGTAATTTCCTGAACATGCTCGGTCACGCTCTCGATATGCTGGATGTTGATCGCCGTGATCACGCTGATTCCCGCGTCGAGAATCTGCATCACGTCCTGCCAGCGCTTGGGATTGCTGCTCCCTTCGATATTGGTGTGGGCCAGTTCGTCGACCACCACGATCTCGGGATGCAGGTTCAGGATGGCCTGCATGTCCATCTCGTCGAGCTCTTTTCCCTTATAGAAGAGCTTGCGTCGGGGAATCAGCGGCAGACCCGCGACGAGGGCCTCGGTCTCCGCACGGCCGTGCGTCTCGATATAGCCGACCTGTATGTCCACCCCGGCATCGAGCAGCTGATGGGCCTCCTGCAGCATGCGGTAGGTCTTTCCCACACCGGCGCTCATGCCGATGTAGATTTTGAATTTTCCCCGGTGCGACCTTTTGATCAGCTCCAGAAAGTGTTGCGAACTCTGTCTGGTTTCATCCATCGTCTCTTTGCTTGCCACTGCATCGAAGTCCCGTTCATAAAACGAACGATTTCAGGACAAGATTAAATATTTTCCGAAAACAATAAAAATTCTTTTTATCCAAAACTCCTTTCCCCGTCCTCGATCGTACAACGGAGCACATCACGCCGGCGCCAGCTCTCGACATAGCGTAACGAGCACCACCAATATCGCGAGAAGCGTCAGGAATGTCAGCAGCAGTCGCGCCGGTCCGTCCAGTTTCGACATAAACGGTACTTTTAACAGGTATCAAAACGATCAATTTCCACCCGTTCGCCTCACCGTCCCTGCGCCTTATCGAGAGCGACGTTGAGCTTCAGAACATTGACCTTGTAAGTCCCGAAAAGACCCAGCCAAGGACGCTCAACGCTCGCTTCGACGATCTTACGCACGTCGTCCTCCGACATGCCCCGCGAAGCCGCCACCCGACGAATCTGAACCTCGGCCCCTCGTACCGAAATGTCGGGATCGAGACCCGAACCGCTCGCCGTAACCAGCTCAGAGGGAACGTCCCCCTTCGATAAATACGGATGAGCCGCCATGAACGATTCGATACGGCTTTCCACCTCCAAAAGGTACTCCGGATTGTTCGTGCCCTTGTTGCTTCCGCCAGAACCGCCCCCGTTGTACTCCACGGCCGAGGGACGGCCCCAAAAATAGACGCTGTCGGTAAAAGCCTGACCTACGTTGGCCGCTCCTACCACTTTCCCGTCGAGCTCCACGAGGGCGGCCTCCCCGTCGTTCGGGGAGACAACGGCCGAAGTCAGGCGAAGAAGCAGAACGTAACCCACCGTCAGCACGACGCACATCGCCAACGTAATCCTAACCGATATCCATAAGTTTTTCATGACCGAATATTATTTGAAAGAATTTGCAGATCGCCCCGGATGTCGCCCCGTCCGGACCGGCGTCGCAGGGAAGAGAAGCGACGCGCAAGGAAAATAGACCGAACATCCTGACGGGCCGGCGGCATTTTTCGATTCTTATGCGCTTTTCATACATTATTTACGGTAAGCGAGCTGGGATACTAAACCGTCATGTACGGTTTTACGGCTTTTATGTCACAGCAGCGGCGTCCGGAAATGCCAAGAACGTGCCACAATAGCGCATTGGACTTCAGGAAAATGTCAATCAATGCATTACATCGCCCTCGACCTATGCAAGAAAAACCCGAACCATTTCAAAACGATAAGGCGGCACTTTTAAAATGATAGGCGACACCGCTATTTTCCGGAACCGGGAAGCGGAACGGTCACGGGTTCAGAATCACCCGCGGTCAGGAACCGGCAGACCGTCGTACTCCGAAGCGCGTCCGCCGGAGTCGGAAAATCCACACGGCCGCCGCCATACTATCGTCGCGGTTCATGCCGATACGATCGGACGCGAACCGGAGATTTCACGCCGGTTTTCGTCCCGGTCATTCGATTGCGAAACAGAACGACACGCCTATTTTCGTCGGTCCGAAGTAGTTTTTGTGTCCCCGGCCGAGATACCGGCCGCACCGCTTCCATACATAGCGTTCGTAGTCCGACCGCAGATAACCCAAAGCCGCCGTAGCCTCGACGCTCCAACGCTTTCCGACAGGCCACCGGTATCCGTATGCCACGCCCGCCCCGTACAGGCTTCCCTCGTATCGCCGGTCGGCCATGCCCAGAAACTTCATGCCTCCGACATTGAAGCCGGCATACAGGAAATGCACGCCCAGAAAGTGCCCCTCGGAACGACAGCCGAACCAATGCCGGACTTCGGGCTGTAGCAGCCAGAACTTGAATTTCCGATTGTCGCCGAACGTCCACGGATTATATCCTGCGTCGATCACAAGCGAAATATCCGGAGTCAAACCCGTTTCAAAACCGGCGTTGAGCGACGATGTCGCCCAGTACAGCGCATTCGTCTTGACCTCCAGCAGAGGAAGGGGTCTCCTCGGTCCGATCGGCCGCTCCTGCGCGGCGGCCCGGCCGCCCCATATCGCTCCCAAGCACAACAGGGCGAGGACTACCCGATTGGATATGAACACATTCATTATTCAGAGCTTTTATCGTTCCCGGCTTTCATACGAACGGGCAGAACCGCGGCAGGCGGTCATTCTTGGCCGCACACCTGCTCCACGATCCATGCCCACAGATTGGCCGTCAGCCGGTCGAAATCCGTCGTAACCGTTCCGTCCGTATTGGCTTGCGAGCTCAACCGGCCGTTCTGGTTCAAGTTGGCGTCGCCATGATACACGATGCGGGCCCGCCGGTTGACTCCGACGACCATCGCCTTTTCGTAGCCGGCCGCATCGCTGACCACCAGAGGAGTCACATCCGACGGATAATCCGAGCAATAGGCCGCGTAGTCGTCGGCTTTCGCGATCGGCGCATTCTCGGCTACCGCCCCGAAGGGCGAAGCGAAAAAGCGCCTGTTGCCCTCCGTCTGCGCCGCACGCTTGAACTTTCCTCCGACGGCGGGACTCTGATAGTAATATTTCCATGTTCCGTCCTTAGTCAGGTACTTGCGCAAGTTCGCATTGGTCGTCTCGGTGTCGGTTCCTACGATCAGCACCCGGTTCGGACTGCCTTGGAGCCATGCGAGCACGACCTGGGCCAAATCGTCCGAAATCGAGGTATTGTAGGTCAGGTAAATGACATCCTGAGTATTGATCGTGTTTTTCACATTCCGGTATATATCGGAACCGGAGCCCGCGCTCGTGGCCTGCATCTCCGTGCGGGAAGCCTCCGAGAAAGAGAATCCCCCGACGATTACCGTGCCGGAAGGCGAAAAGTTTTTCGCATTGTCCAATATCTTTCGCAGCGGCTGCCCGCTTGCCGCCGCGGGGTTGTTCGTTCCGAGCGAGCCCACTTCCGTCACCGACAGCACTCGGATAAAGCGCTTGCGGTATTTCTCCGGACTCTCCTGCCTTACCGAGACATCCAGCGTCCAACGTCCGGCTGTCACCCGCAGCCTGGCCGTCACGTCGCTTTGCGTGCGGTTATCTGCTGTCGTAGTGAAGACCAATCGCGTGACCGTCTCCGCGTCGCCGGAGTTCCGTCCGATCGAGACCGTAAAGCCGTTGTCTCCCGGCAGCGAGGCGCCGACGCCCGACACGGCCGTGCCGACAAGGCTGCCGGAGGCATCCAGCCACTGGATCGTATAGGGCAACGTTGCCTGAACGTCCACCGTGTCGGCTTTTCCCGCCGGATAGCCGAGCGTCACGCTACGGGATGACAAGCCGATATAGTTGTCTCCTTCGAAATGCATCTCGGTCGTAAAGTCCTCCCACGGCTCGATCTCCGCAACGATGCTCGTCGCCTTGTTCACGGCAGCCAGACCGGGATCGCTCCACCCCGGACCGGTTACCTTTCTGATCCGGAAAACGTACCTGTGATTCCTCAGTATCTGGCCGAACGGATGGCCCTCGAGGCCCGGATCGAAATCCACCCGGTAATAAGTAGGCTGGGACTGTCCGTCGTAATATCCCCCTACGACGATGCAGGTCGCATCCGTCAGTCGTGCCGCCGCATCGGCCACCTCGTCGGCCTCGGGGACATAGATTCCGGCGACCGACACGGGGTCCGGCTCGCTCGTCTCCGTTACGACCGGGGACTGGGATTTCACCGCGCCCGCGAATACCGACGGCGCGGTGACCCGGGGCGACTCCGGAGCGAAGGACTCGTCGGGCGCAAGCTGGATTTTGTCGTTCGGACGGTACAAACGGACGCTTTCGATCCGCAGAGACCGCGAATCCGCCGTCAGGTCTTTCTCCACATCGATCCGGGCTACGGCCCGCAGCATCTTGACGCTGAAACGATTTTCCCGGTCGGCCTCCAGTCCGGACGGAACGGCGATCTCGCCGTACATGGGCAGACTCCGAGCGGCTCCCGTAAACGAGCATCCTATTCCGGCCTTGACCTCGGCCTCCGAGCGGCCCGGCGAAGGCGCATAAGCGGCGAACGCATCGCCGTAATTGCCGGCCAGCATCAGTTTGACCGGCTTGGTCGTACTGAGGAGCTTGGCCTGAAACTGAGCGCTGTTTCCGGTCGATTCGAGCCTCTCTCCCTCTGTCATATAGCGATACACGTACTTGCCGTTTTCCTGCTCGAGCACGAGTATCATCACGTCCTCGATCCGGTTTTCCGCGTCCCCGGACAAATCTCCGGCTCCCGCGCTTCTTGTCGGAAGCGCCGGTTGCGGCAGGCTGACCGTCAGGCGTACCAGCGTCCCGTCGTGCCTTGCAACGCCGTCTTCCGGAGACATCTTCGTACAAGCCGCGAAAAACAAGACAGACAGCCATGCAATTAGCGGCGGCCGAAAGCGAGAGCTTCGTTCCTCCGGGACGGGATCATCCCTATCGTTATTTCCATACTTGCTCATTGTTTCCCGTTTATCGTTACCAAATATCCCATTGGTATATTTCATCCCATGGGGTGATTTCCGTATAGACGGACAAGCCCTCGCCTTCATTCAGATCGATTAACAGATTGACGGTCCGGCCCGCCGGCAGCGAGATCGGACGGCCGTCGTCGTCGGTCACCGAAGCGATCAGGCGGTCGGCCGACCGACCGAGCGCTTTCTCATACAGATTCACCGTCACGCCGCCTGCCGGAGAGACGGCCGGATCGGTATGGATCAGATTGAACGCTTCGTCGGTCGAGAAGTCCCCGTTATCATGGAACGCGCCGGTCCTGCGAACCCGGGCCGTACCCGCGATCGGGTTTCCGACAAAGTCATAGCCGTCGTTAGGTATCTCGACGGTGAGGTAATAGCGGTCCTCAGGAATACGCCGGTCCAGTCCTCGCACGGTAATGCGCATTCTGGCGTTCTTACGGGCCAGAGTAATCACCTCGGGACCGGCCGCCCCTACCGGGGCAAGCCGGGCATGCCCGAAAAACAGATCGTCCGGCGTGCCGTGAAAGGTGTCCTCTCCCTCGATCAGCGAAACGGCCCGCTCTTCGATCCCGCTCCCTTGGGCGGGCGAATGGAACAACTGGCCCGCCCCCGCATTGGTCCATGTCGAGACATGACAGCGATCGAGCGCCTCGACGGGCAACAGGACCGGCGCACGGTGCACGATCTGCTCCCCGGTTACGGAGACTCGGCCGACGAAATGCCCGTCCGGAGAGAAAAGGTACAACACGGCGCTGCCCGCCTCCCCGGTCTCCGTGATATCCCGCCCCGTAACTTCGTCCATAATCTTCAGTACGACGAGCCTGTCTTCCGCTTCCGGAGGACAATCGCTTCGGTCCTCCCGGATACAGCCGGGCAGACAGAACAGCCAGCACAGAAAGAAGGACAGCCATCCTCTGCGGAACAGATATCGAGCCGTATTCACGATCCGTATTGTTTAGACGGTTCTGAGCCTACCCCGCAGAACATAGCTGCCGATACTCTCGGGGACAGGCTCCGGACCGAACAATCCTTTCCCCGACTACCACTCTACGTTCTGGACAAGTTCCGTCGCCCACTCCTGCGGCTCGACGGTAACCGTGAGAGCCGCAGGATCGGCCGGCACTTCCGGATCAGCGCTGCCGCCTCCGAGCCGTTTGAGCGTCACATTGACAGTATAGACGTGATTGCGCTGAATGAAGGTCCCGTCGCTGGTAGCACCGTCGCTCCCAGGCTTGTCGTTGATGCGGAACGGAAAGTAGGTGAGTTGTCCGTCGTAAGTTCCCACAAGCGTAATGAGGGTGGCATTGCCTCCGGTATTGTCGTTCGGGAACACGTAGAAATAACGGTTCGAATGATCGTCTGCCGATATGGTCTCCGACAGATAGCTCTTTTCGGCGCTTTTGTCTCCGGCCATGCCGCCGTAAAACAGTTCCGGAGTGTTGACCGACGGAAGCCCCATCGTGGCCGAACCGCGTGCTTTCATGACGACCGCCCGGCTCAGCACGAATTTGTCCGGATCGTGCCCGGCTTCCGGAGAAATGGTGATCGTTCCCAGTTTGACCTTAGCGGCGACACGGCTGACGGATACGGTTGTCGCGGCGGTAGAATTGGCCGAGAGCGTCACCGTCCCTTCCCCGCTCATGAAAAGTCCGTTCGTTTGCGGAGACTGGGTCTCCAGATCCATCGCATTCTGAGCATCGGCGAACCAACTGTAATTGATTCCGTCCGGGAAAGCGACGCCGGAGGGAACGTTCGCCACCACCACGACTTTCTTCGTTCCGGCGATCAGCCCGGTGATCGTCTCGGAGAAGCTCGACGAAGCGAAGGTTTGTTTCTTATCCAGCGTACCGTTGGCATTGAATACGAATACCGTCACGTTCTTGACCGTGTTTTCGGCTTTTTTCAGGTCTTCGGCTCCCGCGCCGTCCGACGGAACGACAGCCTTGGATCCGGCCGCCTGTCGGTTCAGCGTAACGGTCAGGGACGCGGTCTCCCCGGAAGGGGAGCTTTCCGTGTCGTTTTCAGCGCAGGAGACCGATAAAAACGCGGAGGCGAAAAGGCATACGAATACCGACAATAAGTCTCTTTTCCCGATGTTGATGTTCGTTTCCATAATAATATTGTATTTTTTTAAATATGGTCATGTCCTCGGACGATTACAGAGACATACAAAAAGCGTGACATATCGAGCATTTTTCGACTAAGTTATTCGTAGTTCGGTATAAGGAGACATACGATCGGGTTCGCAATAAACAAACAGACAGATTTATACGGGCCCCTGTCCGGGCCCCGCTCCATTTTCAAAAAATTTCGCAGGCGACTACAAACCCACGCGTCCCGTTTTGTGCCGCGACAGGACTGACGAAGTTCCTTCCGCATTTTTCCGGATTGTCGAGATATGGTCAAAAAACAAGCTCCCCGGATCGTGTGTTCCTCCAAAGCATTTTTGATTCTCTCTGCTGTAACATGCAATTCTCGCTTCTGCAACACTGTACGGTTCCCGTTTTCGGGATGGCAGGCAGGCTTCCGCCCTGCATGATCTCTTCCGCACTCTTCCCGCATCAGTCCTCATACGCGTATCTCGTCGTAACTTTTCCCGATTATCTTGTCGCACCAAGAAACGACCTTACAGAACAATACGCGTAAAAAAATCCGTTTTCTGACGGGGGAAGCAATATTTCCCCGTTTGCAGAAGTTATTATACACATCTATTTTTGCGACATCAACAGTATGCAGCGAGTATCGGAGTTCATGGGCAATGGAGTCGTATGCGAATTGCGAATTTTCTTTCGGTCGTCGGACCGGTCGTCGCGGTGCGTTTTCCCGACGTTGTACGCCGAGTCCCGGAATCCCGGGCGGTTCTTTAGGACACGCGCCCGTCGCCCGCTTATCCGTTCCGCGCGGCATTTCCTTATCGCAGGCATCGGAAAAATACGGTCATATGTTCAGGGGGGGTATTGTTCAGTCTTTCGGATTCCTACTCCCCCGGACGATAGAAAACATCGCGTATGCAGAAAGTTAAATTTTCTCCCGAGCCACAAAAGCTGAAAGAGACCGTCCGCAGGTTGTTGCGCGTCCGAATTCAGCTCACCCGCCGGCAGTGGATCGTTGCGGTTGCCGCACTGGCTGCCGTTGCGGCCCTGCTTATTTGGTTGTTACGTCCGCAGACGCAGCAACCCGTCTACCCGATCGTCGCGGTCGAACCGGTGACTACGGACAACGTGAACATATACGGGGAATATGTGGGACGGATCCGAGCACAGCAGTTCGTCGAAGTCCACGCCCGTGTGGAAGGCTATCTCGAGCAGATGCTTTTCGCCGAAGGAACGCATGTCAACAAAGGACAGACCCTCTTTGTCATCGATCCGAAACTTTATCGCGCCCGGGCGAACCGGGCGCGGGCTCAGTTGAACAAAGCCCGTGCGCAGGCACTGAAAGCCGAGCGCGACCTGAACCGCATCCGGCCTCTTTACGAGCAAAATGCCGCTAGCCAGCTCGATCTCGACAATGCGATCGCCGCTTACGAAAGCGCTGCGGCGGACGTCAAAGTCAGCGAAGCCGATCTCACGCAAGCCGAGATGACGCTGGGCTACACGACCGTACGATCGCCCATTTCGGGCTATATATCCGAACGCAGCGCGGATATCGGCACATTGGTCGGTCCGGGAGGACAGTCACTGCTGGCCACCGTCGTCAAAAGCGACACGGTCCGCGTGGATTTCAGTATGACGGCGCTTGACTACCTGCGCAGCAAGGCGCGCAACGTCAACCTCGGTCACAAGGACTCCACCCGCAAATGGGACCCTTATATCACCGTTACGCTGGCCGACGATTCGCAATACCCGTTCCGCGGCCTCGTCGATTTCGCGGACCCTCAGGTCGACCCGAGGACGGGCACTTTCTCCGTCCGGGCCGAAATGCCCAATCCGGAACACGTCCTGCTGCCCGGACAGTTCACCAAAGTCAAGCTGTTGCTCGACGTCCGCGAGAACGCCGTCGTAGTACCGTCCAAGGCGCTCGTGATCGAGAAGGGCGGCGCCTATCTTTTCGTCGTGCGCCCGGACAGTATCGTGGAGAAGCGTTTCGTGGAAACAGGGCCCGAATTGGGCAACAGCATCGTAATCGAGCGGGGACTGGTTCAGGGCGAGGACATCGTCACGGAAGGATATCACAAACTCTCGCATGGGATGAAGGTACAACCCGCAAGGGAAGCCGTCCGGAAAGAAACCGAAAAGGAAGAATAGCCTATGAAACTGGATTTCTTTATCGATCGTCCCGTGTTCTCCACGGTTCTGTCCACCGTTATCGTCATCGTCGGGATCGTGGGCCTCGTACTGTTGCCCGTAGATCAGTATCCGCAAATCGTGCCGCCGGTAGTGAAGGTCTCGGCCTCCTATCCGGGAGCGAACGCACAGACCGTCACTCAGGCCGTGGCCACTCCCATCGAGCAGGAACTCAACGGTACGCCCGGCATGATCTATATGGAGTCTTCCAGCTCCAACTCGGGCAGTTTCTCCGCCACGGTCACTTTCGATATATCCACCGATCCGGACTTGGCGGCCGTCGATATCCAGAACAGGCTGAAACAGGCCGAATCGCGTCTGCCAGCCGAAGTGGTGCAGAACGGCATTTCGGTGGAAAAGCAGGCATCCAGCAAGCTGATGACCATTACCCTGCTCTCGTCCGACCCGAAATTCGACGAGATTTACCTGAGCAATTACGCCACACTGAACGTATTGGACATGTTGCGCCGGATTCCGGGCGTGGGCAGCGTATCGAACGTCGGCAGCCGCTATTACGCCATGCAGATATGGGTGCAGCCCGATAAACTGGCCAACCTCGGGCTCACCGTCAGCGATCTGCAAGCGGCCCTAAAAGACCAGAACCGGGAGTCAGCCGCCGGCGTGCTGGGACAGGCGCCGATGGAAGGCGTGGACATCACGATCCCCATCACCGCTCAAGGCCGTCTTTCGTCGGTCAGTCAGTTCGAGGAGATCGTAATCCGGGCGAATCCGGACGGCTCGATCATCCGGTTGCGCGACGTAGCGCGTATCTCGCTCGAAGCCTCGTCCTACAATACCGAAAGCGGCATAAACGGCGGGAACGCCGCCGTACTGAACATCAACATGCTGCCGGGAGCGAACGCCATGCAGGTCGCCGAATCGGTCCGGGAGACGATGGAAGAGATCAGCCTGAGTTTTCCCGAGGGCATCTCCTACAACATCCCGTTCGACATGACCACGTATATTTCGGAGTCGATCCATCACGTTTACCGCACGTTGTTCGAGGCCCTGCTGCTGGTGATTCTGGTCGTTTACCTCTCTCTGCAAAGCTGGCGCGCAACGATCATTCCCGTTGTGGCCGTGCCGATCTCTCTGATCGGCACCTTCGGCGTGATGATGCTTTTCGGGTTCTCGCTGAATATGCTGACGCTGCTGGGATTGATTCTGGCCATCGGCATCGTGGTGGACGACGCCATCGTGGTGGTGGAGAACGTGGACCGCATCATGCACGAAGAGCACCTTCCCGCGCGCGAAGCGACAAAAAAAGCGATGAAGAATCTGGGAGGAGCGCTCATCGCCATGTCGCTGGTACTCTGCGCCGTTTTCGTGCCGGTAAGCTTCCTGTCCGGGATCACGGGACAGCTCTACCGCCAATTCACGATCACGATCGCCGTATCGGTAGTGATCTCCACGATCGTGGCGTTGACGCTCAGCCCTGTCATGTGTTCGCTTTTCCTGAAACCGGGCTCCGGCCGCAAAAACCGTTTCTTCCGGCGGATTAATTTCGGACTGGCCACAGGCAACCGCTTCTACGGTCGTATGATCCGCGCGTCGCTGAAACACTCGCGGCGTATGTTTACCGCTTTCGGAATCATCATGGTCGGCATCTGGATGATGAACCGACTCGTGCCCAGCAGTTTCATGCCGCAGGAAGATCAGGGTTACTTCACCGTGGAACTGGAATTGCCCGAAGGGGCAACCATCGAACGCACCCGGGAGGTGACGGACCGGGCCATGGCTTTCCTGACGGCGGAACCGGACGTACAGTACGTGCTGAACGTCACGGGTTCCAGCGCCCGCGTAGGGACCAATCAGGCCCGCAGCCTGCTGACGGTCATTCTCAAGCCGTGGAACGAACGGCAGTCGGAGAGAATCGACGAGGTGATGAACCGCGTGCGGACCGAACTGTCGAGATATCCCGAGAGCAAAGTCTACCTCTCGACTCCCGCGGTCATCCCCGGTTTGGGTTCTTCGGGCGGTTTCGAAATGGTGCTCGAAGCCCGCGGCAGCATGACCTACGAAGAGCTGCAGCGCGCGATCGATACGCTGATGCACTATGCCGGGCAACGCCCGGAGCTTACCGGACTGGCATCGTCCATGCAGGGAGACATTCCGCAACTGTATTTCGACGTGGACCGCGACAAGGCGCAGATGCAGGGCGTCACTCTTTCCGACATTTTTTCCACAATGAAAGCGTTCACCGGTTCCATTTATGTCAACGACTTCAATATGTTCAACCGCATTTACCGGGTTTATATTCAGGCCGAGGCGCCCTACCGTGCCTATCGGGACAACCTGAACCTTTTCTTCGTACGCGGCTCGAACGGAACGATGATTCCTGTCACATCGCTCGGAACGACCGATTACACCACCGGACCCGGCACGATCAAACGCTTCAACATGTTCAACTCGGCCACCGTCACGGGCGAGGCGGCCCACGGGTACAGTTCGGGTCAGGCCATGAAGGCATTGGAGGAAGTCGTCCACGAACACCTTCCTCCGTCGGTCGGGGTGGAATGGAGCGGTCTCTCCTATCAGGAGAAACACGAAGGCGGGAAAACCGGTTTCGTACTGGCGCTGGCTTTCCTGTTCGTTTTTCTGTTCCTTGCCGCACAGTACGAGAGCTGGTGGATTCCGGTAGCCGTCCTGCTTTCGCTACCGGTAGCCGGTATCGGGGCTTACATGGGCATCTGGCTGTGCGGCCTCGAGAATAACGTCTATTTTCAAATCGGTCTGGTAATGCTCGTGGGGCTGGTAGCCAAAAACGCGATTCTGATCGTGGAATTCGCCAAGGAAGCGGTCGAAAAGGGACAAGATACGGTGACGGCCGCCTTGACGGCAGCGCATCTGCGTTTCCGCCCGATTGTCATGACCTCGCTGGCTTTCATCCTCGGGCTGCTGCCGCTGGTTTTCGCTTCCGGTCCGGGATCGGCCAGCCGACAGGGCATCGGGACGGGCGTTTTCTTCGGCATGCTGGTCGCCATTACCGTCGGCATCGTCTTCGTCCCCTTCTTCTTCGTATGGATTTACCGGATCAAAGCAAAACTGAAACGATGAAACGGAACCCGCTTGCATTTTTCTGCCTTCTCGGTACCGTCGCATGGCTGTCCTCGTGTTCCGCCGTGCGCCAGTGCAAAGCCCCAGAGCTGAATCTTCCGGAGCGGATGGCAGATGTCGGACCGGATACGCTCTCGGTCGCCGATACGAAATGGTGGCAGTTTTACGGCGATACGCTATTGTGCAGGATCATCGAGCGGACGCTTTCTCACAATAAGGACCTGCTCGGAGCGGCGGCCAACGTGGAGCGAATGCGGCAACTTTACAGGGTGAGCAAAGCCGAACAACTGCCCGTGTTCAGCGCTCCGGTCTACGCAGAGTACGAAACGAACGACTACTCGGGCGAATCGCCTGTCCGCGACCCGGAGCTGGGCGCCAAACTGACGGCGGAGTGGGAACTCGACCTGTGGGGAAAATTGCGCTGGGCACGGCGGCAGGGGAATGCGGAATATCTGGCTTCGGTCGGAGCCCAACAAGCGATGCGCATGTCCTTGGTGGCCGAAGTAGCCACGGCCTATTTCCAGTTGATCGCCATGGATAACGAACTGGCCGTCGTGCGACGTACATTGGCCACACGCAGCGAAGGCGTGGAACAGGCCCGGTTGCGCTTCGAGGGAGGGCTGACTTCCGAAATGGTCTACCAGCAGGCACAGGTGGAATACGCTACGACCGCAGCGCTCATTCCCGAACTGGAAAATCGCATCAAACTCGCCGAAAACGGCATTTCATTGCTTATGGGAGAATATCCGGGCTGGGAGATCGTACGCAGCCGGATGAATACGCAAGCCCTTATGCCCGACAGTCTGCCGGCCGGGCTCCCCTCGGCGCTGTTGCAGCGAAGGCCGGACGTACAGGAGTCGGAGCAACAGCTACGGGCAGCCATGGCCGCTGTCGGCATAGCCTATGCCGACCGTTTCCCCCTGCTTACCATTTCGTTGACGGGAGGATGGGAGAATGATGCTTTGGAGAACTTTCTCCGTTCGCCTTTCTCGTATGTGGCGGGCAATCTCGCCGCCCCCGTTTTCGGATTCGGCCGCAAGCAGGCGAAATACCGCGCCGCCATGGCAGCTTACGACAAGGCGCGTCTGGAGTACGAACAGAAAGTGCTTGAGGTCTTCCGCGAGGCGGCCGACGCGGTCGCCACCTACCGACATGTCCGCGAAGCGGCCGCCCTGAAAGGCGCTTTGTGCGACGCAGCCCGCGAGTATGTTCGGCTGGCCCACCTGCAATACCGTGCCGGCAGTATCAACTATATCGACGTACTGGACGCCCAACGGCGCTATTTCGACGCCCAAATCGGACTGAGCAACGCCGTGCGAGACGAGCACCTTGCTCTGGTAGGGCTCTACAAAGCGTTGGGCGGCGGTTGGCAGACCGGAGCGGAATGATCCGTCACGGGACAGAAGCGTTCCTTTCTGTCCGTCGGCCCCCCGACGGCGTCCGGCCGCACATTCGCGCCCCGAAAAGACAGTGAAAAAACATATAACCAAACGGAACGAGCGTATTCCCGTCCGGTCCGATCATACGGTTTCGCACGCCCCGGATATTGCGGACGGATGACGGAAGGCCACTCGCAATTCTCTCTTATATCAGGACCACCCGTCGAGCGGCAGAAACGCAATGGTCTTTCGCATCGGATTCTTCGTATGCGCACCCGGTTCGCCAGTCCAAGTCACCGTCCAGTTCATGGCATACGACACCAATTTTTCACTGCTAATTGCATGTATGTTCATGCTCTTGTATAACCGCCCAAAGAAAAAACGCCCGCATAATCGACGATTATGCGGGCATTCCTGAATTCCATTCAATTTCTTGAGAGAGGACGGGACCTGAGCCAACCCTTTCGAGACACCTTTTAATCAGACATTTGCTATATTTTGCTCGTATCAGGAAACGATTCGGATACCGAGTTACGAATTGCCGCCCGGAACCGTCCATTAAGAACCTGACAACGACACGAACATACGTATGTGCTATGGATATGCAAATTCAGAGAGTTTGGTTTCATTAATGGCTGTGCCTGCTCGTCCGAGAATTGCTTGTATTTGGCCGGTAAAATTCCTTGTATTTAGTGGCACAATAAAATTACGGGAAAGATATTTAATTGCGAATTCGTGATTCGATTTCTAATTTTATGTTTTAGACAGGAACCAGATAGCAGAAGAACCGTGCAAAAAGAACACGGCTTAATTGCCCGTTAAAGTGCTACATCCCGTTATCGAGGTTACTCTTATCATACAACTGAATCTTGTTGTGCCGGTCTAAGCAGACGACAGAAAAATAAGTTTGGATCAATGCGCACATTGATCCAGAGGTCATCACGTTATTATCCAATTTATGAGGACTTCATAGCCGGAAGAATGCGGGCTAACGCGATGAACATAATACATCCGAAAGCCAAAACATCGGCATCTTATCAGGAAAATATGTTCGGTGAGTGATATTATAAATGGATATTTCTCTTTTTGTTTCCAAAAGAGACCGAATCTGAGACATAGTACTATCCCCATTCATCCGCTTTTGATAATATCCAAACGATGATTTCCAATCCAGTCTCCCGACTTTTGCCGATTCTGTTCATAATGACAGACAAATATTTACGACGATCATCAACGATTAATATTTCGCAACTTTTATATGTTCGAGTTCTTCGTCGCCCAAGCAATCGTCCGGGATGTTTATCATACACTGATGACAATATTTTTAGTTTCATTCCAGTTGGAATATCGAAATGAGGCGTAATGCATTATTTTGTCGCCAATATTAACTTCAGTGCCAGTGAAGCATTTATTAATTTGTCGGTCAAAACGTTCGTGGTCGATAATCATCTCCTCATCGACTACATTGCATTTCAATGAAAGACCGACCGCGCCCAAAGGTGTATTGGTCATCTCAGGTGAAGCCGCAAGATCGAAAAAAAACTGCGGCATGACGGTGAGTTCACGACGTGAGCAGAGGTTCCCAATAGAGTTATTTATTGCGGTACAGACCAATACAAAAATACTGAAAAACAACACAATAATACGCTCCAGAACGAAGGTGACGATGAGGTAATTCCAATTCTTCCTAACCCAGCTTTTTATGCCGTTTTTCAGCATTTCAGACAAATGAAAATAGGCATAAGAGCTAATTAAGAACTATTTGCGGATCGTCCTTTCCCGCTTTGAAGCGTTAGATCGACATACCTTCGTCCGAAAGTTCCATAGCGCAGGGATCCGAGGCAGACCTCACTGCCAAACGGCACCTTACACCTCTATCGCACCGCATCACTCTCCAGCGGATCGGCCGCCAACACACAACAGGCGTGGACGTGAATACGGCCGGACACTCCGGATCGAAACCGTCGTATTCGATTGCTCACGGTCGATATCGACGTTGCAGAACCATGGCCGGAGCTTGACAGGACTGATTTCCGCCCCTATCTTGCCCGTGTTGATGCTGCTTCTCTTCAGCGAAATATGTATCTCATCAAGTCTGTAAGGGCTGTACCCTCTTTTTTCCTTTCATGTAGCAAACGTACGGCAGAACAGCCTCAGGAGAGTTATACCGTACTCGTACGATCAGTCCTTCTGCCGTTAAGCTAATAATCCCGTTCGACACGGGCGATTTTGGAATTGAGTTGCTCGATCCGCTCGTCGTGCAATACTTTTTTGTATTCGATCGGCATGACCTTGATGAACTGGTCCGCGTATATGCTCCAATTGTCGAGTATGCGCTGCGCCAACGGGCTTCCGGTATGGCGAAGATGTGCCGTGATGAGGCTGTGCAGTTCGTGTATGTCGGCCGCTTCTTCGCCCGCGAGTGTCAGTTCGACCATCTCCATGTTACAGAAAAAGTCGAAATTACCGTCGCGGTCCCACACATAAGCTATTCCTCCACTCATCCCGGCCGCGAAGTTGCGGCCTGTCGGCCCGAGGATTACAGCGCGGCCGCCGGTCATATACTCGCACCCGTGGTCACCGACCCCCTCGACGACAGCTACCGCACCGCTGTTACGGACACAAAACCGCTCGCCCACCTGACCGTTGATGTACACTTCGCCAGCCGTAGCCCCGTAAAGCAACGTATTGCCGGCGATGATGTTCTCTTCCGGGGCGAATGTGGAACCTTGCGGGGGGCGCACGACGATCTTTCCGCCCGAGAGCCCCTTGCCGAGGTAGTCGTTCGCATCGCCTTCGAGCGCGAAGGTTACGCCTTTTTCGAGGAAAGCACCGAAACTCTGTCCGGCCGAGCCGTGGAATGCGATCCGTATCGTCTCGTCAGAGAGCCCTGCGGCTCCGTAACGCCGGGCGATCTCGCCCGAAAGCATCGCTCCTACCGAACGGTCCGTGTTACGAATCGGCATGTCGAGATGTACCGGCATGGCTGCCGTAAGGGCCGGACGGGTCAGCGAGATCAGAGACAGGTCCTCGACTCTTTCGAGCCCATGGTCCTGTACGGCAGTACGGCGTAATGCCCGATCGTCATCTGTCCCCGGCGCAACCATCAGTCGTGCAAGATCTACCCGGACCGCTTTCGATCCCTCGGACCGGGAGCGTTCAACGAGCAGATCGGTACGCCCCACAATATCGTCGATCTTCTCGAAACCCATCTCGGCCAAATATTCACGCACTTCGCGAGCAAGAAAGGTAAAGAAATTGACCAGATAGTCCGCATGGCCGCGGAATCGCTCGCGCAGTTTCGCATCCTGCGTAGCCACACCCATCGGGCAGGTGTTGAGATGGCACTCGCGCTTCATCACACATCCCAGCACGATCATTACGCTGGTGGCAAAACCGAACTCCTCGGCTCCGAGCAACGCACTGAGGATCACGTCGCGTCCCGTTTTGAGCTGTCCGTCTACCTGCAGGGAAACAAGACCGCGCAGGTTGTTGAATACAAGCGTCTGCTGTACCTCGGCAAGCCCCAATTCGGGTGGCATCCCGGCATGGCGAATCGAACTGGCCGGACTGGCGCCCGTACCGCCTTCGCTACCGCTGATGAGGATCATGTCGGCCTTGGCCTTGGCCACGCCGGCGGCCACCGTCCCTACGCCCAATTCAGAAACGAGCTTGACGCTGATACGTGCCGAAGGATTGACGTTCTTCAGGTCGAAAATTAGCTGTGCGAGATCCTCGATCGAGTAAATGTCGTGATGTGGCGGTGGCGATATAAGCGAGATGCCGGGAATCGAATGACGAGTGCGGGCGATCATCTTGTCGACTTTGAAGCCGGGCAGCTGTCCGCCCTCGCCGGGTTTAGCCCCTTGCGCCACTTTGATCTGTATCTCGTCGGCGTTTACCAAATATTCCGCGTTGACTCCGAATCGTCCCGAGGCCACCTGCTTGATCGCACTGCGGGCCGAAGTCCCGTCGGGACGCGTCTTGTAACGTTCCGGGTCCTCCCCCCCTTCACCCGTATTGCTGCGTCCGCCGATGCGATTCATCGCTACGGCGATCGCCTCGTGTGCCTCGCGACTGATCGAGCCGTACGATATAGCCCCCGACACGAAACGTCGCATAATTGCCTCCTCCGGCTCGACCCGCTCTATGTCGATCGGATTACGTCTGAAATCGAGCATGTCGCGCAGAAAAACGGGCGGGTGCTCATTGTCGGCGATATGCGTGTACTCCTTGAACTTGGCGTAGTCTCCCGTACGGGTGGATTGTTGGAGCCGGGAGATGGTCTGGGGGAACCATGCATGGTATTCGCCTCCTTTGCGGTATTTGTAGATACCGGTGTTTTCAAGCGGCGCACCCTCCATCGTCTCTGCGCCGAAACCCCGCGCATGGGCGGCCAGCGCCTCGGCAGTGATGTCTTCGATGCCAATTCCCGCGATCGGAGACACTCCGCCCCCGAAATAGCGGTCAAGCACTTCCTGTGCCAGGCCCAATGTATTGAATAGTTTGGCCCCGCGATAGCTGCGGATCGTGGAGATACCCATCTTCGACATGATCTTGAGCATTCCCTTGTTGATCGCCTTGACGTAATACTTCTCGGCCGTCGGGTAGTCGAGTTGTATCTCGCCCCGGCGTACCAAATCGTCCAACACACCGAAGGCCATGTAGGGGTTGACTGCACTCGCTCCGTAGCCGATGAGCAGGGCCACGTGCATTGTCTCGCATACCTCGCCGCTCTCGACGATCAGTGCGATCTGCGACCGTTTGCGTACTCCGATCAGGTAATGATGCACAGCCGAAAGAGCCAGCAGCGACGGGATCGGAGCCAGACGCTCGTTTACGCCCCGGTCGCTTATGATCACGTAGTTGTACCCCTCGTCCACGGCCCGCCCGGCCCGAAGACACAACTCTTCCACGGCCTGCTCCATGCCACGGCTGCCCGCGCCGGCCTCGAAAAGCATCGGTAGGGTTACGGTTCGGAACCGTTTATAGCGCAGGTTTCGTAGGATATCGAGCTCGGTGTTGGTGATGATGGGACTGGGCAGCTTGACCACTTTGCACATGCCGGGGCCTGGCTCGAGGATATTGCCGTTTACAGCTCCGATATAACTGGCCAATGACATGACCAATTCCTCGCGCAGCGGATCGATCGGAGGATTAGTCACCTGCGCGAACTGCTGGCGAAAGTAGTTGAACAATCGTTGGGGGTTCTCCGAGAGCACAGCGATTGGCGTATCGCTGCCCATCGAGGCCGTCGGTTCCGTGCCGTGCAAGCTCATCGGCTTAATGATCCGTTCGATATCCTCCGCGCTATATCCGAATACGCGTAGCATGCGATCGAATCCCTCCACGGCGTGCGTTACGTGCCGTCCCGAAGCGATCGTACCGAGGATTACCCGGTTCTTCTCGAGCCATTCCAAATAAGGGTGCTCCGCTGCGAGCGCCGCTTTGATTTCGGCATCCTGCAGAATACGTCCCTGCTCGGTATCCACCATCAGTATCTTGCCAGGGCGCAGACGTCCCTTCTCTCGAATCTGCGAGGCATCGAATCCCATTACGCCGGTCTCGGAGGCGATGACCATGGTCTCGCTTTTGGTGATCAGGTATCGTGCCGGACGCAGGCCGTTTCGATCGAGCATACCGCCCGCGTAGCGGCCGTCCGAAAAAATGACGGTCGCCGGGCCATCCCATGGCTCCATCCAAATACTGTGGTATTCATAAAAACTTTTCAACTCGGCGGGAAGCGGATTCTTGTCGTTGTAACTCTCAGGTACGAGCATGGCCAGCGCATGTGGCAACGACATGCCCGAACGGACGAAAAATTCCAGTACGTTATCGAACGACGCGCTGTCGCTCATTCCCTCTTCGACGATCGGACTGATCCCTTCTACGGTTCCCAGCACCTCGGAGTGCAGTAGTGGCTCGCGTGTCTGCATCCACGCCCGGTTACCCTGTATGGTATTGATCTCGCCGTTGTGACCAATCATCCGGAAAGGTTGGGCTAACTCCCATGTCGGAAAGGTGTTGGTGCTGAAACGTGAATGGACCAGCGCCATCCCGCTTGTGAAATAGGGGTTCACCAGATCGGGAAAGTAACAGCGCAACTGGTGCGAGGTGAGCAACCCCTTATAAACCATCGTGCGCGTGGAGAGGCTGGCGATGTAGCAAGCCATGCCTGCCTCGCGGGCCGCTCGGCCGATCTTCTTGCCCGCGATGTAGAGCTCGGTATCGAGCGCTGCCTGATCTTCGCTTCCCGTAATGAAAAGCTGTTTGATGGCCGGTTCACTACACCGCGCCTCGTCACTCAGAATCTCGCTGTTGACGGGTACATCGCGTACCGCCAGCAGGTCGAGCCCCTCGCGACCGATCACCGATGCGGCCAGATCGAGACAAGCGGCACAAGCCGCCTGGTCTTTGGGCAGAAAGAGGACCCCCACACCGTATTTGCCCTTCTCGGGTACCGGAATTCCCTGCAGGAGGATGAACTCGTGCGGGATCTGAACCATCATTCCGGCTCCATCGCCTGTTTTGCTATCGGCACCCTCGGCCCCGCGATGGGCCATGTGTTCCAAAACCTGCAGTCCGTTTTCGACGATCTCGTGCGACTTTCCTCCCCCCACGTTGACCACCAGTCCCACACCGCACGCGTCATGCTCATAGGCCGGCCGATACAATCCTTGCTTCGCCTGCCTCTGTCTATTTTGATTCATATCCATGCGTTTTTTGCGTTACGTTTGCCTTATCGGATGAAGAGCAGTTCCCGATATTTGGGAAGCGCCCACATCTCGTTGTCTACCATCAGTTCGAGCTTGTCGATATGGTAACGGATCGTGTCGAAATGCGGCAGTACCGTGTCGTGATAGGCTACGGCTTTCTCACGTTCGCTCTCGATACGGTTGGCCTCTTTGCGCGCTTCGGTCATTCTCCTCACGCTCTCCTGAATAACCAGAATGTGGTTCGATATCTTATCGATCACCTCCATATCGTTGGCCGCCAATGCTTTTGACGCCGCCGGCAGGTCGAGCGAACCGATTTTGGCCGCCTTGTCGAGCAGCATGCTCTGGTAGCGCGCGGCCACCGGCACGATATGGTTGATGGCCAGATCGCCCAATACGCGCGCCTCGATCTGTATCTTTTTCGTATAAGTCTCCCAATAGACCTCGGCCCGCGCATGCAGTTCAACGGCGTCGAGCACGCCCGTGCGGGAGAACATCCACACCGTCTCGTCGTCCAACAGCCTGTCGAAGATCAGCGGTACGGAGGTTTCGCTGTCCAGTCCGCGGCTCGCCGCTTCGGCCTTCCACTCGTCGCTGTACCCATTACCGTCGAAGTGGATCGGACGGCTCTCGCGGATGTACTCTTTGATTACGGCGAAGACCGCCTGCTCTTTCGTTGCCCCTCCGGCCATCAGCTTGTCCACACTTCTACGAAATTCGGTGAGCTGGTCGGCAACCGCCGTGTTGAGCACGATCATCGCCCCGGCACAGTTGGCCGACGACCCCACGGCGCGGAACTCGAAGCGATTACCCGTAAAGGCGAACGGCGAGGTGCGGTTACGGTCCGTATTGTCGATGAACAACTCGGGAATATGATTGATACCGTTCATCTTGTAGCCGGTCTTACTGCCTACCTCTATCGCCTTTTCACAATCCGTCTGCTCGATCCGATCGAGTATCTCCGAGAGCTGGCTGCCCAAAAAGATCGAGATGATTGCGGGGGGCGCTTCGTTCGCGCCCAGCCGGTGGGCGTTCGTCGCGCTGGAAATCGCCGCTTTGAGCAGTCCGTTGTGTTTGTGAACGGCCATCATCACGTTGACCACGAATGCGATGAATTGCAGGTTTTCCCCGGCTGTCTTACCCGGAGCGAGCAGATTGATGCCCGTATCGGTCCCCAACGACCAGTTGTTATGCTTACCGCTGCCATTGATTCCCTTGAAAGGCTTCTCGTGCAGCAACACGCGGAACGAGTGACGGCGCGCTACCTTACGCATCACGGACATCAGCAGCAGGTTGTGGTCATTGGCCAGATTGGTTTCTTCGAAAATCGGGGCCACCTCAAACTGGTTCGGAGCCACTTCGTTGTGTCGCGTCTTGACCGGAATGCCCAACTTGTAGCACTCGTATTCGAGATCCTTCATAAAGGCCATCACCCGCGTGGGGATCGTCCCGAAGTAATGGTCTTCGAGCTGCTGGTTCTTGGCGCTCTCGTGGCCCATCAGCGTACGTCCGGTCAGCATCAGGTCGGGACGTGCGGCCCACAGTCCTTCGTCCACGAGAAAATACTCCTGTTCCCAACCCAGATAGGAGTGCACTTTGTTCACTTTCGGATCGAACAGGCGGCAAACCTCCACCGCGGCTTTGTTCACGGCCTCCAGAGCCTTGAGCAGCGGAACCTTGTAGTCGAGCGACTCTCCTGTATAGGAGATGAAAATGGTCGGTATGCAGAGCGTCGTGTCGACGACGAAAGCTGGCGAAGTAGCGTCCCACGCACTGTACCCGCGCGCTTCGAACGTGTTGCGGATACCGCCGCTCGGAAACGACGAGGCATCGGGTTCCTGCTGGATCAGCAGCTTACCGCTGAATTCCTCGATCATGCCTCCCCTGCCGTCGTACTCGACAAAGGCATCGTGTTTCTCGGCCGTCCCGCCCGTGAGAGGCTGAAACCAATGCGTGTAGTGTGTGGCCCCCATGTCCATAGCCCACTGCTTCATGCCTGCTGCTACGCTGTCAGCTATCTCGCGGCTTAACGGCTTACCGTCCCGCATTGTCTCTTCCAGAGCTTCGCACACCTTGGACGAGAGGTATTTTCGCATCTTATCCCCGCTGAATACGTTTATGCCGTAGTATTCGGATACGTGGTTTGCGGGCGCTTTCACGTCGAGGGCTTTTCTGCGAATCGCCTCCCCCACCATTTGAAATCTCAATGTAGACATAGCTTATCTGTTTTTAGATTGATTTTTTGGTCATTTTATTTGAGGAAAATGCCGTATTTCATGCATTCGGTCTTCATCTGGTCGGGCCACAGGCTCGCCTGTACTTCCCCGATATGGGCACAGCGTAGCAGGAACATGCACAGACGCGACTGGCCTATGCCGCCACCCACAGAGAGCGGGATGCGCTCTTCGAGCAGCGCCCGGTGAAACTCCAGTCCGGCCCGCTCGGGGCACCCTTCCAGATCGAGCTGACGCAGCAGGGCTTCGCGATCCACTCGGATGCCCATACTCGAAATCTCGTAGGCCCGTTCGAGCACGGGATTCCACACCACGATATCGCCGTTCAACCCGCAATATCCGCCGGGTGTCGGGGTGGTCCAGTCGTCGTAGTCCGGGGCACGGCCGTCATGTTTCTTGCCGTCCGAGAGTTTGCCGCCGATCCCTATGACGAAAATGGCACCGTATCGTCGAGCCGCCTCGGTCTCGCGCTCAGCCGGTGTCCGATGCGGGAACTCCCGGAGCAGCTCTTCGGACTGGACGAAAACGATCTCCTCTGGCAGGACAGGCGTAATGTGGCGGTATGTTTCGTATACCCGCCGTTCCTGACTGCGGATCACACTGTAAATTCTGCGAACGATCCCCTTGAGGAATTCGAGATTGCGGTCTTCTGCGCGGATTGTCCGTTCCCAATCCCATTGATCGACATAAATCGAATGGATGTTGTCCAGCTCCTCGTCGGCCCGAACCGCATTCATGTCGGTGTAAAGGCCGAAGCCGGCCGGAATGCCGTAAGCCCCGAGCTGTATCCTTTTCCACTTGGCCAGCGAGTGTACGATCTCTACGTCGGCTCCGCCCAAGGCAGGCACCGCAAATCTTACGGCCCGTTCGGTCCCGTTCAGGTCGTCGTTGATGCCCGTCCCCGAGCGGACGAAAAGGGGTGCCGTCACCCGACGCAGGTCGAGCTCTTCGGCGAGCATCGTCTGGAACGAATCTTTGATCTGTTTGATGGCTTGTTCCATCATTTCGGGCATTAATGTAGCCCGATATTTTTTCGGAATATACAGTGACATGATTTTGACCTTCTTGTTTGAGATCTTCCGGCAGCGGGCGTCAGACTGCCCGCTGCCGGAGAATCCTCGTTTGAAAACCTAAACTAACTTGAAACCTTCTTCCCTGTACGACGCCGTTAATTATAAGCCGTCTCGCCGTGTTCGTATATGTCGAGCCCTTCTTCTTCGACGCGCTTGTCGACCCGGATGCCGATCAGCTTGTCTACCGCCTTGTAAAGCACATAGGTAACGACGGCACTGAACACGATAGATACCAGCGTCGTGAAGATCTGAACCCACAACTGGTGCCAGTCGCCGTACAGCGCGCCCTGCACGCCGTCCTCGCCCGTGATATAGCGCGTAGCGAAAATGCCGGTCAGAACAGAGCCGACGATACCGCCCATACCGTGCACGCCGAATGCGTCCAGTGCGTCGTCATACTTGAACTTCGGTTTGATGACGGCCACCATGAAAAAGCAGACGACCGGCGTAATCAGCCCGATACAGAATGCGCCCAGCAGATCTACCGTGCCGGCGGCCGGAGTGATCGCCACCAGTCCGGCCACGGCTCCCGTGCACGCGCCTACGGTAGTCGGCTTCTTGTTGCATATCCAGTCCATCGCCATCCAAGTAACCGCCGCGACGGCCGTTGCGACATGAGTCACGAGGAAAGCGTTGGCAGCCAGACCGTCGGCGGCCAAGCCGCTGCCGGCATTGAAACCGAACCAGCCCAGCCACAGGAAAGAAGTTCCCATGAAAACGAACGCTACGTTATGCGGAATAACGGGATGTCCGATCCGGTAATCTTCCCTTTTTCCCAGCATGATCGCCATAACCAAGGCCGAGATACCGGCATTGATATGAACCACCGTTCCGCCAGCGAAATCGATCGCACCCATCCGCTGCAGGAAGCCGCCTCCCCACACCCAGTGCGCCATCGGGAAATAGGCCAGAATGACCCACAGCACGATAAACACCGTGTAGCCCGAAAACTTGATCCGCTCGGCGAACGCCCCCAGAATAAGAGCGGGAGTAATCAGAGCGAACATGCACTGGAACATGACGAACGTCAGTTCGGGAATGCCACTGGGCATCATCGTATCGATCGTGATACCGTACAGAAAGGCTTTGTCGAAACCGCCGATAACGGCTCCCAACGGATTGCCCGACTCCATGAATCCGGTGCCGAACGCCCAGCTATACCCGAAAGCTACCCACAGAATACTGACCACTCCGACGATGAACATCGTCTGCATGATGACGCTCAGTACGTTTTTCTGGCGCACCAGCCCGCCGTAGAACAACGCGATTCCGGGAATGCTCATCAGCAGCACGAGAACGGTGGCCACGATCAGCCATGCCGTGTTGCCCGAATCCAGCACGGGAGTTTCCCCGGCCAGCGCGAGTTCCGCTGCATCGGCCGCACCCGCGACATCCTGCGCGCTCAGGCTCGTGGGAAACAGGCTGGCCGCAACGACGGCTGCCATCATGCCGATCTTAGAAAAAGCAGATACAATATAGCTTGTCATGATTTTTCATTTAAATTGCATGTGATTATCGAAATTATTTTTCCTTTTCCGCATTGTAAAGGGCTATGTCGCCCCTCTCTCCGGTACGGATACGGACCGCGTCCTCGATCGGTATGACGAAAATGCGCCCGTCCCCGATTTCGCCCGTATAGGCCGACTTCAGGATGGCCTGCACGGTTTTTTCCACATTCTTCTCACGCACAACGACGGAAATCAGCATGCGCTCGATCGAGCTGGTGTCATACATGACACCTCGGTATACGCGGGCTTCCCTCGACTTCCCGATTCCCCGCACACCATAGAAAGAGAACCATTCTATATCCGCTTCAAGGAGGGCCTCCTTCACATCCTCGAATTTGCTTTTGCGGATAATCGCTTCGATTTTTTTCATGACGAATAAATTTTTAGAAGTTCCGCACCGCTTTCTCCGGCCGCCGTGAGCTCTCCGGTCGCCGGTCCGTAAGCATTGTGCCCATAATGTTCGTTCGCATGCCTGTTACGGTCTTCAGAACGAGAGGCCGATGACAAGGTTCATGTAGTTGAGCTGCGGGTTGACCGCAAGCTGGACGAAAAGGGGAATTTCGTATTTTTCCGATACGGGGATCGCCCGAGAAGCCTTGAGCGACACATTCGATATCTGGAATCCGTCGTATCCACCCGGCAACCAGGCCGGAGCCGCCCATGGCGCTGCACCAGCCGCAGCAGTCAGTTCGACCGAACCCACAGAAAACGGATAGGCAAGCTCCACGTAAGACGACCAAGCCCGATCACCGTTTTCTTTTTTATCGGCCCCGGCGAACATCGTGCTCCACGAAATGCCCAACGGAAACTTCTCCCCGAATTCATAAGCGAGCGTACCCTCGAAGTAGTGGGTGTCACCGTATTTGAAATAAGGCGCGAACCGTCCATCGCCGAGACGTTGCCCGCCCCACCAGTAATCGGTCACTCCGACCGACCCCCCCCTGACGGAATACCCCACCGAGAGGTCCACCTCCTTGAAGTTATCGAGATCGGTCGAACCCCAGACTCCGACCGTGAACCCTCCTACGGAAAGGCCGATTTCCGGCTGCAGACTGAATCCACTCTGGTAAACTCCCCTCCAGACGTATGTACTGACGAGATCGCCACCTATCGAGATTTCGGTTTGGGGCTGCGCGTGAATCACTCCGGATGTCAGCTCCATAACGGAGACTGCAGGCAATAATAGTAGAACTTTTTTCATAACTCCCGATTTTAAAATGAAACAACCGTTGCGTATCCTCATACGATGAGACTGTTCCGGATCGTCCGATGATGCATTTTAGTTCATCCCCTAACGGGGATTCCGGATCAAGGAGTAATAAATTGTAATAGCAATAGGTTTCATTCGAAATACGTTTACCACGTTATTCGACACAAAACTATATATTTTGTTTTTATAATGCAATTTTTTAGGGGTATATTTTATAATATATGCATTTTTAACAACAGATACCCCCAACAACAAAGGGCATTATAATCAAACTATATATATTTTAATTTGAAATCACATTGTATTTCGAGCCTCTCATTGCCCGAATATTCCACTTTCAGATTGCCCGTCGGTTCCCGTTGCTCCACAAACATCAGCCGGACTCCAAACAGAACAGACAGAGGGGATCGTGTAACGATGATTGCCGGAAGAATTTTTTCCGGGGAATGAAGCCGCTGAAATACATTTTCCCAATACAACTGTTATCTGAGTTCCTTCCGGACAGCAACAAACATCTTTAATCGGCTAACAATTTATTCTCTGTTCTTACACTTTTAAGACCTAAGCTGATAGCGCATGGAGAAATTTCAATGACAATGACGCGTTTAGCAACAACAAGCACAATATCAATCGTTATGACAGATCGCGCAATTTATTGTATGTGTGTCGTTCACGTCCTAAAAAGAGGCTAGCCCTTTATTCGATTACTCGAGCACCGACGCTCAGAAGACAATAGACATTTGGTTCGGATCGGACAATATGTATAAATAATGTAAATAACATCTATGCTTTTATCCCCATAAATCTTCAAGATTGCCGACAGAATGACAGCACTCCTGCTGAAACAGATGGTTTTTCGTGCTAAACGTTTCAGGTGAGTCCGGATCGTTAAATTATGTCGTTCGATATGATTGGTCCCGTATAATGATGTCCGATGGATCTTTGTCTCGATCAGAGAACGGTAATTTCTTAGCCTATCGGTATAAACTCGTTTGGCATCGGATAGACGGAGTGTTTCGAGAACTACGTTAAGGGTGGCGTTTGTCCGTGGACCGATATTGTAACTAACGACTTGTTTGGATTTTCTGTCCAGGCATATGCTATCCAGATGTGTTTGGACTTTCTTCGTACAAAACTCTTTATTTCATCTACTTCATAGGTTCTTTGATTGATGACCGGAGGACGAGAGATCGTATGGGCAATCTGAACAATTCTGCTGAGTAGGGGTGTAGGAGAGATATTCAGTATTCGTGCTGTGCTTCGTATGCCGACTCCCTCTTTAGTCAATGTTACGATCTCATCGTTGATTCCTTTGTGGTAGGCGTTGTAGCTATATAGAGCCTGTTGTTTCCGATGACACGATTTGCACTTATAGCGTTGCCTGCCGTTGTTCTGCCTTCCGTCTTTTACGCATGTGCCTCCGCAATATTTGCATTCCATTTTTGCTATCCCCTAATTTGAAACACGAAGGTTGGATATCGTTTTGAAAACTCGTTTTCGAAGGATTTAAGGGTGCAAAATACAAAAAGCGACTGTAGTAGTCGCTTTTGCTTTACCTACGAAAGGAAAATTTGCGCTGAAAAACAGCGTTTTAATTATTGAATTGAAGTCATCCCCTAATTAAAAAACACTACCGAAGTTCATTCAACAGTTTCCTCAGTTAAAAATGATTGAGTCGATAGATGATAAAATTTTTTATTCGAACTGTATGTCGTTTGATAATTCAAACGGAGATTCTCTTGTTGCGAATATTGTTCAAAATTAAAATATTGATATCGTTAAGGATTAATTAGGGCCGAACAGTACGCTGATAACTCCGCCTAACGACAAAGTATGACAGCCCCCGCACTGTTTTTGCACTGGCGATGAGCTTAGAGTATAGTCTGTAAAGAACTTCAGTCCCATGCCAGTATGAGCCCGGAAAGTCAGAGAGAGTCCAGTTCCTGCTCCTATGGCATTACAACTCCCGAGTGTATGTCCGGCGAACTCAACGGGAAGGGAATAGGTATATTCACAGAGTAATTTGGTGCCAACCAACCAGCGAGATGTGATCGGTAATGAACCGTAGAGACCTACAGCGCCATGTATTGCATTGAAATTATTGTCAGAGACATGCCCGTTCAAGGTCCACGGCAAGGAGGAAAGCCGAAGTCGACCGCCCGCACCCCAGTGAGCATTCCAGAACCAAGCTCCTTCTACGCCGATGCAACTGCCTATTGAAAAACGAATTTGAGAATGGTCCTGCAGACGATAGACACCTGGCAGAGCGTCGATGCCCAGATAGAGCCCAAAAAAAGAGGGACGGTATGCCACACTGAATGGGGGTTCCATATGTTCAGGGGAGACCATACCTCGTTTTGTAAAAATCAGATCGGCAAGCCAATAACCAAGTTCAGCAGACAGGATCCCGACTCCTGCACCCACCATCACATCGCTCAAATAGTGTTTGTTATTGGCTATGCGCATCAATCCTGTCAATGTAGCGACTGCATAACCGCCGATACTGTACCAAGGACTATGTGTAAGACCGTACTCTTTATGCAGCATTGTGGCCGTCATGAAAGCTGTGGCCGTATGTCCCGAAGGAAAGGAGTTGCGTGATGAGCCGTCAGGACGCATGACACGGCAGGTGTATTTGAGAGAATTGATGGTTATGGCCATAATGCCGGTCGAGAAGGCATCTGAAACGAGCATACGCCCCCAACTGCTGCGGCCTGGGAGGCCGGCCGCTTTCAGTCCCAACATCAGTGCGGCGGGAGCATATTGGAGATAGTCATCGGTATGGAAACGCACCCGAGGCAAATAGTTATTGCGCATGTCACGAAATCGATCATCGGCGCTTTGCACGATAACACCTGAGATAATCAGTGGTACGGCAGCATAGCTCATCTGATAAACCTTAGACTCCGGAATCCGCAGCCACAAGCTGGTTGGCCGCATAGGCGGCGCACACTTTTCTATCAAAACGGGAGGCCTTCCTTGTGTGGAAAGTGTGAGAAATGAAAACAAAATGCTCAAAAAATATTGTCTAAATCCAGTCATTCACTCATTCATATGTATAGGGATACAACCATCATATTATTGCAGGGAATACGACATCTTCTTACGCCGTTGTCGTTATGATATAAAATAAGCCTCCCGTCAGCTCCGCCCTCCTTGTAACGACAAAGAGACTTCACACGACGCGAGGCTCTGCCATGTCCGCCCATACCGAGGAAATATAGAACGGTACATCGCTATTTAGGAAGAGGTTTTGCTAGAATGCATTCTCATGCATCATTCATTTATAGATAGGAAACAGATTCGATCGGCAGATTCCGACCGGAGTATATCAGGGTCAGAGAACGCAAAGACGGCAATCCCCTTGGGCAAAACAATACAATGTTTCCGGAATCGCTCGCGTACCGTGCTGGTCGCGAACCGCTCCGATAGTAATGTTTTTTGATCCGCCTAAAACCGCGATATAATTACCGGGCCACACAAATTTCTAAGGCGGCGCGATCTCGGACCATGTTTCTCTTTCGGTATCGCTTCCCGAGATGATACACCTGTCCAACAAGACAAGCAGAATCATAGCCAATAGAAACGACACGACGATTCCTGCCCGACAGTTCCATTTTTCATAGGCAGGATTGATAAATCCTCTTTTCTCTCTTTTCTTGAATATATGCGGATTATATCGGATTTATGGTTGTGTAGTCTTGCTGGCTGCGGGTCGGCAGGTGAAAATGCCTGTTCTAAATCGTCAGTGTCGTAGAGATAGAGCGTGTCGGTGGATTGTGCCTGCACCGTATGCTGTTTCTGTCGTTCAGAGCAGGCGTGACAACAAAAGGATGAAACACAAGATCGAAATATTTGGTCAACATAATTCATGTGTTATCGGTAAAAAGAACCCCCGAAAAAACAGAATGAACTGTTTCCCGAGGGTTCCCCCTTCTTATGTCAGAAGTTTATTCCACAATAACGGCTCGATTGAGTTCTGGTTCAGCAAAACGATTGTTCGTATCGCCTTCAGCCCTTTTCTTCAAGCGGTCAGCCGGAATGCCGTACTTGTTTGTCAACAGGTCGTAAACGTACTGCATACGCTGTTCCGAGAGACGCTGATTGAGCTCCTTGCTTCCGGTAGCTTTATCGGCTGAGCCGATCAACGTAAAGATTTTGTTTTTGTCGGCCTTGATGGCGTGTTTTACGTAAAACTCAAGATTCGTAAGTTCTTTTTTGTCGAGCGTAGCCTTGCCGATGGCAAAAAACAGCACCACGGGCGAAGCCGATACGGAAGAGACTGTTTCCTTTTCCGGCTGGCGGTTGCGCAGCGCTTCGTTTTCGGCCAGCAGGGTCTTGTTCCGGCCTGCCAGATCTGCGTTGTCGTTCTCCAACGCTTTGATACGGTTCTGATACGGTGTATAGTCGGGAACGACCGGAGGTGCGACCCGTTTGAAACCGCGACGATTCAGTTTGAACGAGAGGCCCAGCGTCACGGAAGTCATGCCTTCGCCGTTACTGCCACGGGCTACGCCGTCGAATCGCTGATTCACAAACATATGGCGTGCTTCCAATGTCAGATCCAAAAGGTTCGACAGGCGGATGTTGTTCAGCAGGCCAATACTTACCGCGAATTCGTTATCATGGGAACCGTTGCCATAGGAACGGGCCCAACCGGCCCCGACGAAAGGCACGAAATTCCATGTACGCGTCTCTTTGTAGCCGCTCACGGCATTGGAGAAGTTCCACATCACATCGCCATGCAAGTATGACACGCCGAACTTCTCGTCGTAGATATCGCCCGATACGAGATTTTTGGCATACATGGTCTGTCCCGTAGTCCACCCTTTGGCATTGATGCCCGAATATCCCAAACGGAGACCTACCGAGGGAGTGATCCATTTACCCACATGGAGGTCTAAGGCCGGGGCCAGCCGTTTGCCGAACGATCCGTAGGAATCGTTTTCGCCGTGGTAGATGTTTACACCGCCACCCACGCCGAGCCAAATGTTGTCGAACAGACGATTCGTCTCGTAAGGGCCGCGTACAATCTTTCCGCTTGCGTCGCGGTTGCCGTTCTCCTGTGCCATGACGCCTGTCGAAGCAAGCATCACAACTGCTGACAAAACGCTTTTGCCCAGCAGGTTCGTGTTTCTGGTTGTTTTCATAAATTCTTAGTTTAAACGATTTATTCACAATGTCGCTGTCTCCAATACAGCTTAATCTTTTCCGTTGGCGATTTTCATGGCAAGGGATCGATATTCTCTTGCCGCTTGTTCCGTTTCCGATTACCGGAATCGATTATATCACACTCTTCCCGACGTCATATCTGCAGGCAAAACTTTTTGTTCCTGCATAATTTTGAACAGTCGCACGCACCGAAGATCGAGCCAGACCCATACCGCGAGACTTTATATCCCAGCCGACACAGCACACATGGACAGGTAACGTTGCCAAAACCAGAATGCGCTTTCTGTTATGTTCGAACAACTCTTCCCGAATCGGTTAGGAAACTCGTTTTGAATCGGTACGAGCAAATCGTAGAACAAGTTCCGTCACTTCCCATTTAGGGATTCCGCACCTTTTCTAACGTCTGCGAAACCGCAAGTTCCGCTTGCGATTTCGGTGAGAAGTACTGGCAACGGCCGTCGAAGCGTCCTCCTTTCTCAATCACGATATCTTTCACGGAGATATCGCCTGTCACATGACCTCCCGCATGAATCGTAAGCAGCTCGGTTGCCGTCAGAGCGCCTTCGAAAGAGCCGGAAATCTCCCCTACGGAACACTCGACTCCCTCGGAATGTATGATACCTGTTCTGCCTACGATCAGACGTCCTTGAACATGCAGACGTCCGGAGATCTCTCCGTCGATATGCAGATCGCCCTTCACTTCCAGTTCTCCGTGCATGAGACTGCCTGCGCCAACGGCAGTACGTTCCACAGGAACGCTAGATGAGCAAGCGGCGGAGGGAGACGGTGCCGGTACAACTTCCGGCATCTCTACGGTGCCGGAAGTTTCTCGTTCTTTTGTCAATTTCGAAAACATATTTATAGCCGGATCTGTTTCTGAATCAAATGCCTTACGAGGAAAGCGAACAGAACAGTGTACCTGCCGTTTTCGATATTCCCGCATCCGTCAACTTGCCGACGTCTTGTTTGATATCCGAGGAAGGAGAAAAACGCACATAGCATTTCGAGGGAATCTGAATCGTCTGCCCCGTAGCAGGGTTACGGCCTTTGCGTGCCGGCCGCGTTTTGACCTGAAAATTACCGAAACCATGCAGAGCGACGTTTTCGCCCCGCTTCAAACTGCCGGCAATACCTTCAAGCGTTGTTTTAACAGCCAGAGCCGCCTCTTTTTTGCTGAGACCGCTTTGAGTGGCCACATAGTTCGTCAATTCCGTTTTGTCCATTGTATATTTATGTTTAGTGAGACGCATTTCGGTATAAATAATCTTTATTTGCCTTTCCCTGAGTTATCTTCACTCTGATCGGATCATATTTCCTCCCCAACGACGAGGCGATTTATTGGTCCATACTGGACCAATCGGCCCGAGGCATTCAGTCTCATAAGTAGAGGGGGAAGACGAGAACCTATGTGATAGAATGGTATATTTTTCCATATCGTCAGTTTCACTGGGCTACTTGCATTTTTCATTCGGAAACTCCGTGAACCTCTCCGGCCTTGAAAGGTCCCGCGAACAGGAAGGCGAAGAGGTAGTATAGAGCTCTCCTTCAGGCGAAATCTGCGGATAAAATCTGCGCAGAGGCCAAACGTTCCGCACTTGATTGTAGGCTTCCACCTCTTTGAGAAAATAGCGCATGATCATGGGCGGAACCGGATTCCCGAATCGCACATAGGTGCTTCGGACAAATCGCCGATAATCCCGCATACGTCGCCGAACATGATAGATGCGAATGATCGTACCCATCAAATAACTGATCCACAGCACGAAAACAGCTATTGAAATCAGTAGTAATTTGCCTAAAAGCGTGTCGTATGATACGAAACCATCCATATCGTTAGCATTTGATCATCCTTTATGGCCTGCCTACCCACGGAGATATTCATCTTTGCGAGTCAGAGACATCTTATCGTGACGGGAACGGCCATTTTTCTATGTCAAATATCATTTCACAGGTAACAGTAATTTGCTATGAATAACGGTAGTACAATGGCGACCGATTCTTTCCCTTTCTCTTCATCACTCTGCGTAACCTTTATAAGCTTAACCGTTTTGATTTTGTAATCTCAGGTGTAATCCGATGCAGATTTGTCATGACCGAATCATGCTCATATATTTATGTTTTCTCGCAACCATGTCTCGATGTCAGCAATCGGGCTGTCTTTGAACAGCACCGTTTTATCGTGTTCCAACAAGTAGAGCGCCGGGATAGCTGGAATGTCGTAGGCGGTTGTCTCTCCATGTTTCATTGGACTGTGACCTACCGTCCAGCCTTTCGGCATTTGAGGCAGATATTCGCGCCACGTTGAGACATCTTCATCCGGATAGATGGCTAGCATCTTCAGCCGTCCCGAAACAAGCAGCGGGTTGATCACCTCCGAATGGAGGATATGTTCTTTTATCCGATCGCACTCCGGGCAGCCGGGATTATAGAACATCAGCAATAGGTAGTCCGCTTTTATACCATGCAGCGTTCCCCTGCCACCCGTACCCGTCGTATAACAAATATCTGCTGCCTTCATTCCGGGACGGTTTTTGTTGGCCGAAGCAAGTAGAGCTTGCGGGCGTATTTTGTTGATATCGTCGATATGGGGAGCTTCGGTTATTGCTTCCAATACCGGGATGAATAGTTCCTCGTTGCGGAAGGGTGAATTGGGATGTTGCCAGAAATATTCGGCCATATCGAACAGCCGAAGTTGCATCTCCGGATAATCGTTCCCTGTACGGATCAATCCTCCAGTGAGTTTTGCAGCCTCTGCTTCAGGTATCTGCGAGAGCAGCTGCGCCCAAGAAGAGAAAACACCTTCCAAAGCTACCGTGTCCGCAATCCATCGTATATCAGCCCAGTCAAGGTTATCCCAATAGTGTTCGGCATACCATGTTATCCGCTGGTTATCGTCCGTGAGTATTGCAGGAGGCTGCAAAATATTCAGTCTTAAGGCTGAAGTTTGCACGGGGAATAGCTCGGAAACATTACGGCTAGGATTTCCACAGGAAAGCATCAATATTATACAGGAAAATAATCCTGTGCTTACTATGAGATGTTTCATTGATTGTTATCGTTTTCAAGCTGACTTATATATGAAGGTCGTTACATTGTATAGTGTCATGGCTCTACAAGGTCATTTCTTTTGCAATACACACTTCACGCATCATTCCCTAACACAACGAATTGCATGTGTAAATGTTCTATAATTCGTCCCGTTAGAGGGGCCCGCCGAGATATCTGCTCCATACGCTCGTGCGAGATAGCTGCCAGAGGATGTCCGTGACCAATGAAGCCCGCTTGCACCAGCCCATATGATGGTCATATTCGATCCGGCATACGAATAGCTACCGCTGGCCGGATAAAAAGTCGTCTCCGAACTTCGATCGTCGAAATACACGTTCATGCCATTGTTAAACACGAAACTTTTATTCCGACTATCCTGTGTTACTGCCGTCCACATTTCCATTGGAGGGACCCGCCAACCCGGGGGGCAGGGATCGAATCCTGTTTTCGGGAAGTCATTCGATTCTTCTCCCCAAAACGGCGCAGGGGCAACGATTGGACTGTACCATCCGGTGAAACGGGTGGTCGGATGTTCGGTAATATAAGTAATGCCCTCTCCGAATTCGAGCGAAGTCGTTACACCGACAGCTTCCTCTTTCCATTCGAACCCCGGTGCATTGTAAGTCTCCGCGTGCTCTCCACCGCTCACCGCTTTTGCACCTATGAAAGGATCCTTACGCCCCCACTGGTAAAGCAGTCCGTAACGTCCTACACTACCTTCCGGTGCTGAACCGTTGGCGCCCAGACTATGAAGCATGACATGGTAGAACTTCGAGGAAGATCTGTCTACGAAATAAGTCACATAGTCTTCCTCTGGATCGTAAGACGTTGACCAAATATGCCAGCTCCAGGCCGGGACATTGTTCTTATTCCAGCCGATCAGGACATTACCTTCCCGAACGCTCTCTCCACGGGTCCCCGCCGTCGTAAAATAGACATAACCGTCCAATGTAGAAACCGACCCCGGCTCGATGACGTTTCCCTGACTATGGGTCTCCCACAGCACTGCCGGAGCATAACCCGAAGTGCTGAGTTTTCCGAATTGATAGGTATAGCTAACATCATTATATGTCCCTACGAACGCCCCCCCGTTTCCTGAGATGGCCGGAAATTTATAACGCATGCCTGCCCGGTGAACCATGTAACAATTAGCCGTTCCCTGAGGCGCATTGGGAATTGCAGACAGGTCTTCGGGTTTCATTACGCGCAGGTCTTCTTTGTCGTTATCGCCTCGGATCGTAGCGACGATCGTGTAGTGGTGGTTCCTTACCAGATTGAAATCATTACTCGAATTCTCCCCCGGATAGATATTATAGCTCACTTCACTCCTCACTCCATTCTTAGTGTATATGCCTTGCATTTCGATAAACGCGGCATTGCGCGGGGCGTTCCCGTAGCCTTTCATAAAATCATTGCTCAGACGACTTATCACGCCTTGCAAGTTTTCAGGCACGTACCATACTAGCGTAATACCGGTGTTTTTCATCTCCGTGGCATTCCCTGCCTGTGAGGAGGAGACACTGATCAGATCGTAATTCATGAAATTGCCGGCAGCAGAGGACGGATACAGGTCGACGAGGCCCGAAGGAACCTTCAGCTCTTTATAACTCGATAACGTAGAAACGTTCCGCAACCGGATGCTTTGCAATAGAAAACTCTCCGAAGAAAATTTGGGGTCTACCTTGCAGGTGAAGGTGATCTTGGCCACCAAGCGTGTCAAGGTGATGTTGATCGGACTGGTAGTGGGCGACCCTTCGAATTTTCCTACCATAGGCAAGCTTGCGCCCGCATTGCTGACAGCGCCTTCGTTGGCATATTTCAACGTGAGCTCCTCGAAGTCTGACAGTTTTCCTATACCGACCTTTAAGTCGTCAAACTGTGTTGAGGACACGTTGGCCACAAAATAAATAGTGGATAGAGGCTCTTCAGAAATCGGAGCCGACAGTCGATTGTTCCGTATCTCGCTGCCCGGGTAATAGGAACTCGTCACCAAGATTTGCGCATCGTTGAATTGCAGCACCCATAACCCTTCTACAACGCTCTCTTTGGCAATGGGATTTAGCTCAGCACGTGTCCCAGCTTCTACCGTTTCATACAGATCGACGTCAAGTGCTGATTTGCTCTGGCTGTTTATCGGGATGGGGCCGGGATCGTTCACAAGGCTCATTTCCGGCACGGAGAACTCGAAGGTCGCCGGGAACGTCTTTCCGCTCCCGGTCGTTCCGTCTCCACGCTTTTCAATAATTTCTTTGGTACAGCCTGACAGGGTCAGAGCCACCGCGGCGCACCACACGATATTCCAGACGTTTTTCATCTCTCCTTTGATCTTATTCTCTTGTTTTTTGACATGGGGGCCGAAGTTTCTGCCCGCTCCTTACTTGCAGCCGCTTACCATCTCATCTCCCGGATACAACGAACTGCATTGGCCTGACCACGATGCCCATCGGCCAGCGGAGCTCCGTACGCCTTATTGACTACATACAAACCCATAGCGGCTGCTGTATAATGACCGGCTACGAATACCGACGAACTCCAATAGAACCCCGAATTCCCGGTGGTAAATTGGCCGTCTATAGGAGAACGAGTTATGATATACGGATAGAACGCATAGCGATCCTTTTTACCGTAATAATAGTAGAAACGCCAGCCGTTATTGTACGATCCGTTGGCATTCACAGGTCCTGTCAATGCTCCTTGACCCACTACCTGAGCAGTATTTATGTCGATGAAATTGGTCCACAGGTCCGCAGGAGGGACCCGCCAGCCAGGCGGACAGGGATCATGGAGCGTTTTCTTTCCGAACGACTGGTTAGGATAAGCCTTCGGATCAGTCGAGTAATTGCCCCACAAATTATCGTGCTGATATTTATACTCATCTATACGCGCCGCCCAGTCTTTTGTTTTAATCCCGTTGCTGCGGAGAAAATGGGTCGGATGGGCCCAGGTATACCACAGTTCAGCGTTTGTATTTGTACCCACTGTAGCTGCCGCCGTAGTATTAAGAATTGTTTTCCACTCATGCCCTGCCGCATTGGTAGTCGGGGCAAAATCGGTTCCAGTACTAGCGTATGTGCGCGGTCCGATAAAAGGATCCTTGCGTCCCCATTGATAAAGCAAGCCGTGCAGGCCGATCGACCCTTCGGCCGCCGTGGCGTCCGCCCCCAAATTGTATTTCATAACTGCATAATGATAGGACGGTGTCGCCGCGAGATTATACTTTCCCGTGACACGAGGACTCAAGGGATAGGTATAATACGTATCGTAATCCTGGTCAGGATCGTAACGAGTCGCCCAAATATGCCAACTCCAAGCCACATTCCCGTTGGAATACCTGACGGCAACTACGGCGTTTCCTTCGTTCACGATGGTTCCTGTTTTTCCAGCCGTAGTAAAATAGAGATATCCGTCTTGCACTTTCACCGAACCCGGTACGATCACGCTCCCCTGAGAGCCTGTCTCCCACACGACAAATGGATTAGTCACATCCCCAAGTATGATCCCATGAGAAATCGGGATTTGGGAGCCATACGCTTCTTGTGGTATGGGAACTCCGTTACCTGCTACGTCCACCCGGAACTTGTATTGGCGCCCTGCCTTGGAAACGATATAACAATTGGAGGTCCCGTTTGCGCTTAGATCGTCCGTCGTTTTGTTGACTACGACCCGGTCGCCCGGATTTGCGCCTTTGATCGTCAGCGTGATGGTATATTTGTAATTGCGGATCACGTTGAAATCATTGGCAGCGTTAGCGCCCGGATAGACACGGTAGGCCACGTCGAAACTCTCCGCACCCTGCGTATACGTGCCTTTCACTTCGATATACGTACTGTAAGCAGGTGCATTTGCCTCCCCTTTCTGTGCTTCCGTCAACCCTTTTTTTACCCCCCGAAGATTCTCGGGCAAATACCATATCAGAGTAACGCCGGTGTTTTTCATCTCCGTGGCGTTTCCGGTCTGAGGATATTCGGCGTAATAGTCCATGAAATTCCCCGCATCGGCGGCCGGATAAACCGGACTGGTACTCGTCGGGATCGTCTGGGATTTGTAACTCGACACGTTAGGGACACTGCACAGTTGTATCGTCTTCAGAGCAAAAGACTCGTTGGCCGGCAAATCTACCTTACAGGTAAAAACGATTTTGGCTGCCAGTCGTTTGAGTTTGACGTCAGCAGTGGTGGCGGTGGTAGCTCCGGTATAGGTTCCGACCATCGGTAGGCTGGCATTTGAATTGGTTACGGCCGCCTCGCTGGAATAAGTGAGCAATAACGACTCGAACTGCGATAACAAAGCGGAGCCGACCTTCAGGCTGTTGAACTGACCGGCAGATACATTCCCTACAAAATAGACCGTCGTCGAAGCAGCGTCAGACAGTGCCACGCTCAGTTTGTTATTCTGGATACTCGAAGCTTCGTAATACTCTTTCAGGATCAACTTCTTGTCCGAATTGTCGAACTGCAATACCCAGAGTCCCGCCAACAGATCTTCCTTGGTAACAGGATTGAGTTCAGCTCGGGTGAGGGGTTGTTTCTCATTCATTTCCACGCGGAAACTTTGTTCGGCTTCACAAGCCTGTGCTTCGGCCACACCCGGTTCGTCAGTTGCGGGCGCGTTCATATCCGATGTTTCCAGAGAAAAGGTCATCGTCACTTTTGCTCTCCCATCGGTTACGGATTCAACCTCTTCGGGCAGATGTTTATAACAAGCCGATAGGGCCAGTGAAACGATGACAAACAATGCCGATTTCCGGAAATTTTTCATAAATTCAGTTTATATCTTGTTATTCTTTGATCCTTCGAGAGGTAAAGAGGACGATAGTCTATCTCGCCTCGGATAATGGAGGGTACGCACAGTTCACAGTGCCTATTCATGGACGCAACGGACTGAAAAAGCATTGGCGCGATAACTGCTGCTCAATGGATTGACTCGGTTGATATGGAGATTCCCTGCTTGCTGTTTTCCTCCGGCATAGGGAGCCGAAGACCAGTACCAACCATTCGTGCCGGTCGCATCGGTCAGTTCTCCGGTCGAGCGGCTACGCATACCCGCAGCCGGATAGAAAGCAGTATCTCCGTTCGAACCTTGGCAGTAGAAATGCCATCCATAATTGAAGCTGCCGCTGACGTTTGCCGTACCATTACCCGTACCATCCGAAGAGAAATTGGTCCACAAGTCCTGAGGCGCGACCTTCCAACCCGGCGGACAGGGGTCGTAGGGTGATTTTGTTCCAACCGATGCATTGGGATACGTATCACTGGTATTGCCGTTTCCCCACAAAGCATCAACTTGTTCCACGTATTTAGTCGCGTTCAGCCAATCTCCCGCTTCCCCTTCTTTGATAAAATGAGTCGGATGAGAAAACGCGTAAGAAATGTTCCTCCAAGTCTTATTGTCTTTAGCTTGGGCATTCTCTATAATTCGCCATTCATGCCCTTTCGCATTGTAGGTGCGAGCGAAATCAGTTCCGCTGCTTGTCAGGGTCGCCGGTCCCATAAAGGGGTCCTTCCGACCCCACTGATATAACAGTCCGTACAAACCTACTTCCCCTTCTTTGGCCGTGGCGTCAGCTCCCAGGTTGTATTTCATAACCTTATAATTGCGAGCCGCAGTACTTACCATGCTCCCCGAAGCCGACAGCGTCCGGGTCGTATAAGTATCGTAACTTTTGTCCGGATCGTAAGAGGTCGCCCAGATATGCCAACTCCATCCCAAGGTGTTATTGTTGGATACGCCAATTACGGCGTTCCCTTCCCTAATGGTCGCTCCCCGCTTTCCTGCCGTCGTAAAGTACAAATAATCCCCTATGACGGAAAGCGAACCCGGTTCTATTACACTACCTAAAGATTCTGTCTCCCATACTACGAATGGATTCTCCTGGATCCCCGATAGATCGATTGTTCCATGCGTGAACGACTGACCGTTGCTCAGCCAATGCAAAGAGCTACCGTTACCCCCGATGATTTTGAAACGATAGCGTGTGCCGGCTTTCGAAACGAGATAACAATTGGCTGTCCCATTCTTACCCAGGTCCTCGGGTCGAACTACGCGCAGGTCTTGTTCCCTAGCGCCCCGAATGGTCGATACAATGGCATACTTATAATTGCGAACCACATTGAAATTATTATTAGACGTGGTCCCGGGATAAATATGATAGGAGACCTCGAAACTCTCGCTTCCCTGCGTATAAATGCCCGTCAACTCGACAAAAGTACTATATTCAGGGGCGTTGACTTCACCCTTTTGGGGATCGGTCAGGCTGCTTTTCACGCCTCGCAGATTTTCGGGTAGATACCACACCTGAGTAATTCCTGTGGTTCGCATCGTTTCGGCATTCCCGGTTTGGTCCGACACATCAATAGGATCATAGTCCATAAAATTGTCGGCGTATGCAATCGGATAGACCGGGGTGGTTCCCGTCGGGATCGTCTGAACCTTATAGCTCGACACGTTGGGTACGCTGCGCAGACGTATGGTCTTCAAAACAAACGAGTGTGAAGCCACTTCCAGATCCACTTTGCAGGTAAAGGTAAGTTTGGCAACCAACCGCTTGAGCGTGATTTTGGCAGGCAGATTGTCAACGTTCCCGCTCCAGGAAGCAGCCATCGGCAGATTGGCTTCCCCATTGGTCACAGCGTTCTCGCTGGTGTAATTGAGCGTCAGGGCTTCAAAATCCTTCAAGGTAGAGGTGTTTACCGTCATCTGGTTAAACGTTCCGGCAAATACGTTCCCCACGAAATAGGCCGTGCACGAGGAGGAGGATGCCAGCGTCACATTTACCTTGTTATTTTGGATCTGCGAAGCAGAAAAAAAGGTCTTGAGCATCAGCTTTTGGGTTGAATTGTCGAATTGCAGCAACCATAGTCCCGTCAATACGTTCTCTTTGGTGAGCGGATAAAGTTCGCTTCGGGTCGTTTTCTCGTTGTCGTTCAGCTCTACGCTGACCGACTCTCCGGCACGGCTGGACGCGGAAATGGGAACGTCCGGAGCCGTCATTTCTGGAATTTCGAACTCGACGGTTCGCTCCACAGTCTCTTCCACCGTAACTGAACCATCCGTTCTTTCCGGCTGTACATGCTTCTCACAGGCCATCAATATCAGTGTCATCACAGTAAACAATACCGCTTTTCGAACGTTTCTCATAGCTTTATATGCAACTTCTTCTTTTTCGTTTCACTAAATACACCTTTGAGCAGGAAAGCCTGCGGCGGAGATCAGTTCCCGACAATTGAACTCCATGCAGGATTGAGCGTCCAGCTATCGGGGATAATCACCGGCGTGAAATAACCGCCGCCCACGTCAGGGGTATTCCATTTCCATTCGGTGTCCCAACTACCGACTTCGACCACAGTCGTGTTACCGCCCGGGGCTCCCACGTCGGGAGCGTACCATATTGCATCGGTGTTCCAAGGCGTTACTTGCAGGTTAAGCAAGATCTTATCGCTTTTCAGTTCAATTGCAAAATTGTAACGCTTCCCTTTCTCAAAAGGCAGATTGACGAAATCCGTCGCCAGTTCCGTTGCGGAGGGTGCTTCGTTGAAGGTCACACTCATTGAGAAAGTAAAGCTTTTGGAACTGGGCAACACCTCTTCCACGCAGGAGTACTGTCCGACTTCAGTCCCTTTTACGAACGCGGACTCCGGGAAAGAATAACTACCTCCATCACTGCCCAAAGCAATCCCTTCACCGACACGGAGAGTCGCAGGACTCACAGTAAGGCTGCCGACCGTGATCGAATGAGGTTGTATGCTGGTAACTCGATCGCTGACTCTTATCGTCGAGAAGCTCAGTTGCGAACACTGGCGTTCCAGCGTCGTGAGAGTCACAGTAGCCGACGGAGTGTCGGCCGTAATCGTATATGAAGCCGTCAGAGAGCTGGCATAGTCCACGCCATGCGCTACGCTGACTTCGATTTGGTCGGTCAAGGGTAAAGCCGGCATGATGGCATAAAAATCGTAGTTGCCTGGTTCCAGCCGCATCCGGCTACTCTGATCGAGAGCCTTGTAGTTGCCCTCACTGTCTACCGTGCAGGGAACAAGGCTGCCCGAACGCATGACATAGGCTACGTCTTTCACGTAATTCACTGTCGAGGGGTTGTCGGCAGCACTTCGGTAGGCAATAATCCGAACGGTGACATTCTCATCTAACGCCACGACGGCCCGCGTCGTCGGAAATTTCAGGACGCGTTCTCGGTCATACCCGCTTTTGACGATCTGCGTTTCGCTTCCGATTCCGGGCGTTGCGAAATCGACCAAGACATGTTCGTTCCCTGCAAGTTCCGGGCTTGCTTGCTGCTCCTCTTTATAACAGCCGTTCAGCAGCAAAACGACTCCCAGCAATGATACGACACTCTTTATGGGGCAATGACTTTTCATGATATTCAACTACTTTACGGGTAGGGGTTGAAGGGTGGTATTCCCGGCGTCGATCCAGTCCGTGACGGCGATCTCGGGTTTAAGCAAAACCTTGCCGTCGCCTATAGAGACGAAGGTTGCATAGACCTGGTACAGATAATTGCGCTGTATTTGTTGTACCGGTGTTCCGTCTGCGTTTGTAAGCGTAACTTCGAAATCCTTGAAACTGGTGCCGCTTTCATTCGTGATCGTCACTCCTTTCAGGCTGAAACCCAGAGCTCCCGCCGAACAGTCGTATTCAGGAGTATAGAAAGTAAAAAAACGCTGGGCGGCACTATTACCTTCACCTTTTACCTGTACAGCAAGCGCCTTAGGGCCGTTCACGATATTCTCCTTGTCAATCAGTGCTCCCGAGGCGAGTTGGTCGGGCAGCAGATAGCCCGAGGCACAAGTGTTCCGAATGGAAAGCGTCGTAGAAGCATTCACTTCCACCGTTGCCTCATCGCTCTCTTGTTGGAGATAGACGTCCACCCGGGCCAACGCGCGGGTAAGTGCCACGTCCACTTCGATATCGCCCACCGTCTGCTGAATCGTATTGATGTTTTGCTCGATCCCGAACATGGGAACTGAAAAAGCTTCCGCGTCGAACGACGCATCCGCATTGAAAGCCTCCGTCGTCATATATTCGGCCATCCTGTATTCGATACCGGCCAGTTGAGTAGGATCGGTGACCTTGTCCAGCGTTTCGGACATCGAACTCGGTTCGTTGGCAATCACATACAAAGCCTTATTGAAAGTCCGGGTTACATGTATCCGAACGGTATCCAGATCCGTCACGCTTTTCAACGTCCGATAGACCATCGTATCCAGCTTTTTACCGTCAAAGGCATACATCCGTATACTTTTGAAAGCATATTCGGCCTTGCCGAGCACGTTTGTATCCTCACTGACGGACGAAAGGTTGGCTTTCAGCGTCACGTAGGCCTCATCCTGAACCGGGCGAAGATCGTCTTTCGAGCAGGAAAACAAACAAAAGGGACCCAAGCACAGAAATAGAGCGAACACTATATCATATCGTTTCCTCATGGTCAATATCTCATAAAATTCCCGACTGCGACGACCATACCGTCCAGCCGTTGATTTTGATCATAATCGCCGTATAGGCTGTCTCCCCGAATACGTCATTCGAACCCAGATACAGCTCGATCTCCCATGTGTCCTGGCGGTCCAAGTATTCCTGAGCCTGCATGGTCGCAGGCAACGTTTCCAGCAAATAATCGATGAGATCCATATCCGAAGACGACAGCAACGAACGGCCCGTCGTCCGGTCGGTGACTTCAAGACGTACGTTCTCACCCTGAACCAAGCGTAACGTACTGAGCGAATAAACGATCTTCCCGTCCGTCTCCTGTGGCTCATTGAAGGGCCGGTAGGTGACCTGCTGGGTGTCGGCAAAAAGGTTGTCGACGTGATACGAACCGTTGGCGGCCGTCAGTTTTACGTCGATGTTGCCCGCAGCAGGGAGTGTCGTCCCCTGACTAGCATAAAGCGTCAGGTTGATCCGGTTCGTGTTTTTGACCAGGCTAACAGTCTCCGTGTGACCGTACGCCTGTTCAATCGTGAAAGTGACCGGCGTACCGTTCCACAGCGGATTCAGTTCGGAAGCGGATTCTCCATTCCGACTGTCGAATTGCAAGACTATATCCTCCTTGAGCGAGACATTCGTTTCTGGCTCGGAGAGGTAATAGAAGGAGCTCAGACTGCCACCCCACGCCATGAGCGTATAGGTTCCAGAATTCAGCGACAGAGGTATCCGGTAACCAGCTTGAGAAAGCCGGCTTCCTTCGTCGATGATCCGCTGCACAAGGCGGCCGCTTTCATCGAACACAAACAATTCGATCCGCCCGCACTGTTCGGCAAACTTGTCTTCGTTCGCCATATTGTAATCGTATACGAACTGTACATACATCGGACAGGAGTCGTGTTCTTCGGGAAAACTGCAACACCACAGCAAACCGCCGAGCAATAGCATGAAGAGTGGCCTTAAGAAGGTATAAAATAGCATGACAATCTGTTTTTGCTTCTTCGTGTATATCGTAGAGGCAGACATTCTGCCTTCTGGTATTTTCGAACTTGGGGGATGCCGCGACAGGCATCGGGTATTTCGGGTATGTCATATAGGCGGCCGGCATGCCCTGCGGCCTGAAAAAGGATGAAAAAAGGGCGGAATTCCATGCGGAACACGAAATTCCGCCCCACAAAAAGGAACTAAGGTATTACAACAGGCAGACTAAACGTTACAGATCGACCCCTTGTGTCCAAGTGGTCCAGTCGTTAACCGTAATGGTAACGGCAATATAGGCTTTGCTTTCCCCGTCATTCGGTTTGGGATCGGAAGGATCGGGGTTACCGGGACCGACATCAGGATCGGTGGGATCGGGAATGTAGGAAGTACCAGCACCGTTAATGTTATCGATTTGCAGTGTGTAGGAGTTGTTACGTACCACACCCCAACGGCCCAGCATACCTTCCTGCTGCTGATTATCATGCTTGATATTGACGGCATAGTAACATTCCGAGTTAGGATAATACTGCATATCCATATCGTTCGCGTGCGAAAACTTAGCCACTTTGTAAGCGACATCTTCTACGCCGTTCAGATCATCCAACGTCACAGCGTTCGCAAGAGCGGAATCCCATGTCTTGCTTTGCAATCCCAGTGCAACAAGTAGGTCGGCCAGTTTCTGTTTATCCCCAGAAACAGTATTATAATGCTCCTGTACGTCACTTAGGTCCATGAAAGAATTATTGAAATAGAACCACCCCTCTGCATCCTTGTTTTGAGGAGTATAAGTCGCTTTGAGCACCACCTTGGTCGTATTGTTGTAGTTCTGGGCTTCGCCTGCTTCCATGGTATTTTCAAGGCAGTAATCCATTTCGGCGAGGCCTTTCCATGTAACGGTTGCGCCGCCGGCAAGTGCCGAAGCAGAGTTATGTATCCAGTTGAATGCACCGCAAGCATCGGTCAGGTCCACCGATCCGGGCGTCAGAGGCAGATTTTCATAGTTGGGGTCCTGGCGATAAACAGCGTTACCGGTAGCAGGATACTCTACACGAGGTGCATACGGAAAGAAACTTTTGTTAGTCGTATTCAATACCCAACCGGTAATGTCAGCCGTGGCATTATCTGCCACTGTCACACCCGCAGCATTTTTGATTACTTTCACTTTAGAAACCACACGGTCGACAGATACTGCCACTGCCTTACCTTTGGCTTCCTCAATCGCTTGCTGACGATCCCCGTCACTATCCGAAGCTGCAATCGTCAGCTCCACTTTCGACAGTCCCTTATCGTCCACCTTAGCATTTACGTCACCGGTCATCGAACCCGAACTAACCATCAAGAATTGGTTGGCCTGGGTCAGATCCGCGGCTGTGAGGGTCGAGATAGCCTTGTTCATTTCATCGTAAGTATTGGCCCCTTTGATCTGATTCTCAAGCGCAGTGGGTGTATTGATTGCAACGAAGACCTGTGTCGTTTTTTCACTAATGGTAAATGGCATGAGGGTTCCTTGACCGCCTACCGTCACATTGCCTGTCACTTCTTTTGCGTCTACCTTGTTCAAAGCGTCATCAAAAGCGATGACCCATACCGAAGATACTGTCGACTCCTCCTGAGTGCCCGCTTCCGTTCCTGGACCTGCATCCGACGCCGTAGCCTTGGTACCTTGAGGAAACTGTACCGAAAGTGACATGTAAGCTTTACTGATAGTACTCGGAAGATCAGGACTGCCGCCGTCTCTTTCATTCTTACTACACGAAGCCAGTGTCAACATAGCCAGTGCCGTGGCAAAAAATGTTCTCATTTTCATAAAGTTAATTTTAGTAAAAAGTTAAATAATAAGATAAATTGAGTGTGAATACCTTCACAGATTAATCGTTTTCTTGTTGGCGGAGCAGCTCGATATTTTCTCGTTTGCGGGCGAGTTCTTCGAGGTTCCGTGCGGCGGCCTCGACGCCTGCATCTGAGGCCGCTTGCAAATAGGACTCGGCCCGGTCATATTCGCCCCGCAGCATTTCCAGCACACCTTTCGCATTATCGTACTCGGGAATACGCATCTTCGCATTGACTTTCCCTAAGTAGCGTGCAGCCGATACCGTATCGCCACGTCCGAGCGCGGCGACGGCGGCGTTGACCTGAGCCGTCGGGTCATTGGGATAAAGGCGGACGGCGGTTTCGAAAATGTCATTGAACTCTTGCGTCCCCGGCTCGTAGGTATTAGCTACGGTGTACATTTCATTCAGGCTCAGATTTTGAGGGCGAGTTTTGATGACTTCCTTGGCCTCTTCCACATCGAAATTTTTGACGGCATAGTTGACCCTGCAAAGCACCCGGCGCAGCGAAGGGAACATCTCCCGCAGCATATAGCGATAGGGAACGCCGCCGTAAAGGTCCATCAAACGGCGCTCGCGCCCTTCCAGAATCCCGACATGCTCGATGATAGCCAGGACGGGTTCCTTGTCCGGCATGTCCGAAGCCTTGACCAGCTTGACCAATCCGTCCCAATCTTCGCCGCCGAAATAAATATGGTACAGTTCTCTCGGCAGTTCCGAATAACGGTTTCTCAGGTAATTGAGCAGAGAGAGCGCTCGACCTTCCGACAAGCGCTGATTCGAGGCCAGCGAGCCTTCAGGAGAAGCATAACCGGTAATGTCGATACCGGTAATGGTAACCCCCTGCTCCGAACGGACTTGTTCGATCATTCGGCGTACCTTGGCCAATTCGGCCGGGTTATTCCCGAATTCGGGGCGAATGTCGGTTTTACCCACCGCGAAATCCAGGAACGATTCGTTGGCAATCTCGCGCCGTTTCACTTGTTCGACCTCGGCGACCATATAAGCCAAGTGAGGGGTGATCGTGTAGGGTTCGACTTGTATTTCGAGCGTTACGCTATCGGCCAGCCGGCCCTTGTCCAACTGCCGGAGGGTGTTCCCGCAACCGACCAGATCCACACGTCCTTCCAACCACGAGCTTTTTATCCAACTCTGAAATGGCAACGTGTAACGGTATGTGACGGAGCTGTCGCGATGACGGCCATACCCTTTCACGACGATATAAGGGACATTCCGGGAAGAAACGGCGCGAACGTCCGCGAAAGTTGTATCCCGTACATACTCTTTATAGGCACGCCGCCCGAAGAGCATGACTTTCGGAAGAGGAGTGCTTTGCATTCCGGTCGTCAGCACGGGCGAAAATTCCAGCCGCCTGCCGCTGCGAACGATGTCGTCGCCGAAACGAAGTGCCATATCCACATAGAGCGAATCGCCCCGTTGTTCGAGGGTATGCAGCGCCACTCGGACATTCCCGTTATAGAGACTTTTCTGCTGCCCACAGAGATCGGACGCTCCCAGCATCAGCAATGCCACACCTGTATATAACAGCCACTTTTTCTTCATGGTCATTCTTATTTAATCAGGAAAATTAGAGTAAGACCTACCTTAGTGGGACCGAAATAGTGGCCAGTCGTACGGGCCTCCAATTCGCCACACTTCTCGCAGCGATACTTATCGTATTTCAAAAAGAGGTAACCTACGCCTAGAGTTGCTTCCAACCCCCAACGTCGGCCCAATATCCAATGGTAACCGTAAGAGGCACCAAAGCCTGCCCCCCAGCCTTCATAGCGATGGTCGAGAATGGCATTGCCCCCGATTGATCCGAACATCTTGCCTGAATGAAAGCCCCAAGGAAGCATCCCTCCGATATTGAATTGACCACCCAACAGGTGCGCACCCACAAAATGACCGGAGAACCGCCGACATGACCACCAACGGAATTCCGGTTGTACAACCCAATGCTTCATCTTGCGGTTTTCGGAGAATGTCCAAGGGTTGAGGCCTCCCGAAATATCCAGCGTCCACTGCGGAGCAATGCCAAATTCAACACCCACGTTCATCGTGGTCATTGCATCATACAACACGTTGCTTTTGACCCCGATTTTCTGGGCGGAGACACTCTCTAAAAGAAAAAATGACAAGATTAAGAGTATAACTTTTCTCATATCTCCCAATATTATGAAAGCCTTTTGAATCACTCTCTATATTTAATAGAGCCTGACAAATGATTTAGAAGTACATTTTATTGATAATTAAGACAATATATGAATCTATGAATCGATAATGTTTCAGCAGTATCCGACATTCGACCGAATATTCATTGGAAGGGATTTAGCATCTGTTAGTGAGCATATTATATAATAACTTGCAGAAACAAAGCTGAAACAATCTTCAAACGGTTCTCTATATGAAAAGAACACTATTCTTCGAACCATAAAACGATTACACTCATGAAAAACGAATTGCAATTCCACGATTTACTGTATGTAAATGAACACCGAACCTGTTACCACTATATGACCGAGATCGGAACCGGATTCATTTATGACGAACTGAAGGCAGGCGAGGGATTCCGGCTCAGCAACCTGCACTGCAACCATCTGTTGCTCTTTCTGGACGGTTCTTGCACGCTGAGTTACAATCAGTTTATCAACCGTCATTTCAAGGCGGGGGAGATGGTCCTGATCCCCGGTGCAGCCGAGTTTCAGGGTACGGTGGACGAGGATCTCAAGTTGCTCAACATGTCGTTCGAAACACCCATGAACGGATGCGACAAATTGCTTTTACAGAGTTTCCAATCTCGCTATATTCAGGTGCAATATGATTTTAGACCCTTGCCGATACGTTATCCGCTGGACGCTTTTGCCGAGCAGTTGTCCTATTGCCTGCGGAACGGTATCAATTGCGCGCATTTTCACGAATTGAAACATAAAGAGCTCTTCTTCTATATCCGGGGATTTTATACCAAGGATGAGATCGTCGAATTTTTCTATCCGATTGTTGGCCAGTCATTTGACTTTCGAAAGTTCGTCTTCGACAATTACCGCAAGATCCGAACGCTGTATGAATTGATAGAGCTATCGAATATGAGCCGCAACTCTTTTATGCGGAAATTCAAAGCCGAATTCGGGATTACAGCAAAACAATGGATGCTGAAACAAACCTGCCAGCGGATGGCCTACGCTTTTACACAGCCGGAAGCGACGGTCAAAGAGGTAATGGCTGAATTGGGTTTCGATTCTCCTAGCAATTTCAACCGTTTTTGCAAGGCCAATTTTCAGTGCTCTCCTTCGGAATTGCTCCGGCGCTACCGGGAGAATCCCGATTGGTTCACGACACCTCCTAAACGGGAAAAACAGATATAAATCTATAATAATCAATTAATATACATAAATATCCTACAATAAGGAGAGAGGGCCGTTGTGAATGTCTCTTAATTTTTTTGCCAACAAAAAATCTGGCCTGCCCACAAAGAGAACACAATGGGGCATTTTGATAAGTAACGAAAAGGAAATGTGTTTTACTTTTGCATCGGAGAATAAACATCCGGGATAGAAAATATCCTGTCAGGCTCTATTAAATATAGAGAAAACAATACAAAAATAAAAAAATATAGTTATAAGGCCGAAACCATGGCATTGACGCGGTCGACAACACTTTGGTCGAATTCTTTAAGATAAATTTGCGTTGTCTTTTCCGATGTATGCCCTAGGCTTTCGCTGATCACGGCGATCGGTGCCCCCGAGGCTTTGGCCTGCGAAGCCCAACTATGACGACTGACATACGTGCTCAACGGAGCCTCGATCCCGGCCATGCGTGCGACTTCCTTCAAATTACGGTTTACCCGTTCCAGTGCCCGGCGGTATTGCCGGTACATTTCCTGTGGACTGCCGCCGCTGAGTATGGGGAAAATGAATTCGGTATCGTTTTCATATTTTGCGATCAGATGCCGCAATTGCGGTGTCAGCGATACTTGCAATCGCTGATCGGTTTTACGACGATTATAAGTGATTAAACCGTTTTTTAGGTTTTTCTTTTTTAGCGAAAGAATATCGACGAATGGCATTCCACGGGTAAAAAAGCCGAACAGGAACAGGTCCCGGGCCAATTCGAGATGTGGCTTGCCTGCCAGATTCAGTTCATATATCCGGCGGAGCGCTTTCCGGTCCAATGCCCGTTTTGTGGTCTTGCGCGAGCTGATATGCAGATATCGGAACGGAGATTCCGTCGCGACGCGGTATCCGTCAATGGCCGCCTGGTTGTAAATGGCTTTCAGGTTACGCATGTAGAAACATATCGTATTGTTACTGACACCCCGACGCCAAAGATAATCCGCATAGTTACTGACAAAGGCATGGTCGAGCTCAGCCAAGGAGATATTGTGCAGGCCTGTAAACGAAGCTATGGAGTGTCGGGTACTTTGATAAGCCGCTGCCGTTCCGAATTTGCCCAATGACTGTTTACGACTAATTTGAAGGTCCATATAATGCAACAATCCCGAACCGTTTTGTGCGATTTGGTAACGCATCAGAATGTCGCCCACCGAATAAGCCGAATTACGAGATTCCAGTTCGCTGATGTGCCGATCGATATCCAGGCGCTGTTGTATCAGATAACGATTCATGGACCGTACATCCCGCACGCTGCGCTTCGAGCCGGTCGGTCGGCGCACCGTTTGCATCTGAAAATCAAATTCTTCAGGATGAAGTTTGTAAGGCGTGTAGATCAACTTCTTTTTACGACGGTGGATCAGCTGAAACACCAACGGATACCTTCCGTCTTGCAAGGCACGGCTTCGATTCAATAATAATTTTACACTTGCCATATTAATGAGTTAATATAAAAAAGTAAAATTATTGCTATCGGCCTTATATTACATGAAGACTTCGTAATATTTTTTCTGTTACGATCCAAATAAATTTGGATCGTAACAGAAAAAACACCACGTAATGGTTTGTAAGAGATGGCTGTAAGAGCACCTGCTTAAATATTACAAAACAGATTTGGACTATTCTGCTGGTATTCGCAAACCACAGTTCGGGCACAAAATTCAAATAGAGCCTTCGCACGGTATCGGAGGATAAGAGCCTATATCAAATGCAATTTGAGAATTTAACAGGTTGCCAGAGCTGTTTCGGTTAGCGCGGTTTCTTACCGATAAGGAGTAAGATGAAATTACAAGCTACGCTCTACAGCGGTTCTCCGCCTTGGGTCGGTAAATCAAAAGATGACGATCCGCTTTGCTGTCACGCGTACACCTCCGATCTTGCCAACGATCAGTTGCAATTTAGAGTCAACCTCAGAAATATTCCGTATTTATATATTCGTCAGTAGATCCACTCAGATGCTTGCAATTAGCAATAAAACGTTCTTCTAAAAACGCTAATGTATCGTAATCTTCTCCACACTAAATAGTGTTGCTTTCTTCTGAAGCTACAGACGTATCAATATACGCTTTTCCACCCTTTGCGTACCGAAGATAAGTATTGCTTTATGTAATTTTATTCTGCCTGCTGTTCTGTGATAATCGTTTTATTGAATCCGTAATATTTCTAATTGTATTGACGTTTTCGCAATTAGATTTTGGCAGGTGAGGATATTCCAATTGTCAAAACTACTATGTCCCTTCCGGTCACAAGTTATTTACACTTTAAATATTTGTAATCAATTTATTAGTCCGATTTGCTTTTTTTCTGCATCAATACAGAAATAATATCCGTTGTTTTCCTACGACAAATAGGATTTTTGAAAGAAATATAATCAATCCTAAGCTTAACTCTATAAAACTTGATTGCTTCTGCATGTCGTAGGGAATCTTATCCCCAGAAATAAATCTTTAACACCGCATAAAGCATTATCGCTTTCCGGCTGAAGCAGATCGTACGGCGGGTCAGACGCTTGATATGTGTACGGATGGTCAGGTTATGACGTTCGATGTGATTGGTGCCGCGGTGAGCAGTCCTATGGATTTCCGGGGAGATGAGTGTTTTATATTGCCGGAGTTTATCCGTATAGATCGATCTGGCATTGGTCAGTTTGTCGGTAACCTTACTCAGCGTTTCATTGGTACGAGGTCCAACAGAGAAACAGACGACGGATTTGTCAGCGCAGTTCAGAGCATAGGCCACCCAGATATGATCTTTTTTACGGCCGACAAAGGTTTTGATCTCATCGACTTCATATTCTATATTGGCTGTTACATGCGGAGCTGTTATATTTTTGGAGATGGAGATGATTCTTCTAATGAGAGTAGTCGTCGATATTTCCAGTAACCTTGCGATGCCTCTGATCCCGACGCCCTCTTTGATATATTCCGAGATCGTCCGGTTTAATTCCGGTATATAGGCTTGGTAAGAATAATCCGCCTGTTGTTTCCTGTGGCAGTATTTGCATTTATAGCGTTGCTTACCGTTTGCTTGATAACCATTTTTTATACAAGTTCCTCCGCAAAATTTGCAAGTCATTTTTTCGTGCCCTAATCTGATACATGAAGGTTCCTATCCGGAACCCTCGGCTGATTTTCAGCCGATTTTTGGGCGCAAAAATAAAAAAGACGACCCGAAAGTCGTCTTCTTTTTATGTTTTTCTTTAAGCCATTGTAATGATTTTCAATTAGCTACAATCACACACCCTAACCCAATACATTACTGATTTATTTGCTCTGTGTAGCGAATTTTTGTTGCGCTTCATTGCAAATACGTTTAACATCTTCTAACGACGCGCCATTATCCTGTTTGTCCACAATATCTACTGTAATACCTTCTCTGCCGCCCACTTTCACTTGGAACAGTGGTTCGACAAAATGTGCTGAACTCTGATAATGTCTCATAAACGATGCTATAAATCTATCCACTTGTGAAGCCGCAGTTAAAACAGTAAGATTAGCTTCTTTGTCGGCGTATATACTATCGAGATCATCAAGATTTAGTGTGAACAGGAACGAAAATGCACCAAATTTTTTAATCAGCGCCCCTTGTGATATTTCGATCGTTGCTTTTGCTATTTCTACACTGTGAAACAAGTCGTCTGACAATAAACTCCAATCGGATTCGTATATCGTTTTCAACACATCCAACTCGCCCCGCAATCTTGTGTTTCCTTCATAAGTTATGAGAATCCGATTAAAATCCCCCATTCGAATCGTGTACTCTCGCCAAGTTTCGTCTTTGCTTAATAACATACCGTGGCCAGTAACTTTGACCTTATTAAGCGACAGTCTATTACCAGAGGATAATCTTGCTATTATTTCACGTTCTTTCGCTAATCGAAGGCTATCGGCGACACGTTTAGCAGTTGCAATGCTGTCTGCTCGCATTTTCAGTAATCGTTGAGCCATCAAAATACTATCCTGTCGAGCCTGTTCTCTTTGTCTTCTCTGTTTCTGCTCCATTATTGCAGCATCAACCCTATCTAATCGTACATAAACATCATCATACCGTCGTTGCTCTCTCCGTTCAGTGGCTATTTCAAGAGCTTGTTCGTATTTTTTATCCTTTCGTTTCTGTGAGGTCGAAGATTTGTAGCTAACAAGAATACTGCCCTTAAGGTCAATAAGTCCTATTTGTGTTACCGTACTTTGTGTTTGTGGAGTTATAGCAAAAATACTTATCTGGGGATGTGTTTCACGCTTTCGCTCTCCGATAATAACTTCTGCTATTCCATCATTGTTAAAGTTATATGCTTTAGCAAATTGAGGAGAGATGATCCAATTATTTTGTAAATCCTTATACCCCCACTTCCCGAGCGGGTATGATAATGCAGCATCTCCCGCTCCACTACGAGCCGGTATAATCTTCGTACCGATTTGCGAATACAAGTGGAAAGGCGCAACAACAAGGAACAACAGTAAAGCGACTTTTTTCATATTGTTATTTGTTAAAGCCATCTTCTGCTGGGCTATTAGTGAGGTATATTACATTTTAACACTAAGCCATTGGCGAAGGAGTATATTGTTAGTTCAAACGGTGTGTGAAACGCAAAAAACACACCCTCAGCCCAAAGGGTGTGTTAAAATGTGCGACCTTTCTCAACTGATTAAAAAATCAGCGTCATTCAGCGGAGAGGACGGGATTCGAACCCGTGGAGCCAGTTGCCCAGCTCGGCAGTTTAGCAAACTACTGGTTTCAGCCACTCACCCACCTCTCCGGGCTTCGGCTTTCTTCCGAAAGAACCGAACGCAAAAGTAGGTCAAAGTTTGTAAACGACCAAATTTCCGGGCTAAAAATCAATGAAAATAATGCCTTGGAGCAGCATGTCACAGCTTCCCCGCAAGAGATTCGTACCGGAAAACATAATAAAGAACGGCTCTTGCCGGATATACCGTACGCGAACAGCCCCGTCAATCGTTCCAAAAACACTCCGTCCACAAATACGGAAACGGTCGCAGCGCCACCTCCCGGAAATATCGGCGGCATAGCACGCGGTGCGGCTCAGCCGGATCATACGCCCGGACAGGGGAAGCGCACCAAATTTCATCCGACATCGAATACGGCAACTCACGCAAACGGGAAACGGGTCGAAATGAAATCCGGGCAACAGCCCCACCCTCCCCGCCGCGCACATTCGACAAAGGCAATTATCCGAAAAAAGAGAATTCCCGACGCTCTCTGAAGCCGGGAGTCCACCGCCATATTCGGAGAGGGGAACGGGCATTCTTACGTACGAACGGTCATATTAAGCAAAAAAGCGCTTTCGGCGCCTTTTTGCTTGAATTTCATACCGGTTTGTCAAACTCGTGCCGAAAGCTCGTCTCAAAAGATGAATTTCGAGCTGATCTCCTTGTAATCGTGCACGCGCTCGATCACATCGGCAAACAAGTCGGCCACCGAAAGCACGGTGAATTTCGACAGGTCTTCGCTCTGCTTCAGCGGTATGGTATCGGTCACGATCACTTCCGACAGCGCGCTCTTGTTGATCCGGTCGTAAGCCGGCCCCGAAAGCACGGGATGAGTCACGGCAGCGCGGACGCTTCGCGCGCCCATCTCCATGAACATATCGGCGGCCTTGGTGATCGTGCCCGCCGTGTCGATCATGTCGTCCATGATGATGATATTGCGGTCCTCCACATCGCCGATCGCCGTGATCTTGCCCACGACGTTGGCTTTCTCGCGCTGCTTGTGGCTGATAATCATCGGAGCGTTCAGGTGCTGCGAATAGGCATGGGCACGCTTGGCTCCGCCCATGTCGGGCGCGGCGATCGACAGATTCTCCATCTGCAGATTCTTCATATAGGGAACGAAAATGCCGCTCGCATACAAATGATCGACCGGAATGTCGAAAAACCCTTGAATCTGATCGGCGTGCAAATCCATCGTCATGATCCGGTCGACGCCCGCCGCTCGCAGCAGATTGGCCACCAGCTTGGCTCCTATCGAGACGCGGGGCCGGTCCTTACGGTCCTGACGGGCCCATCCGAAATAGGGCATGACGGCAATCACCCGGTGAGCCGACGCACGGTGGGCCGCATCGATCATCAACAGCAGCTCCATCAGATTGTCCGCAGGCGGGAAAGTCGACTGTACGATAAAGACGGTGCACCCGCGAATACTTTCGTCGTAGGCAGGCTGAAACTCTCCGTCACTGAACTCCAAGACCTGTGAGTTACCGAGATTTACGCCGAAATTGGCTGCGATCTTCTCGGCCAGATAGCGCGAGCCCCGGCAGGAGAAAATCTTGAGTTTGTGAATGGCCATGATCAGAAGGGTTGATTCATTTTGGGTGCAAATGTACTTCAAATTTAGCGAAAAAAGGGACGAATCGTCATTTTATTCACAAAAATGCGGTAAGGACACGGACCGCAACAGCGCTTTCTCCGACACTCCGACGCCTACCGGTCCGAGGCCGGCCGCAGGCAGCGGCCGATAAAATCGAGAATTTCCGCACGGCCCCTTTTTTTCTCGGACGACGTCAGAAAAACCGGAGGCAGTTCCTCCCAAGACTCGAGCAGCACCCGTCGGTAGCGCGCCACGTTCGACGCGAGCCGGTCGGCAGAAAGCTTGTCGGTCTTGGTGAAAACCAGTCCGAACGGAACGCCCGCACGGCCGAGCATCTCGATGAAACGCAGGTCGATCTTCTGCGGCTCGTGACGCGAGTCGAGCAGCACGAACAGGAAAACCATTTGCTCGCGCCGGAGCACGTAGTCGGTAATCAGCTTCGAGAATTCGCCCCGCTGGCTTTTCGATACGCGGGCATAGCCGTATCCCGGCAGATCGACCAGATACCAGCTTCCGTTGACCAGAAAATGGTTGACGAGCCGCGTCTTCCCCGGTGTCGACGACACCTTGGCCAGCGAGGGGGAGTCGGTCAGCATGTTGATGAGCGACGACTTGCCGACGTTCGAGCGCCCGATGAAGGCGAATTCGGGCAGTCCGTCCGAAGGACACTGGCCAAGCGAGCTGCTGCTGACGGTAAAAATCGCGGAAGTGACGTTCATCGGAAAGGTTTTCGGCAAAGGTCGCAAATTTTCGGCGAAAACCGAAACGCGGACCGGGAACGCGCCGCCGCCTCCCCCGACCGGAAAGCGCCGGTTCAACGGCTCAACAGATTCAGATATTCCGCCTCGGCCCAATCTTCCGTCTTGGCGTCGCGGAGCATCCGCATGCACAGATCGGAAAGCGCGAGCGTCTCGCCCTGCGGCACATCGCGGAAAAAGAGAGTCCAAACCTCGTTTCCGACTACGCAACGGAACGTGACCGAATAGGCCGCATAGCGCCCTTCGTACCGACTGTCGAAATGCTCGATCATGTCGGTTATCCGATCGTACAGCGCGTCGGCCAGTTGCTGACCGATGCGGAAAGATTTCGTCTCGACCCGGTAACGCTTCATTCTTTCCTGCCGCCGCTTCGTATCCATGCTGTCGTTGTGCTCTATATGGCGACGTATCATGCTGTCGAATAGCTCTGGAGTCATATCCTCGGCTCTGAAACAGACATAGGGATACTCTTTGTCCACCTCGTCGTCTACTTCTTTAAAATTCGCGATTCGCTTGACTTCGAGCCGATACGAGTTGTCCGCCGTATCTTTCAAGATTCGCAGACCGGCTACATCTCGGGGATCGTTCATGCCGGGATTCGGCCTGAAGAAAAATTCCACCGGCGCATTGAAACGGTCGAAAAACAATCGTTCCAGATCCGACTTGCTTCCCAGATTGTACAGCACCTCGACGGACCCGTCCGGCAGGATATTCTCCAAATTGCACCGATCGATATTGTTTTCCACCCTTTTTACGAACATGAAAGGCTCGCCGGCAGAAAGGAATTGCAACGCGAACGACGACAGGAAAAGCACAAGAGTTTTTTTCTGCATGGCGACCGTTTTCTAGTTTTTCGGAACCGTTCCGCGACAGGATGTGCCGCCTCGGAGAGAAAAGCCGCCGGACCGTTCGCCAAGCGCCGCAAAACGAACGATCCCGAACCGGCGGACCTCGTCTTCGTTTCGGAAGCCGCTCCGCACCCGGCGGTAAGGTAACGAAAATCAAACGAATATCCAAATCCGATCACGGCCGAAGCAGCGCCGTTTCCGGACGCACGATCCGGATCGGCCCGCCGGAAGATTCCGCGACCCGCATTCTCCGGCTCCGGCAAGCGGGCCGGCACGGGGCCGAGGCAAAATCGACCGACCGATTTTTTTGCATGCGCATGCAATTTAAAGACCGGTTCATGACACGAAAAAAGCAAAGTTGCGCTATCTTTGTCATCGGGAGCACGCGTAATCCGGAAATCGAGCGTTCCGGCGCAAAGCATTTCCGCCCGGAACCGCGGCCTCGGAGAAACCGGCATCCCCAAGAAAAAACGGAACAAGCATGGCAACCGTAGAAACCATCTATCTGGGCGAGCTTCGCACCGAAGCGACCCATGTGCAGTCGGGCAGCAAGATTCTGACCGACGCGCCGACCGACAATCACGGAAAGGGCGAAGCTTTCTCGCCGACCGATCTGGTAGCCGCAGCATTGGGCAGCTGCATGATGACGCTGATGGGCATCGCGGCCCGGACGCAAGGCGTCGACATAGTCGGGACCCGCCTGAGCATCACCAAGGTAATGAGTGCCGATCCGCGCCGCATCGGCGAGATAATAATCGACATACGTTTTCCAGGAGAGATGGCTCCGAAAGCGCGCACCGTACTGGAACGGGCGGCGGCTACCTGCCCGGTAGCCCGCTCGCTGCATCCCGACTGCAAGCAAACGGTCCGCTTTCACTACGGAGAATAAGCCTGCGCCGGCAGCGCCGGCACGTCGCTGAAAATCACCGAACCGCACGGCACCGGGCCATGCGGGTTATTGTCGTCAGCCTATGATTACCTTCACCGTCGCACTGGCCGCGCTCATAGCCGGCTACTTCATCTACGGGAAATTCGTTTCCCGCGTCTTCGGCGTCGATCCGAAACGCGCGACTCCGGCCTACACCAAACAGGACGGAGTCGACTACATTCCGATGCCGGCGTGGAAAATCTTCATGATCCAGTTCCTGAATATCGCGGGCCTCGGTCCCATATTCGGAGCGATCATGGGAGCCAAGTTCGGCACGGCTTCCTACCTGTGGATCGTACTGGGCAGTATCTTCGCCGGAGCCGTGCACGATTTTCTCTCGGGCATGATCTCGCTCCGCAACGACGGAGAAAGCCTGCCCGAGACGATCGGCCGATTCCTCGGAAGCCGGTTCAAGCAGTTCATGCGGATCTTCTCGGTGCTGCTGATGGTACTGGTCGGCGCCGTATTCGTAGCCGGACCGGCCGGCCTGCTCGCCAAGCTGACGCCGGACAGTCTCGATCTGACGTTCTGGGCGACCGTCGTATTCGTCTATTACGTACTGGCCACGCTGCTGCCGATCGACAAGATCATCGGCAAGATCTATCCGCTGTTCGCCATCGCACTGATATTCATGGCTGTCGGAATACTCGCCATGCTTTTCTGGCATCATCCCTCCCTGCCCGAACTGACCGACGGCGTGGCTAATACGCACCCCGACGGTCTGCCGATCTTCCCCATGATGTTCGTATCGATCGCCTGCGGGGCGATCTCGGGATTCCATGCGACGCAGTCGCCGATGATGGCCCGCTGCATGACCAGCGAGAAATACGGACGTCCGGTTTTCTACGGAGCCATGATCACGGAAGGGATCGTCGCGCTCATCTGGGCGGCCGCGGCTACCTACTTTTTCCATACCGACGAAGGAACCGCGCTGTTCGCCGCCTCGTCGGGCAACGACAACGCCGCGATCATCGTCAATTCGATCACGCGGGATTGGCTCGGCACGCTGGGCGGTCTGCTCGCCGTGCTGGGCGTGATCGCCGCGCCGATCACTTCGGGCGACACGGCCTTCCGGTCGGCCCGGCTGATCGTAGCCGATTTCATGCGCCTCGACCAGCGGCCGATCCTCAAGCGACTGGCCATCTCCGTTCCGCTGTTCGTCGCGGGTTTCGTCATCCTGCAGATCGACTTCGCCGTCCTGTGGCGCTACTTCGCATGGTGCAATCAGACGCTGGCCGTGTTCACGCTCTGGGCTCTGACGGTCTATCTGGTCCGCGAGCGCAAGCTCTATGCGATCACGCTGATTCCGGCGCTGTTCATGACGGCCGTCTGCTCGACTTATATCTTTATCGCCGGCGAGGGACTGGCTCTGTCCCGGAATCTCTCCTACGCGCTGGGAGGAGCGGCGACACTCGCCGTGCTCGGTTTGTTCCTGAGATGGAAAAGACGGTACGAGCAACGAAACGCCGTTCCGTACAGGAAACCCGGATCGCCGGAGAAGTGCCCGGGAAACGATTGACGGAACCCGAAAGAACGCCGCGCCTCGGCATCGCCGCACGCAAAAAACCGCTGCAGATGCCGGACGAAGGCAACCGGAATATATAGATATGGCAACCGGAATGAAGCATGCGAGTTTTCGTCCGTACGGCGAGGCGCTTTCGAAGCCGATCGGCCGGATCGGGCTTCTGTTCATGCTCGCATGTTGTTCCGCATGGACCGGGTGCCGCCGGCCCGATCGTCCGAGCTCTGTTTCGGAGCGTCTGCAGGAAAGAAAGTGGATCGTACAATTCCCGGGCCCCAAGGACTACTCCTGCGAAATGCGGTTCACGGCGACGGAACGGATCGTCACGCTCGTCTACATGGGAAGGCACGAAAGCCGCTCGGACTACCGTCTTTTCGACGAACCGGCCTGCCGTTTCGACCCGGCGGAGACGGCCGGGAACGAAAACGGACGCTACATCGTGACGCGGACCCTCGTCCGCGGCGGAGCGGACGAACCGTATCGCGAAGAATTCCGAACTTTCGCCATCTCGGAACTGTCCGATTCCCTGCTGATTCTGCAGGATACGAAAACCCATGCCGCGACCGCCTTCCGGGGAGAACGGGCGTCCTCTCAAAAGGCTGCGACCGGTCCCGACACGGCTGCGAACAGGCGAACCCGATAACGGAGCCGGTCCCGTCGGCTACGGACCATGCCTGAAAAGAATCTTTATTACCTGCCCGACTACCGGCAAACCGGAAACTTGCCCCGAACGGATAACCGAGAACGGCCAAACGGCCGTCGCCGGACCGCATCGGGCCTCAACTCGGCTCTTACCGGACTTCGCTGTCGTCTTTCGGCCGGAAACGGCCGAAACTTCCCCGACGGATCGGTTGGCCCCCCGGCGCGGCTCCGAACCGGCTACTTCGGGGCTTTCTTGTAAAGATAGTAAGCGATGAACGCGTAGATGAAATTCGGAATCCAGACCGAAACGTACGGGGGCAGCAGACCGCCCTTGGCGAATTCCTCGGCAAACTTACTGAACAGAATGAACGAGAAAGCCAGCACGATGCCGATACCGATGTGCAGCCCCGTTCCTCCCCGCACCTTCCGCGACGAAAGCGACACGCCGATGATCGTCAGAATGAACGTCGAGACGGGATAGGCGAAACGGTTGTGCCGCTCGACCTCGAAGCGCGAGATCATGTCCGAGCCCTTGATCTTCTGCTGAGCGATGAACCGGCCCAGCTGGTGTATGTTCATCGTCTTGACGAGCTCCTCGACGCGGCCGAGCTCGGTCGTGCTCAGGTTGACGACCGTGTCCAAAGGTTGGGTATTGTCGAACGTCTCCTTCTCGCCTTCGAACGTCCGGCGAATGCTGCGCGGCGCCGTCCAGCGGCCCGTCTCGGGATCGAGCTTCACGTTGGCGGCCTCCAGCGACGAGACCATCGCGTTGTCCTCGTAAGACTCGAGCGCGAAATACGATGCGCCCTGCTTGTCGTCGGAGTAGCTGCGGATATAGATGAACGTGCCGGGCTCGATCTGGCGGTAGATATGCTGGTCGTACTTGATGCCCTTGATGCGCTTGATGTAATTCATCTCGAACTTGAGCCGCTCGCCGTTGGCTGCGGGAATCACGTACAGGTTCAGCCCCAGACTCAGCAGCGTGATCGCCGCAGCGCTCAGGAAATAGGGCCACATCAGCCGCTTGAAGCTGACGCCGGCCGACAGAATCGCGATGATCTCGGTCTGATAGGCCATCTTCGAGGTGAAGAAGATCACGGCGATGAACGTGAACAGCCCGCTGAACTGATTGATAAAGAACGGGATGAAATTGAAATAATATTGCAGGATGATTTTCGACAGCGGAGCCTTGAGCTCGATGAAGTCGTCGATCTTCTCGGCGGCGTCGAAAATCACGACGACGACGATGATCAGCGCGATGGCGAACACGTATGTTCCCAAAAACTTGCGGATTATGTAGCGATCGATGATCTTGACACCGGGAAACTTCATGCTCTTTTCTGTAAATCCGGGAAAACGACCCGCGCCCTGCCGCGAATCCGGACGACGGCCAAAGTTAATAAAATTTTCCGCTCATAGACATAACGGCTTCCGGGCCGAAAAATTACAGCCGGCGCGAAAACCGCTCGACGGCTCCGGGCTTCCAGCTCGAGAACGTTCCGTCGAGAATATGCCTGCGCGCTTCGCGCACGAGCCACAGATAGAACGAAAGGTTGTGCAGGCTGGCGATCTGAGCGGCCATCATCTCGCCGGCTACGGTCAGATGCCGCAGATAAGCCTTCGTGTAGGCCGTGTCGACGAAACAGGTCGCGCCCGGGTCGATCGGCGAAAAGTCGTCCCTCCACTTCACGTTGCGGATATTGACGATGCCCTCCGTAGTGAACAGCATGCCGTTGCGCCCGTTGCGCGTCGGCATCACGCAGTCGAACATGTCGACTCCCCGCTCGATGCCCTCCAGCAGATTGGCCGGCGTGCCCACGCCCATCAGGTAGCGGGGTTTGTCGCGGGGCAGCAAGCCGTCGAGCAACCCGATCATCTCGTACATCACCGGAGCCGGTTCGCCCACGGCCAGTCCCCCGATCGCATAGCCGTCGGCGTCGAACTGCCGGACGAACTCGGCCGAGCGGGTCCGCAGATCGGGATAAGTGCATCCCTGCACGATCGGGAACAGCGACTGATAATGACCGTATTTCGGCTCCGTTCGCCGATAGCGGTCGAAGCACCGCTCGAGCCAGCGACAGGTCAGATCGAGCGAGCGGGCCGCATAGTCGTACGGCGCGTCGCCCGGCGGACACTCGTCGAACGCCATCATGATGTCGGCCCCGATCGAACGCTGGATATCGATCACTCCCTCGGGCGTGAACAGATGCTTCGACCCGTCGATATGCGAGCTGAAGCGGCAGCCTTCCTCCGAGAGTTTCCGGCAACCGGCCAGCGAGAAGACCTGAAACCCGCCGCTGTCGGTCAGAATCGGACGGTCCCACGAGCAGAAACGATGCAGGCCGCCGGCTCTCTCCAGAATATCGGTCCCCGGACGCAGGTACAGATGGTAGGTATTGCCCAGAATGATCTGTGCGCCCGCCTCGTCCGCCAGGTCGCGGTGAAACACGCCCTTGACGCTGCCTACGGTACCCACGGGCATGAAAATGGGCGTTTCGATCGTCCCGTGGTCGGTCGAAATCAGTCCGGCGCGGGCCGAGCTGCCGGGATCGGTATGAAGCAGTTCGAAGTTCATCGCCGGCAAAGGTAAATATTTTCCGGCGGATCGGGAAACGTTTGCGGATTCCCCGAAAATCCGGTACCTTTGCGGTAAACTCCAACTTCGGCGGTGGACTATCTCGACCTGCTATACGACGACCTTCTATCCCAAGGCATTGCGCATCCGGACTGGATGCTGGGCGCCATGGCCGGAGCCTTGACCGCATTTTTCGTCCAGCTGTACTACTGGCTCGGCCGGTACGGCGGCCTCCCCCGCTTCCGCAACAACCGGGGCATCCGGCCGCAAATCCCGTCGCCGCCCGTTTCCGTCGTCGTCGTAATCCGCGAGAACGGCTATTATTTCATCGAGAACTACCTGCCTCTGCTGCTCGGCCAGCGATACGACGAGTTCGAAGTCGTCGCCGTCGACTGCAGCTACGACGAGGAGATCGGCGAGCTGCTGCACGAGAAAAGCCTCGCCTGTTCCCGGCTCCATGTGACGGCGATCAAGCAGCAGCGCAGCGCGGGTCACGGCACGAAACTGGCGCTGACCGTCGGTATCAAAGCCTGTGCCTACGAGCACATCGTGTTCACGACGACCGACTGCTACCCGTCGTCGGACAAATGGCTGTCGCTGATGGCCAAAGGCTTTATCAACGGCGACATCGTGATCGGCTACTGCGGCATCGAACCGGGAAAGGGGCTCGCCAACCGGCTGATGCGGTGCAGCCGGCTCGCCGGATCGGTGCGCTGGCTGTCCGCCGCGACCCGGGGCCGAGCCTACCGGGGCATCGCGGGCAACATCGGCTACACCAAAAGCCTCTACTTCGAAAGCCGAGGTTTCAACTATCTGAACATGGAGATCGGCGACGACGACCTGTTCATCCAGAAGATCGCGACGTCCGACAACGTAAGCGTCGTCATGAATCCGGCCGCGACGATGCGTCAGGTTCCTTTCGGCGGACTGGGCTGGTGGCGCGCGGTGCGGCGGTTCTACGCCTATTCGTTCCGGTACTATCCCGCCCGCGTCAAGCGGTCGGTACGTACGGAGCTCTCGAGCCGCCTGCTGTTCTTCGTGCTGTCGGCAACGGCCGCTCTGCTGCTTCCCCCGCCTCTGATCGCCGTTCCGCTCTCGCTGGTGCTCATACGGCTGCTGCTGTTGGAACTGAAGATCCGCCGTATCGGCCGCAGGGTCGGCGAGCGGGGACTGGCATGGGCCTACATTCTGCACGATTTTTGGGCGCCCATCGGAGAATTCGCTCTGGCGCTGGGCAACCGCATCCGGCCCAACAGGAAAATATGGAGATAGAACAATACATCGTATCGACCGACCAACAGCTCGTCGAGCGGGCGCTGGACGGAGACACCGTAGCGTTCGAGCACCTGTTCAACCGCTACCGCGACTCGATCTACCAGCTATACGTCCAGCGGACGAGCGGACGGACCGACGACGCGAGCGACCTGTTGCAGGAGACTTTCGTCAAGGTTTACCTGAACATGCAGCGATACGACAGCCGCTACACCTTCGGCCAATGGGTCTATACGATCGCGCGCAACACGTTCATCGACTACATGCGCCGCAAGCGCGACGACACCGTTCCGATCGACCGGATCGGCGAGCGCGTCTCCTCGTCTTGGGGAGGTCCCACGCCCGAAGAGCGGATGATCACCGACCAGAGCCGCGCCCGGCTCGAATCGCTTCTCGAAAGAATGTCGCCCCGCTACCGGAAACTGATCGAGCTGCGCTTTTTCAAGGAATACTCCTACGAGGAGATCGCTGCCGAGCTGCAGCTGCCGATGGGCACGGTCAAAACGCAGATACACCGCGCGCGCGAACAACTCTGCCGTTATATTACGGAAAGCGGATCGCGCTGAAGCCGCATCCCGTTCGGTCGCAACCCTTCTCATACCCGCTTATTCCCAGATCCCGAACCTTCTGGACCGGAAGTCTCCCCACAAAGCGGACGATCCTGCGGATACCGCAAGCGTCCGAGTCGCCGACTCAAGACCGGCATGCGGCATAAACGAACCGTTGCAAACATGCAAGCTGGAAGCGGAAACCGTCCGGAAGCAATAGCAGGCCCATGACTCCAAGGTCCGGGCCGCCGGAAGATTTACTCTCGTGCGACAAGCAAGGAGCATGTCAGCGTTCGCCAAGGGTCACTCTCCGCAAGTAGCGCCCTTGTCATGCGCAGGAGAAAGAACCTCGCGGAGCGAGCCTTTCAACTTTCCATATAGAGAATGAACGCAAGTAGTAGGTAGAGCAGAGACCATCCGGCAAAGATGAACCGTGCCTGCCCCGGATGCCTTTCCCGGTTCTTATACGCTACGACAAAGGGTATCGCGGGCAAACAGATCAGTACCGCAAGGATTTTGAGAACGTAGGGAACAACGCCCCATACGACTCTCGACACATAGTAGGCCGCGGATATGATGACCCAAACGGTTATCAGTCCTGGTATCATAATCAGGTAAACGAGAATACGGGCCGCCGGTCGCCATCGTGCGAAAGGAACGATAACCCTCCGCTACGGACCTCACGGCAAAGACAAGCCGGTTTCCGAGCCCGCCGGGCCTTACGGAAGCATAACCGGAAAGCCGACCGAAAATACCGATACGGAAGCGCCATGTCCGAATCCGGGAGCAAAACCGTTCCCGAAAACCGCAGAGCCAAAGGCTCGGGCTACTCGTGACAGGAATAATATTTCATGAACTGCGTGCGCTCGTAAAGTTCCGGATCGGGAATGTTACGGGCGTTCATCCGTCCGACGAAGTCGCGCGCGGCAAGAAAGGCATGACGCTCCATCCATGACCCGACGAACCGGTTCATTTCGGCGATCACGCCGAGACCCCGCTCGTACACGGCGCTGGCTATCTCGACGGCAGAAGCTCCGGCCAGCATGGCCTTCACGACGTCCTCGCCCTGATGAACGCCGGTCGAAACGGCCACATCGATTCCGGGCTCCGATCCGCTGACGAGCGCAGCCCAGCGCAGCGCGCCCGACAGCTCGGACCGGTGGCTGTACAGGTTGCCCGCGCGCACGGTCAGACGATCGATATCTATATCGGCAGGATAAAAGCGGTTGAACAGCACGACGCCCTGAATTCCCCGGGCATAAAGCCCGCGCACGATTCGCAGCGGATTGGTAAAGCCGGCGCCCAGCTTGACCGCGAGCGGCACGGACACGACCTCGCGCACCTGAGCCGCTATATCGAAGTACGCACGCTCTATCTGCTCCGAGGGAAGGCCCGCATCCGTAGGCAGGACGAATATGTTCAGCTCGATTGCCGAAGCCCCTGCCTGCTCGATCGACCGTGCAAAGGAGACCCATTTGCCCGGATGAACGCAATGGATACTGGCGATCACGGGTATCGCGCAGCGGTCCCGCGCCTCTCGAATCAGATCGAGATACTGCGCGAGCGCATGCTCCGACACGTACCGGCGCACGTAGTCGCCGGCTTCCGGATAATCGCTGTAACGGTCCAGCCGGGAAGCCTCGTGCAGAATCTGCTCTTCGAAAACGGACTTGAGCACGACGGCGCCCGCTCCGGCCTCTTCGGCTTCGACGATGTGACGCAGCGTCGAAGTGAGACCCGAGCTGCCCATAATGACCGGGCCGGAAAGTTCCAGACCGAGATATTGCGTTGCGATGCTATTCATGTCCGATCGTTTTATCCTGCGTTTTGCGGCGGTTCCGAACATAAGACCGCCCTTCTTTATTCATCTCGAAAGCGTATACGCTCGTCTGAGTATAAGTCTCGCCGGGACGCAGCACGGTCGACGGGAAATTGTCGTGGTTCGGCGCGTCGGGAAAATTCTGCGTCTCAAGCGCAATGCCCGTCCGGAAGTCATGCCGGTCGCCGCGCTTGCCGACGTCGCTGCCATCCATGAAATTGCCGCTGTAGAACTGCAGGCCGGGCCGGTCGGTCCAGACTTTCATCAGTATCCCCGTATACGGCTCGTACACTTCGGCGGCCAGCTCGAGCGAATCGCCCGTGCGGTCGAGCACCCAGTTGTGATCGTAGCCTCCGGCAGACCGCATCGCCGGAAAATCGGACTCGACGCGCCACCCGATCGGCGTTGCGGTCCGAAAATCGAGCGGCGTACCCTCGACGCTCGCCAGCTCGCCGGTCGGAATCAGCCCTCCGTCGGTCGGCGTATAGCGACCGGCGTGAATCGTCAGCACATGCGATCCGATTCCCCGGGCCGACGTACCGTTCAGATTGAAATAGACGTGGCTCGTCGGGTTCAGCACGGTCGGGGCGTCGGTCGTCGCCCGGTAGTCGATGCGCAGCGCGTTGTCGGCCGTCAGCGTATAGGTCACCGAGATCGAAAGCGTTCCCGGATATCCCTCCTCGCCGTCCGGCGAGAGGTAGCTCATCTCGACGGCCTGTTCTCCGGCTTCGTTCACGAAAGGCCGCGCATCCCACACCTTGTCCGCGAACCCGCTGCTGCCGCCGTGCAGATGATTCGCCCCGTCGTTGACCGTCAAGCGGTACTCGCGGCCGTCGAGCTCGAAGCGCGCGCCGCCGATCCGGTTTCCGTAGCGTCCCACGATCGGGCCGCTGAACCGATCGCCCGCAGCCAGGTAGTCGTCGATCGTCTCGTATCCCCACACCACGTCGCGATGCACGCTGTCCACACCGGGAGCCCAAAGCGCCACGACGCGGGCTCCGTAATTGGTGATCTGGACGAGCATTCCCCTCTCGTTGCGCAGCGTGTACAGCGAGACGGGCTTGCCCTGCACGGTTTTCTCGAAAGCGCTCTCGGGGATCGGGATCGCCTCCCCATGCCGGTGTCCGCCCTGCCCGCATCCGGCCCAAATACCCAGCAAGCCGAGCAATATAACGGTCCGTAGCAATCTGTTTTTCATCGTCAGTCCGAATTTCGGGAACGGATCGTCCGGACTCTCTGCATTCCGACGGACAAAAACCGCTCCGATATGCAAAAATAAAAAACTATTGCGAAAAACAACCGACCGGACGGGCGAATCGCTCCGTGTCGCCGGCAAATCCGTCGCGAACGCCCCTCGTCCGGCCCGTTCCGCGACGCCGCTCGGCACGGAAAACTCACGTTTTCCCGGCAACGGCGGCCCGCTCGTCCGGAAAACCGCAGCACCCGGGCCGGATGCCCGGTCCGACCCGTCCGAAGCCTCCGCCGGTAAAAGCCGCTCTGCTCGGAATTCCAAAAAACGTTATCTTTGCCCGCGTAATCCTTTAACGCACGAACACGATGTGGCTGACTCTGTCGCTGCTCTCGGCCCTTTTTCTCGGGCTGAACGAGGTGGCCAAGAAAAGCGCGCTGAACTCGAACGCCGTGATTCCGGTGCTGGCCGTCAGCATCTGGATCAGCGCGTTGCTGTTCCTTCCCTTGCAGATATCGAGCATGGCGGCTCCAACATGGATTCGGGAGTCGGCATTCTACATTCCGCCCGTATCGGCAGAAGCTCACTGGGGTATCGTGCTCAAGGCGGTCATCGTACTCGGGTCGTGGATTTTCGGCTTTTTCGCCACAAAGCATCTTCCGCTGACGATCTCCGCATCTATCAAGGCGACGCGGCCGGCTTTCGTCGTGCTCGGAGCCGTGCTGATTTTCGGCGAGCGGCTCGACGCGACGCGCTGGACGGGAGTGGCAATCGTGCTCGGAGCCCTGGCCGCACTGTCGCGGCTCGACAAGCGCGACGGACGGGACGACAGGGAATCGCCCCGCCGCAAGACGCTGTGGCTCTGGTTCCTGATCGCCTCGACGCTGCTCGGCGCAGCCAGCGCGCTATGGGATAAGTTCCTGATCGCCCGCTACGACCGACTCGCCGTTCAGGCATACACGTGCTACTACCAGTCGCTGATGATGATCGCCATCGTCATGACCATGTGGTACCCCTCGCGCAAGCGCTCGACCCCTTTCCGCTGGCGATGGTCGATCTTTCTGACCGCCGTACTGCTGACAGCGGCCGATTTTCTCTACTTTTACGCGCTGAGCGATCCGCAGGCCCTGCTGTCGGTCGTTTCGACGATCCGGCGCTCGGGCGTCGTCGTCACGTTCGTCGCGGGCGCGCTGATGTTCCGCGAGCGGCAGATCGGCACGAAGGCCGCGCTGCTCGCTGTCGTGCTGAGCGGAGTCGCGCTGCTCTATTTCGGATAACGTACAGGAAATTCCGTAAAGCATCCCGGCAAGGGAAGCAAACCGCCGGAGCCCTTCGGCCGAAACCCACACGGACAAGACCCGAGACTGTCCGGCAAGCTTTTCGGTCTCCCGAAAATGACATACCACCGAAAGTCAGACAAAAAACTTTCGGGGTTTTGATAACGTTAAACCGTCCGGTTTTTTTTGGGGGGGGGAAGGCACATCGGAATCACATATTCCAAAATGCCCGATCATATACCCTTACCGCACCGGCCTTCGAGTTTTCGATGCCTCCGGCTTCCTCGCATGACGTTCCCTCCGACGAAATTTCACGGCAGGGCCTAATCGGATGCGCGGCCTGCGGCCGCAAACCGCAACTGACAGATACGGAAATCCGGGTGCGAACGCGCATGGCACACCGAAGCATACGATCGCCTCGGAATATTTCCAAAGCAGTGAATACAAAAGAGGCTGTCCACGATTCGGACAGCCTCTTATATTTTCCGTCGCAGGAAAGACGGCACGGAACGCCCGAAGGCTAACGGCCGAAAATCGAGTTCAGCACATGAGCCAGGCGGAAGCCTCCTTTCTGCAATTGCTGCTCGGCCAGCAGATTGCCCCGATACCGGTCCGGATCGGATACATTCTCATCGGGACGGACGATGTCGTAAGCGACGATGCAGTTGCGGGCGTTATCGGCGACCCACTCCCTCGGCGTGCCTTCGACCATCTCGGCCCGCTCCTCCTTGGTGCAGTGTCCCAAATACCGGCACCACTCCGAAACGCTCCACGCATGAGGGCCGTAAGAAGGCATGTTGTCCCATACGCTATGGAAAAGTTCCTTGCGGCCGTTGATCTCCACCCAGTAATTCGAAGGTCGGTAATTGTAGATCACATGCGCCGGACAGTGCATGTCGGGCAGGAAATGGACCAGATGCTTGATCAGAAGCAGCACGGTCGAGTCGTCGAGGTTGCGGTACTTCCCGTCGCCCAGACGCTCGATGGCTTTCTCGATAGCCATCAGCGCATCGCCGGGGAAATCGCCCTCGGCATACTCGAAATCCTTGTTGACGGGTACGCAGTGGTCGAACCACTCGTTCGAGTAGCCGCTCTTGGTCACATAGCCCATGTAATCCATCCACGAGGCGTAGTAGACGATGTCGTCGTGTCCCTCGAGGTACTTGGAAATGTTCTTCTTCGCCTTGGAAGTCATATTCTCCCAAGCGATCATCGCCGAAACGTCGTGTCCCAGCTTGTCCCACGCAGAGGAGGAAAAGGGAACGACAAGCAGCACGAGCGCCGCCGCAAAAATCTTCTTCATGTGAGTTTTCGTTTAGTTTGACACAGTCGGTCTCAACAAAGGTAAGCATAATCCGCGTTCCGGTCAACCCGCCGGCGCTCTCCCCCGGGAAAACGCGCTCCCGGCTCCACTTCCCCAAAAGAACGAGCCGACGCAAACGGCCGGACGGCACCGCGACGAAACGCCCGGCCCGTCGGAAAGACGTAGTTTACGAACAACCCGGAACCGGCGACACCGCAAACGCGCGGACGATTTTTTTATAAGGAATGAAAAAGAGGCTTCCGACAAGCCCCCTAAAACGGAAATCGCCCCTGTCAGAAATCGTTCCGACAAGGGCGAAACCGTAAAATGCAAATTCGCCCCGGGCTCCAACCGCCCGGCGAACTGCCGAAACGGTCCTCGCCCCCGTTTTCCCGCGTCGTTGCGGCGAACCGGGAAACCCCGCTATTTCGCCTGACGCTTGCGCATCGTCTCGTCGAGAATGATCTTGCGCAGGCGGATCGACTTGGGCGTCACCTCGACATACTCGTCCTCCTTGATATATTCGAGCGCTTCCTCTAGCGAGAAAATGACCGGCGGCGCGATCGACACCTTGTCGTCCGACCCGCTCGCACGCATATTGGTCAGCTTCTTGGACTTGGTCAGGTTGATGACGATATCCTCGGAGCGGGTGCTCTCGCCCACGACCTGACCGGCATAAATCTCGTCCTGAGGCGAAACGAAGAACGTGCCGCGATCCTGCAGCTTGTTGATCGCGTAGGCATAGGCCGTACCGGTCTCCATCGCGATCAGCGAGCCGTTCTGACGCATCTCCATGTCGCCCTTATAAGGCTCGAAGCCTTTCAGCCGGTGCGACATGACGGCCTCGCCGGCCGTAGCCGTCAGCAGGTTGCTGCGCAGTCCGATGATGCCGCGCGACGGAATGTCGAACACGATGCGCTGACGGTCGTGCACGGTCGTCATGTCGGTCATCGTGCCCTTGCGCTTGGTTACCAACTCAATCGCACGGCCCGAGTATTCCTCGGGAATGTCGATCGTCAGCTCCTCGACCGGCTCGCACTTCTGCCCGTCGATCTGCTTGATGATGACTTTCGGCTGCCCTACCTGAAGCTCGTACCCTTCGCGGCGCATCGTCTCGATCAGCACCGACAGATGCAGCACGCCTCGTCCGTACACGACGAAACTGTCGGACGACGCCCCGGGCTCGACCCGCAGCGCGAGATTCTTCTCCAACTCGCGGTCGAGCCGCTCCTTGATATGGCGCGAGGTGACATACTTGCCCTCGCGGCCGAAAAAGGGAGAGTCGTTGATCGTAAACAGCATGCTCATCGTCGGCTCATCGATCGCGAGCGGCTCGAGCGGCTCGGGATTTTCGTAATCGCAGACCGTGTCGCCGATCTCGAAGCCCTCGATGCCGACCAACGCGCAGATTTCGCCGCAATCGACGCTCTCGACCTTCGTCTTGCCGAGCCCGTCGAACACCATCAGATCCTTGATGCGCGTCTTGACCATCGTCTTGCCGTCCCGCTTGGCGAGCGTGACCGGCATGCCCGAACGGAGCGTGCCGCGCGTCAGCTTGCCGACGGCGATACGGCCCACGTAGGGCGAATATTCGAGCGAAGTAATCAGCAGCTGAGGCGTCCCCTCCTTCATTTCCGGAGCGGGTATGTTGTCGATGATCGCGTCCAGCAGCGGCGTAATGTCCTTCGTGCGCTCCTTCCACACATGCGACATCCATCCCTGCTTGGCGCTGCCGTAGATCGTCACGAAGTCGAGCTGCTCTTCGGTCGCGTTCAGCGTGAACATCAGGTCGAACACCTGCTCGTAGACTTCCTCGGGACGGCAGTTCGGCTTGTCTACCTTATTGACGACGACGATCGGCTTCTTACCCAGCGACAGCGCTTTCTGAAGCACGAACCGCGTCTGCGGCATCGTGCCTTCGAACGCGTCCACGAGCAGCAGCACGCCGTCGGCCATGTTCAGCACGCGCTCCACCTCGCCGCCGAAGTCGGAGTGGCCCGGCGTATCGATGATATTGATCTTGTATCCGTTGTAGTTGACCGACACGTTCTTCGACAAGATCGTGATCCCGCGCTCGCGCTCCAGATCGTTGTTGTCCATGATCAGCTCGCCGGTCTTCTCGTTGTCCCGGAAAAGATGCCCCTGCATAATCATCTTGTCGACCAGCGTAGTCTTTCCGTGATCGACGTGGGCGATGATCGCTATGTTGCGTATTTTTTGCATACCGTGTCTTTAAGTCGCGGCAAAGGTACGAAATTAATTTATCTTTGTCATCAATAAACTGTCTGCCATGAAGCAAGTCATCGAGGTCGGGCGCGGAGCGGACGCGCCCTCGCGAGTGGTGATCGGAGACGCGATCAACTCGCTGGAGAACTATCTGCCGTCGGACCGCAAGGTCGTGATCGTGACGGACCCGAACGTCCACCGCCTGTACAAGGAAATCATCAACCGCTACGACTACTGCCTGATCGGTCTGGGCGAGCCCAACAAAACGCTCGGGACGGCAGGCAAGCTCTATGGCGAGCTGCTCGCCCGAGGAGCCGACCGCTCGACGTTCCTCGTCGGCTTCGGCGGCGGCATCGTGACCGACGTGACGGGTTTCGTCGCCTCGACCTACATGCGGGGCCTGCGTTTCGGCTTCGTCGCGACGACGCTGCTCGCGCAGGTCGACGCGAGCGTCGGCGGCAAGAACGGCGTCAACTACGAGGGATACAAGAACATGGTCGGGACCTTCAACCAGCCCGACTTCGTGCTCTGCGACCCGGCCATGCTCGACACGCTGCCCGAGCGGGAGTTCCGGGCCGGGCTGGCCGAAATCGTCAAGGCGGGCCTGATCGCCGACAGGGAACTGTTCGGACTGTTCGAGAGCCATTCGCTCGAGGAGTTCCGACGCGACCGGGCGCTGCTGGGAGAGGCAGTCATGCGGGCCGTGAAGGTCAAGGCGCATATCGTCGAGCGGGACGAACGGGAGAGCGACGAGCGGCGCAAGCTCAATCTGGGACATACGTTCGCGCATGCGATCGAAAAATGCAGCCGCGACTTCCTGCACGGCGAGGCCGTCGCGATCGGCACGGTCATGATCGCGCGCCTGTCCGAAAGGCTCGGAACCGTCACGGCGGAAGAGGCTGCCCGCGTGCGGAGCGTATTCGAGCGGATGGGGCTGCCCGTCGCGACCGGCATCGAACCGCCCCGCCTGATCGCCGCGCTGAAGCACGACAAGAAAAAAGAGGCCCGCTCGGTCGCCTTCGTGCTGATGCGAGGCATCGGCGACTGCGAGATACGCCCGATGACGTTCGACGAGATCGACCGGACGGCGGATTTGCCGAAGTAGCGAGAAGACAACCTTCTACGCTCCGGTCCCCGCCTCTCGTTCAAACCCCGAAAAGCTGCGTTTTTCCGCCGGAAAAACCGTGCGCAAGCGTCTCTGGCATCCAGAGAGCAACAATTCGCCCCCACCGGCATACGGCACGGAACGCCTCGTCCGGACCGTCTCGACGACCCGGGCAAGGATCAAGATCGACGACACCCTGAAACCGATCGGGCGGGCCGACGCGAAACGACCCGTCGCACGGTGAAATCCCGACAAGGTAGTCCGTCCTCCGGCGAGTCCGGGTTCCGAAAGTTTTTTTCGCCAAAAGCCCGACAACCCGTTCTTCACATGCAAGACATGGGCGGCATGCGTCCGCCTTCTCGTATTGTCCGGAATACCGAACCGAGGACGGATCGCCCGAAGCGAACCGCCCGGACAGGATCGGCATGCGTTCCGGAGCCGTCCGGCGACATCCGACGGCCCTCGGACCCTTCGTTTTCGGACAAACGGCGCGCATTCCGAAAAGAGCTACGTCCTCGCGCCCGCAGGCAGCATAAAAAAACGAGGCCGGAAAAACCAGCCCCGTCGTATCGCTAAGATTTCCGCGAGCACTATACGCAACCCTGTGCCAGCATCGCATTGGCCACCTTCATGAAACCGGCGATGTTCGCGCCCTTCACGTAGTTCACGTAGCCGTCCGGCTCGGTGCCGTACTTGACGCAGGCGGCATGGATGTTCTTCATGATCGAGTGCAGCTTCGCATCGACCTCTTCGGGCGACCACACGAGACGCATCGAGTTTTGCGACATCTCCAGCCCCGACGTGGCTACGCCGCCGGCGTTCGACGCCTTGCCCGGAGAGTAGAGCAGCTTATGATCCTGAAACGCCTTGATCGCTTCGGGCGTCGAAGGCATGTTGGCGCCTTCGGCCACGCAGATGCAACCGTTGGCGATCAGCGTCTGCGCCTCGTCGCCGTCGAGCTCGTTCTGAGTGGCGCACGGCATCGCGATGTCGCACTTCACGCTCCACGGGCGCTGTCCCTCGTAATAGGTAGCCTGCGGATATTTCTCGGCATATTCCTTGATCCGGCCCCGGAAGATGTTCTTCAGTTCCATCACATAAGCCAGCTTGTCGGCGTCGATGCCCTCCGGATCGTAGACGTAACCCGACGAGTCGGACAGCGTCACGACCTTCGCGCCGAGCCGGGTCGCTTTCTCGCAGGCATACTGGGCCACGTTGCCCGATCCGGAGATCGCGACCGTCTTGCCCTTGAAGCTCTCGCCGCGCGTAGCGAGCATCTCCTGAGCGAAGTAGCAGGTACCGTAGCCGGTGGCTTCCGGACGCAGCGGACTGCCGCCCCAGTCGAGTCCCTTGCCCGTCAGCGTACCGGTGAATTCGTTGCGCAGCCGCTTGTACTGGCCGAACATGAAGCCGATCTCCCGGCCGCCCACGCCGATATCGCCGGCCGGGACGTCGGTATTCGCGCCGATATGCCGCTGCAATTCGGTCATGAACGACTGGCAGAAACGCATCACTTCGTTGTCGGACTTGCCCTTGGGGTTGAAGTCCGAACCGCCCTTGCCGCCGCCCATCGGCAGCGTGGTCAGGCTGTTCTTGAACGTCTGCTCGAAAGCGAGGAACTTCAGAATGCTCAGATTCACCGACGAATGGAATCGGATACCGCCTTTGTAAGGCCCGATCGCGCTGTTCATCTCGATGCGGTATCCTTTGTTGATTTCTATTTCACCCTTATCGTTGAGCCACGGAACACGGAACATGACGACCCGCTCGGGCTCGGCGATACGCTCGAGCACCTTCATTTTCTGAAGCACGGGATTCTGCAGGATATACTCCGCCAGCGACTCCACGACCTCGTGCACCGCCTGGTGAAACTCTTTCTCTCCGGGATTCTTGGCTACGATCTGAGCCATGAAGTCATCCACATACTGTTGAACGTGTTTTTCCATTGGACTTGGGGTTTACGTGTATTTTACTCTGTTTCGGACGGTAAAAATAGTGCAATGAAACCTAAAAAACAAACAGAATGAGCGTCAATCGCCCGTTTCATCACATTTAGTTAAAAAACAAACATGAAAATTCATTACTAAATCGCGGCCCGGCGAGGCGTTTGCTTTCAAATGGTAAGCTGCGGGCAGCCGGCGGCCTGAAATCGTTAGCGGCGAAAAAAAAGCGAAAAAATTCGTTTTATTTTCATCGTCTGTCCGCGCCGCCGATCTGCCCGAGCGGCCCTGCCGTATCGTCCGCCGGAACCGTCGAAGACACACCGCCGAAAAGGCGGGGAAGCGAAAAAGTTTCGGGGCAGCCGCAGCGGTGCGGCTGCGCCCCTTACGGATCGGTTCTCCGGCCGAGCTATCGTCCGTTCTGCTGCAGAAACCGCTGCCGGATCACCTCGGCCACCGGTACCCCCTTGAGCTTGCTCTCGAGCCACGAAAGAATGTCGAGATAGTAGAACGTCCGACGCTCGTAGGGATGATGCTCGAGCGGCTTGAGCCGGCGGTAGAGCTGCCTCAGTTCGTCCTTGAGCGTCGTCTCGTACATCGAGTTGAGCCGCTTGAGGAAGGCCATGATCGCACGCTGCACCTGTTGCATGTCGTTCATCTTGATCAAAAACAGATAGACCGAGCGCACCTGATAGTCCAGGTTATAGTCGATGCCCGCCTCGTAGGAGGCGATCAGGTTCAGAATCCGCGCATAGCATTGCAAATCGCGGCGTATCTGCGGGTCGCGCGTACCGATGATCCGGCCCAGATACTCCATGCACTTGCGGTGATCGCCGTTCCCGAAATAGAGACATGCTATCTTATAGCAGAGCACCATACGGTGGTGAATGTTCAGCTGGGACTCGCAATCGCGGAGGAACCGCTCGACTTCGGGAATCATCTCCACGCCCTCGGCGAAGGTCCCTTCCCAGAAATGCCGGTTCATCCGGTTGGCATAGAGAATATGTCTCGATATGAGCTTGGCATTGCCGTTCAGACTGCCGATCGTCTCGTACTCGTCCTCGAACGCCGCCAGCGTCTGGACGAAACGCCGGTAACTGCGCATCAGGAAAAGGCCGTCGAGCAGACGCGAATAGCCCCTGAGGTAGGTATCGTACATCTGCTGCTTCATCTGGGGCTCGCGGTCGAAGAGCGCGATCCAGCGACAGACATACTTGTAGCACGTCAGCATATCGTGCCGGATATAGTGATACCATACCTGCGCCTGATACAGGTAGAGCCGCTCGAGAAACGACAGCTTCGAGGGATCGCCGTACTTGTCGAGTCTCGGGCCGAAGAACTGCTCGATCATGTCCAGGTCCTTCTGCGTCCGGGCATAACCCAGCTGAAGGTACAGGGCGTAAAGCTGCACCCCGGCGTTCGACAGCTCGTTGACGTTCTCGATCCGGCCGCACAATTCGATGGCCTGCCGGCTCGCCGCCTCGCTCTTGGACATGACTCCCCGAGCGACGCTCAGCGTGTCCATCTTCTTGCGGAAATCGATGATGTCGATCGCGGCGGTATACTGCTCGTTGGCAAGCGCCGTCTCCTTGGCCTTGTCGAGCATCTTGGAACTCTGCCGGAAAAGGCCCTTATCGTAGAGTATGCGGGCGAAGTCGATCTGCTCGCGGAGCTGCATCGGAACCGTCCGCTGCACGTCCAGCAGACGGATGCTGACCAGTATCTGCTTATACAGATGGGCCTTCATGTTAGGCAGCTGTTCCTTCTTGATCGGACAGCGCTGCAAAATCTTCGCCTCGTCGTATTCGTCGAGCGAGTCCATGCAGTCGAACAGCGTGACGAACTTCGCCTCCTGATTGCCCGAAAGGCGCGTCGCGTAGAGCTTGAAGTTCCGCTTCTCGGCTTTACTCATGCTTCGTATCAGGTCGAATACGGGCTCCTGTTTTCCGCTGGCTGCATTCATCGTAGAGCTTGTTTTTGCCGTCAGCAAATTTACCAAATAATTATCCGCAAACGAAATTAATGGCTATATTTGTGGAAATTTACCATATATTCTCGCCAATATGTCCACCACTATTTCACGCTACGCCGGACGGGGAGTATCCTCCTCGAAAGAGGACGTGCACGCGGCCATCCGCCATATCGATAAGGGCCTTTATCCGAAAGCCTTCTGCAAAATCATCCCGGACACGCTCTCGGGCGATCCGGAGGCATGCCTCGTCATGCACGCCGACGGAGCGGGAACCAAGTCGGCTCTCGCCTACGCCTACTGGCGCGAGACGGGCGACGCATCGGTATGGAAAGGCATCGCTCAGGACGCGGTCGTGATGAACACCGACGACCTGCTGTGCGTCGGCGTGACCGGAAACGTACTGCTGTCGTCGACGATCGGGCGCAACAAGCACCTGATCCCCGGCGAAGTCGTCTCGGCCGTCATCAACGGCACGGAAGAGTTCCTTCAGAAGATGCGCGATCAGGGTTTCGAGATACGCTCGACGGGCGGCGAGACGGCCGACGTGGGCGATCTGGTGCGCACGATCATCGTCGACAGCACCGTCACGGCCCGATTGCGCCGAAGCGACGTGATCGATAACGCGCATATCGGACCCGGCTGCGCGATCGTGGGTCTCGCCTCGTTCGGACAGGCTTCCTACGAAGACGAGTACAACGGCGGCATGGGCAGCAACGGTCTGACCTCGGCCCGGCACGACGTGTTCGCCCGGATACTGGCGGAGAAATATCCGGAAACCTACGATCCCGAAACGCCCTCCGATCTGGTATACAGCGGCAAGTACCGGCTGACCGACACGGTGCCCGGCTGCCCGCTGACGGTAGGCAAGCTCGTGCTTTCGCCCACGCGCACCTACGCTCCCGTCGTCCGCGCGATTCTCGACGAGCACCGGGGCGATATCCGGGGCATGGTCCATTGCAGCGGCGGAGGACAGACCAAAATCCTGCACTTCGTCGACCGGCTCCACATAATCAAGGACAATCTGTTCGATACCCCGCTGCTGTTCCGGCTGATCCAGCAGGAGTCGCAGACCCCTTGGCGCGAGATGTACAGCGTATTCAACATGGGGCACCGCATGGAGATCTACGCGGACCCGGCGGCGGCCGACGACATCGTCCGCATCTCGAAAGGTTTCGGTATCGACGCCCGGGTGATCGGACGGGTCGAGGAAGCCGACCGTGCATCGGTCACGATCCGCCACGAAGGCCGGGAACTGAACTACGCCAAGTAGCGATCGGCCCGCAAAACGAAGAAAGCGAAGAGGCTGCCCGACTTATTCGTGTCGGGCAGCCTCTTTTGACGTTCCGCACGGTTCCACTCTTAGGCGCGGGCCCCGGCGTACCGCCGCAGGTCCGGCTTCCGTCCGACCGTAACATTCCACTTACCCTCCCGTATCGCTCCGGATAGCGAGACACGGCAAAGGCCGGCGACCATCGCTTACGGCATTCCCAGCGCCGGACACCCTCCGCATCCTCCCGCAGGAACAAAAAAATAAAGGGTCCCCGCTCGGCGGAAGATCCTTTATTCAGCGAACGATGCTTCGCGAGCCGGTCGCCCGAACTTATTCCGCAACAGCGGCAGAGTCGGCAGCGAGCGAGTCTGCGGCAGCGGCGGCGGCAGCAGCGGCGGCAGCCTCTTCGGCAGCGGCGATCGAGTCGGCCTTGGCAGCGGCAGCGATCGAATCGGCCTTAGCCTTGTCCGCAGCCGAGGTACCGCAAGAAGCGAAAGATACGGAGGCAGCAACTACTGCGAGCATCATGACAGATTTTGCCAAAGTTTTCATAATAACAAGAATTAAATTGGTTGAATTATTCAGCCGCAAATGTATAAAATGATTTGCTATTAATGCAACTTTCAGGCGGGAAGTTTCGCTTCTTTCCGGAAAAAGATTTGTTTTTTCGGAAAATTTTTCTATAATCCGCTACCGTTCGGCGTATCCGGCCGCGCCTCCGGCCCGTCCGTCCGTGCGACCGGCTGTTGGCCGAAAAGCTCGAGAGGCATGCTCTCGGGCACGATGAATGCCCGGTCGAAAGCATCCCTGATCCTGCCCCACAGGATAATGGCCTCCTCCATCGTCAGACAGTTGCCCACCGTCACCTTAAAATAGGGAATGTTGTCGTAGTCCATGTAGGCCGGGATGTCGGGGTAAATCTCCCGAAAACGCGCCATCACGCTCTCGGCCTGCGAGCGGGCATGCTGCACGTTGTCAAAATAGATACGCACCCGATACCCGCGTACTTTTTCCGGCGCGCGGCGGCCCTCCATCGAGCGGACGGCAGACGCGGCCCCGTCGTGCTCCTCGACCTCGACCCGGCTGCCGTACGACGGATCGGGCGTACTCAGTTCGCTTTTCAGAGCGCTCAGGCTCTGCGCCCCGGCTTCCACGCAGAAACAGCCGCAGAGCGGCAGCAGGGCGATCCAAAATTTCCGTTTCATAATCCGAACTCCTCCATCATTTCGGACAAATCGATGCCGAACTGCCTCAGAAAGGCATCGGTATCCATCCGCTCGACTTTGTATTTTTTACGCATCATGCCGGCTTTCAGCACGACTTCGCCCGACACGGTCGTTCCTCGGGCACCCGAAGAAAGGGTCCCCATGGCACCTAAAGCGCCCAGCAATCCTCCTTCAAAACGTATTTCCACCGGAATGCGGACCGTCGCTTCCTCCGACCGACGGGGCAACCGGACTTTCTCGTCGACCGAAGCCCTCAGCAGGGTAGTTTCGCCCCGATCGAGCGTCAGATCGGCCCGGACGATCGAAACCGCCGCGCCCGAAGCGTTCGACGCGCGCAAGGATACCTCTACGAGCGAACGGGACGCCCCCAGCGAGCGCACCTCGACCGATTCGACTCCGTCACAGGAGATATCCTCCATGCGGACGCACGACACGGCGGCCAACGCGAACACCGCCACGATCCATACTTTTTTCATGCTCATCGTCTTTTTTCAGTTTTTTCACACGCGTCCGGCCGGCGGGCCGTATAAATCTGCGCCACGCCTCCGAAAAGATTCCGGCAGTCGCAATCCTCGAAGCCCGCTTCCGCCAGCAACCGGACGAAAGCCTCTCCGTAAGGGAACTCGTCCACCGAGCGGGGCAGATAGCTGTACGCCTTCCCGTCGCGCGACACCCATCCCCCCAACCGGGGCAGGACCCGGTGGAAGTAGAAACGGTAAACGGTCCCGAATATTCTGCCGCGCGGCATGCCGAACTCGAGCACGAACAGTTTTCCTCCCGGTCTGAGGGCGGAAAACAACCCTGTCAAACCGCCGGGAATATCCTCGAAATTACGCACGCCGAAAGCCACCGTCGCCGCATCGAACGCTTCGCGGCCGTAAGCGGCCGACTCGGCGTCGCCCTGCACGAGCTCTATACGCTCCGACAAAGACTCCCGTTCCACTTTCACCCGTCCTACGGCCAGCATCCGTTCCGACAGATCGACGCCGACGACTCTCGCCCCGGGGCAGGACTTGGCCAGCATGATCGCCAGATCGGCCGTGCCGGTGGCCATGTCCAGCACCGAGCGGGGACGCTCAGCCCGGACCGCCCGCACGACCCGGCGGCGCCAGCCCCGGTCGACACCCAGCGAAAGCAGGTGATTCAGCAGGTCGTAGCGACGGGCTATCCCGTCGAACATCGCCCGCACCTGCTCTTTCTTCCCGTCCGTATCGTTATAAGGCTTCATCGCATCGCATTTATTCGAACCGGATGCTTCTCTCCGGCAGGATGAACGAAATAAGCATCGTGGGCAGCGAAAGCAGCGCGACGATCAGGACGAAAGTTCCGGCATTGAGCATCAGCACCCACCCCCAGCGGATACTGACCGGAAGCGTCGTCAGAAAATATCCTTGCTCGTCGAGCGTGATCCAGCCCGTAAAATATTGCAGCAGGCACAGCCCGATGCCGATCAGGTTTCCCCAGACCATGCCCCTTAAGATAATGAACGACGAGCGGATCACGAACATCTTCTGCAACGCCCCGTTCCCCATGCCCAGCGTCTTCAGCACGCCGATCATCCGCGTCCGTTCGAGCAGAATGATCAGCAGCGCGGCGATCATGTTGAACAGCGCGACCAGCAGCATCACGGTAATGATCACGGCCGCGTTGACGTTGTGCGCGTCGAGCCAGTCGAAAATCATCGGATACTGCATCCGGACGTTCGTCACCCGCAACGGCTCGTCGCGGTCGGTCCGCTGATGCTCGACCACCGCGCGATACACGTCGTCGGTAAAGCGGTCGAGATGCGAAAAATCCGTCGTGCGCAGCTCGAAGCCGCTCACCTGCGTCGAATCCCAACCGTTGAGCCGCTGGACGTTGCGCAGGTCGGTCAGCGCCAGCACCCGGTCCAATTCGCCGAAACCCGTGTCGTAGATTCCGCTGACGCGGAATCGGTCGCGGCGCGGGGGATTCTGCACGAAAAGCATCTCGATCGGATCGCCCACGTCCGCCTCCATCCGGTCGGCCACCGCACGCGAGAGCAGCACTTCCTTATGGCGGACCGTGTCGCTCACGTCGGGCAGCCTGCCGGCGACGAGGCTCCTCCGCATCGGCGTCCAATCGTAGGTCGAATCGACCCCTTTGAGCACGATCCCCTGCATCGCCTCTTCGCCACGCAGGATGCCGCCTTTCACGGCATAAGGGTTGAAACTCTCGAAGCGGGGGATTCCGCGCAAATAGTCCGCGAACGGCTGATCGCGGCTGACGGGCTCCGTCTCATAGGACGACGCGTTGCCGTCCAGACTGGCGATCTGCACATGGGCCCCGAAACCCGACAGCTTGGCGGTTATCTCGCGCTTGAATCCGAATATGACGGCCAGCGAGACGATCATCACCGCGACGCCGATGGCGACGCTCAGCGTGGCGACCCGCACCATTACGTTGTTTCGGCGGCCGGACGAAACGGAAGCTATCCGCTTCGCCAGAAAGTATTCGAGATTCAGTCTGCCCATCGGGCCGTCGGTTTTAAAGTATTCGGCATGCAAAATGCAAAGTAACGCAAAATTTCCTATTTTTGCACTCGAACCGTCGAGGTTTCCCCCGCATCGGCGGCTCGGGGCGCCGATGCCCCCCCGGACGGAGAACGAAACGCACAGGCACATGAGCAAAACGGCATTTATCACGGGAGCTTCCTCGGGCATAGGAGCTGCCACCGCACGGGCGCTGGCCGAACTGGGTTACGATCTGGTCATCACCGGTCGTCGGACGGACCGGCTGCAAGCCCTCAACGACCGCTTGGAAAAGGAATTCGGCGTCAAGGCGCTGGTCCTCGGATTCGACGTGCGCGACCGTTTCCAGACCGAGAGCGCGATCGACGCGCTGCCCGGCCATTTCCGCACGATCGACGTACTGGTCAACAATGCCGGACTGGCTTCCGGGTTCGAGCACATCGACGAGGGCGACCCGATGGACTGGGACAAGATGATCGACACGAACGTCAAGGGTCTGCTCTACGTCACGCGCGCCGTCTCGCGGATGATGATCGAGAACGGGCAAGGGGGCCATATCGTCAACATCGGCTCGATCGCCGGCACGCAGCCCTATGAGAACGGAGCCGTCTACTGCGCGTCGAAACATGCCGTGCATGCGCTCTCTCAAGGCATGCGGATGGACCTGCTGAGCCACGGGATCAAAGTGACCGAGATACGGCCCGGCATGGTCGACACCGAGTTCTCGACCGTCCGATTCCACGGCGACCGCGAGCGGGCCCGCGAAGTCTATCGGGGCATCGAACCGCTCACGGGCGACGACATCGCGCGGATCGTTGCATGGATCGTCTCGCTCCCGGCCCATGTCAACATCAACGACATCGAAGTCATGCCGGCCCGGCAGGCCAACGCTTACCTGACCTGCCGCAAACCCGTCGCGGCAAAGCAATAAGAGACGGTCTCGCAGCGTTTATAAAAAAACTGAATAAATGAAACGGAACGACGAGCGGTTTCGTCTTTCCCAAAAAACATCGAAAAACCATGATCGGACCCATGAATGCGGAGTTTCTGCTGATTATCGCCATCGGCATCGTCGGCTTTATCGTGCAAGCCAAACTCCAGTCTGTTTTTAAGAAATACTCGAAAGTCATGTTCCCCGGCGGCCTGACCGGACGCGACGTAGCCGAACGCATGCTGCACGACAACGGCATCTACGACGTGAAGGTCGTCTCGACGCCCGGCCATCTGACCGACCACTACAATCCGGCTACGAAAACGGTCAACCTGAGCGAGTCGGTCTACGCGAGCAACAGCGTAGCCGCGGCGGCCGTAGCGGCTCACGAGTGCGGGCATGCGGTACAGCACGCCAAGGAATACGCCCCACTGAAACTCCGCTCGGCGCTCGTGCCGGTCGTCAGCTTCTCGTCTCAATGGGCCGTATGGGTCGTAATAGCCGGAATCCTGATGATGAAGACGTTTCCCGCGCTGTTTTGGGTCGGTATCGCAATGATCGCCGCCTCGGCCCTGTTCAGCATCGTGACGTTGCCGGTCGAGTACAACGCCTCGGCGCGCGCGATGCAGTGGCTCACGGGTAGTTATACGCTGCGCGGAGAGCAGGCCGCTCAGGCCAAGGAAGCGCTTTCATGGGCGGCCCGGACCTATTTGGTCGCCGCGCTGTCGGCTATCGCCACGCTGATCTACTACCTCGGATTCGCGCGGAGGGATTAGCGCACAGACGAAAAGAGACAACCTGTTCGGAGACGGCGCTGTCTCCTTTTCGCATACCGGTTTCGCCGAAAGGCTAAAATTCAGAGCGCCGGTCTGCCCATGTTGGCAGACCGGCGCTCTGTTTTACTGGGGACGCTGATCTTCCCTAATCTCAAAAATAGTGCTTGCATCGTGATCCGGCAAGACAGACTCGATGACCGACTCGTCCGGAAACGCATAACTCCACGGAATACCCACGGAATCTTCCGTCCAGAACGAGCCTTTCTCTATATGAAGAGCATACTCGTAACGTTTCATATAATATGTGAAATAAAAGTCTACTGTCAGTCTGCTCGTCGCAGGCCACGCCCCCGAACAAGCAATCAGGCGATCTCCTTTTTTTATATAAACCCGCGTCGGACGACGCTTGCACCATGCCTGAGTTACATCGATCCGCCGAACGATCTCCTCACCGGAAGAGGTCGTTCCCGAAATCGTGACCACGCCGCTGCGCTGTTGCTCGAAATTCTCCATGATACCCAGCTCGGTGGTCCCGTCGCCTGTCCCGCCCATAGTCAAAGGAAAAATCCACGACACCGACGACGTAACGCTCCATCGAATGTTCGACTGAATATTCACCGTGCACCTGTCGTATCCGCACGAGACACCTATACTTGTCGGAGTGATTCGAGATACTCCGCCGCTCCGGCTTTCGATATAACATGCCGGTATTGCTCCTCGGCAACCCGGTCGCACGCCGTCAGCAAAGCGACCGGAAATAAATACATCATTTTCTCATGGCATTTTTCAAAATCACAATGAAAACCAAACACAAATGTCTGTTATCTCCACACGGCAAACTAAATTCCGATAGCATATAAAACAGATAACCGGACTTCATTCCCTCGGCTATTACAATACCGCACAGGTTGATCGCACGGTCGCAGGAGAATCTGAAACGACACGGGTCATTGTCCAGACGATCCGGTTTCCAAGACACCGGTTTCCGAACATGTCCGCCGCAAAGATACTTCATACGGGATCGGCCATAGATTTCTAAAAATCGACGTCAATCCGGTTCGGCCGAACAATGAGTCCGTCGACGCATGCAGGTAATATCCCGAATATTCGTCTGCATCCCTCGTGAATTTTCGGGCAAAAAGTCATTTATGTTTCCTGTTATCTTCTCCTGCGACATTGCACGCGTCTGCTTCTCTTGCCAGACAAGCGGCTCCGTGTTCCGTCCCAGATTCTTAGCCTTTCTGTCTCCGACAGCGCCCATCGATACCGAGATTTGCTTTCGCCGGGCATCCGCCGGGGCGAGAATACCGGATATTTTCAGTTCAACGCTGCAAAAACACGACGGATTCAGGCGTATTACAACGATTTACTTTTGTGCGTTTTCAAGAATATCCAGATGCAAAATTGGGTATCTTTGCACCGTCAAAAACGAATTCAATGGACCCGTTAGAGATCAACAAAGTAGAGATACGCAACCTGCAACGTGAAGATTACGACCAGCTGGCCGCCTCGTTCACCCGAGTCTATGCCGACGGAAGCGACGTCTTTTGGACGCCGGAGCAGATCGACAAACTGATACGCATTTTCCCCGAGGGGCAGATCGTCGTAGTCATAGACGATAAGATCGTAGGCTGTGCTCTTTCGATCATCGTGCACTACGATGATGTGAAGAACGACCACACCTACGCTCAAGTCACGGGAAACGAAACCTTCGACACCCACACCCGCAAAGGCAATATCCTCTACGGTATCGAGGTCTTCATTCATCCCGACTACCGGGGACTGCGGCTGGCGCGGCGCATGTATGAGTACCGCAAGGAACTATGCGAAAAACTCAACCTGAAAGCCATCATGTTCGGAGGCCGCCTGCCCAACTATCACAAGTATGCCGACCAAATGCGCCCCAAGGAGTATATCGACAAGGTACGCCAGCGGGAAATCGTCGATCCCGTATTGCTGTTCCAGCTCTCGAACGACTTCCATGTCCGCAAGGTAATGCGCAACTATCTGCCCAATGACGAGGAGTCGCTCCACTACGCCTGTCTGCTCCAGTGGGACAACATCTATTACCAAGCTCCGACCGAAGAGTACATCCCGCCCAAAACTACGGTACGCGTAGGCATCGTACAGTGGCAAATGCGCAGTTACAAAACCCTCGACGACCTGTTCGAACAGGTGGAGTTTTTCGTCGATTCCGTAAGCGGCTATCAGAGCGATTTCGTCCTCTTTCCCGAATATTTCAATGCCCCGCTTATGGCACGGTTCAACGATGTGAGCGAATCGGAGGCCATCCGCGGACTGGCGCAATATACGGATGAGATCCGGGAACGGTTTATTGCATTGGCCATCAAGTACAACATCAATATCATCACGGGCAGCATGCCTCAGATCAAGGAAGACGGACAGCTTTACAACGTAGGCTTCCTCTGCCGCCGCGACGGGACCTACGAAATGTACGAGAAATTACACGTCACGCCCGACGAGATGAAATGTTGGGGACTGAGCGGCGGCAAGACGATTCGCACATTCGAGACGGATTGCGCGAAGGTCGGCGTATTGATCTGCTACGACGTAGAGTTTCCGGAACTCTCGCGCATTATGGCCTCCGAAGGAATGCAGATTCTTTTCGTACCGTTCCTCACGGATACGCAGAACGCCTATTCGCGCGTACAAGTCTGTGCCCACGCCCGCGCCATTGAAAACGAATGCTTCGTAGTGATCGCCGGCAGTGTGGGCAACCTGCCCAAAGTGCATAACATGGACATTCAGTACGCACGTTCCGGGGTCTTCACCCCTTGCGACTTCGCTTTTCCTACGGACGGACGGCGAGCCGAAGCGACGCCCAATACGGAGATGATCCTTATTTCGGATGTCAACCTGAACCTGTTGAACGAGCTGCACACTTACGGCAGCGTCCGCAATCTCAAAGACCGTCGCAACGACTTATACGAGGTGCGGATGAAAAAATAGGCGGTCACGCAACGTTTCTTGATGGGAGAAAATCATATCGGTCCGCCGAATCTCGATGTCGGCCGGGCAGAGATTCCTCTCCACAGTGTCGCAATCGAGTTCAAATCCCAGAAACTCCTTGTCGGATAGACCGGACCGTGCCTTCGGAATCGAAATCTTCGGCAGCGCCCCAATGCGATTTTCGGGCCGAATCGTAGTGCAGGGCCATGCTGCTCTTCGGCTGCGGACGGAACGGTTCGGACGGCTCCTACGAGAATACCGGACCGCGACGTTCCGCAAACAGACAACCAATTATCAATAATCGGAACGAACACAGAATCAGCCTAAACATAAGGTATGTATCCGTATTCTCCGTTCCAAGACGGAGATTCCTCGTCGGACCGAATCGGGAAACGATCGGAATCGACTTCCTCGAATATCTCGAAAGTGACCTTCAAATATATTTTCGTCGACGGCGGGCATCAAAATATTGATTTCGACCATCAAATAAAGGAAATTCATAGACCCTCCTTACATTTTCGCCCCTGCCGGAATGTTCCGGCAGGGGCGAATTGGTTTTAGGAAACCCGCTGAATAGTCTTTTCGATTTTAACGACTATCTACAACCAACAATATTCATTCTTAGTTTCCTGAATCTCGAGAGCGAAATTCAACGGATAATCCGGGATCCAAAAATCAGTCATCTCTATCGCCGACTACGGCCCCGATCGCAGGTCGGTAATCCGCTTCCAAAGGGATCGGAGCATTTTTGAAATGACAGCCGAAGGCACAAGACCCGTACGCACCGAGTCGAGAGTCCGAATCATCAAAGTCATAAAATCCCAAGGCGCCGCCCACACTTGCATTCAGATACCAATCACGAATCCGGAGTGTCCAATTCCTCCGGCAGCGGCGGCAAGACCGGCCGACGACGGCGTCAGGACGCGAAGCCGGCAGCGGACACACAACGTTTCCGAGGGCGCGACAGGAAAAATGTCTGTTGGCTCGAAGGTCGAGTCTTCGCCCTGTATTCGCCTCTGAATAACAATTGCACGCCTTGATGTAGAAATTGCTTCAAAAACAGCAGGATTGCGAAAAGAAGAAATCGGACAACGTCCTGCAAACGGCAGAAACTCGCCGGCAGGGGAGATAGATTATATGTTGATTAAAACGTTGGTTTCCAAAGGTAAAGATACGAAAATATCGACATTATTTCCAAGGGAATCGTTAATATTTTATGCACCAGGTTTTTACAAATAAGATAAATGACTATGATTCAGATTTATAAGGGGATTTCTTCCGCTCACCCGTTTGAATGAACGATTAAACAGACGAAGTATAACATTCAGTCTGTTTTGACGGTAATACATAGCAACGAATGACTTGTTTTGACGAAAGTATTTCTGTCCGCGGACGTTGTTCGAGATCGCTCCGCGCGGTCTTTTTGCTCGGCTTCCTGCTGTATGGCCTGACCGTTACGGCACAGGAGACGGGCCGCGACGTATCCGCCGGCACCAGCGAGAGTCTTCGGCAGAAGACAAGCTCGCTCTCGGAAGGGAAGCAGGATACGGTCATTTTCCGATTCGCCCCGCAACGACGTATGTTCTGGGCTGATTACAAGGGAAACGCAGCCGCCATCAAGTCGCTTACCCGATCCATCCGACAACACAAATTTTCGATCGAATCGGGCGACATGAAAGTGCGCGTACTGGGTTTCTGCTCCTCGTACGACTCTTTCAAGGAGAACCTTGCGGCCGCAAAGAATCGAAGCAACCAGGTCAAATCCTATTTTATCGTTCACGAGGGATTGAAAGAAGATCATTTCAGGACGACGAATTCCACGCGACGGTGGCGCGGAATGACAGATGTGATCGCCGTAGCCTATATGTCTTCGAATGCGAAGGCGGATACGCCCCCCGACATCCTGTCCGAAAGAGACGTCGTGCCGTCCGATTCGCCGTCCGGGGACGAAAAATCCGAAATCCGGCCGGAATCGGAGACTCCGGAATCCTCTGCCGAACCCGATACGCCTGACACGGAGACACCTGTCGAGCCGGAACCGCAACCGGCGCAGCCGGTCGCCGAGACTCTGGAAGGAACGCTGTCCGATCCCGTGCGCCCCTCTTACCGCTGGGCGGTCAAAACCAACGTAGCCTATCTGGCTGCCACGGTTGCCAACCTCGGCGTGGAGTACAGCTTCGGCGACCGCTACTCGGTCGACCTGCCGGTCATTTACAGTCCTTACACCGTAGCACGCGATTACCGTCTGTGTTTTCTGGCCGTTCAACCGGAATTCCGTTACTGGCTGAAAAAACCGATGGAAGGCCACTTTTTCGGCGTGCATCTCCATATCGGCGCCTTCAATATCGCCGTGGACGACAGGAACCGCTACCAGTCGCCCGACGGCTTCTACGGTGCGGGTCTGAGCTATGGCTACATGTTGCCCTTCGCCCGCCATTGGGCGGCAGAGTTCACCATCGGAGCGGGATACGTCCGCACGAAATACGACGTCTATTATAATATCCCCAACGGCGCCCGCTTCGAGAAGGGAGTACCTTACAACTATTGGGGCCTGACCAAAGCGGGGATCAGTCTGGTTTACCGATTCGGAAAATAAGGCAAGGAGCAGAAGATGAAAAAAACGACAATATATATCGCCTGTTTGCTCGTCCTCGTATCGACGGGCTGCGACAAGACCGTACTGGAATTTCCGGAAAACGGAGGCGTCGATCCCACACTGGTCAACGCGAATCTGACCCTCGCGATCGACCCGAAAATAGAGCCATACGAGCCGACGGAACGCTCCAAAGCGTCGGAAGCCGACCTGCACGACGTGCGCTGGATCGTCGAAGTGTTCCGCGACGAGATCGGCGGCGAACCCGTGGAGCGGCGGGTGCTCGGCTGCGAGCAGGCGGCGGACGGATACCATACGATCCGCACCTCGCTGGCGCTGCATGCCGCCCGATACCACGTCGTGGCATGGATGGACTATGTGGACGACGGTTCGACGGCCGACAAATACTACCATGTAAACTCCCTTTCGTCGATCAGCATTCCCGAAGCCGGGAATTACATCGGCGACGAAGACCACAAGGATACCTACGTCGCGCAGCAGGAGATCGATCTCAGAGCCTACCGAGACCGCTGGAACGAAACCGTGGATGCGACCGTGACGCTCCAGCGCCCGATGGCCAAGATCGAGTTCATCACCACCGACATCGACAAATTCCTCGACAAACTGGCCGCACGGCGGACGAAAGCAGGCAACATAGCCGAGAATCTGCTTACCAAGAATCCCGACCTTTCGACGATACGGGTACGGGTGGAGTATGCGGGGTACTTCCCGTCGGGCTTCAACGCCTACACGAACAAGCCCAACGACGCCCGAACGGGCATGTCGTTCGGTTGTTCCATGAGACCGCTTTCGGATAAGGAGGCGCATCTGGCCAGCGACTACATCTTCGTCAACGGCTCCGAATCGGCCGTGAAGGTCAACCTCAGCATCCGCGACGGCGAGGGCAACCTGCTCAACGAGATCGGAGACATCGATGTTCCGATCGTGCGGGGCAAGCTGACGACGATCCGCGACGAGTTCCTCACGCGCGATTATGCCCCCGGTATCGGTATCAATCCCGGGTTCGACGGAGAAATCGACATTGTGATCCCTGACTAATACGACATTCAAATGAAAAAGATATTTCCCCTGTTCCTCGCACTGACCGTCCTTACCGGCTGCAGCGAAGAGACGGAACCCACGCCCGGGTTAGCGCCCGTAGGCGGTGTGATCTCCCTGCGCTCCGAGAGCCTACTGAAAAACGAACCTGCGGCCAAAGCGGCCACTCACAGCGAGACGGCTGCAGGACAACGGCTGACCTACACCTTCGAGGCATGGACAAAGGACGCCAATCCCCGATGCGCACTGCATAAGACAGCAAACGGAACGTTTGACGAAGCCGCCATCGAGATCGCGCTGGTGCCCGGAACGTATGACTTCCTCTTCTGGGCCGACTACGGCACGGGAGCCTATACGACCGCCGATCTGCGGCAGATAAAGATTGCCATGACCTCCGGCAGCACGCCCGCGACCTACGCCCCGGGCAGCGAACGCGACGCTTTCGCCTGCGTCCTGCCCGACGTGCAGTGGAACGGCGGCAACGGCGTATCGGCCACGCTGAAACGTCCGTTGGCCAAACTGACGATGCGGAACAAGGAGGCGTTCAACACGGGCGATAAAGCGGTTTCGGTTACCTACCGGAACGTTCCGACGCGGTACGACGTACTGACCGAAAAGACGTCCGGGCCGCAGACCGTAACGGTCGCATTCCCGAATACGACCGTAAACTCGGCAACAGTCGGCGAAGACTTCCTCTTCGTTCCCTCCAACGCGGGACAGTCCGTCGGCCTCTCGATCACGGTGGGCGACGTAACCAAGGGCATCGACGTGCTGCAGCTGCAGCGGAACTACGCGACCAGCGTAACGGCCACGTTCGAGGAAGCCACAGGGAATTAAGACGATATAAGACACGATGAACGGAAAACCGATATATAAACAATAATACAAACCGTTGAGTTACTGCCTCCCTTCCGGAAAACCCGAACGTAGGGGGGGGTAATTCATTAACACTCAACATTTTATGAATAAAGTTCTACTATTAGCGGGAATGCTGGCAGCATTTACCGCGTGTCAGAAGGACGAGGGGCTCGTATCCGATACGACAGCTGCATCCTCGTTTACGGTGACCATTCCGCAGAGCGGAGTGCAAACCCGTGCCGTGACCGATGCCTTCGGCACCGGTACCTCGGCCAACCGCTGTATTCTGGAAATCTACCACGGCGACCAGCTTTACAACCGTATCGTAAAACCGGTAAGCAACAAGCAGGTTACGTTCGACAATCTGCGGCTGGTATCCTCGCAGGAGTATGACTTCGTGTTCTGGGCCGACTGCGCTACGGCAAATTCAAGCAGTGAGGAAGGTTTCGACGATAAAGTATACAACACTGTAACGGGCGGTCTGAAAGCCATCACGGAGAAAGGCGAGTTCGTGGGCAACAGCGACGAGCGCGACGCGTTCTTCTACCACGAGACTATTTCCGTCAATGGTTCCTTCACGAGAGACGACATCACCCTGAAGCGTCCTTTCGGCCTGCTGGTGGTAAAGACCAACGACCTGAACGAAATCAAGGACGAGGCGCTGAAGCCCACGGGATACGAGGTCGCTTTCAAGGGACTGCCCACGACGTTCAACGCCCTGACGGGCGAAGTGAGCGGATCGGCCGACGTGACCTATACGGCAGGTGAGTTGGCCAAGGCCGACGGTACGATCTCGATGGACTTCCTCTGGGCCACGGAATCCGAGGCCGCGCTTTCCGACTTCACGATGACGTTCCTCAATAACGGAACGGCGATCTGCACGAACGACGCTTTCACCAACATTCCCATCCGACGCAACTACCGCACCAATGTGTCGGGCAACCTGCTGACCAAGAAAGGAACGATCAGCGTGACGATCGATCCGAATTTCGATCCGGAAAGCCCCATTGAGAAAGTGATTGCGGAAGTAGAAAGCGCGGCTGATGTCAAGGCGGCTCTCGAAAGCGGTGCGACCGATATCATCGTCAAGAATTTGGCGAATACAGCGAGCAACGAGATCGTGATACCGCAGATCTATGCTACGGACAATGACGTGAAAATTTCGCTTACGCTGCCCGAAACGAGCAACCCCGTTACCGTAAAATACGACGATCAGGCCAGTGGAACGGAGGGTAACACGGAAGCTCCCGCCAACATTACTATTACGGCCAATACCACCGGAAAACTGACCATCGACACCCCGGAATCGACGGTTATCCTGAACGGCTCCTTCGGGGAAATAGACGCCACGACGGCCGACAATACGCTGATCGTGCCCGAAGGCGTTGAAGTAGCGAAACTGAATGTCGTAAAAGGCAACGTAGAGATCTACGGTACGGTTGCGGAAATTACATTCGAGAAAGGAGCCGGAACTGTTACGACTTATGCTGCAGGCGATGTCGCTACGCTGAAAAAAGCGATCGACCTGATTGCCCAAAGCAAGTGTGCCCGAATCGTGCTGACGGCCGATATCGACCTTAAAGGCACTGCCGATAGCCCTTGGACTCCGATCGATACGGAAGGCAAAGGCTTCGTGGAATTCGACGGTGCCGGCCATACGATCAAGAACCTCTACGTTGACAACGCCACAGGTCAACCTAATG
>ERZ772882.85-NODE-85-length-123604-cov-5.070126_pt1 | contig 123604 bp, 122 predicted proteins | sample MGYA00580576_ERZ772882 | MGnify/ENA primary metagenome ERZ772882 (study PRJEB29015, sample SAMEA2737658) | human gut metagenome | biome: human gut; feature: human-associated habitat; material: faeces | place: China | collected 2012 ... | reverse complement strand
TTTTTGGCAGAGTGAGAACGTGCCTGCGCAGGGTACACAGACCTGCCGGGAGGGAAATCCCAAGCGGGGAGGCGGACCGGCCGTCGGGAGGCACCAAGCACAGGGCAGGCGGGTAATGTAAGTGCTATCTAATCCGGATTGGAAAAGCGCTCCCATTTACGGAAGGTGAAGAAGCACAGGAGGGCTCCTCCCAGGGCGACCAGTACCCAGACTGCGATGGTGTAAAACCAGCCGAAGCGTTCGGAGATAGCGCCGAAGGCATAGGTGGAGAGAGAGCTTCCTATGTAAGTGGAGGCGTTCAGTATGCCGGATATGGTAGCAACCCGGCCGAATCTGGCAAAATGCCGGGGAACCCGGCTGATGAGCAGCAGATTAATGCCGTACATACAGCCTGTGATGAGGGTCATCATCGTGATGCTGAACACGGGCAGGGACTGGTAAAAAGGAAGCAAAAGGAGAGAGGAAAGCGTTCCTATTACAAAAAGGATACCTGCGGTAAAAAGCTCATTATGCAGTTTCTGCAGCAGCCATGAGGCGATGGTGATGCTGAAAATACTGAAAATCGGAAGTACCGCCGTTGTGAGGATGGACAGGGAAGTACTGAGTCCGAAGGTTTCCGTAATATAAGCGGGCATCCAGGTGGTAATCCCATCCCGGAGGATCCCATGAAGGATAATGGCCAGAAGGATGGGAATGAGGGATGCCTGGAGAAACAGGGCAGGCAGTTTTATTGTATAGTCCGTTTCCATTTCCACATTTAAGGCGGAAACCGTGTTGGTTCCGTCAGACTGCAGTCTGGTAAAGCTCAGCAGCCAGAAAAAGGCCGTGGCGATACCTAAAAGGCCGGGGAAAATAAAAGCCAGCCTCCAGCCGGAAATAAATATGCAGACAGGCGCGAGGACATATACGGCGATCATTCCTGCGGAAGAGGCAACGGATACCTGTACGCAGCATTTTTTATAATGCTCTTCATCCAGGCCTTCTGCCATCGCACGTACGAGCGGAGGCCAGAGCATGGACTGAAAAAAGCCGTTAAAGCACCAGATTGGGATGATGACTTCTATCCGGGGAAAAAGAGCGGCCAGCAGATTACAGACAGAGGTGGCCGTCAGTCCGGTAAAAATCATATCCCGGGGGTGGAAACGGTCTCCCATAAAGCCGCAGAGAAGCTGGCCGATTCCATAGGTGATAAAACAGCCGGTAACCGGAAGTCCGGCCAGGCTTTTGCTGATATTCAGGGAACGCTGGACCTCAGCAAGGCAGGCAGCATAATTCAGACGGGTGAGGTAGCTGACAAAATAAACCAGGCAGCAGAGAAAGCTTAAAAAGCGGATATCACGCCTGGAGGTTAAACGATTGATCATATCAGGCTATTTCCCTCCCATTCCCTGGCGGGTGAGGCTCCTGAAAGCCGGGTTATTGTGGGTGCAATATCACAGATTCCGGCCTGTTCGAAACGGGAACCGGGGCAGAAATCCGGACCGATGCAGATAAGAGGGATAAGCATATCTTCTTTTTCCAGGGAACCATGTGTACGGTCGTGCCCTCCGTGATCTGCCGTGATTATAATTGTGTATTCATCCATAAAGCTTTCCGTAAGCTTTTGTATTTCATCCAGAGACTGGCGGCAGGCCTGCAGGTATTCTTCGCCCATCCAGCCATACTGATGTCCTGCGCTGTCGGTAAGCCCCAGGTAAACGAATGCGAAATCCGGTTTTTCTTCCCTGATAAAGGAAAGGGCGTTGGCCGTTACCATTTCATTTGCCTTTTCATAAGTATAGACGCCGCCCGATACAAAATAGCTGTAAGCGAGTGAGGAAGGACGGCTTAAGTCCCGCAGCTCTTCCCAATTATAGAAAAAAGCACAGGTTTTACCGGCGGCGTTCAGCTGCTCACAAAGCCCGTTCACCGGACGGACCTGGGGAACATAGGTGTTGGTGAGGATGCCGTGACGGCCGGGATCAACACTGTGGAAGAGGGACATGTGGCAGGGGAGTGTAACAGAAGGATAAACAGTTTCTGTTTCCAGGCAACAGCAGCCAAGCCCGGTAAGACGGATTCCGTAAGGATGGCCGCAGGCCGCCAGAGCGTCGGGACGGAGTCCGTCAGCCAGGATGAGGAGTACTTTTTTATTCATGGTTCGACCTTTCCGCCTGCGTACCGCAGGACTTTTATATTATGTATCGGCCCTGATGAAAGGGGCGTCAGCATTTCGTAATCTGAAGTCCTGCTTTTCTGTAGGCTTCGGCTATTTCGTCCGGCAGACCTGAATCGGTGAAATAGAGGAAACGGGGATTGAGATCGCAAACCTTCAGGGCTGCACAGGTCTCAAATTTTGAGCTGTCCGCCTGGACAATGATCTGATCGGAAATAGCAATCAGGGCTCTCTGTACCGCTATCATTTCATGGATATGATCACTGATGCCGAAATCCAGGGAGACAGCGGAGGGGGCCAAAAAAAATTTGGATACATGCAGCTGCTTTATCATGTCCAGCGCCAGATGCCCGTAGAAGGTTTTTTCACCGGGCATATAAAAGCCGCCGGTCAGGACAGTCTGAAAGCCTTCTTTGCCGGATAAAATCTGGAATACCTCCAGAGAATTGGTGACGATGGTGAGCCTGGAAAAGCGCTCACACAGCAGGGAAGCCAGCTCAAAGGAGGTGGAACCGGTATCGAGGGCAATTCTGTCTTCCTCATGAATAAAGGGAAGGGAAGCCAGCGCAAGCTTCCTTTTTTCCTCCCGGTGCTCTGAAACACGGGAGGAAAGGCTGATATAATTCTGCATTTTATGAACGGTGACGGCTCCGCCGTGCACTCTCTTTAAGGCCCCTTGTTTTTCCAGATATTCCAAATCCCTTCGTATGGTTTCCAATGATACCTGGAAGGTATCGGTAAGCTCATTAACGGTTACGGAAGAGCGGCGGTTCAGCATTTCCGTAATTTGTATTCTTCTTTCATTTGCGAACATATACAATCATCTCCACATAAACACAACTGTTTCCACATAAATGTATCATCCTTCCACAAAACTGTCAAGATGTCATGTTAATTCTAAGTGAAACTTTCTTTAAGATTTTATGTATTTTATTGTAATAAGAAGAATATGCGTTTATTATGAGTGGAAGCTGGAAAGTCAGACATAAGAAAAAGCGCTGAAATGTGGGAAATACAGGATTTAAGCAGAGATAGAAAGGAGCAGATATGAAATTCAGAGAAGACGGAACCTTTCATATATTACATATAACCGATATTCAGGAAATACCGGAGGTGGCGGAAGATACATTAACCCTGATGCGCAGGGCGCTTGATGCGGCGAAGCCGGATCTGGTGGTGTTCACCGGAGATCAATTAAAGGGATACAGCAAAAAATTCCGTAAAAAACCCGGGCAGGTGGAAAAAACCATTAACAGGATCATGGAGCCTGTTGTCAGCCGGGGAATCCCCTTTGCGGTAACCTTTGGAAACCATGACGAACAAAGCGGGATGACCAATGACGAACAGATGGAGATTTACCGGAACATTCCCGGATGTGTGGACTGGCTGAACAGCCGCGGACAGGAAATCCTTCATGGGACGGAGGAGGGGACTTTTGCCGTCGGAATCCGGAATTTTGAAGAAACGCAGACCGTTATGGCGGTTTATCTCATGGATTCCAGGGGAGACGCTCCCGGGGGCGGATACCAGACGCTGAATCCCAGGCAGGTATTCTGGTATAAGGGCGCCAGAGATACCTTTGAGCAGGAACACGGCAGACTGATTCCGGGGATTGTATTCCAGCATATTCCCATGCCGGAATATTACCGGCTGCTGAAGAAGACAGATAAGAAGACAAAAGGGGCGGTACGTACCTACCGTACCCATGCCAATGAATATTATGTGCTGGATCCGGAAAAGTACCGGAGCGGCAGCTTCAAGGAAGCGGTGAGCATTCCTGATAATAACGCAAGGGAATTCGAGAGTTTCCGGGAGAAAGGGGATATTTTTGCAGTATACTGCGGTCATGATCACAGGAACAGCTTTGTGGGAAACTGCGGCGGCCTGGATTTGGGCTATACGCCGTCCTGTGGCTTCAATGAATACGGCGACGGTGTGAACCGGGCGGCCAGGGAATTTGTTTTCCATGAAGAGGATCCTGCCGCATATGAAACAAGGCTGCTTACCTATAAAGATCTGGTTGGAGGGAAGCCTTCCCGTCCCTTTCGGGATTTCGCGTACAGCCACATCCCTGCGACGAAAGAGGAGGCTGTGGCAAAAATAAAAAAGTACGTGCTTTTCACCGGACTGGCTATAGCAGGGGTGCAGGCGGTGAGGAGCGTATATAAGAGAAGGAAAAAATAGTGATATGGAAAAGAATTATAAGGTGACAATATAAAACTGATTAAAATAGAAAGGGTATTATGGTAGAAATACTTTAAATAATACGGAATGTTGACATCTTGGTTGTCACCTTATAATTTTCCAATGCTCCCCAAACAAATACTTCATTTCGGCTAAACGTACACCATTTATTTCCATAAAACCTGAGTCCTCTCCCTTATATTTTAGCTGATAGGATGCCAAATAGGAGCGAGGCAGCCCGGCGATATATCCATTATAATAATCGGAGTGGGCTGACATGTATTCTTCACCCAGACGTTTGGTGTATGCTTCCTTAAGCTGTTCGGCTGTGTAATAATCGGATATAACTTCTCCGGTTACCCATGAAATCCATCCATACTCGTCTGTTGTTGGATCTGCTGTATCTTTAAATCTCTTTTCCAGTTCTTTTTCAAGTTTTCCGATATGTTCTTCCGGACATTTAAGTGTCATATTTTGTAAGCCCAGCATGAGTTCTTTGCTTTCAAAGAAAGACATGCTTACTTCCATACTAATGCCATAAACCTGGATTTTATCCTCTAATGTCACCCAAAAAGTACCATCTTTTTCTGCAGTCTCATTGATAAAAGGATATATTTTTTTGACTTCTTCACTACTCATTCCCCAAGTCAGTCCCTCAATCGGGGGATCCCATACATTTTCTTTTTTGGATGATTCCCCACAGCCTGTCAGAAGCAGTAAAGAGATGGCTGTTAATATAAAAATACAATATTTATGTTTCATACTTGTGCCTTTCTTTATCTTTCTGCCTGTAATAAATAAGGCCCGGAGGTTCATCCATTCGGTCACTTTATTCAAAAATATTGACGTCTCCAACCAGCCACTCCATGGATACATTCAAAGCCTTTGCAAGGACACGCAATTCAGCATCACAAACATGACGCTGATTTTTTTCAATTCTCGAAATAATCAATTTGGTCATATCTTCAAAACCCAGCAACTGGATTTTCATGGCAAGTTCCTCCTGCGTTATTGGCGGCTGCTGGAGTGCCCGTCCCAGTCTTACGCGATCCGCACATATATTTCCTTTAATTACAAACATGCTTTTTGTCAATTATGTCACCTCCGGAGTATCTAGTTTGCATATTTTATATATTTATATTTGATTTTATTGCAAAATAAGATATAATACTGAATAGACACGATACAAAATATCTAGTTTAGATATTTTTTGTAAATTTTTTTATTGCAATAGTTACAAGACAAATCGTTTGAGATAAGGGAGGATAGATAGGAAGCCAGCATGAATATCATACCCATACCCTTTGCCGGATATGTATTGGGTCAGGGAGCCTTGGAACAGAGGTATGGGGAATATGCAGACAGATATGTGAAAAATGTTGAAATAAGACATTAAATTAATTATGTAAAGGGAGGAGGAATTGTTTATGGCGGTGAGAACAACCGGGGAAAAGGGAAGGGTTATGAAAAGCCAGCCGAATGCTAAAAAAAGCATGGGGAAAAGGATATCTGTGGAGGTGAAAAGGCACTGGCAGTTATATCTGATGCTGGTTTTGCCTGTGACCTATCTGATTATTTTTGCCTATTTCCCTATGGGAGGGGCAATTATCGCGTTTAAGGATTATTCCATCCGGGGAGGAATCTGGGGGAGCGAATGGGTAGGCCTAAAACACTTCAAAAATTTTTTTACCACACCGGATTTCAAGAATTTAATGACAAATACACTTGCTCTCAGCCTGTACAGCCTTATAATCAGTTTTCCTATGCCTATCCTGCTTGCGTTGGCAATCAATGAAATGCGGGGGCGGCATTATAAGAAAATGGTTCAGATGGTTACATATCTGCCTTATTTTATATCGACAGTAGTATTAGTTGGGATTATGCAGAATATTTTTTCGGTCCGGACAGGGCTGGTCAACAATATTATTACCTTGTTTGGGGGTACAGCAGTTGATTTTATGGGAAAGCCGGAACTTTTCAGAAGCCTGTATGTATGGTCGGGTGTCTGGCAGGGGATGGGATACAGCGCAGTTATTTATATCGCGGCACTTGCGAGTGTGGATATTTCTCAGACAGAGGCCGCCATTATTGACGGTGCAGGCCGTTTTGCAAGAGTATGGAATGTAGACATTCCGGCAATTATGCCGACGATTGTAATTCAGCTGATTCTGGCGGTAGGCAGTATCATGAGCCTGGGCTTTGAAAAGGTATATCTGATGCAGAATCCGGTGAATATGCAGTCTTCTGAAATTATTTCCACTTTTGTGTATAAACGGGGTCTTATTAATTTCCAGTATTCTTATGCAACAGCAGTAGGATTATTTAATTCTGTATGTAATCTGGTTCTGATAGTGCTTGCAAATATGTTTTCCAAAAAGGTGAATGAGACGAGCTTGTGGTAAGGAGGCAGCTATGGCAAAGATTGTTAAAAAGAAAAATGTGTCTGTCCGGTATTATACGAAACCGAAGGATTACTTGTATATGGCGCTTGTCCATATTTTATGTGCCGTATCTGTGATCTGTATTATGATTCCATTGATTTATGTTGTGGCGGCTTCTTTTTCGTCGCCGAAGGCGCTTCTTTCAGGCAGGGTCTTTCTGCTGCCTGTGGATTTTACCCTGCGCGGATATAAAATGCTTCTGCAGCATCAGCTGCTTGTAACCGGGTTCGGCAATTCCCTTTTATACACGGTGGTAGGGACTGTGATTAATTTGGTTATGACAGTTCTGGCAGCCTATCCGCTTTCCCGTAAAGATCTGGCGATTCGTAATCCGATTATGCTTTTGTTCACGTTTACCATGCTTTTTAACGGCGGTATGATTCCTACTTATATTCTGATTAAAAATCTGGGAATGCTGGACAGTATCTGGGCACTGGTGGTACCGACTTCTATTTCGGTCTGGAACCTGATTATTACCCGTACCTATTTCCAGTCGACAATTCCCGGGGAAGTGCAGGAAAGCGCCAGCGTGGATGGCTGTGATGATTTTACCTTCCTGATTAAAATTGCCATTCCTCTTGCAAAGCCGATCCTGGCAGTTAATGTCCTGCTGTATGCGGTAGGCCACTGGAATTCTTATTTTAATGAAATGATGTATCTGAGTACAAATACCAAATTCCCTCTGCAGCTGGTTCTGCGGGAGATTCTGGTTAATATGGGCACGGCAGGCATGACGCTTGATGTAACGAAACAGCTTGAGATGCAGGAAACGAAATATCTGCTGCAATATTCAAGTATTATTGTGGGTTCTGTGCCGGTTATGCTGCTTTATCCCTTTGTTCAGAAATATTTTGTAAAAGGAATTATGGTAGGGGCGATTAAGGGATAAGACAAACGGGGGTTATTATTGGAATATTTCATTCTCGATGACGGGAATGGAATGTTTCAAAAAAAATATAACAAGGAGGATTTGTAACTATGAAAAAAAGAGTAATGGCCTTGCTGTTATCTGCGTGTATGGTATTGGGTATGGCAGGATGTTCGTCCGGGAAAGCAGAAACCACTTCGGACGGCGGAGGAGGTAAAGTCTCAGATGCGGCATCCGAAGCGGCGGCGGATGCTTCCGGACCGGAAGGCTTTAACGCTACCGGCATGCCGATCATGAATGAAAAAATTACGCTGAAGGTATGGATTGAAGGAGGGGCGGATATAGACTGGGAACAGAACCGGTTTGTAAAGGAGATTGAAGAAAAATCCAATATTAAGATGGAGATTATTTCGACGCCTCTCTCTGATGCTCTCCAGAAGAGAAATCTGATGCTGGCCAGCGGAGATTATCCAGACCTTATTCTGACAGACTGGCCGACAGTATTTTCAAAGTCAGATGTTATGCAGTATGGGGTTAAGGAAGGCGTTTTACTTCCCATTACGGATTACATTGATAAGTATGGCAACAATATGAAACGTATTTTTGACGAGAATCCTCATTATAAGGAGAGTTGTATTGCACCGGATGGGGAAATCTATGGATTCGCACGTTTCTCAGAGTGCTATCACTGCAGTGCATATCCCAAGATTTATCTGCGTCAGGACTGGATGGATGCCCTGGGACTGGATATGCCTGAAAATACGGAAGAACTGAGAGAAGTATTAAGGGCCTTTGTCAATGATGATCCCAACGGAAACGGAAAGAAAGATGAAATCGGAATGCTCGGCGCCACTACCTGGAATACGATGGTTGAATACGCATTGATGGGTATGTCTTTCCAGACTGTAAAACCGGATTTCTGGCTCAGTCTTGGCGCTGACGGAAAATCGGTGGAATTTTCTCCGTCGACAGATGCTTACCGTGAAGGACTGCGTTATATTAAGAGCCTTTATGATGAAGGGCTGATTGATGGCACTTCCTTTACCCAGAAGGAAGATCAGATGGCACAGACAGTCAGGACAGAACCACATGTGGTTGGAATGTATGTCTGTGATCATGCGGGAATGGGCTATGACAATAATGACCCGGTGGAAGCGGAAAATTATCAGATTCTGATTCCTGTGGCAGGGCCGGATGGCTTCAGACGTCAGGGGCAGAACGCGAACGAGGGTGAAATACAAGGGTTCCATGCGGTAATTACAGATGCTTGTAAGTATCCTGAAGCCGCTTTCCGACTGATCGATGAGTTCTTCTATGATGATGATTACAATATGGAACGTATGCATGGAGAACGGGGGATAGGCTGGGATTATGTTCCGGAGGGAACCAAAAATGTATTCGGCGGTGAGGCCAGATATGTTGTAAATTCTGTTTCTGAGGATCAGAGTGCAGAGATCAAGAAGGATCTGATGGGAGTAGGACCGCAGGCAGATTTGGCTTCGTTCCGTCTTTCCATGCTTCCTGAGGCGGAGGATATTTATCAGCCCGGAAATTATGAGCAGCGTATTACCCTTGATACCCAGAAAGTAGAGCAGTATATCCCGGAAGAAAGGCTGGATTATATGGTATATATTCCTCTGGACATGGCGGATGACTATGCGGAAATCCAGACGAATCTTAATAACTTTGTCCGTATGGCTACCGTTCAGTTTATTACGGGTGATCGTGACATCGAATCCGGCTGGGATCAGTATCTGAGTGAACTTGATTCGTATAGAGTTGATCGCTATATTGAAATATATAAGGCTGCTACCGGCAGATAAAAAGAGATAGGATGGTCAGGCTTCCGGATATCAACCGGAGCCTGGCTGTTTTTACATAAGCAGGCATTTATTCTTATGCAATGGGAAAGGAAGAGACAGTATTATGGAATTATGGTATAAAGAACCGGCATCCTATTGGGAAGAAGCTCTTCCGCTGGGGAACGGAAGGCTGGGGGCAATGGTATGGTCGGGGACGGCTCAGGAAAAAATCTCATTAAACGAGGATTCCCTGTGGTCTGGTTATCCCCAGAGCCATGATATATCCGGAGCGGCGGAATACTATTTACAGGCGCGCCGGCTGTCCATGGAAAAGAAATATGAGGAGGCACAGGCGCTCCTTGAACAGAATGTGCTTGGGGAATATACGCAGAGCTATCTGCCGTTAGGGGAACTGACGTTGGATATGGCACATCCTGAAGGAGAGATACAGAATTACAAAAGGGCATTGGAGCTTGAGAAGGCGCTTTCCAGACTGGAATATTCAGCAGGGGAGATTAATTACACGCGGGAAATGTTTATCAGTGCGCCGGATCAGGTTATAGTGATGCATATTTCAGCCGACAGGCCGGGTATGGTTTCCCTGAAAGCCGGTTTTTCCTGTCAGCTCCGCGCAGGGGTGTCCATAGAAGAAAACAGAATGATCCTGGATGGAATCGCTCCCTCACAGGTGGATCCTTCCTATATTGATTCTCCGGATCCTGTTATCTATGAGGATGATCCGGAAAAGAAAGGAATGCAGTTTTGTGCGGTGCTGGAGATTGATTCTGAAGGCGGGGAAATGAAAAGGCTGCCGGAGGGACTGGAGGTAATCCATGCGGACAGTGTTACCCTGTTTCTGGCTGCCCGGACAAGCTTTAACGGTCCGTTCCGGCATCCGTTTCTGGAAGGAAGGCCTTATAAAGAACCCTGCTTCGCCGAACTTCAGGCTGCCCGGGAAAAGGGATATGACAGGCTTCTTGAACGGCATATAGAAGAATATCAGCAATATTTTAACCGGGTTTCCATGGATCTGGGACCGGGAAGAGAGGAATTGCCTGTTCCGGAACGGCTTGCTGACTGGGATAAGGATGTGGATCCGGCACGGTTCACCCTGCTGTTCCAGTACGGGCGTTACCTTCTGATCTCCAGCTCCCGTCCGGGAACGCAGCCGGCTAATCTTCAGGGAATCTGGAATCAGCATCTTCGCGCCCCATGGAGCTCTAATTATACAGTCAACATCAATACGGAGATGAACTATTGGGGAGCGGAAACGGTGAATCTGCCGGAAATGCATGAGCCTTTATTCGATCTGATTCGTAATCTGAGGATCAGCGGAGGGAATACAGCCCGTATCCATTATAATGCCGGAGGTTTTGTATCGCATCATAACAGTGATATATGGTGCCTTTCCACTCCGGTGGGAAACCGCGGCAAGGGTACGGCAGTGTATGCTTTCTGGCCGCTTTCAGCCGGCTGGTTAAGTGCGCATGTTTACGATCATTATCTTTTCTCAGGGGATTTGGATTTCCTGCGTCAGACAGGTTATCCTGTCATTCATGATGCGGCACGCTTTTTCCTGGATGTCCTTACTGAAAATGAGGATGGCGAGCTTATTTTTGCACCGTCTACCTCTCCGGAGAATCAGTTTATTTATCATGGCAAAGTATGTGCAGTCAGTCAGACGACCACGATGACGATGGCGATTGTCCGTGAAGTATTGGAGAATGCTGCGGCCTGCTGCAGGGTACTGGGAACCGATCAGGAATTTCTTGCAGAAGCGGAAGAGGCGCTTGGACGTCTTCCTTCTTACCGGATCGGCTCAAGGGGCGAACTGCTCGAGTGGAATGAAGAGCTGGAGGAAAACGAACCGACGCACAGACATACTTCCCATCTCTATCCTCTGTATCCGGGCAGGCAGATTTCTTTGGAGGAAACACCTGAGCTGGCAGAGGCCTGCCGCCGGACACTCGAACTGAGAGGGGAGGAAAGCACCGGTTGGGCGCTTGCCTGGAGAATCTGTTTGTGGGCCCGTCTGCATGACGGAGAAAAGGCTTATGGGATGCTGAAAAAGCAAATGCGCCCTGTGAACGGCAGCAATCCCATGAACTATCAGCAGGGGGGAGGCTGTTATCCCAATATGTTCGGCGCACACCCTCCCTTCCAGATTGATTCCAATTTCGGATCCTGCGCAGGTATCGCGGAAATGCTGATGCAAAGCACGGAAGAGACGATCGATCTGCTTCCGGCGCTTCCGCGGGCTTTTGGAACAGGTATGGTTTCCGGACTGCGTACACGTGCAGGAGCGACGGTCGCTGTCAGCTTCCGGGACGGCAGGCTTGAAAAAGCGGAGCTGAAGGGGACGATGCCGCAGGAAAGGGAACTGACTGTCTGTTATAAAGGCAGAAAGAAAAAAATAATCCTCGGAAAGGGAATGTCAGTCAGCTTAACGGAGGCGGATTTCTGACAATTATGCGTAAAATTTTCCTGTGAATCTCCTGTGGCGGGGCAAAGGAAATTTATACAATTATGTCAGAGGAATTGGGGAAAAGAGTATAGATTTAAGGCGCTGCGTGAAGAAATTCCGCAGTGTCTTTTTTTTATTTGTAAGAAACTTGTAAGAGTTTTGATGGAATTTTAAAAAGATTTGTCCGTTAACATGAAGTAACAACAAAAAAGAAAGGACAATCAATTTATGAAAAAAACAGCCGTGAGTAAAACATTGGCGCTTTTTCTGTCGGCCGCGCTGCTTTTTGCGGGCTGCGGCAAAACGGGCGGAGAGCAGGAAAGCGTGGGAGATATGGCCGGAGGCGGCGATAAAACCATGGGAAGATATGTGGAGGAAGAAATAGGCAGACCGGAAGAAATGGAGAGAAATGGAGGAATAGTCCGGCTTGCGGATGGTACCCTTCAGATTTTTGACTTTAATCAGGGCCCCTTTGTGTCTCAGGATGAAGGAAAGACCTGGACCAAAAAGTATGATGACTGGTCAGGTATGGTGGGTGAAGGCTATTTTATGAATGCTGCTGCTGCAAAGGATGGAAGCCTTTTCCTGGTATACAGTACTTATGATGCGGTGTCTTCTGAGGAAGGGGAAGAAGCATCTCAGGAAGAGGTGTCTGATGCGGAGCGCTCCGAACAGCCGGATACGGAGCCGACAGAGACAGAAGATACCGAAGTACAGGTGGAAGAGTCCGACATGTTTACAATAGACTGCCATTATATGTTTGTTTCTCCGGAAGGAGAGACTCGTGAGATTATGCTCCCTTTTGACATGGATAACTATGAGCTTATTACAAACTGCTGGTATACACCGGACGGCAGACTGCTTGCCAGCCAGGGAGGGGCCATTTATGAGATAAACCAGGAGGATGGTTCTCTGACCGTGCTTTTTGAAACAGATGGGGATGCGGATACAGCATGCTTCTCCGACACACAGATGGTGGCCTTTACAAATACCAAAGCCTATCGGTTTGATTTGGTAAAGGGGGAGCTGATGGAACAGGATGAGGAGCTTGATAAATTTATCAGCGGCCTGACGAACAACGGTGAAAAAGGGGTTTACTGGACCAGCGGCAATTATAGCTTCCTTGTAGCGATGGATAAAGATAATACACTTTATCTGGCCTGTCAGGACGGCCTGTATCAGTGTACCGCAGGAGAAAGCCCGAAGCAGCTTCTGCAGGGAACCCTCTGTTCCATGGGAGATCCTTCCAATGGAAAATACGGAATGCTTGTGGAAGACGGTCCGGTATTCCTGGTTCTTTTCTCCTCAGGGTTATCCCGTTTTACCTATGACGAGACAATGCCCGCCACCCCGGACAAAGAGCTGAAGGTTTACAGTCTTAAGAAGGATCAGACTCTGCAGCAGGCTGTTTCCGCTTATCAGAAGGCTCACCAGGATGTTTTTGTAAAATATGAAGTGGGTATGTCGGGAGAAAACGGGCTTACAGCAGAGGATGCTATTAAGGCATTGAATACGGAGATTATGGCAGGAAACGGGCCGGATGTAATTATGCTGGACGGCCTTCCCATAGAATCCTATCTTGCCAAAGGAATGCTGGCAGACTTAAGTGAAAACCTGAAGGCAGTAGAAGAAAAAGAGGAATTTTTTGATAACATTACCCGGGTATACGAGGAGGATGGGAAAATATATGCCATACCTACCAGATTCCGGATTCCTCTTCTCATGGGAAATGAGGAGTTTGTATCAAACATACAGGATTTGTCTTCCCTGTCAGCCGTTATGGAAGAAATGAGAGAGAAAAATCCGGAAGGAAGCATTTTATCGGCATATACGCCGGAAATTCTGCTGAAAATGCTGGCAATCGCGAGTGAACCGACCTGGAGTAAGGAGGATGGAAATCTTCAGGAAGAGACGGTTAAGGAATTCCTTACACAGGCCAAGAAAATTTATGATAATGAAATCAGCGGTATTTCTGATTCGGAAAAGGAAGAATTCCTGAATTCCGTCAGAGGTTCGGATGACAGTTCGGGTACGGCAGAGGAAACAGCGCTGGATATTTCCTGGAGTATCCTGAATTTCCTGACCAAGTCCCAGGCACAGCTTGCCATCGGGGCATCACAGCAGGTAAGCCTGGACTTTACCAATGTAATTTCCGTTCCCAGGGTTAAGCCTGAGGTAGTATATAAACCGCTCTCTCTTCAGGCTGAGAATGTATTTCAGGCTGAGTCCATAGTCGGCGTGTCCGCTAAGGCTGCGGAGCCGGAAATGGCCAGGGAATTTGTGGAAATGCTTTTATCCTATAATGTGATGTCTATGCAGCAGGAACCATATCCGGTGAACGCAGCCAGCTTTGACAGCCTCTTTGATACGGATATGGAAGGGGATGGCGCATTTGGTTCTATGGGCATCAGCAAGGATGACGGCAGTGTTGCAACCCTGGATTTATATTGGCCAAATGAGGAAGAGCAGAAGGGACTGGAACAGATGGTGAGAAGCCTTAAAACACCCTACCTTCCCGGCAGTCCTATAGAACAGGCGGTTCTGGAAGCGGGTGTATCCGTACTGGAAGGAAATATGAGTGTAGATGAAGGAGTGGCGCAGATAAAACAGAAGATACAGTTGTATCTGTCTGAATAAAAGAAAATGAAAAAAAGAAGAAAGAAAAGAAAATCTGCATATCTTTTTTTCCTGCTGCCCAGCTTCCTGGGAGTGACCCTGTTTGTACTGGCGCCCTTTGCAGATGTGGTCAGACGATCCTTTGTTACGGCAGTAACCGGAGAATTCAGAGGCTTTGAGAACTATAGAATGGTCTTTGAGACAAGGGCCTTCCGGATGGCGGCAGGAAATACAGCGCGGTTTATTCTGGTATGCCTGCCGCTGCTGATAGGGCTGGGACTTATCATTGCTTATTTTTTAAGCCGTTTTCCCCGGATCCGCTTCCTTAAATCCGCTTTTTTGTTCCCCATGGCCATACCGGCTGCTACGGTAGTACTCATCTGGAAGCTTGTATTTGATAAACAGGGTTTTCTTAACCTTGCGCTGACCAGCCTTTCCAAAAGGCTGGCCGGCATGGGTCTTGTGGAAGCAGCAACGGTTTTTCAGACAGACTATATGGGGACAGCTGCCGCCTTCTGGGTATTGGTTTTCAGCTACATATGGAAAAACCTTGGATATACGGTTGTGCTGTGGCTGACAGGCATTCTTTCCATATCTGAGGAAGTGCGGGAAGCGGCACGGGTGGACGGTGCGGGAGAATGGAAATGCTTTATAAGAATTATTATGCCTAACCTGAAGCCGGTTTTATATACCATAACAGTGCTCTCCTTTTTGAATACGTTTAAGGCATTCCGGGAGGCGTATCTGGTAGCGGGCTCCTATCCGGATGAAAGCATGTATCTGCTTCAGCATTTGTTTAACAACTGGTTTACCAAGATGGATTTTGACAAAATGGCGGCAGCGGCGGTATGTATGGGACTGCTGTTATTTGCCGCAATTATGCTGCTGCAGAAGCTGTGGGATGAAGGAGATTGACGATGACGGGATTTTTATATGGACATCAGGGAAAAAGAAGGAAGCTGAAACGTGCAGCGGGCCGTATCTTCAGGAAAATGCGGGAAATGGTTATTTATGCATTGCTTGTCCTGATCGGGCTTTTTCTCTGTTCTCCTGTTTTGCTGCTGTTATCCGGTTCCATAACCGGAGATTATGAATTGACCCAGGCGCTGAAACCGGCCCTCCTGGAAGGAAGCGGATTTATATCATGGGACTTCATTCCGGAGTTCCCCACGTTTGCATCATTCCGGAAACTCTTATTTTATTCTCCTCAGTTTTTTATGCTTTTCTGGAACTCAATAAAAATGGTGCTTCTGATTCTGGCAGGACAGCTTTTGGTTTCGGTTCCGGCAGCCTGGGCCTTTGCAGTATATAAGTTTCCATTCCGGAAAATTTTGTTTACGCTCTATATTGTACTCATGTTGATGCCTTTTCAGGTGACCATGCTTTCCTCCTATCTGGTACTGGACAGACTGCATATGCTTGACACCCAGGGGGCGGTGATCCTTCCGGCGATATTTTCCACGTTTCCCGTATTCCTTATCTACCGGGGGTTCCGAGGTGTTCATCCGGGTCTGCTGGAGGCGGGGAGAATGGATGGCGCGGGGGAACTGAGACTGTTTGTAATGATAGGACTGCCCCTGGGTTCATCGGGAATTCTGTCCGCGTTCGTCCTGGGATTTTTGGAATATTGGAATATGATTGAACAGCCGCTTACCTTTCTGAAAAACAAGGCCCTCTGGCCTCTCTCCCTGTATCTTCCTGAAATAGGGCTGAACCAGGCCGGATTTGCTTTCGCGGCATCAGTGGTCACTCTGATTCCTGCCCTTTTTATTTTCCTCTTGGGACAGGATTATCTGGAGCAGGGAATTGCGATGAGCGGGCTGAAGGAATAGATTTTCCGGACGGAGATGAAAGAGGAACAGGAGAAATATCATGGATTTTATACGGAAAAAGAAAAAAATTCTTATTGCAGGCTGCATATTCTTTGGAATTATGTTTTTATGCACCCTGCTTTCCAAAGGGATATATGGGGCCAGCCTTCCGCAAGTGGAAACGGCTGTTCCGGAAAAAAGAGCCATCGGGCATACGGTGGAAGCGGCGGGAAATATCACTGCGGGCAGAGAGCTTGCGGTAGATGCGGTGAGCGGACTGAAAGTAAATCAAATTTATGTTGATCTCGGAGACAGTGTTTCCGAGAATACACTGTTGTTTGATGTGGATCAGGAGGATCTCAAGGAGAAGATCGCCGAGCAGGAGCTTGCCATTAAAAAACTGGAAATGAGCAATGAACAGGCACGGCAGCAAAAAGAACTCGATGCGCAAAAGGATCTGCTGAACCAGAACCGTTCCCTGGAGGATTATGCGCTCGCAGATACGGAAGAAAACCGTAAAATCGAACAGGCAGGGGATTCCGTGGCAAAGGCGGAGGAAAAGCTGAATGATCATCTAAACAACCAGCCGAAACAGACCTCCGATGAGGACAGAAATAATAAAAAACAGGAATATACGGATTGGGAAAGCCGAATGAAGGATCTGCAGAAGCAGCAGATTAGTGCATCTTCTGAACTGGAGTCTGCAAAATCTGCGGAAGAGGCGGCACAGAAAGCTTTGGATGACTATATTGCGGCCCATGGCAGCAGCGGCAATACGGGATCCGGGACAGATGGGGGCCAGGCGGCGCCCGAAGAAAGTCAGCCGCAGGAGAGCAGTGCCGCTCCGGCTGCGGAAGGGGATGTAAGCGGTAATGATACCGGAGGCAGTACAGACAATGAAAACTCAGATGATACTTCTTCCGGAGGAAATCAGGGCAGCGGACAGTCTCAGGATTCCGGTGACAATAATTCCGGAAATAATGGAAATAACAGTGACCCGGAAAGGGAAAAACTGGAGGAAGCGCTGAAAGCGGCCGTATCCAGAAGAGAAAACGCGCAGAAAAGGCTGAAAGAAATAGAGGATGAGCTTGCAAAAGGCGATGTGGATGCGAAGACAAAGCCGGATTATACAGGGGAAGATTCTGCCTGGGATAACTGGAAGAGCACCAAAAAAAGCCTGGAGGATTCTGTGGACAGCGCCAAACAGGATCAGGAGAACAGTGTCTGGGATAAGCTGGATGCCATGCTGGAAGCAAAGCGTAAGGTGGAGGATTCCAATCTCAATGGGGATCCTGATCTGACGATAGAAATGAATCAGATGGAGATCACCTACAGGCAAGAAATTCTGAAAAAGTATACACAGCTGGAAAATAACGGGGGACAGGTTTTCGGGGAAGATAATGGTATTGTAACTAAAATTAAAATTTCACCCGGAGAAATCATACCCCAGGGAGCATCAATTGTACTGGCGGATTTGGATGAAAGTCTGAAATTCCGTGTTATCCTTACTAAAGAAGAAAAAAAATATGTGGATATAGAAGATACGGTAACGCTTAAGCTGGGAAACAGTGGAAAAACAGTACAGGCGCAGGTTGCTTTCATTGCGGAAAGTGAAAGCATGCCGGGAAGCTATGAGGCTGTTGTTTACCTTCCCGAAGGTGTCGGAACAGTAGGGCAAAGCGGAACTCTTGTGGCGTCCTCCCAGTCGGAAAGCTATCCGATAACCATACCGGCAAAAGCACTTCACGGTGAAAATGAACGATATTATATTTATGTGCTTAGAAAGCAGCAGGGGATTCTGGGAGAGGAACTGGCGGTAAGCCGGGTGTATGTGAATGTGCGGGATAAGAATAATAAATATGCTTCCATTGAAGAAGGAGCCATAGATGCGGAAACGGAGATTGTGGTGGATTCTACGAAGGAGCTTTCGGAGGGGAAGGTGGTGAGGTATGGGAAACAATAAGCTATTGGTAAAAAAATCTTTTGACAAATCCCTTTCCCCTTGTTATTATTAGTGCAGTAAAAGAAAGAGAGGTATTTTTGTGTTAATTGCAGTCAATGTGAGGAAGATAAGCAAATAGCGATCAGGCAGAAGCGGAGAGATAGTTTCGGCTTTCCTTCTGTAAGTCTGCCCTGATGGATTTCCGAACAGGCTGCGTTTACAGATACTGTTATCTTTATGACGGCATAATCCTGCTTGCGGGATTATGCCCTTTTTGTTATATGCCGTGCGGACGGCATATGGCAACAGGCTCCCGGACAGGATTTATATCCGGGTTATTATGGAGATCCACAGGGTAAGTCTGACCCTGTGGATTTTTACGTTTATGGCTTCCTCAGTAAGGAACAATGAAAATGAAAATTATAAATCTGGAGAGAATAGAATAAATGAATGATATGAATGAAATGCTGGAATTTCAGCAGATAAAAGAAATGTTAAAGGCGTATGCCATGACGGAAAAGGCAAGAGAACGTCTGGAAGCGCTGAAACCTTATCTGGATCAGACAAGAGCGGAGGCGGCTGTACGTGAAACCACGGAGGGAAGACGAGTTCTGGATGCTTTTGGAAATCCTCCCTTTTCAGAAACCGAGGGCATACGGAAAACAATACAGGAGGCACAGGCGGGCATCCTGCTCAATCCGGATCAGCTGGAGGAAATCCGTCAATTTGCAGTTATGTCCATACGCCTTGTGAGATATCTGCAAAGATGCAGAGAGCTTGCGCCGGGACTGGCGGGCTTTGCGGCCGGTCTTCAGGATCTTTCCCATCTTCAGGACGAAATTGAACGCTGCATCCGTGGGGGAAGGGTGGATGATTATGCCAGCAAAACCCTGCGAAGCATACGGCAGAGAAAAAACCAGGCGGAAGAGCAGATAAGGACAAAACTGGATTCCATGCTGCGCAGCTCGAAAAGTTACTTTTCCGAAAGCTTTGTTTCCAACAGAAACGGCCATTATACCCTTCCTGTTAAAAAGGAATATAAAAATAAATTCCCTGGTACGGTAGTGGATGCTTCCTCTACCGGGGCTACCTTCTTTATTGAACCGGCAGCGGTTTCCAAACTCCGTGAGGAAATAAATCATTTGGAAACAGAAGAAGAAAATGAAGTTAAGATTATTCTGTATACCCTGTCCGCGCTGGTGGAGGATAACCGGGAGGCCATTACAATAAACCTGGAATATATGGAAGAGCTGGATTATGTATTTGCCAAAGGAAAGCTGAGCTCTGGCATGGAAGCCAGGGAACCGGCATTGAATACCAGACGTTATATAAAAATCAGAAACGGGAAGCATCCGCTTCTGAAAAGTGAAAGTACGGTACCCTTGAATATAGAATTCGGCGGGGATACAAAAGGCGTCATTATTACGGGGCCTAATACAGGAGGAAAAACAGTTGCCCTGAAAACGATAGGCCTGCTGTCGGTTATGGCCTGCTGCGGGCTGCATATTCCCTGTGAAGATGCGGATTTGGCCATGAACGCGGATGTTTTCTGTGATATCGGGGACGGGCAGAGTATAGCTGAAAATCTGTCCACTTTTTCCTCCCATATAAAGAATATTATCCGTATTTTGGAGAAGGCGGATGAGGAAAGCCTGATATTGCTGGATGAACTTGGCTCAGGGACCGATCCGGCGGAAGGTATGGGCATTGCGGTCGCCGTACTGGAAGAGCTGCGGAGAAAAGGCTGCCTGTTTGTGGTAACCACCCATTATCCGGAGGTAAAGGAATATGGTGAGAGGGCGGAAGGGGTTATCAATGCCAGAATGGCTTTTGATAAGGAAAGCCTGAAGCCGCTCTATCGTCTGGAGCTGGGCGAAGCAGGAGAAAGCTGTGCCTTTTATATTGCCAGACGGCTGGGAATGTCGGAGGAAACACTGCAGATGGCATGGAAAGCTGCTTATGGAAACGGCGGACAGGAAAAGAAAGCTCTGCCTGATATAACGGAAGATAAAGAAGAGACTCAGAAAGAGAGAAAGCAAAACCCCAAAAATAAAAAAATATCCCGTATCCGTTCTAAGGAAGAGGAACAGAAAGCCGGAAAACACAAGCAGGAAGATATTAAAAGCAGATTTCAAATCGGAGACAGCGTTATGGTGTATCCTCAGCGTAAGCTGGGAATAGTATTTGCCCCGGCAGATGACAGAGGTGATGTGGGTGTCCAGATTCAGAAAAGAAAGCTTCTGGTAAATTACAAACGTCTGCAGCTGAAGGTAGCCGCCAGTCAGATGTATCCTGAGGATTATGATTTTTCCATTATTTTTGATACGGTGGAGAACAGGAAAGCAAGGCATCAGATGGAACGTAAGTATGTACCGGATATGGAAATTAAATATGAGAAGGAAGCAGATGAAAAATAAAATGAAACAATTAATATTTCAATAATATTTTAAGTAAAAAACTAATAGTTATTTAAATGATTAAGTAATACAAAAGACGGCCATGAATACGGCCGTCTTTTGTATTATTAAACGAAACCATACTGTTTCGGTTTTACAGTTTTTTTACCGGAAGTGCAATACACCCTCCGGTAAGGGTATCCGCGCCGAAATTAACAGACGGCGCCAGCTCCGGCGCATATGCATAGCCGAAACGTTCCGGACGGTAAGTCTGGCTTGCCTGGAATACGGATTCTATGGCAATGCAGTAATCCTCTTCCTTTTCATAAGGAGGGGACTGGAAATAAAGATAATCGCAGGGAGGCAGTGACAGCAGAGTGCAGCCTTCCGGTACTGTAATATCTATATCCTCGGGCAGTTCCACTCCGGCAGCGGTTTCTGTGGTGCCTTCCGGATGAAGGGAAGGAGGAAGGGTCATAAGAGCTGCCGTTTCCAGCCGGTTGGGAATGCTGTTGAAAAGGCCTTCCCATTCACAGCTCATTTCCTCGCAGAATGAAAAATAATCATGGGCCTTTTGAGCATACATGACAAGCAGCTTCCGGGCCGGTTTATGGATGACTGTGACAGTGCATATGGATTGGGAGCTCTCTCTTTCCTGAGGGGTGTTTGACTGATTTTCCATTTCTTGTATCTCCTTTTGTTTTAGATAGGAGTAGTAATGCTGAATGGGATATTGAACAAAAAGCGGAATAGGGACCTGGCCATGGCGGTAACGGGACGGAGTTGTGCCGAAAAGCTTATTAAAAGCCCGCGTATAACCTTCATGGCTTTCAAAGTCCGTATCCAGAGCGATATCCAGTATGGTGGAATCCGTTTTAATCAGAGATTCCGCGCTTGCGGTCATCTGTACCGCCCGGACATATTCTTCCGGTGTTTTATCCATAAGCTCCTTAAAAATACGGCAGGCATGTCTCCGTGAATACCCGGCGGCTTCATATAATGCATCCATTGTAAAATCCGCATCCATACAGTGATCCCGGATGTAGTTCTGCATTCTGGCCGCTAGTTCAACTTTTTCCCATTGCATGTTGTGCTCCTTCGTAAATCAGATTAACAGGTAAAGAGAGAAGATTCTTGACCTGAATGGACAAGATTGTTGTCAGTTACGTTTAACCAGTCCCTGCTCCGTCAATTCATAGGTAGTATCAACCACCTCTTCCAGGTACTTTCTGTCATGGGAAATGCTGATTATCGCACCCGGGTATTCTTTTAGTACCTGTCGGATGACAGGGCCGGAAAGCGGGGAAAAGTTCCGTGTTGGTTCGTCCAGAATGAGGACGTTGCAGCCGTCCAGGCTCATTTTGAGAAAAAGGAGCTTGGCCTTCTGGCCGCCGGAAAGCTCCCGGATGGCATGTGACATTTCATCTACGGTATAGCGCATGCTTCCCAGGTAGGTCCGGATAGTGGTTCTTTCCTCCTTATCGCCCCGGGAGGAAAGAAAGTCGACAGGGTTCTGCTCCAGATTCAACAGTTCTTCATAGTCCTGGGGCATATAGGCCGCCTTTAAATCAGGGCGGGCAAGAAGCTCCTCTGCGATTTGTTTCAGCAATGTTGTTTTTCCGGCGCCATTGCGTCCTACAATGCCTATTTTTTCCGGTCCGGTTATACGAAGGAAAATAGGGGAGGCCAGAAGGCGTCCTTCAATCATAAGCCGTTCCTTCTGGCAGTCGAGAACTATTTTGCCGTTTGGAATCCGGGTTTCCGGAGTTATTTTTACAAAAATCGCTTTTTCTGCATCAGGCATTTCCGTCATATCTTCTTTTTCCCGTTCAAACCGGTGTTCCTGTGCTTTTACCGCCTTCATTTTTTTCTTAAGCAGCTTGGCTGTAAAGGGATCCTGGCGTGAAATATTATTCTGCTGTGACTCTACCTTCTGTTCGATCTGCCGGAAACGTTCCATTTTTTTCCGGTATTCCCTGCGTTCGTTTTGGGCCTGCTGCTCCTGGCGGAGAAAGGAGGCCTCCCGATTCGAGATATATTCCCGGTAGGGCATCCTCACGATCGTATGTCTCGGCTGCGTTTTCCGCATAATCTGTTCCAGATGGATAATCACATTGGCGGTATGCTCAATGAGGGTTTCATCATGGGAAACATAGAGGACAGGCTTGCCGCAGGTATTGATAAACTGCTCCAGCCATTCCAGGGTTTCGATATCAATGTCGTTGGAGGGTTCATCCAGCAGATAAATATCCGGCTGGCACATCTGCAGACCGGCGATCTGCAGCTTTACTTTTTCACCTCCCGAAAGTGTGCCGCACAGCTGGTCGGAGTAAAAAATATCCTTGGGAAGCCGAAGCCGGGCGGCGATAGCGGCCAGTTCTCCCGGATTCCTGTCTGAAAAAGCAGGAATGGACGTGCAATAGGTATATATGGTCTGCTCTTTGTATTCCGGAGGGAATTCCTGAGGAAGATATCCCATGAGTGTACCCTGGGTAAGGATATCTCCCGTGTATTCCACATAGCTGTCAACCAGCCGGGAATCATAAATCAGCTTCAGCAGTGTGGATTTTCCGTTGCCCTCCTCACTGATAATGACGGCCTTATCACCTGAATTGAGGGAAAAAGTAAAATGATCCAGAAGCGGTCTGAGATCCTTTTTGTGTGTTATGGAAAGATTTTTTATTTGCAGCATAATGCATCATCTCCTTACTCAAACGGAGCCTTTGCCTGCAGCGGAAAATGGAATACAAAAAAATCCACTTTCCGTTTATTACCGGAAGTGGATTAACGCATAAATACCATAAAAACACGCCGGAAAGCAAAAGCTTTCTGCAGCGCACGTATAATCAATGATAAATGCTCACAATCCGAATTTTGGCAATAAACATACAGCAGGTATTATCCCGAAACAAGAAATACCCAAAGGCTTATAAAAGTTTATTGAACAGTCAAAGCCAGGCTTTGGCCGTTAAAGTTCCAAATTCAGATTATTTCCGCATCTTTTCACCCTTTTCTTGTTAAAATTGGAATCAGCAGAGCCAATTCTCCATTACTATAGCATGGGGGATTTCGTTTGTCCAGTATATCTTTTTTCAGGAACAGTTCGTTCCGCTTAATTGCGTTTTATTATTTTCGATGTATTGTATGTTTTTGTATGATTAAGGAGGAAAGCTGTCTCTTCAGAAAATTCGATATTTCCTGTAAAGCTTACATAAAAAACCAGGAGGTTGGAACCAAAAACAGGTAAGGGGCCGTAAATATGGCGAGAGAAAGCGCCAGCTTTTTACGGAGGATCTGATCCGGAACTGCTTTTCTCAGACAGAAATGATAATTAAAGAGAAAAATACAGCTGCCGCTGATGAGGATACAGAGGATTGTCCAGAGGAATGCCGCGGGGGTGGAAAGAGGATTGTAGGTAACGGCATTGGTCAGATTATTGTACCACCATTCTGTCAGGGGAGATCGGTAGTCCAGAAAGGAATCGATGATATTCACCAGGAACATGAAAAAGGTTCCGATAAAATCGGAAATAAATCCGAAAACCCATATTTTCCAGACAGAACGTTTGATGATTTCTTTTCGCCCGGAGATCTTCAGGCAGTGCATGGTGATAAGAAGTACGGCAAGATCAATCAGAAAGTTGGCAGGGAGTATTACAATCCAGGTAGAAGGAATGATCCACAGCAGCCAAAGCGGAAAAATCATATTGTACAGGATGATATTATTTGAAGATTTTTCGGAATAAACTTTATAAATATTATGTAATTTACTTAAATATCCTTTCATTATTAATCTCCTTTTAGATTTAAGTTAAACCAGTAATTACCTAAAACAGAGCTGTTACAGCATCCAGGATTCCTGTAAAAAGTAATGCGGGCAGCATATTTCCCACCCGGAATTTCTTCCCGAAGGCAAGATTGATTCCTACGCAGAAGATAAGGACATTTCCCACAAAGGAAAGGTCGGATATGATCTGGGCGGTGAGGACGGGTTCCAGGAAACGGGCAAAGAGGGTGATGCTGCCCTGCCATAATCCTACGGGGAGAGCGGAAAAGACGGCTCCTTTTCCATAGGAGGAGGCGAATACGAGGACGATAATACCATCCAGGACAGCTTTTGCGGCAAGCATGGAATAGTCTCCCCGCATACCGTCTTCCAGGGCGCCCACGATGGCCATTGCTCCGACGCAGATGACCAGGGATGCGGATACAAAGCCTTCCACAAACTGGCTGTCATTTTTCCCGCCCGCTTTTTCCCGGAGCCACTCTCCGAAATGGTCCATCCATTTTTCTATTTGAATCCATTCCCCCAGAAGGGAACCGAGTACCAGGGAAGCGATCAGCAGCATGGTGCCTGATGTTTCCAGAACGCCGTTTTCTATGCGGTACATTCCCTTCAGCGCGCCGGATATACCGATGAAGATGGTGCAGACACCTAAAGCCTGCATGAGTATTTGCTGATACCGTTCTTTAAGGCCGCCTTTCAGAAGCATGCCTGCGCCTCCCCCCAGAATGACGGCGGCAACATTGATAATCGTTCCGATTCCTCTCATAAAATTCCCCTCATGCCGGGCAGTTAATACTGCCGGCTTTTAATTCTGCCTTTGAATGATTAGTGTTTTAAACTTTAAATATTACTTTAACATAAGAGAACGTTTTGCTCCACAAAAAAATAAATGGAACACGTCTGACACAGCAGTCTTTTTACAGGTGGTGCTGCATTCAGCTCTTGCAGCGAAACAGACACTATTTACTTATTAGGGTAAAAAATATAAAAATCACCGCACACCAATAATCCGGGTGTACGGTGATTTTATCATTCTATGCTTTTATCTGTCCTTCTCAAAAAGTTATGCGAAGGTGATGGCTACCTTAAAGTCCCCGTATTTTCCTGTGGCATAATCAAACGCGGTTTCCCATTCTTCAAGGGAAAAGGTTTTGGACACCACACCCTCTGTTTTCAGGTTCCCATTGCTGATGTTTTCAATGACAAAGGGATAACAGTAAGGGCTGAGATGGGAACCCAGGAGATCCAATTCCTTTCGATCTCCGATAATGGACCAGTCTACGGTAGTCGGTTCCCCGAAAACGCTGAATTCCACGAATCTTCCCAGCTTACGGATCATTTTCAGACCCTGCACCACACTGGAAGGATGTCCGGTTGCTTCTATATAAATGTCGCAGCCGTAGCCGTCGGTCATATCCAGTATTCTCTGTACCACATCCTCCCTGCCGGGATTGATGGTTATGTCGGCCCCGAATTCCTTTGCCTTTTCCAGCCGGTTGTCGGCCATGTCCAGGGAGATTAATTTAGATGGATTTTTCATCCGGGCATACGTGATCATGCCCAGTCCCAACGTACCCGCTCCGGAAATGACCACCACGTCTTCATTTCCTATCTGCGCCCGGTCTACGGCGTGCTTGGAACAGCCATAGGGTTCAATCAGCAGAGCCTGATCAAGAGGCATATCCTCAGGAACCCTGGATATCACAGAGGTTTTAGGATATCTCACATATTCCGCCATTCCGCCGTTGTTGGTATTCTGGAAACCGAAAATGGAATGAGGCTGGCACATCCAGTATCTGCCGCTTTTGCAGAACCGGCATTCTCCGCAGGGGACGATCTGGTCTGCCGTAATCCGGTCTCCCAGGGAGAAACCTTTCACCTGAGAACCCATTTTAACGATGCGGCCTACAAATTCATGGCCCGGTATAAAGGGAGGCTTTACCCAGGGAGCTTCTTTTTCGTCTCCCCAGAACATGGCCGCTCCGTGCTGGCATTTCAAATCCCCTGCACAGATGCCGCAGCCTTCTGTTTTGATTATGATGTCGTCCTCCCCGCATTCGGGAACAGGATAGGCGGTTTCCAGCCGATAGTCACCGTTGCCATAGGCTACCAGCGCTTTCATGGTTTTAGGTAAATCATTCATTGAGGCATTCTCCTTTTTTTGAAAACAAGAACTGTCAGTCGTTAAGGATAATATCTACGGAATCGCTGAAGGTTTTCAGTGACTGATCAATATCCTGATTATCCAGCATGATAGCCTGGATACATGTTCTGAATTCTGCAATGACGGGTGTCAGGTTGGCGATACGATAGCTGTCATCACCATACTGAAGGGCATCATAAGCGATTTTGTAGTTGTCACTTTCTTTCCAGAGCTGCTGAATGGCGTCGGACTGTGCCATTGTTTTGGTGAAAGGAAGATAACCGGAGCCGATAACAAAGGCAAGGCCGCCCTTTTCGTCTTCAATAAACCATTTCATGAATTTCCAGGCTGCATCCTGCTCTTTGCTGGCAGCCAGGATACCGAAGCCGTTTCCGCCGGTAGGCATGGATTCGATTTTGCCTTTTACCAGGGGAGCTACCACATATTCAAAGGAATCACCGATGGTTTCCCGTCTGGAGGTTATGGCACCTGAAGAATTGATGGTCATGGCTGCCATGCCGGAGGTAAACATCTGGTTATCCTGATCGTTGGCGGGATCGTTGTAATACAGGGCGCCGGAATCCTGTAAATCCTTCATGAAGCTGAAAGCTTCTTTCGCGGTTCCGTCATCCAGGCATCCCAGCCCGGTCTGATCTTCGTTGAAGAACTTGCCGCCTGCCTGCTGGATCAGGGCGAAGAACTCCCACTGGTCAAAAGGAACAGACAGTCCGTAGCGTTTGGTTTCACCGTTTTCCACGATGGTGCATTTGTTGGCAACCTCCTTCAGTTCATCCCAGGTGGTGGGGATTTCACAGCCCATCTCGTCCAGGACGGTTTTGTTGATATGAAGGATCTGAGCGGAACGGCCGAAAGGAATGACAACAAGCTTACCTTCATAATAAGCGTCATTCACAAAAGCGTCAACAAAATCTTTATCATCCATTCCGTCCTTCTGCATGTGGGGAAGCAGATCGGCAAACGCGCCGTTTACGGCAAGCCTGCCCACATTGTCCTGGGCTACCTGGAGGATGTCGGGGGCATTGCCCGCAAAAATAGCCTGTTCCGCTTTGGCGGCGGCTTCCGCGTAGCTTCCCTGGAAAGTGGCGACCACTTCCACTTCATTCTGGGAGCTGTTGAAATCCGAAACCATCTGGTTGATTAAATCCCCGTTTGTACCGGACATGCAGTGCCAGAATTGTACGGTTTTCTTTTCTCCCGAAGCCTGTGTACCGGCGGCGCTTTCAGCCGCTTCCGGTGTTTCGGCTGCCTGGGCGGAATCCGTTGCCGCCGGAGCGGGCGCGGAATTTTCCGTGGAAGCGGGAGCCTTGCCGCAGCCTGCGAGAGCGGCAGCCAGAATGGAAACCCCCATTAAAATACTTAAAACTTTCTTTTTCATAACCATATCCCCTTTCGTATTGTTTGGTTTACTTAATCCCTGAATAGGCAAAGGATTTCATAATTTGTTTGGAAGCGAACAGATATACCAGCAGTACAGGCAGAACCAGGATGGCGTTTCCTGCCATGACGATCTGCCAGTTGGCCATACCTTCCATTTCCTTCAGCTGTGCGATAGCCACCGGAAGCGTCCGGTACATATCCGCATTGGTCATGACGAGCGGCCAGAAATATTCATTCCACTGTCCGACGAAGCTGAAAAGTATAATGGAAGCGAGTGCCGGCTTGGACATGGGCATCATTATCTGCAATATCACCCTCCATTCCGATGCGCCGTCCAGCTTTGCCGCTTCTATCAATTCATTCTCTACCTGCATAAAATACTGTCTCAGTAAGAAGATAGCGAATGCATTTGTTATAAATGGTAATATTTGAGGAAGCAGGGAGTTTATCAGCCCCCATTTGGACATCATCAGATATACGGGTAAAAATGTGATCTGTGTGGGCATCATCAGCGCGATCAGGATGCTGCCGAACATGATTTTTTTCCCCTTAAATTCATATTTCGCAAAGGCATAGGCCGCCGGAACCACCACCAGCATCTGCAGCAAAATGACGCTGAGCACCACGATGATGGAATTTTTCAGATAAATCCACATGCCTCCGGCCGGGCCGGAATGCCAGGCGTCCAGATAATTATGAAATTGAAGGACTGCCGGAAAGAATGTGGGCGTAACCCGGTTTACTTCATCTATCGTCTGTAAGGAGGTGGAAATCATCCAGAAAAAAGGCCACCCGAAGATAAATAAAAGAAACAGTTTCATGATTACGCCGCCGGTTTTAATCAGTCTTTTTTTGAGCCGCATAATAATCCTCCCTTTTTGCTTCCTGTAACCTATTGGTAATGTACCTTCCTGGAAAAGCCCCAGAAGTAAATGACTGTCAGTATACTTACTATGATGAGCAGAATCACCCCGATCGCCGCACTGTAGCCGATCCGCAGATTCAGAAGAGCTTCGGTATAAATGCTGTAAACCAGCGTGGTAGTGGCATTGTTGGGGCCTCCCTGGGTCAGGATACGCACCGTATCAAAAACCTTAAAGGAGCTGATCGTACGGATTATCAAGGTGAAGAACAGCTGGGGTGAAATCATGGGAAGGGTGATCTTGAAAAAAATAACCACTTTATTGGCATGATCCAGCTTTGCGGCTTCATAGAGGGATGCGGGCACGCTCTGAAGGGCCGCCATAAAAATCAGGGTGTCATATCCCACGGCCTTCCATACCGATACCAGTATGACGGAAGGCATTGCGGTGGAGGAGCCCGACAGCCAGGAGGATGTGGGCAGGCCCAGCTTTCTTAACAGGAAGTTAAACAGTCCGAAATTCGGTTCCATCATCCAGAGCCATATCAGAGCGATGGATACAATGGATACCACATGGGGACAGAAGACGGCGGCCTGTACCAGCCGGTTCAGCTTTGAACTTTTTTCGCTGAGCCATACCGCAAGCAGCAGGGCGATTGCCGTAATAATCAGAACTACGGCTATAGTGTAAACAACAGTGTTGTTTAAGGATTTGTGAAAATCCGGCCTGCTCAGTACCTTTCTGTAGTTATCCAGTCCTATAAATCTGCTTTCGGAAGGATTGAGCATATTGGTGTTCATGAGGCTGAGCTGTATCAGCTTAATTATAGGATAAATGGTAAAAAGCAGGATTCCGGCCAGAGCCGGAGCGGTCATGATGTATGGCCTTATTTTGGCGGCAAATTTCTTGTGCTTCATACAAACATCCCCTCCCTGGTGCTTAACACCTCGTTTCCCTGTACCACCTTGACGCCCCTGTCTCTCAGCTGATCAATGAACGGGGCGGGTGTACGCCAGTCAGTCACAATACCGTCCAGATCGGATACGGAAGCGATGAGCCCCAGAGAATCGTCTCCGAATTTGCTGTAATCCAGCGCGATATAGTGTTCCTTGCAGGATGCCATCATGAGCCGTTTCATCCTGGCCTCCTGCAGGTCCGGTGTGGTGAAGCCATGCTCCAGGGTAAGGTGGTTCCCGCTGATAAAGCCTTTGTCAAAAAACAGGGTCTTCATCATTTCTTCCGCATAGGCCCCCACGCAGGATAAAATCCGGTGACGGAAGTTGCCGCCGATCACGATGACGGAAATATCTTCCGCTTCCGAAAGCTCCATGGCGATATTGATGGCATTGGTACCCACCAGTATTTTCCGTTTGGAGCCGCTGCGTATCACCCGGGCAAGCTGTGTTGTGGTGGTGCCGCAGTCGAGAAAAACCGCATCCCCGTCACTGATACAGTCGTAAGCCGCATAAGCGATGGAAAGCTTTTCTGCCGTATGCTTCCATTCTTTTTCCTTGTGGGAAAATTCATTCAGGGATCCGTAAGCGCTTATGGCGCCTCCCCATGTCCTTTTCACCAGGCCTTCCTGTTCCATGGCTGCCAGAAGCTTCCTGACGGACACATCGGATATTTTGAAGGCTTCGCTTAGTTGGGATACGGTAACGGAAGACTGGGTATCGAGTATCTTGATGATGAATTCTTTCTTTTCCTGCGTTGTCATTTTAAAATCTCCCAAAACGAAACAATTAATGTGAAATTTAATTACGAATTTCGTAAATATTTGTTTTGATTCTAGCATCAATGAGTTTTGATGTCAATTATTTACAAATATTATATTAATTTCGTAAATAATTCATATAAATTGACTTCAAAAACTGTTAATAATTTCAATTGACTTACTAAAAAAGACCTTTTATACTACATTTATTGTTTTGAATATAAAGAAAAAAGAAAACATAAAGTTTCGAAATGAAATCAAACCTTATAAAAGGTTTCGTTTTAAATTGCTTTTGAAAAGGAGAAAGAAGATGAGTCCATATGCAACAAAGGTGCTTGCCTTTGACCTGGACGGAACCCTGACACAGCATAAGTCTCCCCTGTCACCGGAATACAGAGAGCTCCTTTGCCGGCTGGGAGAAAAATATACGCTGCTGATGGTGGGAGCCGGTTCCTGTGTCCGTATATTTAAACAAATGAGGCGTTTTCCTATTGAAATCATCGGCAATTACGGGATGCAGTATGCGGTTATAAAAGAGGAGGCTTCCCATCCCCGGATTGTGTTGGAGAGGGATAACCGGGCGGAGGTGGACAAGGCGCTTGCTGTCAGAAGGGCGGATGAACTCCGCAGAGAGCTGGGATACACCTCTTATATGGGAGATACGATAGAGATTCATGAAAGCGGCATGCTCACTTTCCCCATATTGGGGACGGCAGCGCCTATCCAGGACAAGCTTTCCTATGATCCGGACCGCAGCAAGAGAAGAGCAGTTTATGACCGGGTGGTAGACAAGTTCCCTGAATATAAGGTATATGTGGGAGGTTCCTCATCCTTTGACATCGTTCCCCACCCTTATGCCAAGCTGTATGCGCTGGATTTGTTCTGCAGGGAGAGGGGGCTTTCTCATGAAGAAATATGGTATTTCGGGGATGATTACGGGATTGGAGGCAATGATGAGGATGTATTTTTATCGGATGTCCCTTTTCAGTGCATCGATGATTACCGCACCATCCCGGAATACTTAAAACAGTTTTTATAAAATAGGAGGACAATACTATGATATGGAATCAGTCGGAAACAAATATCTGGGTGGCGGGGCACAGGGGGAATCCCGCGGAGTGTCCGGAAAACACGATGGCTTCTTTTCGGAATGCCATGGAGGCAGGCCTTGACATGATTGAACTGGATATACAGATGTCGAAGGACGGCGAGCTGGTTATCATGCATAACCTCACCGTGGATCAGACAACGGACGGCTCCGGGCCAATCCGGGAAATGACTCTTAAGGAAATCCGTTCTCTGGATGCCGGAAGTAAATTCAGCGGTGAATATCAGGGGGAAAGGGTTCCTCTGTTTGAGGAATTCCTTGAACTTACAAGGAAGTACCCGGATATGACGTATGATTTTGAATTGAAGGAATATCCGACAGAAGGGAATGAGAGCCGGGCATACGAAACCGCAGATCGGGTGATAAGCCTGATTGAAGAATACGGTTTAGGTGATAAATGTGTACTGAATGCCTTCAGCGCCGTGCTGCTGCAGTATATTCATGATAAATATGAAGGCCGTTATAAGCTGCATGGGTATTATCCCAAATCACTTCTGGGTGCATGGAAAGACAGGGATCCCTATGATATTTTATATTGCGCCTGTGTCTGCGAGGATTTCACCAGGGAAAATTTCGGCCGATTGAAAGCGAAAGGTATAGATACCTGGGCCGGAACCCGGTTCAAAAACAGGGAGATGGCAGAGCTGGCCCGCAGCTGCGGCGTTACTTTGATTACCTGCGACAATCCGCGGGAGGTCATGGGGATCCTGCGGGAGATGGGACTGCATAAATAGTGATATAAAACAGAACAATTTATCTGGCAGCCGGTAAGAAAAAGCAGGGACGGGGGAGGTCCTGTATAATCTTTCCGGTTGCACAGATCCTTTTTTTGATCTATAATTAAAGCACTTTTAAAAAGTGTTAAAAACTCTTAAAAGGGAGGGCGACCTATGGCAAGTACGATTACTGTCAGAGATATGAACCAGGAAATTGTAAGAAGCTGTATGAAAGGGCTCGGCCCGGTGAGCAAGAGCAGCCTTGCCCGTAAAACCGGACTGAGTTTTCCAACGGTGAGCAAAACCGTAGATTTGTTATGTGAATCAGGAGAAGTGGAGGTGGCGGGGACGGAAGGTTCCAGCGGCGGAAGATGTGCGGCGCTCTACCGGCTCAATCCCATGTATGCGCTGTACCTTCTTCTGGCCGTGGAAAATGACAGTGTGCATTGGAAGCTGAAGGATCTGGAGGGAAACAGCCTGACTTCAGGAAGCACGGAAGGAGACGGGGAGGTGCTGGCGGTTCTGGAAAAAAAGGTGGAGAGCATCCGGCAGCTGTATCCCAGCATGAAAGGGATTGTTATCGGTGCGGCAGGCATGGTTTCCGGCGGGAAAATTCTTCTGTCGGGAGGGGAATGCCAGCTGGTGGGAATCGATCTTCAGGCGTATTTTTCCAACCGGTTCGGCCTTCCGGTACGGGTGATCAATGATATGAATGCGGTAGCTGCCGGACGCTGGAGCTCGGACGGGCAGAAGGACAACTGCTGTGTCTGCGTTTACCTCGGCAAGAACGGCATGGGCGCCGGCATAGTCATTAATGGAAACGTATGGCAGGGAGCGAGTGATTTCGCAGGGGAGCTGAGCTTTCTTCCGGATATGCCGGGAAAACTCCGTCCCCAGGACAAAGACTTTGCCCCTTCCCGCATGCTGGACGCTTACCGTAAAATCATCCAGATATACGCCTCCATATTGAATCCCCAGCGTATCATCCTGTACCGCAATCCTTTCCTGGAGGGCGTTTTGGAAGAGCTTTACCAGGAATGCGAAAAAATCATCCCTGAGCACTCCATGCCTTTGCTGGTGATATCCGATGATTATGAAAAGGATTATGAAAAGGGACTTATGGTAATCGCCGGTTCCTTATAATAAGAAAGGGTAATAATTTATGAAAAAACATATCATATTCGATGTGGACGGAACTCTGCTGGATTCGGAGGAAGCGGTTCTCCTGTCTTTCCAGGAAACCCTTTACCGGAAAACAGGGAAGAAAACAGATATTCGGGATTTGAAATATGCCCTTGGGATTCCCAGTGAAGCGGCCTTAAGGCAGTATGGCTTTCCTGAGGAAGAAATACCGGAAATCGTGGATTTCTGGGGAGACCTTACACCTGATTACCGTAAATTTATCAAGGTTTTTCCCGGAATCAGGCAGCTTCTGGAAAAGCTCAAAGAAAACGGTGCCAGACTGGGGATAGTAACCTCCAGAAATGCGGAAGAATACAGACGGGACTTTCTTCCCTTTGGCCTGGAGGGCTATTTTGATACGGTTATCTGTGCGGATGATACCCTTATACACAAGCCTTATGGTGAGCCCGTGAAGGAATATCTGCGCAGGGAAAATGCCCGTGCGGAGGATGCGGTTTTTATCGGCGACACCGTTTATGATATGGACTGCGCGGCGGACGCGGGAGTGGACGGTGCGCTGGCTCTCTGGGGCTGTGCCTCGCCTGCCCATATCAGGGCGGACTATTACCTGTCCTGTCCTGAGGATGTATTTTCTTCCTTTATGCTGGAGCCAGATCCCCTGAAGGAGCATAAATGGCTGAAATGGGCGATGGAACTGCAGTTTATAGCCCAGGCGGGCCTTACTTATTCCCGGGATCGTTTTGACCGGGAGCGTTTCCGCAGAATACAGGAAATTGCTGCGGAAATAGTGAGCTGCAATACTCCTATGGACTTTGAACAGATTGATGGACTGTTTGCCGGGGAAATGGGTTATCAGACTCCCAAGCTGGACAGCCGGGCGGCGATTATCCGGGACGGAAAAATCCTGCTGGTTCAGGAAATGGATGGCACGTGGGCCATGCCGGGAGGTTGGGTGGACATGGATCAGACAATAAAGGAGAATACCGTGAAGGAGGCGGGGGAAGAGGCCGGAATGCTTGTTGCTCCGGTGCGGCTGGTGGCAGTACAGGATCGAAACAGGCATAATAAGCCTCCTTATGCATATAATATCTGCAAGGTATTTATTTTATGTGAACCGGTGGAAGGAGAATTTGAAAAAAATATAGAAACGCTGGGGAGGGAATGGTTTACCCTGGAAGAACTCCCTGTTCTGTCGGAAGATAAAACCACAAAGGAACAGATAGCCATGTGTTTTGAAGCAGCCGCTGACAAAGATTGGAAGGTTTTGTTCGATTGATATTTGTTGGTAATAAATGGTATAAACATATATGTTTTTAAGAATAAACACAATAAAATAAGCTCATATTTACGGGCAATTGGCTTTGACAAGACAATACACCTATGGTAAACTTATATGATAAAAAAGTGGGTAATTATGCCTAATCAGGATTACGGTAGAGGTGGCACCTTGGATAAATATGAGTACAAAATACGGGCAGAGGAAATCAAAACACTGATTTCCCAGAAGAAATATGTGGATGCGGCAAAGGTAGCGGATACAATTGACTGGACAAGGGTAAAAAGCGTGATGATGCTTTGTACCGTCAGTGATTTGTATAAGGTGAACAGAAGATTTGAGGATGCCAAGCTGCTGCTGGAAATGGCGAATGAGCGCCATCCGGCAGGGAGAATGATCATTTATTCCCTGTGTGACCTGTCAATCAAGATGGGGGAAGTCGTACAGGCAGTGGAATATTATAAGGATTTCACGCAGATAGCTCCCAATGACAGCGGCAGATATGTCCTTCAGTACAAGCTGTATGAGGCCCAGGATGTGGGGCTTGAGGAACGGATAGCTGTGCTGGAGGAACTGAAAAAAAGGGATTACAGGGAAAAATGGGCGTATGAACTGGCCTATTTGTACCATCGTGTGGGACTTGCCACCAAATGTGTGGAGGAATGCGACGAGCTGATCCTCTGGTTTGGGGAAGGCAAATATGTCATGAAGGCCATGGAGCTGAAAATGCTGCATCAGCCTTTATCTCCTGCGCAGCAGCAGAAATATGAAGCATATATGATGCGCAAGCAGGGCCTTCGGGTGCCGGAGCCTGAAGATAAACAGGACAAGAATTCGGAAGGACGGAAAAAGGCTGAAGAGGATGATATCCATGTAAAGCCTATGGATGTCGGGAAGTATAATACCATAAACCTGCAGAAGGAACTGGCTAAAAGCATGGAGGAACTGATGCTTAACGGCCGTCAGCCTGCCGGGGATCCGGTATCTCTTCAGGAATATCGGGATCAGATGGCCGGGCAGGAGAATTCCTATGCCGACCAGTCCTATGATATAGAGGCTGAGGATACCGGAGAAATGATTCCCCAGGAATATGATCCGGCCCAGTATGGGGAGGAAACCTATACTTATGAAGATTTGCCGGCCGCAGCAGGGCCGGAGTATCCGGAAGCGCAGATGCAGCCTGAAGCTGCCGCCGCGCCCCAGCCGGATTACTACGCTGTGCAGGAGGAGCCTGCCGCAGCTGTACAGGAGCCCGTACAGGAAAGCTCAGGAAATCCGGATCCGGATCTCAGCAATTATCTTTCCCAGGAATATGACGGGCAGATAGGCCTGGTGGTGCCGGACGGGTACCAGGTGGAGAGACAGATCACCGGCCAGATGAACATTGAAGATATCATGAAAGAATGGGAAAAGATGAAGCTGGAAAATGAGGAGAAGCGCCGCAGGCAGCTGCAGCAGCGAGTCATGGAACAGACAGATTCTCTTTTCCGCGATTTTGATAAAACTGCCAGAAAAGGCGTTCTGGAGCGTCTTCAAAAGGAAGAAAGGATTCCTGTGGAACGCAGGCGTCCTCCTGAAAATAACGTGATTTCCGCTCATACCAAAATCTGGGCGGCTGAAGAAGTGGAAAATGCCATGAAACGGACCGAGGGAGCGGCTGCGGCAGTGACGGCCGCTGCCGTGGTCTCCGCGGCAGCCGGGGCTGTTCCGGAGGCGGGAATGAAGGAATTATCAGGAACTGCCGGAAGGACAGCGGAGGAAGCTGCGCAGCCTGTACCGGCGCCCGCAGTTTCTCAGCCCGTACCGGCAGTTCCGGAAGCAGAGCCGGTATATGAGGAGCCTTCCGTGCCTGAACCGGTTCCTGCCGTAAGCCGGACGGCGGATCCGATACCTGAAGAGGAACCGGAAGACAGACAGCCTGCTTACATAGAAGAGCCGGAGGATGCCGCATATGAACCGGAACCGGAGATGGATGAAGACGCCGGGCCGGAACCGGAAGAAGACCCGGAAAACACACAGGAAATGAATGCCCGCCTGGAGGAGGAACGCCTGGAAAAGGAAATCCGTTCCATGAGCAGGGAAGAAAAGCAGCTGTTCGCTTCTTTTGTACCCACCAGGGGTGCTATGAAGAAGCTGGTCCGTGCGCTTGACCAGCTGAGCCTTGCCGCGTATACAGGCAATCTGATCATCACGGGGGATCCGGGTTCGGACACTCTGAACTTAGCCAAAAACATCGTTAAGGATGTACGCGCCAAGGATCATAATTTTTCCGGAAAGCTTGCCAAAATTGAAGGCGACGCATTCAATAAAAAAGATGCCGGTGAGCTGGTTGTTAAACTGGCGGGCGGCGCACTTGTCATTGATAATGCAGGAGAGATAGACGATGAGGGGGCGGGAAGGCTTATGGATGCCCTGAATCAGGAGCAGACAGGCATCCTGGTGATACTCATCGATACAAAGAGAAATATAAAGAAACTGATTTCCGCCAATCCGGAAATGGAGTCCTTCTTTAATGCCAGGTTTGACATCGAGGCGTTGGATAACGGTACGCTTGTAGCCTATGGCTGTCAGTACGCGAAGATGCAGGAATATGCCATCGATGAACTGGGCAGGCTTGCCCTTCATACCCGCATTGAAGATATGCAGACCAGCGATCATATCGTTACGGTCAATGATGTCAGGGATATTGTGGATGAAGCCATTGACCATGCCAATCGTAAAACGCCCAAGCATTTTATGGATGTCCTCCTTGCAAAGCGTTATGATGATGACGATATGATTATTCTGCATGAAGGGGATTTCATATAGATATAATCCAGGCCGCTTCTGGCGGCGGAAGAGAGGTAAAAATGGCAGGTGTAGCAAAAACAAAAAAGGCGGAGAAGGTCTTTATCTCCGAAGCCGACGAGTATCTGTTTGCACAGGGGACGCATTATGATATTTACAAAAAACTGGGGGCGCATCCGTCTGTGGAGAATGGAAAGAAAGGAATGTTTTTTGCAGTTTGGGCGCCTCATGCCGAACAGGTACATGTTTTCGGTACATTCAACGAATGGGAGGAAAACCAGTACCCCATGAAAAAAAAGGGGCCGGGCGGAATTTATGAGCTTTTTATCCCGGGGGTAAAAACGGGGGAAATGTACAAGTTTCTGATTACAACCCCGGACGGGCGTAAGCTTTATAAGGCGGATCCTTTTGCCAATTATGCGGAAAAAAGGCCCGGAACGGCCTCCATTACTACGGATATCTCCCATTTGAAATGGAGCGATTCCGCCTGGATGGAGGAACGGGACGGTAAAGATATGAATAAGGAGCCCATGGCAATTTATGAATGCCATATCGGTTCCTGGATGAAGCATCCCTGTAAGGATGAGGATGGTTTTTATAATTACAGGGAGTTTGCGGACAGGCTTGTTGCCTATCTGAAGGATTTAAAATTCACCCATGTGGAGCTTATGGGGATTGCGGAGCATCCTTTCGACGGTTCCTGGGGATATCAGGTGACCGGCTATTATGCGCCCACCTCCCGTTATGGGACGGCAGAGGACTTTGCCTATCTGGTAAATACCCTCCATCGCAGCAAAATAGGCGTTATTCTGGATTGGGTTCCTGCCCATTTCCCCAAAGACGCCCATGGTCTGGCTGAATTCGACGGAGAGGCATTGTTTGAGCATCCCGATCCCAGGCTGGGAGAGCATCCTGACTGGGGGACCAAGATTTTTAATTATGGAAAGAATGAAGTGAAGAATTTCCTGATTGCCAACGCTCTTTTCTGGATTAAGGAGTTCCATATCGACGGGCTGCGCGTGGATGCGGTTGCCTCCATGCTTTATCTGGATTACGGCAAAAAGGACGGGGAATGGGTTCCCAATAAATTCGGCAGCAATAAGAATCTGGAAGCCATTGAATTTTTCAAGCATTTTAATTCCGTGATCAGGGGAACCTTCCCCGGGGTAATGACAATCGCGGAGGAATCAACAGCCTGGCCGATGGTGACGGGGCCTATTGATAAAGGCGGCCTGGACTTCAGCTTTAAGTGGAATATGGGCTGGATGCATGATTTCTGTGAATATATGAAGCTGGATCCCTATTTCCGTAAAAACAATCATTATTCCATGACCTTTGCCATGAGCTACAACAGTGCTGAAAATTATATTCTGCCTCTGTCCCATGATGAGGTGGTGCATCTGAAATGCTCGATGGTCAATAAAATGCCCGGCCTGCGGGCGGATAAATACGCTAACCTGAGGGCCGGATATGCTTATATGTTCGGTCATGAAGGCAAAAAACTGCTGTTTATGGGACAGGAATTTGCCCAGGAAAGGGAGTGGAGCGAGGAAAGGGAGCTTGACTGGTACATGCTTCAGGACGAGCTCAACAGCGGTATGCTGGAATATGTAAAGTTCCTGCTGAATATGTATCGTAAATATCCCTGTCTCCATGAAATTGACAATGACTGGAACGGGTTTGAATGGGTAAATGCAGATGATGCGGAACGCAGTACCTACAGCTTTATCCGGAAAGCCTCCGATGGAAAAAATAATCTTCTCTTCGTGCTGAACATGACTCCGGTGGAGAGAAAGGATTACTGCGTCGGCGTACCCAGGCGGAAAAATTACAGGCTGGTTCTGAACAGTGACGATAAACAGTTTGGAGGAAACGGAGCGGAAATCCCGGCATCCATCCGGGCCACATCAGAACCCTGTGACTATAAGCCTTATCGGATTACCTTTGATCTTCCTGCTTCAAGCGCATTGGTATTTGTATTCTGACATGAATAAAAAGCACGGCTTTCCGGGAGAGGACAGCTGTGCTTTTATGTTTCGAGGATTGTACAGGCCTGGCGGAGGGCATACTATTATCAAACCGCTGCCGGACAGTCCATTTTTATCCGGAAACCGCCTGTTCTGAGGCCTTGAGGCTGGCGGCCTTCTGCAGTAGGTATTTGTATCTTTTCATGACTGCGTTCTGCTCATATATATAACAGTCAATCAGGTCGGGATCTGTGACATAATCAAAACCTGCATAGGCGTTCTCCAATTCACATTTTGTCTTCTGTATATCCAACATCAGACTTTCCTGATAAGTAAGGGGCTTGTCCTCTTTGTTCACGCTGCCCTGGCTGAAATGGAATTTCATGAATCATCCTCCTTTGCCTGATTTTGCCAAATGAATACTTTGTAAATAAGTATATACAGGAAAAAGGAAAAATATGCATGTTATATTTTTTATTTTTTTACATATTGTGTAGAAAGGACAGACCGATTTGTCCGGCGTGTGCAGAAAAAGAAAAACACCTGTCGAAACAAGTCGGGAACGGAGGACGGATGGATAATATGAACGGAATTTTAATGATAGGCATTAGTTTCGCTCTGATTTTACTCATTGCAGCCATGCGGAGCAGGACGGATCTGCTGATTAATTTTATCATGCGGGCGGTGCTGGGAACCCTGGCTATCTACTTTATTAATATGTTCCTGGGTTCTCAGGGATTTTCCTGGCATGTGGGTATCGGGCCGCTCAGTATCGTGGTATCGGGATTCCTGGGGCTGCCGGGGATTGGGCTGCTGTATGGAATCAATATCTGCTCTATGCTGTGAAGGGCGGCGGGTCCAGTCCTGTGTCCGCGCTGGCTGGCGTTTGTCTCCCGGAAGAAACAGAAGGCGGCCCTGCCCCGGACAGATATCCTGTCGGCAGGTGCTGATATACCGGACATTCCGATGAGCCCAGGGCATCCGATGCGGCAGGTGGGGCTGCCGCGTCGGATTGGTCTCATCTTCATGGTATATAAAGCACCTGCTGACAGGATATCTGTCCGGGACAGGGCCGCCTTCTGTTTCTTCCGGGAGGCAAGCGCGGTCAGCGTCAGCGCGGACACAGGACTGGACCCTGGGGGAATTGGAATAGGCTTTAAAATATGGGCTTTGCCGGAAATTCGGGCAAAGCCTGTATTTGTTTGGCGGGGAAATGTTTGATTGCAGCTATCGGACGGGATATGGTATAATAATTTTGTTTATTTGAAAATTGTATGATTCAGGCCGACACTTTCGCCGGAAGAAGAGGTGACAGGTATTGAATAAGAAATATATTAAATTAGTTGCGATAGATATCGCTATTGCCATAATCGTAGTGATTCTGTATTCGCCGGGGCTTCTTGCGCTGCGGGTTACGGACGAAAGTATTTTCAGGGCCGGGATGTCCATTCTGGCAGGGCTGGGACTGCTTTGCATTTTCTTCAGCGTGAATATCCGCATGCTGCGGGATCCCAAACCCATACATATTGCGCCTGATGAAGTTTATGATTTGGATGAGGCCAGGAAAATCCTGAGAAGCCATATGGACAGCAGGATGTTCGGCAGTATTGCCAAAACCGCGTCGGGACAGCTGGATCGGGTACAGAAATGCCGGAACCGGATTAATGAAATTATCGGACGGAAATTTACGGAAGGCTCCATGAGCTGGGATAAATTTCAAAGCATTGTTGCAAATGCGGAGGAATCGGCAATAAAAAATGTGGTTGCCATGTCCGGAAGAATGAGCATTTTTGATGAAGAAGAATATGAACGTCTGAAACATTATAAAGAGGATGATATTCCGGATGATATCCAGGAGGAGCAGCTGAAGCTGTATCGTGATAATTATGAATCCACGAAGGCGGCCCTTGCATTGAATGAGAAGATTCTGCTGAAGCTGGATGCGCTGGCTGTGGGGCTTTCTTCCTTTGAAATTAATGCAAATGAAGATATGAACAACGAAATATTGGAAGAGATCGAAAAGCTCACAAATGATGCAAAATATTATCAATAGTGGAGACACGGAATGGGAGGAACTATGGGAAAGAATAAAATCGGCATACTGGCAGCAGTCATAGTTATCGTATGCGCTGTTGTGTTCGGAGGGATTTATCTTACAAGAAATCTGGGAAAATCCGATAAGGTTATTTCACAGGAAAGCGCCTTAAGCAGCCTTGAAAAAATGGTGAATAAAATCAGTCCCGATACGGCGGCGCCTGTAAAATCGCCTGTGGAATTTGATGATGCGGAGGATGAGGCGGCTGAGCTTCCTGATATTGATACTTGTGAAATAGGTACACCGGCTTCCAGTTCCCTTTATGCAGAGATTTATTCCTCGCCGGAGAAAGCCGGTACGGGAACGGACGCATGGCTCTGTGAAATGGCGGAAGATTTTAACAGGCAGGGATTTACCGTTAATGACCAGGAGGTTTCCATACAGGTCAGAAAGGTCAACAGCGGACAGGCGCTGGATTATATCGCCACAGGGAAAGCGGTGCCGGACGGTTTTTCCCCTTCCAGCATGCTTTGGGTCGATATGCTCAATGCCAAAGGCGTGGAAACGGATGTGATAACGGAGAGAATGGTGGGTAATGTTGCCGGAATCCTGCTTTCTGATGATACCTATAAGAAAATAACGGAAAAATACGGAAGCGTGGATTTAAAGGCGATAACAGAGGCGACGGAAGCCGGCGAATTCACTATGGGATACACTAATCCCTTCGCCAGCAGCGCCGGCCTGAATTTCCTTGTATGTACACTTGAACGGTATGACAAGAGCAATCCGCTTTCCGAAACGGCTGTGGACGGGTTCCGGAAGTTCCAGGAGAATGTGCCCTTCGTGGCGCTGACCACCATGCAGATGAGGGAAGCGGCGGAGAGAGGGACGCTGGATGGTTTTATCCTGGAGTACCAGTCCTATAAGAATGATTCGGCGCTTTCCAGAAATTATAAATTCACGCCGTTTGGCTACAGACATGATAATCCGCTGGTGAGCGTGGGGGAAACCAGTCCTGAGAAAAAGGAAATCCTTCAGAAGTTTGCCGAGTTTTGTTCTTCGGAGGAAGCTGTGAAGCGTGCGGATGAGTTTGGTTTTAACGGCATGGAGGATTATGTGTGTGAATATGACACGGTTTCCGGTGATGTGCTGGTGGATGCCCAGAAGCTTTATAAGGTAAATAAGGATAACGGAAAGCCTGTCATCGGCGTCTTTGTGACGGATACTTCTGGAAGTATGGCGGGCGCCCCGCTGAATGCGCTGCAGGAGTCTCTGATCAACAGCATGAAGTACATCAATGCCGACAATTATATCGGCCTTGTAAGTTATTCGGATGATGTGACCATTGAAGTGCCGATAGGGAAATTTGATTTGAACCAGCAGTCTTTGTTTAAGGGGGCGGTTGAGAATCTCTATGCCTCCGGCGGCACGGCTACCTTTGACGGTATCTGTGTGGCTATGGATATGATTAACAAGGCGCTGGAAGAAAATCCCGGCGCAAAGCCGATGATTTTTGTCCTGAGTGATGGAGAGACGAATTCGGGCTACAGCCTGAATGATATCAGGAATGTGCTGAGCGGCCTGAAAATACCCGTTTATACCATAGGATATAATGCGGATCTTGCGGCATTGCAGAGCATCAGCGCCGTAAATGAGGCGGCCAGCATCGATGCTTCCACCGACGATGTAGTGTACCAGTTAAAGAATCTGTTTAATGCGAATATGTAAATAGGGGGATAGGAATATGGGAGATTTTTCACTGGATTTACCCAGGACTGAAGAAATAAAGAAGGAAGTGGAAAAGGAACTGGCGCCTACCAATGAGGACAAAGAGCTCATTGATAATACGATGAAGGAAAAAGCGGATATGATCATGGGCGTCGATTTGGATTCTCTGGCGGAGAGAAGAGAATTTGTACAGGTGATCGAGACTTTTGGCGCGGATATTATAAAAAAGTCTTCTGTTAAAAACAGTATCCTTCAGAAGAGAATGGGGGATTTCAGCAAGGCAGGCGGGGAAACAAGTGAGATTTCACGTGGTCTGGCTGATCTTTCCATAAAAATGAGGGATCTGGATCCCTCTGCCCTGGATTTCACGAAAACGGGGCCGCTGGGCAAAATATTTAACCCTATCCGCCGTTATTTCGAACGGTATAAAACAGCTGACGCCGAGATTGCATCCATTGTGAAAACGCTGGATAAGGGCAAGAATATGCTTAAGAATGATAATACAACGCTTGAAATCGAACAGGCCGACATGCGAGATCTTACAAAGCAGCTGGCACAGAGAATAGAGATGGGAACCCAGCTGGATATGTATTTGTCCAATGCGGTGGAGAACGCCGAGGCGGCGGGGGAAGATGAGGAGAAGATTAAATTCATCAAGGAAGAAATCCTGTTTCCTCTGCGTCAGAGGCTGATGGATTTCCAGCAGCTGCTGGTGGTGAATCAGCAGGGAATCATAGCCATGGAAGTGATCCGCAAGAACAATCTGGAGCTTATCCGCGCCGTAGACCGTGCGGAAACGGTGACCATTTCGTCGCTGCGGGTGGCAGTGACTGTTGCGGGCGCGCTGTATAATCAGAAAATCGTGCTTGAAAAGGTTCAGATGCTGAATGAAACGACTAACAATATGATTCTGTCCACCTCCAAGATGCTGAAGGAACAGGGGGTTGCCATTCAGCGGGAGGCGGTGGAGGCCAGTATTTCTCCGGATACGTTAAAGCAGGCGTTTGCGGATACGATTTCTGCGCTGGATGATATCAGTGCGTATAAAGCGAAGGCGCTGCCTCAGATTGCGCGGACGATCGAGGAGTTTAAGGAGATCGCTGTGGAGGGGGAGAAGCAGCTGCAGAAGCTGGAGAAGAGTCGTAATGTAGAATTGTAAATTGTAGGCAGTGGGGGGAGGGCGGATAAACGGAACCGTCACAGGGCCGCGTTCTCTCTGGTGTGGTATCAGTCCGGGGGCGGGATTTTTCCTTCCTCCGGGGGTCGGCTGTATATGTGTTTTCGGCTCCAGCTTCAAAAACGGTGATGTTTCTAAATGTTCCGTTCTGTCGGGAGTCTGCCAACGCGGCAGAACTCCTCATTGCAGCGACTTTCAGTCGGCTGCATTCGTCAGACATGCCGCTAAGGGCGGCAGTCTCCCGGCAGAGCGGAGCATTAAGAAACATCACCGTTTTTTCAGATGGAGCTGAAAACACATATACAGCCGGCCCCCGGAGGAAGGAAAAATCCCGCCCCCGGACTGATATCACACCAGAGAGCGCGGCCCTGTGACGGTTCCGTTTATCCTGGGGGTATAGGTGGAAGGGGATAGGGGGTTATATTTGGCGCATGTAGATGGTGTCGTAGTCTCCGGCGTAGTTTTTTAGGGTGTCTATGGGGGTGAAGCCGCATTTTTCGTAGAAGTTTTTGAGGTCTGAGGGGATGTAGACTTTGGTAAACCCTTTTGATTGGGCGTAGGTGATGGCGGTTTGGATTAGTTTGTGGCTTACTTTTTTTCCTCGGGCGGTTTCGGTTACGAATATGCTGCTGATCCATGGGGAGTATTTGTTTTCGGGGTAGTAGTCTTCTTTCAGGAAGGAGCAGTGGGCGATGATTTTTTGGTTTTCTGTTGCTGCAAAGAAGGCTTCCCAGTCTGTAAATCTGTTTTCTCTTAGCATTCCTGCTATGTGTTTGCCTGGTATCCAGGATGAATTTTCGGCAAAGTCTATTGTTTGTTTCCAGAGTGGTGTGTTGTGTTTGAGTTGTATTATTTCCATGGGGGCCTCCGTTATTTTTAATGGTTTTGGAATTTTTTGGGGAGAGTTATTGGGGGGTGTCTGGGGATAAGGCTGCGGTATTGGCAGTATTTTGGTATGGCGGGGGTGTTGGGTTAATTGTATCATATTTTTGGAGGAGTGGATTTGATTTTTTAAATTGGGTATTTTTGATAATTTGTAGAAGGATGTGGGGGAAATTGTTTAATTTTTTTTGGAGTATTGACAGGGGAGAGGTGTGGGGGTATACTGTGATTATAGTGCATGCACAGTATGATAGAGTGGAGGTGAGGGGAACTGAATATTATTATTGTGAATTCTGCGGAGGTGCCTATTTATGAGCAGATTATGAATCAAATAAAGGCTGCTATTTTGTCGGGGGAGCTGGAGGAGGGGGATGTTTTGCCTTCTGTGCGGAATCTGGCGAGGGATTTGAATTGCAGTGTTATTACTACGCGAAAGGCGTATGAGGGGCTGGAGGCGGAGGGGTTTACAATCAATATGGCGGGGAAGGGGTCTTTTGTGGCGCCGCAGAATATGGAGCTTTTGCGGGAAAACCGGCTTGCGGAAATTGAAAGGAAGCTTACAGATATCATGGAATACGCAAGGCCCGTAGGGATTACGGGGGCGGATTTGAAAACGATTATAGACGAATTGAGTCGGGAGGATTAAGGGTTGGAAACGGTTTTGGAGATAAAAGGGCTTTGTAAAAGCTATGGGGATTTTGAACTGCGTAATTTGAATTTGTCTCTTGAAAAAGGGACTTTGACGGGTTTCATAGGGCCTAACGGGGCGGGGAAAACGACGACTATCAAGAGTATATTGAATATGATTGCTCCGGACGCGGGAACGATCCGGGTTTTGGGGATGGACAGTGTTTCGGGTGATTTGGAAATTAAGTCTAAGCTGGGGATCGTGCTTGATGATGGTCATTTTTATGAGGATTTAACTTTGAAGAAAATGAAAAATCTGATTGCACCCATGTATCCTGTTTGGAATGAGGGCGCTTATCAGTCCTATATGGAGAAGTTCTCACTGCCGGAGGAGAAGAAAATTAAGGACTTGTCAAGAGGGATGAGGATGAAGTATGCGCTTGTGCTTGCGCTGTCGCATGAGGCGGAGCTTTTTATTTTGGACGAGCCTACTTCGGGGCTGGATCCTTTGGTGAGGAGTGAGTTGATAGAAATTCTTAAGGATATTGTGCTTGAGGAGAATAAGACTGTTTTGATGTCGACACATATTACTTCTGATCTTGATAAAATTGCTGATTATCTGTTTTTTCTGTTTGACGGTCAGATTATCCTTCAGGGGCAGAAGGATGAGATGAAGGAGGGGCATGCTGTCGTGAAAGGTGATGCTTCGGCGCTGCCGCCGGATTATGAGAATTATTTTGTGGGGATTAGCAAATCGGCTTATGGCTTTGAGGGGCTGACGGATAAGAAAGCGGCGCTTAAAAAGCTGCTGCCGGTTAATACGGTTTATGAGGTTCCGACAATTGAGGATATCATGCTCTACTATATAAGGAGGCATAAATAATGCGTGCAAACTTTCTTAATTTTACTAAAATGCAGGTTTCTTCATTGAGCCAGATAGTTTGGCTGCAGCTTCTTGGGATAGTTCTGTTTCCTATGTTTTTTCATCCGATTAACAGGAATAACGATATTGCCAATGTTGTTATTTTTGCTACGGGGCTTTTGATGCTTTCCTATCTGCTGCTGCGTAATTTTATGTTCAATGATGCAAAGTATAAAACGAAGCTGCTGTTCAGCATATTGCCGGTAACGCCTGGCTCGATCATAGGGGCCAGAAGTGTAATTGTTTATTTGTTTTGTCTGGCTGCATCGCCTCTTTTGCTTTTGTTTTCTAATGTGACACATTTGATAAGGCCGGGGATGTTTGCTGTTATTCAGCCGCATATCGTTCCTTACAGCCTGGTGCTGATTGCTGTTATCATGCCGATAGAGTTTCTTATATTTTATGTGTTTGAGGGGCAGAAAGCAGATATTGTCGGTGCGTTTGCCATGTTTCCGTATATGGGGCTCATGGTACTGCTGTATCATTATATGATGAAGGGATTACTGTGGATTGTGGTGTTTCTTATTGCCGCTATCATGAATATTGTTTGTTTCAGATTTTCTGTATGGCTGTATAAGAATAAGGTGTAGTCAATAAAATTTTTGAAAGGGTTATTTTAAGACAGATGCGTCTCCTGGGTTTTTGCAGGGGCGCATCTTTTTGTGTCCTTTTCTTTTAATTAAGTGATAGTTTCCGGAGTAAAGGGTCTTACCGGCCTGGAAGGGCTGTGCGACTGCATAATTTGTTTACAGAGGGATTTTTATGTCGAATGATATAAATGATATATTTAATATAAATAATATAAAAATGCTTGCATGTTATAAAGATTGGTGTTATTATATGTACATATTAACGAGAATGGTATATAGATTGATTAAAAGTGAACGGTTAAAATGACAATAAACAGCGTGAATAGCAAGAAAAAATGTAATTTGGCAGAAAAGCTGCTGAAAATGGTATAAAATAAATGATATAAATAACATAAATGGTATAAGTAAACGGAAAGTGCTGATTATCACCAAGAAGGAGTGAGAGCATGAGAAAGAAAGAAAAAAGGGTAGTGGAAGAGAAGGTTGTTGGGAAGCAGGACCGGATGGGGAGGCTGTTTGTAGCTCCTCCGGTAATATTATTTCTTTTGTTTACGCTTCTGCCAATGATTATGGCGATTGGACTGAGCTTTACCAAATATGATGTCATTAACCCGCCAAGGCTTGTGGGGCTGGCAAATTTCCGGAAGATGATAAAGGATGAATTTTTCTGGATTGCGCTTAAGAATACGTGTGTGTATACATTGATGTATGTTCCGGCGGGGCTGCTGCTTTCTCTGGGAGCGGCGATGTTTCTGAATGCGGATCAGAAGATGGTGGGGCTGTTCCGAACTTTGTTTTATCTGCCGGTGCTTTCGTCAACAGTCGCTACGGCAACGCTGTGGTTCTGGATCCTGAATCCTCAGCTGGGTCTGCTGAATGGGATTCTGGAATTGTTCGGGATCAGCGGAAAGGCCTGGCTGTATGATTCCAAGCTGGCGATGTTTTCTATTGTCCTCATGAGCTTATGGGCAGGCTTCGGGGGAAATATGATGATTTTCCTGGCAGGGCTGAAGGGGATTCCGCCTATTTACTATGAGGCGGCTAAGATCGAAGGAGCCAGCAAGTGGCAGATGTTTACGAAAATTACAATGCCTTCCATAACAAAAACGACCTTCCTTGTTTCAACCATGCTGATTATCGGTACCTTCCAGGTGTTTGATCAGGCATTCGTGCTCACGAAGGGCGGGCCGGGAAATGCAACCATTACCATTGTTTATTACATATATATTAACGGCTTTAAAAACCTGGATATGGGGTATGCGTCCAGTATTTCCCTGGTGTTGTTTGCAATTATTCTGGTGATGACAGTGATAAACAGCAAGATCAACAAAGCGGATATTTAAGGGGGAGGAAGAGAATGAGCAGAAGAACGGTTAAAAATATAAAAAGTGTTTTCTGGTACATAGGCGCGTTAATCATATCCCTGATTACGGTATATCCGTTTTTGTGGATGATTGCCACATCATTTAAGCCGGAGGCGGAGATTTATTCCAGTTCCCTTTCCCTTTTTTCAGAAAACTTTTCGCTGGCTAATTACACCAAGGTGTTTGATACGATACCTTTCGGCAGGTATTTTATGAATTCCCTGTTTCTGGCTGTGGCGGGAGTGCTTACCAATATTTTTCTGGGGGCGCTGGCCGGATATTCCTTCGCGAAGCTTAAGTTCAAGGGAAGAAAGACCATGTTTTCCCTGCTGCTTTCTTCTATGATGATTCCGGGCGTCATTACCATGATTCCTCAGTTCCTGGTACTAAAAAACTTTCCGTTAGTGGGAGGAAACAATATTTTCGGGCAGGGAGGCCAGGGCTTCATCAATCATTATGCGGCAATTATTCTTCCCGGCGCTGTGGGAGCCTATGCAGTTTTCTTCATGAAGCAGTTTTTTGAAACGCTGCCGGATGATCTGGCGGAGGCCGCCAGGATGGATGGCTGCAGTGAGTTCCGTATTTTCTGGAATATTTATCTGCCGTTGATTCTGCCTGCGGCGATAACACTGGGGATTATGACATTCCAGTCAGGCTGGAACAGCTTTATGTGGCCTATGATAGTTTTGAATTCCAAGGAAATGATGACGATTCAGGTTGGGCTTTCCACTTTCCAGTATCAGTACAATACGATGTACGGGCCGCTGATGGCTGGAACCGTTATTGCTACGATACCTACGCTGTTGGTATTTGTTTTTGCACAGAAGTACTATATCCAGGGTATTGCTTTCAGCGGAGGAAAGGAATAGGAACGGATCACTCAGGTCAGGCCAGATGCCGTAAGGCATTTGTTCAGGTATAAAAAAGTGAAATGACAGTGCGTATGCACGGAAGGGAGTTTACTATGAAAAGAAAAGCATTAGCGCTGCTGCTTGCGGCAGTAATGACGACAGCTATGCTGGCAGGATGCGGCAAAACCCAGACAGGAGGAAGCGACGGGGCTTCCCAGGGAACAACACCGGCGGGGACTGAAAAGGAAGCCGATGCTTCTTCAGCGGGCAGCGGAGAGAAAGCAGAGCTTACCATGTGGGGAAGCTGGAGCGGTGACCAGGTGGCACAGCTGGAAAAGCAGCTGGAGGGCTTTAACAATTCCCAGGATAAATATCATGTGACCTATATGGTTCAGGACGGCATGGAGCAGAAGCTGCTGACGGCTATAGCCAGCAATGAGGTGCCCGACATCGTTTTATGGGATCGTTTCAATACGGGAGTCTATGCGCCGAAGGGAGCTCTTGCGTCTCTGGATGATTATATTGCAAAAGATAATGTGGATATGACCCAGTTTTATGCGCCCGCTGTGGATGAGATGACGTCCGCAGGTGTGGTTTACGGAATTCCTCTTACCGTAGACTCCAGAGTTTTATTCTATAATAAGGATTTGCTGGATGAAGCAGGCGTGGATCCCGCTTCCATTACCGATTGGGACAGTCTGAGGGATGCGGCGATTAAGCTGACAAAATGGGACGGCGACAAGCTGGTTCAGTCCGGATTTTCTCTGAAGGATGTTGGTCTGTTCAATAACTGGATTGGCCAGGCCGGCGGAAAAATGATAGACGACAGCACCAATCCCCCTACGGCCGCTTTTAATACGGAGGCAGGTCTTACAGTGCTCAAATACTGGGATCAGTTATTGAACCAGGACAAAGTTTATCAGCTTGGTTTTGAAGATGGCTTCGGCGGCGACGGATTTAAAGCGGGTAAGGTGGCAATCACATTTAACGGCCCCTGGACTCTGGAATCCTATAAAGAAGCAGGCCTTAACTTCGGTGTTATCGGCCAGCCTCAGGGCTATAACGGTGAAAAGTCCGCAATGATGGGCGGTTTCGGTCTGGTAATCCCCAATGGGGCTAAGAACCCGGATGCATCCTGGGAGTTCATCAAATGGTGGACAATGCAGCCTGAAAACGGTGTGGAATTCTGCAAAATCAGCGGAAACCTTCCTGCCAACAAAGAAGCGGCAAAGGATCCTTATTTCATGGATGATGATATACTGAGAGTATTTTCAGAAACCATGGACTATGCGGGAATCCGTTCCAAGGTGTTCGGATACTCTGATTTGGAGGGTCTTGCCCTGATTCCCCAGCTTCAGAAATATGTAGCTGGTGAGATTACAGCAGAGGAAGCTCTGAGTAATGCGGAGAAACAGGGAAATGATATCCTTGCGGAAGCGGCACAGCAGTAATCTTTTGTCTGGGCTGCGGTGATAAGATTTGAGTACAGGGTCTGCCTGAAGCTGTGGCAGGCCCTGTTTTAAAAGGAACAGGATTCAGCCGGAAGGAGAGAAGGCAACGATGAAAAAAATAGAAGAGGTATGTGAAAGGGCGCAGTATGCGCTCTGGAACAGGTTCTGGGATAATGAGAAAGAAGTATTTGTCAATCATTATCCGGTAAAGGAAGAGGAATCGTGGATTTACTGGTGGCATGCCCATGCACTGGATGCGCTGCTGGACGGGTTTGTCAGAACAAAGGAAACTTATTATCTGGAACGTTTTGAGGCGGAATATGAAGGAGCTTTCCGGGAAAATGGAGGAACGTTCCTGCATAACTGGTATGATGATATGGAGTGGATGACGCTTGCCCTCATCCGCGCTTTTGATATTACCGGAGAAAAAAGGTACATAGAGCAGGCCGTCTATATATGGAATGATATCAAAACGGCGTGGAATGACAGCTGCGGCGGAGGCATGGCCTGGAAAAAAGATCAGCTGGATTATAAAAATACGCCGGCAAACGCACCGGCTGCCATTATCGCTTTCCGTCTTTATCAGAGACTCCACAGGGAAGAGGATCGGGAATGGGGAGAGAAAATTCTCAAATGGAACCTGGATCACCTCATGGATCCGGATACCTGCTTCATATGGGACGGTATGAACAGGCTGGGTGACGGGAAGGTGGATTATGAATGGAAGTTTACCTATTGTCAGGGAGTGGTTATCGGCGCGGCCATGGAATATGCAAGGATCACCAATAATAAGGAATATCTGGATCTTGCGGGAAAAGTGGCGCGCAGGGCGGTGACGGAGCTGGCGGATGCGGACGGCATCTTTCCCTATGAAGGCCCCGATGACTGCGGGCTGTTCCGGGGAATTTATTTCCGGTATGTGTATGAGCTGACACAGGAGTCTTCCGAATACGAGGATCTCAAGGAAATTATAAAAAAGAATGCCCGGGTGATAGCGGAAAACGGTATGAACGAGGATGGCCTTGTCGGGGGAGACTGGAGACAGAAGTCTGAAGGAACCCTAGATCTTGCACAGCACCTGAGCGCCGTTATGACGCTGGAAATGGCGGCAAAACTGGGTGACAGTTAACCTGTCTGTATTGCTGCAGAACTGGAAACGCAGAACTGATATCCTGCTTGGAACATCACAGGAAAAGGAGACTCCTATGAAAAAAATACATTTGATCTGCAACGCCCATCTGGACCCGGTATGGCTGTGGAGATGGGAGGAGGGCTGTACGGAGGCATTATCCACCTTTCGTACGGCGGAAAGGTTTACGGACGAATTTCCCGGCTTTACCTTTAATCACAATGAAGCTATTTTATATCAGTGGGTAAAGGAAAATGAACCGGATCTCTATGAACGGATAAAAGAAAAGGTAAAGGAAGGAAGCTGGAAAATCATGGGCGGATGGTACCTCCAGCCCGACTGCAACATGCCTTCCGGGGAATCCATAATCCGGAATATTGCGGAGGGCAGGCGGTTTTTTATGGAGGAATTCGGAAAGCGCCCGACCACGGCGATTAATTTTGATTCCTTTGGACATTCACAGGGCCTGGTGCAGATTCTGAATCAGGCAGGCTTTGATTCCTATGTGGTCTGCCGTCCGGCAAAGGATAACTTTGACTTTACCAGCCAGAATTATCGCTGGAAGGGCTTCAACGGTTCCGAAGTGATTGTACACAGATCGGACGAAAATTACAATTCCGTTCATGGACATGCGGCGGAAGAACTGGAAAAATTCCTGAATGAGACGAGAGAAGAGGAAGTATCTTTGTTTCTCTGGGGAGTGGGAGATCACGGCGGCGGGGCATCCGCACAGGATCTGAAGGATCTGGAGAGAATGCTTCAGGAACGCAGGGAAGAATATTGCATTATCCATTCCGACGTGGAAAGCTTTTTTCAAGAGCTCAGGGAATCGGGTGAGGAGCTTCCGCTGGTGGAAAGAGGGCTGAATCCGGTGGCGGAAGGGTGTTATACCTCACAGATACGGGTGAAGCAGAAGCACAGGCTTCTGGAAAATGAAATTTACAGCGGAGAAAAGATGTTTTCCGCAGCTTCCCTTCTTTATGGAAAGAAATACCCTGCCCGGGCTGTTCACGAGGCGGTTAAGGATCTTCTTTTTGCCGAGTTCCACGATGCGCTGCCGGGCTCCGGAACGCAGCTTGTGGAGGAGGATACCCTTCGGCTTCTGGATCATGGGCTGGAGATTATGTCCAGGGAAAAAATGAAGGCGGGGATTGCGCTGACAGCCGGAGAGAAAGCCATCGAGGACGGCACCTCCTGTGTCTTTATTTATAATCCCCATCCGTATGAAATTACCGGACAGTTCGCCTTTGAGGCAGGGCTGCCGAAGCAGAACTGGGAGGATGTATTTTATTATCCGGAATGCTCCTGTAATGGGGAGCCTGTGAAAACCCAGGGTGAGATGGAAAGCAGTCATTTTTGTATAGACTGGCGTAAAAAAGTGGTGATTGAAGCTACGCTGAAGCCCGCATGTATGAACCGGATCGATATCCGTTTCCGTGCCATTCCCAAGAGGCCGGTATTCCAGCCGATTTCAGGGAAAAAGGAGTATGTATTTGACAATGGGGCCATGCGTGCGGTGATCAACACCGCTACCGGACTGATGGACTCTTACCAGGTTGACGGAACGGAGTATATAAAGCCCGGAAGCTTCCGGCTGACAGCTTATGATGATACCTATAATTCCTGGGGGCTTCGCACGCCGGAAAGCTGCGGGGAAAGAAATCTGACACTGCTCACCCCTCATGAAGGAAGCGCTTTTTCCGGACTGGCGGATAAGGTGGTGCCTTCGGTTAAGGTAATAGAGGACGGCCCGGTCCGTACCGTTGTGGAGGCGCTGTTCGGCTGGCATGAGTCGAAAGCATACCAGCGCTATATTTTCCCGAAGGAAGGAACCGCTTTTGAAATAGAAACAGGGGTTTATTGGAATGAAAAGGATACCTTCCTGAAGCTGAATATCCAGGCGGCGTATGAGAGCGGCGAATATCTGGGACAGGTGATGTTCGGCAGGGAAACGCTGCGGCAGGAAAACAGGGAAGTTGTGGCGCAGAAATGGAATGCCTTCGTGAATGAGGATAAGGCGCTGACTGTCATTAACTGCGGAACCCACGGCAGCAGCATCAATGCCGGCAAAATAGGGCTTACCCTTCTCAGAAGCGCAGGCTACAGCGCGGCGGACGGCAATTTTGAGCGTACGCTCCGGGAAGAAAGACATACGGTGAGAATGGAACAGGGAGAGCGGATTTTCCGGTTCCGGATAGAGGCAGGTAAGCCCGGAGAGCTTATGGACGGTCTTGACAGAAAGGCGCAGATTTTTAATGAAGCGCCATATGCGTTTGCCTTTAACCCGTCTGGTAAAGGGGAAAAAAGAGGGGAGCTTATTACGATTGATAATCCCGCGGTTATTTTGTCGGCGTTTAAAAAGGCGGCCTCAAAAGACGGCTATATTATCCGTGTCTATGAATCGGCAGGCAAAAAGGCAAAAGCGGATCTGAAGCTCTCTGCCTGGAAAACCGTATATACGCTGGAATTCAATCCTTTTGAAATTAAGACCTTATTCCTGGATGGAAAAACAGGCGTGGTTTCGGAAGCGGATTTGCTGGATTAACCAATATGCAGGTCATGCAGCAAAAAAGTCAGGAGCTGGTATGAGAAAAATAATATATTCTGTTTTGCATGTGACGGCGGCCGTTTTCTGTATTTTCCTGGCGGCAGCAGCCGTCTGCGGCTGTTCAGGCATGAACGGTGCGGCAGGAAACATGACAGGAAAAGAAGAAAAACGACTGAATGAGGAGATGGCAGAAAAGATGGAGAGACGATTGCCGGAAGAAGTGAAAAGGGAACAGATTGGCAAAGATACGGCCATTACGGCGATGGATCGGTTTCTTGCCAAGTTTTATGTAATGTCTGATGACGGTACCGGGGCTATCGTGGGCGAGCAGTTCTGGCCCCGGGCCGAAATCATGGAAATCGCAGTGGATGCCTGGGAAAAAACCTCCAGTCCGCAATACAGAGATTTGATGGAGCAGATGTATCTGGGATTTGTAAAGGATTTTGGAGAGGACTGGTCCGATAATGAATATAATGATGATATTATCTGGATGACGATAGCATGTGCAAGGGCGTGTCAGGCGGAAGAAAATGAAGTTTATAAGGAACAGGCAGTCAGACATTTCAATCTGGTTTACGACAGGGCATGGAGTGAGGATTTGGGCGGCGGCCTGTTCTGGAGGACGGATAATAAAACCAAAAACTCATGTATCAACGGCCCGGCCGCAATAGCGGCGTGTATCCTGTACCAGATTACAGGGGAGCAGGAATACCTGGAAAAGGCGGTCAGGATATACGATTGGCAGTGCGAAAATCTGGTAGGGGAAGACGGGGCGGTTTATGATGCCTATGATCTGGAAAACGGAATCAATAAATGGTGCTCCACCTATAATCAGGGAACCTTTATCGGCGCGGGCCTTTGCCTGTACCGGATAACAGGGGAAGAAAAGTATCTGGAAAATTCGGTGAAAGCGGCGGATTATACCATGAATGTCATGTATCAGGGAGGCGTTATCAATACGGAGGACGAGGGAAATGATCTGCCCGGCTTCAAGGGAATACTGGCAAGATGGCTCGGTAAGCTGGTCTATGAAGGCGGACAGACGCAATACCTTGACTGGATGGAGAAAAATGCGCAGACAGCATGGCGGAACAGAAACAGCAGTGATATTATGTGGACCAGGTGGGCGGATAAAACGCAGGATACCTTTTATACCGCATGGGGCTGTTCTGCCGCGGTTTCACAGCTGTGGAACTGTCTTCCGCCTTCCGGTTATGAGGAAAATGCTGTAAATCCTTAAAAAGAATCCCGAAAGCAATTGAAAATGATATGCTCAAATGTTAAAATGAATTAAATGATATATCATTTAATGCGCAGGAGGGAGCCGAATGAAACAATTGCCGCTTTATGAACAGATATACAATGATATTATTGAAGGTATTGAAAACGGAACCTACAAAAAAGGAGACAGGCTGCCGTCTGAAAAAGAATTGTCGGAGAAGTACTGTGTCAGCAGGATAACCAGCAAAAAAGCGCTGGAGCTGCTGGCGGAGGAGGGCAGGATTATCCGGATGGCAGGAAAAGGTTCCTTTGTTTCCGGAGCAGAGCTGACGGAAGAGGTTCAGGCGGCGGAGGAAGAAGAGAAAAATCCCAATCGTCTGATTGGCGTGATTATGGACGGCTTCGGGCCGAGTTTCGGCTGCCGCCTGCTGGGAAGCCTGGAAATGGAATGCAAAAACCAGGGCTTCAGCATGGTGCTCCGCTGCTCTTACGGAAATATAGAAGAAGAAACCAGGGCCATTGATGAGCTGCTTCAGATTGGCGTGGAAGGCATCATCATCATGTGTGTCCATGATGAAAATTATAATTCAAAGGTATTGCAGCTTGTGGTGGAGCGATTCCCCATAGTGACCATTGACAGGCAGCTGAAAGGAATACCTCTTTCCTTTGTAGGGACGAATAATGAAGAGGCGGCAAGGGAATTGGCCAACTATCTTCTGAATGAAGGCTATAAAAAAATATGCTTTGCCATGCCGGCTTCCAGAGAGACCTCCACTATTGTGGAACGTCAGAACGGTCTAACCATGGCTTTCCGCGAACATGGAATGATTGCTGACGAGTCCTTATGGATAACCGATTTAAAGGCTACCCTGCCCAGCAGCCGTTCTGAAGAAAACCTGGAACGGGATATGCGGCGGATTACAAAGTTTATGGAAAGCCATCGGGAGGTTGAGGCCTTTTTTGCCGTGGAGTACAGTATTGCAAGAATTATTTACCGCTGCCTGTATCATATGAATCTTCATAAAAAATGCCCTGTGGTCTGTTTTGACAGCAGTGACAACATTATTCAGGAAAGCATGTTCACCCATGTGCGCCAGGACGAGGATACGATTGGCCATACCAGCGTCCGTCTGCTGGCGGATGCGCTGAACGGCATTAAGGAGCCCAAGACTGTCCTTGTGCCCTACCAGATCATTGAGGCTACGGAAAACGGATACGATTGAAATTAAAAAATATATAAGGCGCAGCAGGTGACGGAGGCAGGAAAGGCCGTACACTTTCATGAAAAACGCGCAGATAAGGAGTACTATGAAAATCCCTTCAATTCTTATAAATAAGGCAAAAGAGCTGGAAGAATACTATAAGATTCATTATAAGCCGCTGGCCCCTTTGGCGGCCCGTTGTTTTCTGAACACCATGGAAACCACGGTAAAGCAGCTGGAGGACGGCAGCTATTTTGTGATCACGGGAGATATTCCCGCCATGTGGCTGAGAGACTCCGCGGCTCAGGTGAGGCCCTATGTAAAGTATGCGGCGCAGGACAGGGAACTTAGGGTTATCATTGAGGGAGTCATCGCCAAACAGGCGGAATTTGTCTGCCTGGACCCTTATGCGAATGCATTCAATGAGAGGGCGGACGGTTCGGGACACAAGGATGAAACAGAAAATAATGACCATGTGTGGGAACGCAAGTATGAGGTGGATTCCCTCTGCGCGCCCCTGTATCTCGGACATGCATACTGGAAAGCGACCGGGGTAACCGGAATTTTCACACCGGTTTATAAGGAAATGATCGTGCGCATTCTGGAAACCTTTATAACAGAACAGGATCACAGCCGCTCAAAATACTTTTTTACCAGACACGACTGTGTGAAAACAGATACACTTCCCGCAGGCGGAAAGGGCAGGCCTGTAAATGTTACGGGTATGACCTGGTCGGGCTTCCGTCCGTCGGATGACTGCTGTAAATTCGGATATCTGATCCCTGCCAATATGATGGCGGTTACCGCATTGGGATATGTCGAGGAAATCAGCAGGGATGTGTATGGGGACGTGGAACTGGCAGGCCGCTGTAAGGCGCTGGCGGAAGAGATCCGAGACGGAATTATGGATTATGGCGTGGTGAATCATCATAAATACGGCAGGATATATGCCTATGAAACGGACGGCTTCGGCAACTATAACCTGATGGATGACGCCAACTCCCCCAGCCTTCTGGCAATGCCGTATCTGGGATACTGCGGCAGGGAGGATGAACTGTATCAGAATACAAGACGCTTTATTCTTTCGGAGGATAATCCCTATTATAATGCCGGAAGCAGGGCGGCAGGAATGGGAAGCCCCCATACGCCGGAGGGATATGTATGGCATATCGGCATTATCATGCAGGCTCTTACGTCAACGGATAAAAAAGAGATCAGGAACTGTCTGGAAATGCTGGCCGATACCCATGCCGGTACCAATTACATGCATGAATCATTTAATCCGGAGGAACCGGAAGAATTTACAAGACCATGGTTTGCCTGGGCAAACAGCCTTTTTGGGGAGCTGCTCGGGACATTGATGGAACAGGGATTTTTTGACGGAGAAGAAAAATAAGCAGGGCTGATAACTGTTTGTTTGACACCTGGAAAACCAGTGTTTTCCAGGTGTTTCCTGTTTTTTTATGTACTTTATCCGGAGCAGTTTGTTACAAATTAACAAAAATATTTTATTTTGCAAAACGGTCTGGACAAATGAAAACACATGATTTATACTTCATTTTACCAATCAAAAACAGCTGCCTTCTGACGGCAGTATTGCTTTTGCATTATCACAATTCTTTTCGGCTGAGGCCTCAGCATTTCTTGTTTTTTTCGCATTCCGGCCATGCGGCAGGAACGCAGTTCACTTATGAATTCCCATTATTTATTTTATCAGGCAGTTGCCGGAGTATAGCTTGAAGCAGTATGGATTTTGGTTTTCTGCCGGGAGGTATGATTGAAAAAGAATATTTTGGCAGTTTGCGACACGGAGCAGGAATTTACCTGTCATCTTACGGATTATCTGGGGCAGCTGGCAGGAAGCGACAGCTTTCCCTTTGAGGTTCAGGTATTTACAAATCCCCGGGCGTTAGAGGAATTCTGCGGTAAGAACCGGGCGGCCTTTCTTCTGCTGACCCAGGAGGTATACCGGGAGGCGCTGGACTGGGAGGATGATTCCTGGAAAATGGCCAGGCTTCTCATTCTGGAGGAAGAAGGAGAGGCGCCGCCGGGACTGGAGCGGGTAAACAAATACCAGTCCATGGATAATATTGTCCGTAAAATTATGGAAATAGCAGCGGATGCAGGAATTCTTCCTCCCGCGGCTGTGGGGGAAAGAAGCGGAAACGTTCATTTCATCGGAATCTATACGCCGGTAAGCCGGTGTCTTCAAACCACATTTTCTTTCATATTGGGCCAGCTTCTGGCCCGCAGACACAAGGTACTTTATCTGAATTTTGAGAGCTATTCCGGGCTGGCCCGCATGCTGCAGCGGGAGTTCAGCACAGACCTGTCGGATCTGATTTATTTTCTCCACAATGGAGACGACAGGTTCCCTTACCGGCTGGAGGGAATGGTACAGAAGGTGAACGGGCTTGCGTTTATTCCGCCGGTATTTTCCTGTATGGATCTGCAGCGTATTGAGGCGGAGGAATGGCTGCGGCTGTTTGAAGAACTGGACATCTCCGGGAGCTATGAATACGTCCTTCTGGATCTGTCGGAGGCTGTACAGGGGCTGTTTGATATCCTGAGGCTTTGTACCAGAGTGTATACCATTACCAGGGACGACGGCTTTGCTGCGGCCAAGCAGGAACAATATGAAGAGCTTCTGCGATGCCTGGACTGTGAAGATATTCTGCGCAAAACCAGGAAATTCCGCCTTCCCCTGTTCCGGCAGCTGCCCGCGGGGCTTGAGAACCTCACCCATAGTGAGCTGGCGGCACTGGTGCAGGAGATCATCCGGGAGGATTGGAAGGATGCGTAGATGGAAAGGAGGGTAAGGATGGAGCAGGAAAAGTATCTGATAACAAAGGAAGAAATCCGGAGGGAGCTTTTGGAGCATATGGATTTTTCCCGGGAACTGTCGGATGAGGATATCCGGGACGCCATAGCGGATCGGCTGCGCGCCAGGGAATTCGGCGGCAGGATGAATGTATATGAGAGGGCAAGGCTTGGTAAAGAGCTTTTTTATACGATCCGGGGACTGGATGTGCTTCAGGAGCTGATTGAGGACAGTCAGGTTACGGAGATCATGATCAACGGGCTGGAAGGGATATTTGTGGAACGGGCAGGCAGATTGTTTCCCTGGCCTTTCGGGTTTGAATCCGCAGAAAAGCTGCAGGATGTCATCCAGCAGATCGTGGCTGGCTGCAACCGGGTGGTGAATGAGACCTCTCCCATTGTGGATGCCAGGCTGGAAAACGGTTCCAGGGTAAATGTGGTGCTGGGCCCCATCGCTCTGAACGGCCCGGTGGTCACCATCCGCCGTTTTCCTGAAGAGCCTATAGGGATGGACGAACTGCTTGCCATGGGATCCGTCAGTGAAGAAGCCTGCGGCTTTCTGGAAAAGCTGGTAAGGGCCAGGTATAACATCTTCATAAGCGGAGGAACCGGAAGCGGAAAAACCACTTTTCTGAATGCACTGGCGGGATTCATCCCGAGTGATGAGAGGCTGATTACCATTGAAGACAGCGCCGAGCTTCAAATCAGGGGGATTCCCAATTTGGTGCGCATGGAAACGAGAAATGCCAACGTGGAGGGATGCCGGCCCATCACCATAAGGGATTTGATTAAGACGTCCCTTAGAATGAGGCCGGACAGAATAATCGTTGGCGAGGTGCGCGGCGGGGAAGCCGTGGATCTGATCGGAAGCGCCTTGAACTGCGGCCATGACGGCTCCATGTCCACAGGCCATGCCAACAGTGCCAGGGATATGCTCATGCGGCTGGAAACAATGATGCTGATGGGTGTGGAGCTTCCTCTGCCCGCCATACGAAGACAGATCGCATCCGGGGTGGATATAATCGTCCATCTGGGCAGGCTTCGGGACAAAACAAGGAAGGTACTGGAAATCGCTGAGGTTACCGGGTTTGAGGATGGAGAAATAACCCTATCCCCGTTATATGCCTTTGAGGAAGAAGAAGGAACCGCAGGAAATAAGGTTATGGGAAAGCTGATAAGAAAGGAGGAGCTCGTCCATGCAGATAAACTTAAAATGGCAGGGATTTCCCTGGCGTAGCAGGAAAGGAGAGGAACAGGAAAAGGAACATGCCCCTGATTATGGAAGGTATTCCTTCCGCAAAAAGGAGATTTTGATAAATGGGGTGAAAGGGATAGGAGCAGCAGCTCTGCTGTCCTGGTTTTTCTACCACTCTTTCTGGGCCATGCTGCCCCTGTCGCCCATCGTCTTTTTCTCCTTTCGGGAAATGGAAAAGGAGCTGATCCGTAAACAGCAGCAACAGCTCGCGGATCAATTTAAGGATGCCATCCTTTCGGTGGCGGCCGGGCTTCAGGCAGGGTACTCCATTGAAAATGCGTTCCTCGAGGCGGGCAGGGATATGGAACGCCTTTACGGAGCCGACAGCCTGATGGCGAAAGAAATACGTTATATGAAAAAGGGGCTGAGGAATCATGTGCCTCTGGAAATCCTTCTTGTGGATCTGGGAAGAAGAAGCAAGGAGGCGGATATGGAGGACTTTGCCCAGGTTTTTGCCATCGCCAAGCGCTCAGGCGGGAATCTGAACGCCATCATACGGCGCAGCGCCGCCATAACCGGAGAAAAAATTGAGGTAAAAAGGGAGATACGTACGCTTCTCTCCTCCAGACGCTATGAACAGCGGATCATGAATATGGTGCCGTTTCTGATAATGGCCTATCTTCAGCTTACCTCAAAAGGTTTTTTTGACTGTCTTTATTTCAATACTGCCGGGATTCTAATCATGACCGGCTGTCTGGCATTATATCTTGCCGCATTTCTGATATCCAGAAAAATGATAGAAATCGAGGTTTGAATTATGTGGGTGATCTATGTGGGAGCACTGACGGGAATCCTTGTCTTATTTTGGGCCAGCCGCAGTACAAAAGCGGATGCCAATGCGGATGCACCCGTATTCGTGCGAATCTTTTTCCGGCCGGCAGTATGGCTTTGTACCTGTTTCCAAAAACAGATAAAGGGGAGAGAAAAGGGAAAATGGCCGCAGGGAAATCCGCGTCTTCAGGAGGATATGGAAATACTGTACCCCTGGGAAACGCAGGAACGCATGCGGATATATACAGCGGAAAAAGTGAGCACCTTTCTGTTTATTGTGACCGCCGGAGCCTTTCTGGCCGCCGCTTTCTCCCTTTCCGCACATTTGGATAAAAGCTTGTCCGAGGGAGATATCCTCTACCGGAATTCCTATGGAGGAGGCACACGGCAGGTGAACCTGGAAGCCAGGGAGGAAAAAAGAAGGGAAGAGATTCAGGTTGAACTTCAGGAAAGGGAATATACCAGAAAACAGCTGGAGGATATGCTGCCCGGACTGAGGGAAGCCCTTTATAAGGAAGCCGCCGGAGAAAACCCGAGCCTGGATGAGGTTACCGAAGACCTGTATTTTCCCTCTTCCATTCCGGGATATCCCTTTGAGATAACGTGGGAATGTGAAAATTACGAGCTGGTTCAGAGCGATGGAAAGGTACGGAATGAGGAAGTTGGAGAGAACGGGGAGGTGGTGGAGCTCTGTGCGGTGCTCACCTGCTATGAACAGCGATGGGAGGAATTCTTTTCCGTACGGATATGCCCGCCCGTTTTGACAGAAGAAGAACGGTTCCGAAAGCTTTTGACGGATGCGGTTATGGAAAAGGAGAAGGCCTCCCGGACAAAGGAAGGGTTTGCACTTCCCAAACAAATAGATAAAAGGCCTGTTCTCTGGAAGGAAAAAATACAGGACAACAGTTTCATGCTTTTTATCCTGTTTCTTGCCGCAGGCGCCTGCCTGTACCGGTTCCAGGACAGAGATCTGAAGAAGAAGAGAAAGGAAAGGGAGGAGCAGCTGCTCCTGTCATATCCGGAATTTATCAGCAAGCTTGTCCTGCTCATGGGGGCCGGGCTTCCGGTAAGGAGCGCATTTATGCGGATGGCCTCTGACTACAGAAATAAAAGAGCAGGCGGAAGCGGTGTGGTTTATGTATATGAGGAATTGATGCTGGTATGCCGGGAAATGGAAAGCGGCATTACAGAAACGCAGGCTTATGAACATTTCGGGCAGCGATGCCGGTTAACCCAGTACCGTAAATGCAGCGCGCTGCTCAGCCAAAACCTGAAAAAAGGAGCTTCCGGACTTCTGGACGCACTGCAGAAGGAGTCGGAGCATGCCTTTGAGGAACGTAAAAGAAATGCAAGAGAGGCCGGCGAAAAAGCAGGGACGAAATTGCTTCTACCCATGATGATGATGCTCGTGGTGGTAATGGTACTGATTATGGTACCGGCCTGTTTTTCCTTTGCAGGGATGTAAGTGAAAATTAAATTTTAAAATTTATCGGCCGAAAGGCGGAACGGAGGAATATATGAAAAAAATTTATTGGCGTACGGTAAACGGAGCGGTTCACATGAAAAATCGTGTCGGAGAAATTCTTAAGGGAGAAGAAGGAATGGGGACCGTGGAGGTTATATTAATCATTCTGGTTAAATGGAGTAGGGAAACTTGCTGTGCATACAGTGCATGGAGTTGAAAAAGTAGAGATTTAAGAACTTGATACACACCTAGAAGTGAAAAATGTGTATGGCGTAAAGAGATAAGTTATAGAGTTAAAGACTTAAGTGATGTTGTAAGAATTATTATTCGTAGGAGGGGGATATATAACTATCAAAAAGGGCTTATAAATAAAATAAATACGTAAGTATAAGCGCAGGCTCCAGTATGATGTTCATCGCCTTAACTGTGTGTTGAATGTTGCGCCCCCAAGTTCTCTTGAACAGCTTTGTACCGGATTTAGATGCGCGTCTTGTGAACGTGTAATTAGGAATGGCCTAATAGAATATCACAGAACTGGAACCGTTTTAAAAGCAACAGTCAAGATAAGATACTGATAGAATAAAATAGGGAGAGTGTAAAATACAGAGTTAAAACTTCCAGTTAGACCTATAGCTACAATATTTGACTGGAAAATAGTGGTGTGTTATACTAAAAATAATATATATTGAGTTAAACGGACTTTGTTTTACGTTTAGTTTATTTGACAGAAGGATTAAAGCAAGAATATCGTGTAAAATAGAGTTAGTTCAATTATATATAAATATGTAAGATTGGTAATATATGGATAGGTAGAATAGTATATGAATAAAACTAACAAAAGAGTAACTATCAAGGATATTGCCGAGTATTGTGGAACGACAGCAAATACGGTATCTCGTGCAATGCGTAATGATCCAGGAATCTCTGAGGCTACAATACATAAAATTCAGCAGGTAGCGCAGGAGATGGGGTATATACGTAATAATTTAGCGGCAACAATGAGATCTGGTCAAAGTAAATTAATTTCTGTTATCGTTGATGATATTAAAAATCCACATAATGCTACGCTAATAGATAAGATGGATTCTCTGTTAAAAGAAGAAGGATATGATACAATGACTTTGTGCACTCAAGGAAGGCTTGACAAAAGACAGAGTATGGCAAATCTTTCGGTTTCAAATTCTGTAGATGGAATACTTTATTTTCCAGATTCAAATGATGCAGATATTGCAAATAAGATAATGAAGAACCGGGTTCCTTTAGTTCTTATTGATCGTGTTATTACTGGAGTTTCCGCAGATGTAGTGCGTTGCGACGATTATCAGGGAGGTGTCCTTGCAGCAGAACATTTACTTAATCTTGGTCACAGAAAATTTGTATATATAGGAGGCCCTAAAGGAAATGGTGCACAACCATTACGTCAGAGCGGATTTATAAATACATTGATTCAACGTGGTATAAATTTGTCGCACATAACTATCATTGATGCTGATCAAATATATCCAGCAATTCAGGCAGGGACGATATACAATATTCTATCCCCAATTATTTATACATGTATATTTTCATTTAATGACCAAATTGCATATCATGTAATGAATTCACTTAGGGATAATGGATATCAAGTACCTGATGATATTTCTATTATAGGATTTGATCATATCCGCGGAGCTTTATCCTATTTACAGCCATTATCAAGTATCGCAAGTAAGTATGAAGCGGATATGGCAGAAAAGTCAGTTTTACTATTGCTTAGAAGAATAAAAGAGCCGAATGTGGATACAGTCTCAGAAATTTTGCCTGTCACATTACATGAACAGATTAGTTCTATAAAAAATATAATGGTATAAGTTAATATCAAGTCTAAAAAGGAAGTATTGCTAATAGCAAGATGCTTCTTTTTTTTGCAAAAAAGAATTCTTAATAAAATACTCAAAAAGGAACAAATGATTTTCTGAGAATTAACGTTAAATTTATATATAATATTAAAAATAATTATATACTAACATGATAAATTGCATATATAAATTATATAAAAATTAAAAATAATATAAGATTAACGTAAATTTTTATTGACATTGATTAAAAGGGAACTTATAATAATCACATATTAGAAAAGGAGATGTTATAAATGCAAATATATACTAATGAATTTGATGTTATTGGAAAGAGAAATCCGATGTTATATGGACAATTCATAGAACATTTTCATCGTCAGATATACGGAGGAATTTTTGACCCGACAAACGCTTTGTCTGATGATGATGGTTTTAGAATAGACGTGTTGGATGCCATGAAAGCTATTCATGTTCCAATTATTCGGTGGCCAGGAGGATGCTTCGTGTCATCGTATCATTGGATAGATGGTGTTGGTAAGGAAAGAATCCCTTACTTTGATAAAACATGGAGAGTTGAGGAGTCAAATGAGTTTGGAACAGATGAATTTATAAAATTATGTAAAAAATTGGGCTGTGAACCTTATATATGTACTAATGCAGGAACTGGGACAGCAGAAGAAATGAGTGACTGGGTTGAATATTGTAATCTTAGTTCTGAAGGTAAATTCTCTAAATTAAGAATTAAGAATGGTTATGAGAAACCGTATGGTGTGAAATTTTGGAGTATAGGAAACGAAAATTATGGAAGACATGAAATTGGTGCAAAATCTGATAAGGAGTGGGGCAGACTTGTTGCAGAAGCGGCAAAAATGATGAAGCATGTGGATCCAACACTTGAATTAACAGCAGCAGCACTGACTGATTTGGATTGGAACATTAATTTACTTCGTAACAGTGGCCAATTTCTTAATTGGATTTCTATTCATCAGTATTGGGATCAGATACATGAGACGAACTGCCCTGCAGACTATCAAGGGGTTTTAGCCTTTACCAATCATACAGAAGATGCCATTAAAAAAGTTAAGGGATTGCTTATTGCAATGGGAATGGAAAATAAGATTAAAATTGCGTTTGATGAATGGAATCTAAAAGAGTGGTATCATCCCAATGTTCATACGATTGAGCAGGGGATAACAAAAGAAGATTATGTATACCCAAGAGACAGCAATGATGATAATTCTCTCTACACAATGGGGGATGCCATATTTACAGCATGTTTTTTGAATGCATTAAATAGGAATTGCGATATTGTAGGCATGGCTAATTTTGCACCGGTAATTAATACCAGGGGGTGTATTTATACATATCAAAAAGGCATTGTTTTACGAAGTACGTATTATGTTTTCTATTTGTATACAAATTATATGGGTGATCTGGTTAGAGATGCTAAGTATTTGGATATGAATAAGCTTTGTGTATTAAATAAGGGTAATAAAGAGGAGATGGTAGATGAAGTTGATATTTGTGTTACTGAATTCAGTGATAAAGCAGGATTAGCAATTGCACTTGTAAATAAATCTGCTGATAATTTTTCGGAGGTACGGTTCGAGTTTGAGGCGATGGGTGAAGTCATAGGATATTTCATAAGTGGTAACAGTACTTCATCTTACAATGATATCAATCATACAGAAATTGAGATTCAGGAAGAATGTCTGGGTGAATTTAAAAAGGGCATGAAAATTATGCTGCGGCCTCATTCGGTAGAAATAATCCAGATTGGCTGTTTATGAAAGCTTAGAAGAGGTGAGCAATGAAAAGAAAAGGCTGGATTGAAGGAATTAAAAAGGAAATAAAATTAAGATGGGGACTTTATGTGCTTTTGCTTCCTACACTGATATATGTTCTGGTTTTTTTATATGGCCCAATGGGGGGTGTGATAATGGCGTTTCAAGATTATAAAGCATCCCTGGGGCTTTTGGAAAGTCCATTCGTTGGTTTGAAGCATTTTAAGAGATTTCTTACAGACTACAATTTTAAAACTATATTTACAAATACTATGGTAATTAGTTTTTATTCTTTGCTAGCAGGATTCCCTTTACCTATTATTTTTGCCTTGTTTACTAATACAATTAAAAACAATAAAGTAAAAAATGTCATTAAAACAATATCGTATGCCCCACATTTTATATCTATTGTAGTTATAGTTGCCATGATAAATCTTTTTTTTGCACCAACTTCGGGTGTCTTTACCAATATTTATAATAGTATACGGGGCATGGCTGGCCTGGAGCCATTGACACTGGGTATTCTCACTGATAAAAATGCATTTTATCATTTGTATGTATGGTCTGGAATTTGGCAGGAACTTGGTTGGAATTCCATTATTTATATTGCGGCGTTGTCTTCTATAAGTCCCGATCTTTATGAGGCGGCAAGTATTGATGGAGCCAGCAGAATACAGTGCATCAGATATATTGACTTTCCAAGTATTTTACCGACAGTCGTAACTTTACTGATACTCAATACCGGAAATATTTTGGCAATTGGATTTGAAAAAGCGTATCTGATGCAAAATAATTTAAATATTCAGACTTCCGAGATAATATCTACATATGTATATAAAATGGGGTTAAATAATGCACAGTATAGTTTCTCAACGGCCGTTGGGTTATTTAATTCAATTATTAATCTGGCACTCTTATTAATTATTAATACAGTTTCTAAAAAAATTACTGATGTAGGTATTTTATAGGAGGGATTATGAGTGTTAGTAAAATGATTTCAAACAGACAATATAATAAAAGAAGATCAATAGTTAGTGATCGAACGATAAGAATCTTGGTTATTGTAGTTCTTCTGCTTATTACTGGAATTATTCTATATCCACTATACTTTGTACTGATTGCCTCAATTAGTGATCCTAATTATGTAAATGCAGGTAAAGTACTGCTTTTGCCAAGAGCAATTACATTCGATGGATATAAAAGGGTTTTTTCATATACCCAGATATGGAGAGCGTACTTAAATACAATTATATATCTGATATTAGGGACATTTATTAGTACATTTATGACATTATCAGCAGGATATGCACTTTCCAGGAAAGATTTGAAATTTCGTTCTTTCATCATGGTTATTTTCACGCTTACAATGTTTTTTAATGGAGGAATGATACCGAGGTATCTTCTTGTCAAAAATTTAGGGCTTACAGATACAATATGGTGTATGGTGCTCCCAAATGCAGTGTCCATCTGGAATCTAATTATTGCAAGAACTTTTTTTTCAAGCAGTTTACCAGTGGACTTGCTGGAAGCAGCGAAGATCGATGGTTGTAATGATATAAAATTTTTCTTTAAAATTGCTTTACCACTCTCATCGGCATTAACTATGGTAATGGTGCTTTTTTACGGAGTGGGAATATGGAATAGTTATTTTGATGCGATGATATTTCTGAAAAGCCAAAAGTTGCAGCCACTACAGCTTATTATGCGGGATATATTGATTGTTAATAGAACTTCAAATCAAATGATTTCAGATGTTTCAGAACAGGTTGCGAGGCAAAAAGCAGGAGAACTTCTTAAATATGTTATCATTATAATTTCCAGTGCACCGCTTTTAATCGTATATCCTTTTTTACAGAAATATTTTGAATCTGGGATCATGGTTGGTGCCATAAAAGAATGAGTATGTCCGGAAAAGGATGGATAGTTAAGCAGGCTGAATAACTGTATGTAAGTCGCTGAAGAGGATTTTGCATTATGAGGTGTTAAATTACTAAGCTATGTATTTAAAATTGGCAATAGTAAAAAAACAAATATATTACCTGTAAAGGTAAAAGGAAGGGGTTATTTATGAAACGTAAGGCAATGAAAGTAGTGGCACTATTAACTGCAGCTATGATGTTTACCGCATGTGGAGGGGAGAATGCACAAAACGCGGTGTCACCGTCAGAAGATGCGCCAGAATCTGACGATTCGACTGTTTCTGCTACGGATATTTCAAGCGGACAAGGAGGAGGGACCTATATAGATTATACAGGTATGTCTCCGACAGAGATGGTTGAGGCAAATCGCGCGGCAGATTGGAAGATCACGGATGAATCCGTTACTTTACGTGTGATGATAGCGAATACTCCAGAACATCCCGATGATATGAATGAACAGGAGTTGTTTAAACGAGCCGAAGAACGAACTGGAATCCATATTGAATGGGTAATGCCTGGAAGCAGTGCGTTTAATGAACAGAAAGCGTTGGCTCTTGCAAGTGGCGATATGCCTGATATTATTCTGAATGGTCTTACAGACAGTGAAATAGCGCGCTACGGTGCGGATGGAACCCTTTACTCTTACAATGAATTGATGAAAGAGTACCCGGGGATGGCCCCAAATCTCGAACACATTTTTAAAGAAAGAGAGGATATAAAAAAATTTATTACGTCACCTGATGGAAATATATATTCAACACCCAGAATAAATGAGGGTGCTTGGATGAAACAGAATGGCAATGCGATTATTAATGTACAGTGGCTGGAAAGACTTGGGTTGGAAATGCCTTCTAGCATAGATGAACTCAAAGAGGTATTGAGGGCGTTCAAAGAGCAGGATGCGAATGGTAATGGGGATCCAGATGATGAGTTACCGCTCACAATAGCAGCGAGTGATTCTAAGCTACAGGGAAATTCAGGTGGTTTTAATTTATTGATGGGTTCTTTTGGAGTGATTGCAGATAATGATTTCCGTATGCTTCAAAATGGAAAACTTGTTTGTTCGGCGGCGACAGAGGGGTGGAAAGAAGGAATTTCATATTTTCATGAACTATATTCAGAAGGTTTGATGGATGCAGAAGCCTTTACAATGGATGGTAATCAGTATCTTGCTAAACTTGCAGCGGATCCTTCAATTGTCGGAGTAGCTGGTGTATGGGATATAAATGATCAGGTTATTACACCTAATGCAACAGAAAAGTATGATTATATTAAACCTCTTAAAGGACCTGATGGACAGGAACCAATTGTTTATAAATATGCTGCACCAGGGTGGGACCGAAGCGGCTGTGTAATTTCATCTCAAACCAAATATCCGGAAGAGGCTTTGCGCTGGGTCGATTTTATCTATGACAAAATTAATTCATTAGAGATGATAGAAGGAGAGTTTGGGGGGAGACTTCAACTGCAGGATGAAGGATACTATATTATAGGAGAACCTTTGGAGGGAATGGATTCACAGTATGTCTATCGATATTCTGTATGTCCTGGTCATTCAGGAGCATGGTGTGTACAAGAAAAGGAATACAATGAAGTGCTGCGACTGACATTTACTGAGCCTAGATCTAATTTTAATGATGAATATTGTGCTCCATATTATGTAGAACCATTTCCCCCTGTGTTTTATACGCCGGAAGAGGCAGATGAAATGAGTACTCTGAATACGAATATTATAAGTGAAATTGCTCGTCAATCCTGCGAGTGGATAATGAATGGGGGCATTGAAGAAGAATGGGATGCTTATCTTAAAAATCTGGATAGTATTGGATTGCAAAGATGGCTTGAAATTAATGAAACCGCAGCAGAACGCTATAATAATCAATAAATAACAAATATTCTAGGCTTATATAGTTAAGATTACCAGATATATAAAGCATCAGTTCATTAATTACGCCAAATAATTGGCAGTATATAATTGGACTGGTGCTTTTTTATAATGCTACCTTTTTCCCTTGCAATCTTGGAGAGTTTTATAAGAGAAAGGGAAATTGCCTGCGATACATCGTTTCCCTGTATGCCATGGCTTATAACTCCTTTCTTCCTGATTCCGTTCTCCCAGCATGCTTTCGGAAGAAAGATACTTCTCTCTTTTAGGCGGCGCGGATTGTCCGGAAGTGGAGGTATTTAAACTATGTAAGAAGCCTGACGTATCATACAAAATTATGAGTATTAAGAAAATCCTATTATTCTATAAAATAGATGGAAGTATTAAATGGAGATAGAGACGGTTAGTAACACAATTACAACTTTATTACAGCACGGATTAATTTCCTGGCTCCTGTATTGGGAAATTATAATCATCTGCCAAAAGAAGAGGGGGACAACAGATGAAAAGTAAACAGTATCTTATGAAATGCCCTGAACGGATTCGGTTTGGAGATCCTATGTATTTTGAACGTTTTAGTGAGGAAGAACTTTCAACGCTAGTTGTTGATTATAGTCCGCCTGCCGGTTTTGAAGCCAGGGTAGTACTGAGTGAAAGTGAAGCGGAAGACCTTCCTGGTTACATGGACCGTTCCCTTACCATTTATATGGCACCGGGACATACGATAGATACCTATGTAAAAGGATACAAGTTTGATTTCCAGAAGCAGCGTGATAAACAGGTTGGTGTCGATACCGCCAGATATCTGCTGGAGGTGGATGGCATATATAAGTTACTGCATACAGGAGGAGATGGATATTGGGGAAACCTGATAGAATTATCCCATGATCAGAACGGGAAAGAGGTTCTGGATGCGGTAATTATAACTGCCTGCATTCCTGAATTTATGAATTTCCCAGATATAGAGAGGCTGGTGCCTTATTTCCTTCAGGATGTACGGCTTCTGCCTGGGCATGATGAAAAGATAGACCCTCAGATGAACTGGAATAACATGGAGTAAAACCAGTATTACGGTAGGCTGTTTGTATTCTGGATATAACCGTAGACGGTATAGAAATTGGAAGGGACGTATCGATGATTTTAGTGAAGCATGGGGAAGGAAATCGCATTTGGTTCTCAGACGTTAATGAAAATCCGAACACAGAAAGTGCAAACAAAACAGATGACAGGAACCAGAAATGCAGTTACAACAGTCTGCAACCGGGTATATAGACAGATAAAAGGCAGGAGATAAAAAAATGATAATAGCAGAATATAATGAAAAACCGGTTCCTTTACCAATAAGCGATGAAGAACTAATCCAATTAGCCCAGGAGGAAGATTCCGCATTCTTTTTCTTTACCGTCCATTCCGAATTGCTGTATGCGGATATCAACGGGTTAGACCTGAAAAAGAAGCTTCCCGTATTCATGATGCTGCAGGAAATGAACCTGCTGGCCTATCTTTTCGAACAGTTTGACCAGCGGCAGATGGCGGAATTTCAGGAAGCATACCCCTCCCTCCTCCCAATGAGGGGTGGGGAAATGATTAATTATGCATTGGCCATATGCCCGGAAGCCGCCGGGGTACCAGGGAAAGGCCTGCTGCCGCAGTATACCGGGCAAAACCTGTTTGATCTAATGGAATATAAGCGTTTTCAGGATCGGAGGAACCAGCATCCTGCATTTCAATTAGTGAAATTTTATGTCCCGATCCATACCAGCCTCCATTGTCCGGATGGTTCCGAACGAAAACTGACCGGCAAAGAGGCAGCGGCCTTTCAGCAGCAGCTGTCGTATAAGATAGTAGAAAGTGGCTGCAGCAGGCATGGGTTTGATTGGGAAAGTTCTCAATTTGTGGCTCAACTGCCTGTCTGTAAACAAGAGGGACTTTTGTCAGAGAGGCCGGACGTTGAAGTGCGAAACGGGGAGCTCTGGGGAGTGATTATTGCAGAGGTAACCTATCCATTAGATGAAACAGAAATAGAAACCCTGAAGGAACATTTCAATGCGGATATCCTATATGACCGGCGCAGATTTCCCTTTGATACGAGAGTGGCGGAAGGAACCTTGCATGTAAAGTTCACCAAATGTACAGAGGTATGCCAGCAGGCACAGGGGGAACTGGTTTTAACAGAACCGGAAATGTTCCATCTGCAGGCCCCTCATTGTGCCAGGCATGTGCTGAACGTTACCGGATTTGAGCCGGATTTTAGCAGCGAGTGGTCTTACCAAAAAACAAATCCGATTTGGCTAGAATTATCCAATGACAGGAAAACCATACGTATTCCGCTGCCGACCAATGAGGGAACCCTATTGGAAGGCAAAAGAAGAATCGGGGTGAAACCAGGAATGGCTTTTGATAGTAAACTCAAGGTTCCTTGCATTGGATACTTAAATAATCACAGGCTTACGGCTGCCGAATTACAAGTACCGGTTTTAAACCAATTAGAGGAAGAACTCCGGAATATGACACAAAAAAGCAGAATTGCCCTGGAAGATATGTGTATGCATATCGATTACGTCTTTCAATTGGATCTCCGTTTGGTTAACCAAACACTAACAGAAGCACGGATACAGGAGAGGGACGGGGAAGAAAGAAAGCAGGAGTTCTTCGGTGGCATGAACTTAGGGATGTAGGTTCTTGAAAGAGATCCTGGAACATACCGAAGCAGGATCCGCAGTGGTGACGGATGTCTTTTCCGAAAGGCAGAAGTCCCTTTTTTATTCCCGCGGGCAGTCGCCAAAGTGACTGTAAGCCATGGAAAGGAGAGAGGAAGAATGAACGTATATGTAAAGAGAGAAAACTGGGATGGCGGTGTCTGGTTTTCCCTTCCGGCTTCCGAGGAAGACAGGGAAGAATTGCTGCAGGATCTGGCCAGGCATCACCCTTCTGCCATGCTGCCTTTTGCCGGGGAGGTGGACTGTGGGGAGGAAGGGCTTAGCCACCGGCTGGGCAGGTGGCTGGCGGGGGAAACCCTGTTTTTCCGGGACCATTTTGTTCGATGGAACCGGCTGGCGGAAACCGTGGATGCCCTATCCAAAGAGGAAAAGGTAGTTTTGGAAGCGGCCCTCCGGCTGGAAAAGCCGGATTCCATTGAAAAAGTAATGGATACCCTGGACCATCGGAAGCGGTATACCCTGCACCCGGATATCCTTACCTATGAAGCGCTGGGACAGTATGCGGCTGAACGGGTTATGGGGAAGATACCGGATGAACTTTCGGGGTATATGGACTATACATTGCTAGGGAGCGTGTGGGAGAGTTCCCTGGGATGCCTGACGGAGGAGGGGTTTGTAGAGAGTGGAAAAACGGGGAAACAGGAACAGAAGCAGATGGATCGGAAAGAAAGGGAGGAACCGGTGTTCCGGGTACGGATACCGGAAAAAAAGCGGCATGGCCGGTATCTCCTGGTTACCCTGCCCGCAGATGGGCAGACAATGGAAGAACTCCGGCAGGAATCCGGTTATGGGCAGATGGAAGAAATAACGGAGATGGAAGTGTCTTCCGGATTTTACGGCCTGTATGAATACCTTCCTCCCGGCAGCACCCTGGGGGAACTGAACCAGGCGGCAAAAGAGGTACAGGCCCTGGCGGAGAAAGGACCAGTGGAACGCAGGACACTGCTTGCCGCCCTGGAAGCGGAGGCCCCCCAATCCATGGAAAAAGCATGCCAGGTCATCCGGGATTATGCGGATTATGAAATCCTGCCGGTAAAGTCCCTGCAGCCGGATAAGTATGCCAGGTATCTCCTGGAAAAAAAGGGGATAAAGATAAGAGAAGAGCTGGAACCATTTTTTAAGTATGATGCCTTTGGGAAAGAGGGGATAAAGAAGGACAGCCCTGTAGAAACCAGCCACGGGATTGTCAGGAACCGGGTAAGGGCAATCCCGGAGATCGGGCGGGACGGCAAACCCTTCCGCTGGTACAGCCCCCTTACCATCAGCTGCTATAACGGAAAGGATGGGACCTTCCCGGATATTTTATCCGGGGAGAAGGCCGTCCCGTTACAAGGCCGTATCCATACCCTCATAGAAAAAAGTATGGAGGAATGGGGGGAAAGCGGTCTGGCGGATGGATTATCCAACCAGCTGCTGCTGCGCAGGGTGGTATTCATGCAGCCGGATGTGGTGGCATATGCCCAGGATCTTTACTGTATCCTGGACATTCAAACCAAGGGCGAATTAAATGACAGGGAATACCATGCGCTCATGGAAGAATGGAAAGAAATGATGGCATTAGGGTGGGGAAGGCAGTTTCTGGAGTCCCCGATGGATTATCAGGGGGATGACGCATTCCTCGGCTTCTGGGATGAAGAGAATGGGAAAGAGTTATATGTCAGGACAGAAGAAGAAATGGAAAAAGCGTTTTCGGCCATGGAATTCAAGATGTGATCCGAAAAAATAAGAAAATTTAGCCGGTTCCCCTTCTTTCGCTGGACTTGGAAACGGGTTTGGAGTATGTTTGTGTTGCCAAAAACGGGAAAGGAGGAGGCAGCATGGACAAAGAGGAACTATTCCGGAATGCATGTATTGAATATTTACAGCTCCAGCTGGAAGAAGAACGGAAAAAGCGGGAGAGCTATGGGGAGGTGGTAAAAAAACAGAGGAAAGCAAGTGAAGAGGTGAAAATATTATTGGAAACCATGCCTAAAGAGGCAGAGGAGGTGATAGAAAAATATGTGGATTCGGTTTTTGCCACAGCCATAGAGGACTGGCTGTTAATCTATCACATGGGTGCCAGGGATATGGTGGAGTTGTTCCAATCCATCGGCATGTTCCGCTAAGAAATCCAATTAAATAACGCAGTATGGAGGTTTACCGGGAGGGGCAAAAATCCGGCAGGCCTCTTTTTTATGCAAAGAAACCAGGGAAAGGAGGCAGAGTTCCGGCCGGGAGAAGATATCTGACTCTATTTCGAATGGATTTAGAGCAGAAAGCAATCGAACGGGTAAAAGCAGCATCCGAGATGTCGCTGCGGCTGTATGGGCAGCCGCTTGTCGTTACAGACAGCGGAGGGAAAGACAGCCTGGTATGCCGGGAAATAGCAAAGCGGGCAGGGATACCCTATGAAGTGCAGCATAACCTGACCACGGCAGATGCCCCGCAGACGATTTACTATGTGCGGGATACTTTCCGGAAGTTGGAAAGCCAGGGGATACGCTGTTCCATAAGTAAACCGGTTTACCAGGGAGTACCGGTTACCATGTGGACACTAATCCCCCGGAAGAAGTTCCCGCCCACCAGGAGGCAGAGGTACTGCTGTCAGATTTTAAAAGAAAACCAATGCAAAAACCGTTTTATTATTACCGGCGTCAGATGGGCGGAAAGTGTAAAACGGAAGAACAGCAGGGGCGTGTTTGAGAATTATACAGATGATATCAGGAAGAGAACGATCCTGAACAATGACAATGAGGAAGGCAGGCAGTTGTTTGAAAGCTGCGCAGTCAAGGGAAAGCGGATCTGTAATCCCATTGTAGACTGGAGTAATGCCAATATCTGGGATTATATTGCTTCCGAACATCTGGAGTCCAATCCCCTGTATGGGATGGGCTTTTACCGGGTTGGCTGCCTGGGGTGCCCTTTAGCCGGAAAAACAAGGTGGTTTGAATTCCGCCTGTTCCCCGCTTATGAACAGGCATACCTGCGGTCTTTTGCCAAGATGCTGGAAGCGATCCATGCGGAAGGCAGGGAAACGAAATGGAAGACGGCGGCGGATGTGTTTTCCTGGTGGATGGAAGATCAAACGATAGAAGGGCAGATGTGTCTGTCCGATCTGGAGCAATGGAAGGAAGAAAACGAAACGGAAATGTATTGATGGGAAGGGAGAACGCAGGATGACGGCAAGATTTATGGACGGTACCCCCTATGCAGGGCTGGAGCAGGAAATGCAGAGGATACCCGGGTTCCGGCCCCGGAAAAGCGGCATGGTGATATGCCATCTGGAAAACCGCATGGGGGAGGGCAGGATAGAGGCAGGCAGGGCCTGTGCCTGTGAAAAGGGCAGGGAGGGAAGTACAGGGCAGGAAGAAGGCGGGGCAAATGGTTACAGCGATTACCTGCATCAGTTCCTGGCAGAAGTATGGGAAGAATCTTTTTCCCTGCGTGCACAACCCCTGTCCTGCAGACCGAAGCCTTTTTTCCCGGAAAGCGGCCACCGCAGCCGTTTCCAGGCCTGCTGGGAAAAGCGGGAAGCGAATGCGGACCAGGAGGCCTGGTGTGCGGCACTGTATCTGTTAACTGCGGACAGTAATCTTTGGAAAGGTGCGGAGGCGGCTGTGAAACCGGACTTTATCGATTTTACTTCCGTGTCCATCCGCGGTGTGGATATGGATGGATATGTACTGTACCATACAGCAAAGGATTTGTACCGGGGAACGAGCCATGTCAGTCTGGCCGAACTGACGGATGGGGAGTTGGTAAGTGACAGGGCTTTCCGGCTGGTGATTAACGCCTTCCTGCTCTGCAGGTATGGGCCGTGCCTCCTTTTCCCGGAGAAGGGGGAAAATTATGTTTAAAGTATATTTACAGCGGGAAGGGGAAGCGGGGATGGAGCTTATCCTTCCCGCTGCGGCGGAAGAATTCAAAGTGGCATTCACCTGGCTGCAGCACAAGGAACCGGCAGGGAATGCGGAAAACCAGGTTGTTGCATCCTTCCCCAGTCTGAAAGAATGCCTGTATCAGATACCTTGCCAAGAGCAAGAGTTGGAAGAACTGAACTTTCTTGCCAGGCGGATCGAAGGGATGACCGATTCCCAGCGGGAAAGGTTCGGTGCGGCAGTTACCCTCCGGAAACCGGATACCCTGGCGGATATGGTAAACCTGTCCTGCAGCATGGCGCATTTCCGTTTTTATCCCAGGCTCCTGACCGAATATGAGCTGGGAGAGTATATCATCATGGAAGACGAGGGGGAGATGCAGGTAAATCAGGAAGGGCTTTCCGAGTATGAAGAGGTAGGGCAGAGATATCTACAGAACCATACAGGCTGTTTCATGCAGGGAGGATATCTGGGCTTAACGGAGGAGCCGGCGGAGGTGTTCTATGATGGGAAACAGCTGCCGGATCCGGACTACGAGAATACCAGCCCGCTTATGGTAACCATCCCGTATAAGAGGACATTCCATACCTTGTATCTGCCTGCAACCGACGCGAACCTGCATTTCTGGAAGGAAAAACTGGGTGTGGGAAGCCTGGAGGATTTCCAGGATTTTTTTATCCGGGATAACAAGGAAGGCATGGAAGGATTAAAGGAAAGGGTACCCTGCGGCAGTTCCCTTGTGGAGCTCAACCAGCTTGCCGCTATGCTGAAAACAGAACTAAACAGTGAAGAAAAACAGAGGCTCTGTTTCGCGGCCTTTGAGGCGGAAGCACCTGCCTGCGTGGAAGAGGCCATCCGGATTGTGAAGGATTTGGAGGCATACCGGTTCCTGCCGGAATCCGCATCCCCTGCGGGAGATACCCATAAAGACAGTCAGGAGGGAGCCGTACAAACTGCCTATGGCCTTGTGGGGAATAAGTATCATCCGGTTTCTTTTTCCGGGGAAGTGGAAACGTTCCGGTTTTTTAGTCCTTTATCAGCGGAATTCTTTGCAGACTGCTGGGGATACCCGGAAGGCATGCCTCAAAAATGGTACCCTTATCAATTGACTGCATACGAGGAGGAGATAAGGGAGGCACTGGGCCGGGAACACCTGGAGGAAGAAGGGGACAGGGGGCTTGCCATTTACCTGCATCACAAACTATTGGAACGTAAAGTTTACAGCATGCAACCTTCCGTTGAAAGTTGGAATGGGGAATTATGGGGTGTTTTAGAGGTACAGACCTTTGGCATGTTATCCAGAGGTGAACTGGAAGAACTGAAGGCGGAGTGGAGAGGACAGTGTTCCGATGGGTTTGGGGAAGGATTTGAACAAAGGCCGGTGATGATTGAAGACGGTGAACTTTATATCAGCTTCTGGAACCCTTATTCTTTCCAGATACAAACAGAACAGGAGCTGAAGGGAGAGCAGGAGCAGGCGACAGGGATACAGATGGGAGGACCGTAGATGTTTGTAACAATCATTGCGGACAAATACAAAGGAAGACGCGGGTACAAAGGGGCACCGTTGGAACTGCCTGCGGGCAGGTTTTCTATGGAAGATGCCCTGGAACGCGCCCGTGTGCCGGAAGGGGGAGGCTATGAGCTGCACCAATTTCAGGGCTGGCCGAATTTCCTCAGGACTTATCTGAAATTATGTGAAAGTAAAACACTGGAGGAAGTGAACTTCCTTGCGCATAAGCTGCAGGGAATGGATGATGCAAAGCTTGCCGCATATGAAGGGATTCTGAGGCTGAAGGAGGGAGCGGATAGGACCCATCCTGTCAGCATCCAGGAGGATATGTTGGATGTGATCAGGGATCTGCCTGACGAAGTGTATGAACTGCTGGATGAGGAAAAGGCAGGGGCGTTGCAGCGCAGGATCGACCAGGGAATGTTTACCGGGAAAGGGTATGTCTTTGGAACCTTAGAAGATTGGCGGGAGGTTTATGACGGGATGCATCTGCCCCGGGCGGCTGGGGAACATGGTGGGATCCTGGCACTGCGTCTGGAAACCGCAGAGGAGGAGACAGGGAGGAAGGTATGGCTGGAGCTGCCTGCAGAGGAAGAAGCAATGCAGGAAGCATTACGTATATTGGGGGAGGAAACCTTTGATAACTGTGTCATTAAGGAAACGAAAAGTATCCTTCCTTCCCTGGAATACCAGCTGGCAGGGGATGAGGATATCAGGAAGCTGAACCTCCTGGCAGAACGGATCCAGGCATTCCCGGATAAACGGACGCTGGTAAAATACAAAGCGATCCTGGAATGGGAAATTTGCAATGATCTTGACATGGAACTGGACATAGCCGGGAATCTGTCATGTTATGAATATGACGCTGTAATCCTGTCTGCCGCAGATTATGGGGAATATATCCTGGAGGAGGCGGGGATTCATACAAAGGATCCGGCCTTTTCCGGCTTTGATTTTGAAGGTTTTGGGGAACGGCAGCTTCGTAGAAGCGGGTTTGTGGAAACCCCCTATGGGATTATAGGGCGGAATGAAAAGCCCTTCCTGCCGGAGTATACCCAAACAGAGCCTGGCCTGTCCATGCAGTAAAACAGGGGAGGGGCAGAGAATATAGCAGAGAAAGGAAAGAGGAAATGGCTATTTTTAATGCAGGGAAAGAAGGGTATCTTTTAGCACGGATTGACGGCAGGCAGGTACTGTTTACCAGTATGCGGCTGGACCGGGCTACCATACCGGAAGGACTTTATTGCTATGACATCCGGGATTCGGACCGTCTGGACGGCAGCTTTACGGAGGTACGGCCCTTTGTGGAAGGAAACCACCTGGGAACGATTCTGTGCAGGGAACCATTCCCCCTGGCAGAAGGAGGCGCTTATACTCCGAAAAACTGGGGGTTTTGCGGGGGGATGTCCCTGGAGGAATTCCGGCAGGGACAAACCGGGCAGACATCTGCGTAGCGGCAGCCGTATCGGGAAGAAATGGACATCACGGGAGGTGAGACATTATCAACAGTTTTATATCCTGGGTAGGCGGTAAAAAGGCGCTGCGAAAGCTGATATATACCATGTTTCCGGCTGCATTTGACCGTTACATCGAGGTATTCGGCGGGGGCGGCTGGGTGCTGTTTGGAAAGCCGCCGGACCCAAGGTGCATGGAAGTCTATAATGACTATAACTCTAACCTGGCCAACCTGTTCTTCTGCGTGAAAAAGAGGACGGGCGCCTTTTTAAAAGAGCTGGGGTTCCTGCCCATTAACAGCAGGGATGAGTTCTGTGTAATAAGGAACTTTATTGAGAAACAGGAATTCGATACCCGGTTTTTACAGGAGGAGCTGGAACTGGCAGAGCGGAACCTGCCGCCGCCAGCCTATGAGGAGATGCGGGAAATCCTGCAGGAAAATGCAGAGGTGACGGACGTGAAGCGGGCAGCCGCTTTTTTTAAGCTGATCCGCTACAGTTATGGAAGCGGCTGTACTTCCTATGCCTGCCAGCCCTTTGATGTACGCAAGTGTTTCGCTGCTATCTGGGAAGCTTCCCACAGGCTGGCGGATACGGTAATTGAAAACAAGGATTTTGAGGCGCTGATCCGGCAATATGACCGGGAAAGCGCTTTTTTCTATTGTGATCCGCCATACTTTGAAACCGAGGGGCACTACGCGGTGGTGTTTGCCAGGGAGGATCACGCCAGGCTCCGGGATGCCCTGGCAGGTTGTAAGGGAAAATGGATGGTCAGTTACAATGACTGTTCCTTTATCCGGGAGCTTTATGACGGGTATCCTATCACGGCAGTCAGCCGGTTAAATAACCTGGCCCAGCGCTATGACAGCGGTTGTGAGTACCCGGAAGTAGTTATAACGAACTATGATCCGGGGCGGCAGAACAGGCCGGAACAGCTCAGCCTGTTTTCCCTATGGGAGGAGGCAGGTATCTCCGGGGCAGACAGAGCGGAAAGGGAGGAGAAATGAACGGGGAAACGCAAGAAGGAAAGGGTGGAAAGGAAGAACCCCTGCATATGGCTAACCAATCGGTGCCTGTTTTGCTGGAAGAGCTGGGAATCCCCATGGAAGAAGTCAGGCAGGCGCTGGAGGAAGGAGGATATGTATGAGTAACAGACCGATTTATAAGCTGGTAGACAGCAAGGGGCGTGTATTAATTCCCAAAAACCTGCGGGAAGCGGCAAAAATGGAGTATGGCGATATCGTACGTCTGAGAGTGGAAGATGGCAGCGTCTCTGTTTGCAAGGTGGATATCATCGAGGCCGGGGACCAGTCCCCGGAAGCGGTAGAAGCGTATGTACGTGCCGCCTTCAAATCCATGTCCGACAGCATCAGGCTGGAGCTGATAGGGGAATTGAGCGGACTGCTGCAAAGAAAGGAGGGGTGAGGGATGGCAGGGTATACCGATAGGGATTGCGACCGGACAGGGGAGGCCTGTCCTTTGGAAAACTATGTCGTTGTACTTACCCCTGATGCGTTGTCAGGAGATTACCCGGGGCAGCTTTTCTTCTGCCCGGAGGGCAGCAATCCGGATACCGGGGAGTGTTCCCTGGATCTGGTTTCTTTGGCGGACGGGGAGAGATACCAGATAGAACGGAGGAAAGTCATGGGAACCCTAAAGCCGGAACGGCTGCCGGAGGACGCAAAGCTGCAGCTGTCCCAGATCCGGCCGTATGATGCAGGGAACCCTTCCGTACAGGATCCGTTGTTTTCCGGTTACTGTTTTCTGCAGGATGGAAAGTATACGTCCGGTGTCTGGCTGTGCGGCCCGGAAGAGGCGGAGGCATATGTCAGGATGCAGATGCCTTACCAGCACCGTATCCTGATTTGTGACAGGGAGGATTTGGCTGTGATGGAAGTACAGGAAGGGCAGGTCATCTTTCCTGCGCCTGGGAATAACAGAGGCTTCCTGCAGGAGGCAGAAAACGGGATGGAGTTCAAGTAAGGAGGCGTGCATGACATGAAACCAATCCGAATAGAAAAAGGCATCCTTATTTACTATGGTAACCGGGCAGGCCTGGTTACCGACGGATGCGCACAGGTGGATCCGATGTTCCGCCGGGAGGACGTAAGCCAGTTCCTGGAAGAACAGCCGGCTGTCCGGGAAGTAAAGTGGGTGGAAGGGATGTTTGAACGACTCATGACCCATACGAAGGAAGGGCCGGAACAGCCTCCATTAAAAAACTGCCGTGTCTGGCAGCTGAAGCCGGAAGTGGATATCCGGATGAAATTTATAGGATATGAAGAACTCTGCCATGTGTTTGGGACCCCTGATTTAAGAAACTATACGCCGGTTTATGACGGAGCGGTGCAGACCAATGACCTGGACCAATTATATGAGGTATTCAACTTGCAGCATCCCTCCGGCTATACCGGGCATTCCCTCTCCATGAGCGATATTTTAGAACTCTATGATGATTCCGGCAGCATATACCACTACGTGGACCGGTGTGGTTTTCAGGAAGTGAAGCCGGAAGCGGGAAGCCAAACGATAGGATACAGCCAAAGCCTGTAGGGGATGCCTGTCTGCGGCGGCCATAACAAAACAAAAAGGAACCTTTATGAATGAAAATCAGAAAAGAAGGAGGGCGTACCATTATGCCAACATTGGATGTCAGAATCTCTTCCATGTACCCGGCGGGGGGACAGGGAGGAATCCGGGCTTATGCTTCCGCAACCATCGACGGCTGTTTGGCCATCCGGGGGATCAAGGTCGTGGAAGGCGGCAGGGACGGCCTGTTTGTTTCCATGCCCAGCCGGAAAACGCAGGACGGATATAAGGAGGTGTGCTTCCCTGTGACTGCCGAGTTCCGGGAACAGCTCTATCATGGGATATTGGATGCCTACCAGCAGGCCATTACCCAGGCGCAGGCACTGCCGGCACGGGAGGCACCCGCACAGGAAGCGCTGCCGTCTGGCCAGCAGATGGGCGGTATGTAAAAGAGAGGAAGGAGAAAAAAAGAATGAAGAAACTATTTCGCAGGAATCAGGGCAAGGACTGTCTGGGGAAAAAGATGGCTGCCTTACTGAAGAACAAAAGGGGATCCGGATACGTGGATCAGGCCGTCGTGATCCTGATCGCCGTAGTCCTTGGGGCACTGCTGCTGGCCGGTTTATATGCCCTGTTCGGGGACGTGGTACTGCCTGAGATCTCAAGGCGGATCCAGGAAATGTTCAACTATGCCGGGTAACCAGGCTGTCCTTCTGGCAGTAACCGGTGAAATTTCAGGGGAAGTTCGCTGGCAGATACAGGCGGTTTTGTTCCTTCTTCTGCTGTTGGCTGTTTCTGTCTGTGATATCCGTACCAGAGAAATCCCTGACAGCCTGCAGCTTGGGATTGCGGGACTGTCCCTGCTGTGCTTTTCCCCGGAAAACCTGGCCGGAATCCTGGGCGCTGTGCCATATCTTATGACGGCGCTATTCTTTGATAATGGGATTGGAGGCGGGGATGTGAAGCTGGCGGCAGCCACCGGTCTGGTATTGGGGCTGCCTGCCAGCCTGGCGGCTTCCCTCCTGGGCCTGACCGGTTTTATCCTGTATGCCGGAGTTTGTTCCGGAATCAAACGGCTTCTGGGAAAAGAAGGAAAAGAAGGCTATCCGGTCGGCCCCTTCCTTTCGGCAGGGGCTATTGCTGCTTATTTATTAAAAAATGGAGGAACTATTTTATGAAGAAAAGACTTATTATCGCCATCTGCACCATACTTCCTGCGGCTGTAGTGGCGGTCCTGCTTTACCGTCGCGCCCATAAGAACTATTCGGTACAGTAACAGAACAGTAAGGCAGGCCTGAAGAATGAGCCTGCCAGTAACAATCGGGAGGAAACAATGTCATTTTTAAAAAATAGAACAGTTATCGGTGTGGTTTGTATCCTGCTGTCCCTGATCATCTGCTTTGTCGTGACACCGCTGTTCAATCAAAGTATGAGTGAAAGGGCAGCGATAGTCCGTGTGGTAAAGCCAGTGGAAAAGGGGGAAGTGATCACGGCAGAAAAAGTAAACGTAGTAGAGGCAGGCAGTTATAACCTGCCGGAGGATACGGCTAAAAATGCGGACACCGTTATCGGTAAATACGCCTGTGCAGACTTTGCCCCCGGAGACTCGATCCTGCTTTCGAAGATTGCGGAGGAACCTATCGCAGAAAACGCCTACCTCTACCAGCTGAACGGGGAAAAACAGGCCATATCTGTGTCGGTAAAAGCCTTTGCCAACGGCCTATCTGGAAAGCTGCAAAGCGGCGACATTGTATCTGTTATTGCACCGGATTACCGGAAACAGGGCCTGACCGTCATCCCGGCAGAGCTGCAGTATGTAGAGGTCATCGCAGTCACAGCCAACAGTGGGTATGATGCCAATACAGGGGATAAGGCGGAGGAAGATTCCGAAAAAGAACTTCCGGGTACGGTCACCCTGCTGGTTACCCCGGAACAGTCCAGACTGCTTGCGGAACTTGAGGCAGATGGGAAACTGCATCTTTCTCTTGTGTACCGGGGGGAAGCAGAGAATGCCCAGGCATTTATCACCGCCCAGGAGACGGTGCTGGACGAGATGTACCATCCGGCGGACGTAGAAACGGAAGGCGAATCGCAGACAAAGCAGGCAGAAAAAGAGGTTCCCGGGAAGGATGCTGTTTCGGCAGAAAGCGGAGAGCCGGAAACAAAAAGCATGGAAAGGGAGGAAGCCGGGGAGGTAACTGGTTCCGTGGAAAGTGAGGGGGAAACACAGTGAATTTCCTGAAACACAGTATTTTCAACCGGAGTATAAGAGATGAGGAACCGATTGGGGAGCCGGTGAATGCGAACCAGATACTGGCAGTCTGGGGCAGCCCGGGCTGTGGAAAAACCACTACCGCAGTGAAGCTGGCGGCTTATCTGGCCACACAGAAGCGGGATGTGGCACTGCTGTTGTGTGACATGAATACCCCTATGCTCCCCTGCATCTGTCCCCCGGGGGATCTGGAGGAAGAGCATTCTCTGGGAAGCATCCTGTCTGCTTCCCACGTATCGGAATCCCTGGTACAGCATCACTGCATCACCCATAAAAGGTACCGCCATCTGACGATTTTAGGGATGAGGAAAGGAGAAAACGAATATACCTATCCCCCCTACGAAAGGAAGCAGGCCGAAGAACTCCTGGACTGCCTGCGCGGCATAGTGCCCTATCTTATCATCGATTGCAGCAGCGCCATTGCCAACGATATCTTGTCCGCGGTAGCGCTAATGGAAGCGGATGCCGTACTGCGGCTGGTAAATTGTGACTTGAAGAGCATCAGCTACCTTTCCAGCCAGCTTCCGCTTTTAAGGGATGCGGAATGGAATGCGGAAAAGCAGTATAAGGTGGCAAGTAATGTACAGCCCAACGAAGCCAGCAGCCACATCGAGCAGGTACTCGGCAGCGTGGCTTTCCAGCTTCCCCACTCGGAAGAACTGGCGGGGCAGGTGCTGGAAGGAAATTTATTGAAAGAGCTGGGGCTGAAAGACAGCCGCATTTATCGGAAAACCCTGGAAGCCATAGGAAGGGAGGTGTTTGGATGTTAGGGGAAAAGAGAAGCAGGGGGGCATTTTATGGGGAAGTGCCTAAAGGTGTCCCAGAGACTGGCCAGGCGAAAGGGAGCGGCAGGCAGATCGCTCAACCGCCGGAACGGAAAGCAGAACGGATGGTGCCGGAGAATGGTATCCGTATTGGTACATGGGAAGGCGAAGGAAACGAAGAAGCCAGGGAACCGGGGGATATTCAGGAGGAAAGGCCCTTGGAGGCAGTAGGGAAAGACACGGTGGAAACGGTTACCAAAGCCCCGGAGGCCCTTGAGGAACCTGACGGCGTATGGAATGTGTCATCCACACGGACAACACCACCGTTACGTACCCAGGATCTTTTCTTCCATGCAGAGGATAACCGCAGGAATTTTGCAGAGATACTGAAGGAGGTCCAGGCATATCTGGCCAAAGAATACAGCGAATTGGTGCTGGATAACGGCAGTGAAGAAGCAAGACAGCAGATCCGCCGCTTTGCGGGCAAGTACATCCAGGATCAGCGGATTGCTGTTGACGGCCTGACTACCAGACAGCTGATTGATGAAATTTATTCGGAGATGGCGGAGTTCGGGTTCCTGACGAAGTACATTTATAGTAAAGACATTGAGGAGATCGACGTAAATGCCTGGGACGATGTGGAGGTGCAGTATGCGGGGGGCGTTACGCGCAAGCTTGACGAACATTTTGACAGCCCGGAGCATGCCCTGAACGTGGTGCGCCGGATGCTGCATGTCTCCGGCATGGTGCTGGATGATGCCAGCCCCTGCGTCCTGGGGCATTTAAGCAAAAACATACGGATTGCCGTCCTGAAAGCCCCTGTTGTGGATGCGGATGTGGGGATAGCGGCTTCTATCCGGATTGTCAATCCCCAGAACATGACGCGGGAGGATTTCATCCAGGGCGGGACTGCCACCGGGCAAATGTTAGATTTCCTGGCGGAATGTATCCGGTACGGAATATCCGTATGCGTGGCGGGAGCCACCAGTTCCGGGAAAACGACCCTGCTCGGCTGGCTTTTGACCACCATTCCGGACAAGAAACGGATTTATACCATTGAGAACGGTTCCCGGGAGCTGGCCCTGGTGCGGAGGGAGGATGGGAGGGTGATGAATTCCATCATCCATACCTTAACCCGTGACAGCGAGAACGAACGCCAGAAGGTCGATCAAATCGCCCTGCTGGACATGGCCCTCCGTTTTAACCCGGATGTGGTTGTGGTGGGGGAGATGCGCGGCCCGGAGGCAAATGCGGCCCAGGAGGCGGCCCGTACCGGGATGGCGGTGGTCACCACCATCCATTCCATGAGCTGTGACGCCACCTACCGCCGCATGGTGTCCTTGTGTAAGCGCGCCGTGGATATGAGTGATGAAACCCTGCTGGGTTTTGTAACGGAAGCCTACCCGATTGTAGCGTTCTGTAAGCAGCTGGAAAATAAGGAACGGCGTCTGATGGAGATCATGGAGTGTGAAATCCTGGGGGACGGCACCCGCAGGTTCCGGCCTCTGTTCCAGTACCGGATTCAGGAGAACCGGGTGGAAAACGGGAGTTTCGTCATCACCGGGGAACACAGGCAGGTAAATCCCATTTCGGAAAGCCTGGCCCGCCGCCTGATGGAAAATGGCATGCCCCAGACGATTCTGGAACGGCTTACCCGGATGCCCTAAGAGAAAAAGGAGGAGAAAACGGTATGACAGCAATCCGACTGCTGGCCTGTGCCGGCATGATTACCGGTGTGTTTATCCTGTTGGATTTAAAACCGGTGGAATTTTCAGACGGCCTGTTTGCCGCCCTTTTAAAGCCCCGGCGGAATATCCGGGAGGAACTGAAAGCATCCACCCACAAAAAGAAACCGGGTATCCTGCAGCGGGAACTCCGGGAGGCGCAGGCCGTCCTGGAGATGACCGGCCGGGAAAAGCATTTTTCCCTGGTGTGTGCCGCTTCCCTGGTATTGTTCTGTGTGGGAGGGGCTGCCGCGATCCTGATAGGGAACTTCTTCCTGGCCCCGGTGCTTGCGGCAGGGTTTTTGTTCCTGCCCCTCTGGTATGTGAAGCTGACGGCCAGCCATTATAAGCGGGATGTTTCCGAGGAACTGGAAACGGCGCTGTCCGTAATCACAACCGCCTATCTGCGCACGGAGGATATCGTAACCGCAGTGGAAGAAAATGTCACCTACGTAAACCCGCCGGTATCCCGGGTATTCCGCAGCTTCCTCATGCAGGTAAAGCTGGTGGACCCAGATGTGGAAGCGGCTATCAAGGCCATGCAGGGAAGGATTGATAATGGGGTGTTCCGGGAATGGTGTGATGCCCTGTGCGACTGCCTGCATGACCGCAGCCTGAAAACCACCCTTACGCCTATCGTTGCCAAGCTGTCGGATATGCGCAACGTGAATGCCGATCTGGATTATATGGTTGCTGAACCGCGTAAGGAGTTTTTGCTCATGGTACTTTTTGTTGTAGGCAATATCCCGCTTATGTACCTGCTGAACAAAGACTGGTATGCGGTCCTGATGCATACGGCGCTGGGGCAGGGAATCCTGGCGGTGACAGCCGGAGTAGTATTTGTATCTGCCGGCTGTGTGGTAAAGCTGACCCGTCCCATAGAGTACAGGAGGTGAGGGGATGAGAGGACTGCTCTTTTTATTCGGGCTGTTTTTAGCCCTGGGCCTGTTCTTCCTGGCTGCTTCTTTCTTCCGGATTCCTACCTTGGGGGCGGCGAGAGCCATGCTGGGGACAGTGAAACAGGAGCGGAAAGCGGCCAAAACATGGGAAACCTTTCTGATGACTGTGGCGGTTCGGCTGGCCAGGGGGATCCGGATGGAGGAATATAAACGCAGCCGGAGGGTCAATGTATTGCAGGCTGCCGGAATCGCTATGTCCCCGGAAGTCTTCCATGCCTATTCCCTGGTGAAGGCGGGGACCGTCCTGCTTGGGGTAATTCCCTGCGTGTTTCTCCTCCCTTTACTGGCCCCGCTTGTTGTCGTCCTGGCCGTCCTGGTTTATTTGAAAGAAAGCCAGAAGGCAGACGAAAAGAGGAAAGCCAAACGGGAGGAAATCGAAAGGGAACTGCCCCGTCTGGCGGCCACGATAGAACAGGAATTAAAAGCCGGCCGGAACGTAATAGGGATGCTGGAGCGGTACCAGAAGAACGCCGGCCCTGCGCTGAAGGGGGAACTGGACATCCTGCTGGCGGATATGCGATCCTCCAACTACGAGGCGGCCCTTACCCGGTTTGAGGCCAGGCTGAACTCGCCGATGCTGTCGGATGTGGTGCGGGGGTTAATCGGCGTTCTGCGGGGGGACGACAGTGCGGTATATTTCCAGATGCTGTCCCATGATTTCAAGCAGCTGGAACTGCAGCGGTTAAAGACAGAAGCACAGAAAATACCGCCTAAAATCCGTGTGTTTTCGTTTGCCATGCTTTTATGTTTTCTGCTGACTTATCTGGCCGTGATCTGCTATATCGCAGTGACCAGCCTGGGCGGGATGTTTTAGGAGAGGGGGAAACTTATGGGTACCAACATGGGTGGGAAGGATTCAAAACGTGCCCTTATCCGGACGGGAACCAGGCGGCTTGCCAGGCTTGGGAAAGACAGACGGGGAGAAGGCTATGTGGATATGATTGTGCTGGTTTTGTGCGCAGTCCTGGTTCTGGCCCTGGCTGTGCGGGTGCTGCCGGTATATATCGCCAAGCAGCGGCTGGATACCTTTGCCACAGAACTGGTACGGGAAGCGGAGATAACAGGAAATGTAGGTTCAGAAACGGAACGGCGTGCGGCGGTTTTGCGGGAGAAAACAGGTATCGATCCGGAAATAACATGGTCGACGGAAGGAAAAATCCAGCTGAATGAGGAAGTGACGGTGACACTGACACTCCCGAAGGAGATTGGACTGTTTGGGAGGTTCGGGTCATTCCCGGTGACACTGCAGTCCCAGGCAACCGGAAAATCAGAAGTGTATTGGAAGTGAGGAGGAGGCAGTTGATTCAAAAAATCAAACGGATCCTTGAGGAACACCAGGGAACCGCCTTTCCCTTGGTGATAGCTGTAGTACTGGCACTCCTTCTGCTTTTTTGTTGTGTCAGCGAGTACTTCCGCCTGCAAATCATCACTGCGGGGGTACGGGAGGCATTGCAGGATGGAGTGATTACGGTTGTCAACGATAACTATGCAGGTGTTTACCATGGGATAAGGGAGGGGTATGCAGGAGGCTATCAGGCTTCCGGTGAGACAGGCTGGGAGCCTGATGTGATAGAAGGAGACATCTATACGTATCTGGACAGTACCCTGGGCATGGAGATGGAAGGGGAACGCCATGTGAAATATGCAGGGGAGGCAGGAACCGCTGTGGAATTTGCCCTGGACGGGCTGCAGGTAACCCTGTGCAATGCGCCGCTGGCCCCAGCCGATCCCGGTAATTCCCAACGGTTTGAAGCGGATGCCGTAATCCGGCTGGAGGTGCCTGTGCGTTTTGGCGGCAGGCTGCTGCCTTCGATACATCTCACCTTAAAAGTGCAGGCAGGATATATCGAAGTATTCTAAGCGGAATGGTGAAGGAATCTGCTGGACTTCCGGTGCATGTTATAGTATGTTTTACGTAACAGGAAATCATTTATGTCAAGGAGGAATTTATCCTATGAAATGGACAGAAAAAAAGAAAAGATATCTGGCGGTGGGCGGAGGGGCTGTGATTTGTGTGCTTCTGCTTGCTGCAATTGGCCTGCAGTTTTCCAAGAAGCCAGCAGGGGAAGATAAAATGCCGGAGGAAAGCCAGGTAGAGACGGAGGTCGTGGTGGAACCATCCGAAGCTGCAGCTACCGAAGAAAGCAGGGAAACGGAAATGGTGATCCAGCCGAATACGGCAGAGGATAACACAGACCAGCCGGTAGACAGCCGTCCGGCCCAGACGGATCAAACAGAACAGAGCATCCAGCCGGAGGTGACCAAGCCGGCAGAACCGGAGGATGCGGTTAAAACCGATCCGACAAAGAAGCCGGATGGGACGAAAGTTGAGACGCCAGCGGCAACGGAGGTGCAAGATTCTAATACACCGCCTGCCGACAACGGGGCGGAGAATAGCGGAGGCGGGCTGCCCGGATTTGATAATGTACCGGATGGAGGTGCCAATCAGGTAATTAATGGCCAAAGTGATGGAGATATCAACAAACAAGTGGGTATAATGGATTAATAATTTTTATTTTGAAAAAGTGCAGTATTTTACTGTGCTTTTTCTTTTTTCAGAAAGGTAATCTATGAAATGTTTTTATAGTATTATGGTTATTTTATGTGTGCTTTTAGGCGGATTCCCTTTAACGGCTTATGCGGACACCGGAGGAAGTGGAAATATTGATACTGGTGGTGGTGGGATGGGGCAGGGAACGAGCCAGAATAGATGGACTTCAGGGAATGAGGGGGTTCGCGTTACCGTGGTAAGGGCCAGTGATCATGCAATAGTGGCACCTTCAATTGATTTGACAAATGCACCACCAAAGGTCAGCCTTTATCATTTTGGAAAAGTGAGTAAGCTGCAGTATACCAATGGAGCAAAGCTTTCTCCAATAAAAGGCGGGTATGCCTGTATTAAACCGCCACAATCAATACCACGAGTAATTAGTTCAAATGGTAAAAATAATATAGAGGTAATAAAGAGATATTTTTGCTCAGAATTTCTTGCGCAGCTTGTGGCGAACCATACCGGGATGGATTATGATGTTCTGATCGGAGGAGAATACCGCCTACTTTTGGAGCCTGTAGCCTATTTTACTTTTCAAGGCGTAATGATTGCAACAACTGCAACCGAAGCAGCTATATATGATCAACAGCTAAGCGGCGGTCTGCGTAAGAAGATGGTATCTTTGACACATAAAAACTTACCATTATCCATGTTTCTGGAAACAGCCGATCTGGGTTTTCCTGCATGGGGCGGCAGCCGCAGCACAGCCGCGTCGGATGCGGATATTATATCCAGCCTGGGCCTTGGAATTGTGCGTTTCAAAGATATGCCCCCGGAAGAGCCGGAAATCAGTACCTTTGACTATGAGTACCGGACCAATACGGAGGTGATAACCGCAGTGACGGTGAGAGGCGGGCAGAGCGATCCGGATCATGCGGTATCGGTAGTCTTCCATGTGGCAGGACAAAGTTATAAGGTTGAGAATGTTTATTATCCGGAGGGCGAGAGCCAGCTGGCTTGGATACGGTGGACAACGCCGGCGGAACCACAGAAAATCACGATTATGGTTCAGGTACAGGGGAGTGCTTCTGTGAATAAGGGAAGCATCCGGGTAAATATTGTAGATCTGGACGACAATCCTCCCCCGGATCCCCAGGCAGATGATCGAAATGACAGCTTTTTTTGGCTCTCAATACCGGGAAAAGAGCAGTGTACCGCAGCGGACTGGACTGTTTGGAGGCCATGGTGGCATTCCAACTGGGTTTGGCATAGTGGGAATCCAGAAATATCAGGGGATGAAGGGTATTGGAAAGATGAAGGAAAATGGGAATTTGAACTGGATCGTTACTCTGCCAGCCTGACGGCCTCCATGGCCATCATTCCGGATGAAAAGTCACCTACAGCCAAAGAAAAAAGTATGAAGTCAGGCTATGGGATCAATGAAGAGGTTACTACCCATGTTTCTACAAACCAGGGCTCCGCAGTAACGGCGGCGCAGAATGCAGTCACTTATTTCCCGGAGTTTCATTATGAGTTGTACTGGCGGCTATTAGATCGGATGGGCGGGGGATACGATATGACCCATGAATTCCAGGAAAACCGCTACAGCACCTATAACAGGCGTACGCACTTTGTTCCCCTATGGTTTCCGGATGGAAGTTATACGCCTTATACATGGCTCGCAGACTGCTGGACCCCGGCCGGCATGCTGAGCATGAACCTGTCAGATACCATAACCATTGAAGGAAATGCCTGGGAGGATTGGCATAACGCACCACAGAATCCGGAGTAAAAAATAGAACAGCAGGAAAGAAAGAACTGTGGAAACCGGATACAGGATCTGCGGTTTTTTCTTTTCCATCTTATTTACCATCAGGAAGGGAGAAATAATGAAACAAATTGTAAAAATCCTCTGTGCGGTAATCCTGACAGCCAGTGTTTTCTGTATCCCGGTATGTGCAGCAAACGGGGATGTGGCAAGTGCCATCGAGGAGACATGGGGGGCGGCTTCAGAACAGATAAAAGCAGTCGTAAATAACGTGGTGTTTCCTGCCATTGATCTAGTTCTGGCTGTTTTCTTTTTTGCCAAGCTTGGCACAGCGTATTTTGATTACCGGAAACACGGACAATTTGAGTGGGTTGCACCCGCGATTTTATTTGTATGTCTTGTGTTTATGTTAACAGCCCCGACGTATGTATGGACTATATTAGGTATATAAGAACAAAGCCGTAGAGCATATCAATCTACTCTACGGCTTTGTTCTATCAGCATCCCTTTTTAGGCGCTGCATCCCAATTGTTCGGATTGGTGTCGTTGGCTGTTTCTCCAGCCAAGACCGCCCGGTAATGCTCCACCTTTTTGTCTATATAGTCAGCGGTTGCCTGCGCTTGGGCGAGCCGCTGGTGGGCTACCTTTTGCTGCTGGAGGAAGATGGTCTCCCTCGCCCTCAGTCTCTCCTCGGTCTCCTTCTCCATGCAGAGATCAGAGTATTCCTTGATGGCCTCAATGGACATTCCGCAACTACGCAAGCACTTGATGCCCTCAACCCAATTGACACTCTCCTGATCAAATACTCGACGGTTATTTTTGTCACGACCACAGGGCAGCAAGCCCATGTCGGTATAATAGCGCAGTGTATGCTCGCTGATTTCCATTTTATCTGCTAATTGCTTGACGGTATATTTCATATTGACCTCCTAAAAAGGGACCTCCTAAAAAAGGTAAAATTTCAAAGTGAATTCGTGATATCTACCAAACATTGATTTTATAGCACTTAATTCACTTCATTTCGGTTTACGAGTGACAAAAATAGAGTTACAATGGCCTTACAGGAGCCTGTTTTCATGTGTGCAAGCATGGCAAACAGGCATCTGGGTAAGCGTACAAGACTAAATTCCACATGCCAAATTTTTGTAAGATTAAATTCGGCAGTGGATTCCGTCTTGATTCTAATTCTATTTTTTAAGTAACGATGGTTTTAAATTGACTTGGTCTGCAGGTATTTCCTGAAGACATAAAAGTCTGTGTAACCTGTTATTTAAAAGCATCTTAGACAGCCTGAATGGAGTGCAGCCGTTCAGGCTGTCTCTGGCTTCACTGTTGATATGATTCATAAGTACACAGGCATCTGTCTGCTTATAGTTATCCAGGCTCTGACCTTTGGGGATCACATACCGGATGTATTCATGATTTTTCTCGATCCGTCCTTTTTGCCAGGAAGAGTTCGGATTGCAGTAAAAGATTTTCGTGCGGGTCTCACCATTTTTATCACATTCCAATCGTTCTGGAAATTGAAATTCCACACCATTGTCTGTCAAGATAACTGGGAACAGTTCCTGAAATACCCTGATACCGAGTTTTTGTGTCAAATAATCGAAAACCTTTATGACCTGGTCCTGTGATTTCTCTTGCAGTACAAAAATAAGCATAAGAGAACAGTTACGAAAAAAGAGGGTAAGGAAAGCCTGAGTGCTGTTATCCCGCCCGCCTTCTACGGTATCAAGTTCAACAACTGGAATATCAGGATTCTCTTGAATGAATTTTTGAAAATCCTCGTAGGTCCGTCCTATACGGAATTCCTTTGCAGCCAGACTGACCCTCGTACCAGTTTTTCTTGGCTTGCATTTGTAACGCACCTTGCGGCGCAGATCGATGTTCTTAGCAGTAAAGACGCCTTGGTCTATATAATTGTAGAGCGTCTTTCTGGAACAAGGAATCTCATGCCCGTGAAAGGCATAAATATGAGCGAGAGACTGCCCCTGGGCAAGTAATGGTGAAATAAGGTCATCAAGCAGAGCGATATCAACTGCACTTTGATTAATGCCCTTCCTGCATGATACGAGAAGTTCCTGTGAGGACTTATCTGCATTCTGTGCGATGTAGAATGCTTGGTTCTTGTTACAGGTTCTGCTTTTTGCACAGCTATTACAAACAAAGGGAGCTTTTGAAATAGAAGGACATTGCGGCTCGAGGTATTCGGGACAAAGGGTCGTGCAGACAGGAGTCCGTAAACTGGTGTTATAACAGTATTTACAGACTTTCACACAATTAGGTTTGTCACATAGAAAACGCAGGGAGCATTCCTTAAATCTGGCACAGCGCAGAGGATGTCTTGGGTCAACTTCATGATTTTGAAAAGAGCGGTATTTCTTTACTTCTTTAGCAATTGTGCTTGGATGCTTCTCAAGCTTTCTGGCGATAGCAGCAAAAGACAGTCCATCGTTCAGGCCTTTTTCAATATGGATTCTTTGACTGGTGGTGAGGTGTTTCTGATCATATATTTTTTTCTTAGACATAAATAATCCTCCTACAATGGAGGAATCCACTAACCAATTAAACCATATCACAAATCGTGTAAGAGTAAAATCATCAAACACGAATTTAAAGGGTGAAATAAGAATTAACTAATACATTTTAGGGGACCTCCTAAAAAAAGTCCTTGACTTAGAGCTACTCGAACTTGTTAAGCTGATTTTAGCACAAAAGAGCAAACGGCTCAAGTGCAAATCATCAAACCAAATGGAGGGATTAACATGAATACCTTAAAATTAAGTAACGGTATCGAAATGCCCATGCTGGGCTTTGGCACATTTTTGATGGGTGGCCAGGACTGCGAAAACGCTGTGCTGACCGCAATCAAGAATGGTTATCGCCTGATTGATACCGCCGAAGCCTATGGCAATGAAGATGCGGTGGGAAGCGCTATTGCAAAATGCGGTGTGTCTCGTGACGAGCTGTTTGTGGTCACTAAGGTCAACTTCCGCTCTTACGAAAACACCAGAGAAACCGTGGAAAGCTCTCTGAAAAAGTTGAAAACAGATTACCTTGACCTTGTACTGCTGCACTGGCCATTTGGCAACTACTACGCCGCATGGCGAGAGTTGGAAAAGTTGCACGATGAGGGCATTATCCGTGCCATCGGTGTTTCCAACTTTGACCCGGGCCGCCTGATTGACCTCATCGAGTTCAACGAAATCACACCGGCTGTCAACCAGATTGAAACCCATCTGCTGTGCCAGCGGCAGATAGCGCACCAGTGGATGGAAAAGTATCATGTCCGGCACATGGCCTATGCTCCCTTGGGGCAGGGGCATAAAAACGAGATGTTTGAAAACCCTGCGGTGGCAGAGATTGCAAAGGTACACGGCAAGACTCCTGCACAGATCGCTCTGCGTTTCCTGATGCAAAATGATGTGATTGTCATTCCGAAGTCTGCTCATGAGGAGCGCATCAAGGAGAATTTCAATATTTTTGACTTCATGCTATCAGCTTCCGAAATGGAGCAACTCCGCTCGATGGACACCGCCACGCCAATGATTGGCGACCCAGAAAATCCGGAGAAAACAGAATTTGCAATGACTTGGTAAGAAAATTTGATTGAACAGCTTGGAGGAATTGTATGAAAAATGTTTTATTATTGGGTGCTACCGGCACTGCCGGTAGTGCTATCACCCAAAAACTCCTAAATGACACAGACTGTCACATCACTTTGTTTGCACGTCATGCAATGGATGCAGATATTTCAAATAAGCGAGTAACGGCAATCAACGGAGATGCCACAAATGAGGTTGATTTGAGAACCGCCCTAAAGGGGCACGATGTTGTCTATTGCGCCATTTCAGGAGAGCAACTCCCGATTGTCGCCCAAAATCTTGTGACAACAATGCCGGAATGTGGTGCAGAGCGGTTGATTTTCATGGGCGCAGTCGGTATTTATAATGAAATCCCCGACGCAATGGACGGTAAGGATAATGTTGACAACAACCCCGACCAAGTTCCCAATCGTGATGCGGTTCAAATCATTGAGGCAAGCCCACTCAATTACACCATCCTTCGTCCCGGATATTTGCAGGCTGGAGAGGAAAACGATTTTGTACTCACCGTGAAAGGACAGGCGGCAAAGGGATATACTACGACCATATCCTCTGTTGTAAAGTTGGCGGCAGATCTAATCCTTGACGAAAACCTGTATGTGCGTAAAAGTGTCAGCATCACTCGTGAAATGATATAATAAAAAGAAATTAAAGTCTGCCCCGTTGATTTTTAGAGAATCAGCGGGTCAGACTTTTCGCCATCCTTGTGTGCGCAATCAAGGGAAAAATGATTTTTGGAAATAAAAATTAGCTTACCGTCCTTATGCAAGCATAAACTGGACGATTTTGGGAATGTAGGAAAGATGCACAGGGCAGCAATAAACCGCCCTGTGTATTTCTTTGTTAGAAGTTAAATTCAGATTCCCAATCAAAAGCACCGCTGGACTCTACGTTATTCGGCCAATGGTCGCACCATGCCGGAACCTGTGGGACTTCTACACGGTCAAGACTTGGCGTGTAAGGCTTAATGTCCAGTACGGGACTTTGGTCATCAGCATCAATATAGGCCAGTCCAATTACACCATTATCCACATTAATAGAGGTAATATAGGCGCAGGACAGTGCAATGGGATTCGGGCGCTGCGGCGAGCGTGTAGCAAATGCACCAAGGGTGTCAGGCCCTTTTGTATATGGCTTTGCTTCCGACAAAACACTTCGGTCGGTTTCATTATCACATCGGTCAAACCACCAAAAAATGTTCATGTAAGAGAAGCCATCTAAGCCGATGAGCGCCTCTCTGTATTCGGGTGCAAGCTCTATGCGAAACCCGTTGCAATCGGCACAGATTACGCCGATTTGCTTTACTGCAAATTTGTTTTCCATAAAGAATCTCCTTCAAAATTAGATTTTTTACGGTACCGTTAATTCCAGTATAGCAATGTGTTTTTATACTACAAGCTTTTTTGAAAAAAATTAAAACGACCATCCTTATGCAAGCATTGACTGGAAAATCATCGGTATGTAGCCCATTATCACGAGGCTACTCTTTTTCCCTATGGATATCTTTCTTTTCTTGAAAAATGGAGGTGGAACATGAACCTGCAAGCGACAATCAAAAATGGGAGACACCCGGAATATGGTGTTGTCAGCATCCCATTCCCTATTCCTAAAAATGAATATGATCATGTGTTGGAACTTTTAAAATCACTGGAGATTGGCGATGCAGTGGAACAGGATTGCTGTGTGGAGAAAATTCGCAGCGATTTTTTTCCTATTCTAAAACGCCTGGAAACCAGCTATGTCAATGTAGATGAACTGGACTACCTCGCAAAACGGCTGGAAAGCTTCTGGGATCCGGAGGATGTCCAGTTTCAGGGAGCCGCCATTATCAAAGGCATTTCCAAGATCCAGGATTTTATCAACCTGACCTTTTGCTGCCAAGAAGTAACAGTGATCCGAAATTTTTACGGTATAGAGGATATCGGAAGAAATCATTATCTGATAAAAAATGGGGGAGCGATTTCTGTTGAAGAATATGAAACACATGATTTCCTGAAGGAAGCACAAAACCTGTTGGTAAACGAGGTTGGCAAGGTTACCCCTTATGGAGTGGTTTATGAAAATGGTATGGAACTGGTACAGCTATATGAGGGAGGGAGTTTACCTGAATATCTATATGATGGTATCGCACAAGTAGAAGTAAGCAGCAATGAAGGAAAAGATGTCAGACTTTTTCTGCCTATGGTGGACAGCCGGATACCGCGGGAACTTTTACGGGGCGGAATAGAATATCCTGCCGGCATTACCATACAACAGATAAACTGGGGCCCGAAAAAGATGGAAAATTTTCTTGATATAAAGCAGGAAACCATCTATGACATAAACCACATGTGTAATATGGTCCATTCCCTCAATGCTATACATTTAGAAAAGCTTGCTGCGGTTAATTCCTTGCTGCGGCCTGCCCATTCCTGGCAGGTGGAACAAATGGTAAAGAACCTCAACCAATTTGAATATGTCCGTATTCCTAATCTTGAGAAGAAACAGGAAGAAGGAAAATTTACGGAACATGGTTATGTATTCTATAAAGGCGATGAGGGGTTAAAAAGGGTATTGGAAAAGCATAACCAGGAACAGGCCGATTTCCAAATGGGAGGAATGAAATGAGCCAGGGGATCTTCCTATAAATTCAAAGAGGCGTAATCAGCACAAAATTGACTTTGTTTGTATAAAATGATATTATTAGCTTAAAAATAGATAAAAAGTAATAGATTATAATATCATTTTAGGAGGCGCAACATGGAACAGGCAGGCTACGGAAAGCATATAACAAGTACAGTTAAAAATCTGCCCTATGGGGAAATCATCCGGACAGATGACATTGCCCGGCTTCTGGCTGATCAATTTGCCATACCTTACGATAAGGCAAGGACAGCAACCAATGTCAAATTAAAACGGATGGCGGACAAAGGGGAAATTGAGCGGCTGCAAAAGGGTATATATTGTCATGTGAAACAAAGTATTTTTGGAAAGGTTACCCCGAATATCGATGAAATAATGGTCAAAGACCTTACCGTCAGAAACGGCGTAAAAATAGGCTATCAGACAGGGGCTGCCTTGATGAACCGGCTGGGGCTGACCACGCTCCTGCCACGGGAAATCGAGGTTGCTACCAACGGTTATGGATTGAAGTTGCCGGATGGGTGCCATATCAAACTGAGAAAGCCGGAGGAAAGGGTGACGGATGAGAACTGGAAATATCTCCAGTTTATTGATGTGGTACGGGATCTGCCGGATGCCCACATTGATGCTCAGCAGCCAGAGCTGATCCTGTGCCAGTTTGTAAAGAGACAACAACTGGATGCCCTGCAGCTGATTTTTACTGCGCGCCGGCTCTATCCCGCCAAAACGGTACTGCAGTTGACCGATTTATTAATGAAAGGTAATGGAGGCATAAATGAATCTGCATCAGGATAAGGAGGCGTTTGAGGCGCTGCTTTCGGACATAAGCCGGCGAACCGGTATCCGAATGGATATCATAGAGAAAGATTACTATCTGACACTGCTCCTTTCAGAGCTGGCTGAACGGCAGGATTCACTCCCTGCATACTTTAAGGGGGGTACCGCTTTATATAAAGCGATTGGCTGCATGAAACGCTTTTCTGAAGATATAGACCTTACAGTAGAGGCGCAAGACTGCACCAAAAGCCAGGGTAAAAAAAGGCTGGAAACAGCAGCCAATGGATACAGCGGGCTTCGGCGGACCTCGGAGAAAGGCAGGGAGAGCAACCAACGGGGCAGCATTACCAGCGTATATGAATATGATCCCGTAACGAATGTTGATGAATTCGACGCGCTTCAGCGGTTTGGATTTGTGAAGGTGGAAGCGACCTCTTTTACCGTCAGTGAACCAACAGAAGCACTGAAAATAGCGCCCCTGCTTTATACCGAAGCAACGATAGAACAACGTGCCATACTGGAATCCAGCTATGAAATGATGCCGTTTCCTATCCGTACTATTAAGCTAGAACGGATCTTTGCGGACAAAATACTGGCAGCGGAGTTTTACTACCAGCGCCAGATGCTGATTGACACGGCAAAACACCTTTATGACCTGACAATGATGATGGAGCTGGAAAGGATACAGGAGCTTTTGTCAACACCAGGGGATTTGATAGAAATGCTTGCTTATAAACGCAGGGAAGAGACTGGGCGGATTGGCAGTGACCTGGCGGAAAAACCTTTTTCCGAATTTAAACTATTCCGGGCCGTTTTAGAAGATGCTCAGTTAAGTGCCGCTTTTGTTAAAATGCAGGAGATTTATGTTTTTTCGCAAAGCGATGTTCTCCAGGTCCAACAGATGTCCATATGCATGGAAAAATTAAATCAAAAACTGCTTCAGTTAGACGAGGGGCTGGAAAGGGAACATATCGCTGTTACTGATAATACCCGGCAGATGAATTGCTACTAATCCAACTGTCATGATTACAGGCACACGGTAAGAAAATCCGGTGTGCCTGCTTACTTTGGTTAACAAAAATATTTATGGTCGTAAATATACTTACGGTAAGGAAGTGCCTGCCTCAGTAGGGGGTGCAAAATTATCTAACAGAAGCTGGAATACCTGTCTGCTGGTTTCACTATCCCTGTGTGTAAGCTTGAAAAGCAAGCTATGGGTAAAAGCTTGCCGGAACACAGCAGCCAGGGGGGCAATTAAAAATGTCTGCTTGAGTCTTAGGTTTAATGTCTCCGCCATAGGTTCCCCTACAATTGCCTCTATCTGCCGGTAAAGATCCCCCAGCTTGATGATGTCCAGTGTATTGGACATGGAGTCCTTCTGTTCGGTGAAAAATTGTGTGACCGCCTCATCCAGGAATATATCGGCAGCAAATGCGAAAAGCAGCTCCCTTTGTGTATCGGATTCCTGGAAAGAAGAAATGAAAGGATGTTCTTTCAGGATATCCCCTAACTTTGCAGCAAAAGGGGAGCCGCCCTGTAAGTCAGTATTTTTGAGTACCTGATCACACAAGGCTTGATACGTTTCCGCGCTTCCCATCCCCTCTTCCGAGGTATCGGTGGTAAGTGAATTATTCACCGCCTCAAAGAAGAGGGAGAGGTAGTTATCCAGCAGGTAGCCCCGCTTTCCCAGCTGCATTCGCACCTGCTTTGCTAAAGTAAAAAAAGAGTGGAGGGAGGACTCAGCCAGATCCCCATCGCGGCATCCTAAAATGTCGCCCGTTGTTTTAAAAATGTTCATTTAATCCCGACCTTTCCTTTTTAGGGTCGGGAATTTCCCGTATCTTCAAAAAGCGCATGCAAAGGCGTGGGCATTTCAATACCCTTTACCCATGCAAGCGCGAAAAATCGGTACTTGTGCCGCCGCAAGAAAAGCAGTATACTTTACTTGTCGTGGTGCCGTTATAACGGTTGTGCTGGGTGCTGGTTTCACCTTCGTGCAGGACTGCTGTGCTGGAACACATCAGTCTGCCATGACTTTTTTATTGTCGGGGAAACCCCGCCACTGTTATGTAAACTCTGAATATCATAATTGTCAAGTACGAGCCTTCCTTAACAGGGGGCTTTTTGTTTTGCAATAAAAGAAAAAGTAAGACATTCTATCGTAGGAGGAAGCGATATGGGCTGTTGGGGAATCTCTGCATTGCAGTCTGATTCTGGACTGGATGCTATAAGCTATGTCCGCAAAAAGCTGCTGTGGGAAGGAAGATTAGATTTGGATACCGTGATAGATACGTTACAGAAGAGCAGCTGGAACAGGCCGCCTGAAGCATCTGAGGGACTATCCCATACTAGCTTTATGGCGGTGGCGGAACTGATAGTCCTTTATCTAAATAAAGATGCCGCAAGCCTGGATTATGTAGGGCAATGGTCTGAAAAAGATGGAAAATTCGCATCTATCCAATCTTTTACCGCATCAAAAGAATCCTTGGCATATCTTCGGGATTATCTTTCGGATTCCCTCCGCTATGCAAAAGAAAATGCAAAGTGCAAGGCGGAACATGAGGAAATGTGGGGCGGCTGGTTCGAGGAGGAGAACTGGATTGGCTGGCAGGAGCATATGGAGGCGTTGGTCAGCTGTCTGGATACCCTTCTGGCGGCCGAAGGAAACTTGCTGGAGTTGGTTCCCCAACAACAGATAAAAAGGGATGACAGGGACAAAGAAGGGAAGAAGCTGTTTCTGCCGGAGGATGGGATGACGGTTACTTTTTCTGTAATCATGCTGAGCGGTCGAAATAAAAAAGGGCAGCTTCTGCAAGATGAGATTTATACAGGCGGCTGTATTACCTCCCGTTTTATCCCTAACCTGCCGGATTTTAAAGAATTTGCGGAAAAATGCCGGCCGGATCAATTTATCGAGGTGGATAATTACGCGTATGAATTGGAAGGGGATAGCTGGCATACACGAAAGGCTGTCAAATGGGAAATCAGGCAGATCGTAGGGGATAACTTCCCTTACAACTATGACGGGGATATCCTGCATACAGTAAGCCATGACGGCCCGGATCAGTTTTATATCAAAGATGGGGTGATGTATAAGGGCAGCCAGGATAAGGTTTTAGACCTATCCATGAAACATTAGATCTTCAACTATAGTAGAAAGAAAGGAAAATCAATGACATTTTATGAAACGGAATGGAGAAAGTTGCTCCGCCATGGCCTGCACCTTGAGGAGCCTACCTTTGTGGGAAGAAGCTGTTATGCAAGGCTGGATGGGGATGTCCGGCTGCGGTTAGAGTTTGTGACCAACAGAATCAGCGCTCAATATGAGGGAATCAAAGCCACCATCATTAACCGGAAGGACGGTCCCATTGACAGCGTGTCTCTGTGGTTTGGGGATATCCTTGGCATAAAAAAGGGGAATAACCCAAACTTTACCCAGGGGATTCTTCCCCATATTTGGGAAGGCGGAAGCGGGCCGGAATGGTATGTTTACCAGCCATCCGGTGCGGATTACCGTATACTTGCTGATGCAGTGAACGGATATGCCGCCATGTTTCAGGAGCCGCGGCAGTCTGGCCTGCAGATCGGGCAGGCTATGAAATAAAAATGCATGTGTAAGGAAACATAAGGATATAACAGAAGAAAAGGGGAAAACGGCTGTGTAAATTACAGGCGTTTTTCTTTTTGCCCTGGTTGTCTGCCTTTTGAAGGATGATGGGGAAAAAGGAAAGGAGTGGGGAACAGGTGTTTATTTGGGATTTTGTGGCGGATACGGTACTTGGCCAGATCATTGACTGGATTTATACCCAGGTGGTAGGGTTCCTGGGTGATTTTTTTATGCAGATGGGGAATATGGGAGCCGATTTATTTGAGATGGGGTGGGTGCAGTCCCTTGTGCTGTTTTTTTCCTATCTGGCGTGGGCGCTGTATGTAACAGGCCTTGTGGTAGCTGCCTTTGAATGTGCCATTGAGTACCAGACCGGACGGGGCAGTATGCGAGACACTGCCCTGAATGCGGTGAAAGGGTTTCTGGCTGTCAGCCTGTTTACTACGGTACCGGTAGAACTGTATCAGCTCTGTGTTTCTTTGCAGGGAAGCTTTACCGCAGAGATTACCGGATTGGGCAAAGATATCGGGACAGCAGCTTCGGAGATTATCACCTCCCTGCAGGATGCGGGAACCTGGCAACAGGCGGCATCCTCCGGGGCTATGGGAGGGCTGCAAAGCATCGACAACCCGGGTATGATGATTTTCCTCCTGATCCTGATGGGCTATGCGGTGATTAAGGTTTTCTTTTCCAACCTGAAAAGGGGCGGGATCCTGTTAATCCAGATCGCCGTGGGGAGTTTATATATGTTCAGCGTGCCCAGGGGTTATATTGATGGCTTTATAGGATGGTGTAAGCAGGTGGTTGGGCTGTGCCTGACCACGTTCCTGCAGGCGACCATACTGACGGCCGGGCTGATGGTACTTAAGGATCATGCCCTGCTGGGGCTGGGGTTCATGCTATCCGCAGGGGAAATCCCCCGGATTGCGGGACAGTTCGGCCTGGAAACCGGAACCCGTGCCAACGTGATGGGAGCTGTGTATGCGGCGCAGAATGCGGTCAACCTGACACGGACTGTGGTGCAGACGGTAGTGAAATAAGGGAGGCGGTGGAGTACATGGGGAAAAGTAAGCTGGTATACATTGCATCCCCTTATGCGGGGGATGTGGAAACCAATGTGCAGTTTGCCAAAGCAGCGTGCCGCTATGCTATAGGGCAGGGAGCCACGCCGGTGGCCCCACATCTGCTCTACCCGCAAATCCTTGCGGATGGCATCCCGGAAGAACGGGAAGCTGGGCTCCGAATGGGGCTGCGTGTATTGGAGGCCTGCGATGAAATATGGCTGTGCGGAGGCCGTATAACGCTGGGGATGCGGGTGGAACTGGCTACGGCAGAAAGCTTCGAGCTACCTGTGCGCAGGATAAGAAAAATCTAGAAGTGTATAGCTGGAACATTGGAATCCTTCACTGAATTCATACAGATACCGGGTATATAATATTAGTACAAATGCTTCCCTTTTCACTGAGATCTTGTTGGGTATCGTCATAGCTAATCCCTGGCATTGCCGGTATACTTGGCTTGGAAACGAAGAAGAAAGGAGAGCGCTGAGCATGGAGAAAAAGAAAAACCTCTGCGCCATGATCCCGAAAACCCTGCACACGAAGGTCCGGGAGGAACAGGAAAAACAAGAACTAACCTTAAGCCAGTATGTAGAACAAGTACTAAAAGAACATTTTGAAAGGGGAGGAAAAGAGATGGAGGGAAAGATAAAGACGCTGGCATTCCAGGTATCGGAAGAACTATTCGGAAGAATCAAGGAGCACCTGAAGAAGACGGGGCTGAGCCAGAAGGATTTCGTCATCGGCCTGATTGAACAGGCACTGGAAGAAGCGGAAACTGGAAAAGCTGGGCAAACGTCAGGGATGGAGGAAGCCGGGGATACGGAAGAGACATCTGAAACGGAACAAAGGAAGGAGCCTCAGGAGACAGAAGAAACCATATAAAAAGGGAACCAGGATGCCACGGCAAGAAGCTGCGGCATCTTTCGTGAGAGGAAATAAGTATTATGTATATCTATCCGGATAACCTGAAATCCAAAGCGACGCTTTGGTTGTGGCAGTTGAAAGATATTGGAATTACAGGCGTGTGTGCGGTGGTTTCAATCCTGGCCCTGACACAGGCAGGTTTTTATCTGCCTATCCTCCTGACGGCAGTTTATGCGTTTTTGACAATCCGTTTTGAGGACACGAGCATCCTGGATTTTATGAACTGTGCCTGCCGTTTCTTTTTCAGAAAGCAGAGGTATGATTGGAGGTTGGGATGAGGAAACAAGCAGAGAAAAAACAGGCCAGGGAAAAAAATTCCACAAGGCAGCTTATCGGGGCCAAAGCAATAACGGATTACAGCCTTATCACCTACGGGGAGGGTGAACTGGTGTATTTAATGGTACAGCCTTCGAACATTTCCGTCCTGTCCGAGAAAAACGTGGGGGCACGGATTTATGCGCTTATGACCGTACTGAAAGGGGTGGCTGAGATTGAGATGCTGTGCTTAAACAGCCGGGAAAGCTTCGAAGACAACAAACAGTTCCTGCGCACCCGGATGGAGCGGGAACAAAATCCCATGGTGAGAAAGCTCCTGGAAAAGGATTTGACCCATCTGGACCGGATCCAGGTGCAGATGGCTACCGCCCGGGAATTCCTGATACTAATCCGGCTGAAAGGGGAAAAGGAATCGGAAGTGTTTCCCTACCTGTCCCGGATTGAAAAGTCATTAAAGGAACAGGGCTTTTCTGTTAAGCGTGCCGGCAGGGAGGATATCAAACGGATACTTGCCGTGTACTATGAGCAGAATGTTACCACGGAACGCTTTGAAGACTTCGACGGGGAACGCTGGATTATACCCGGGGATTAACAGGCCGCAGGCTTACGGATTGTTAGTTACACCTTAGGGAAATTGTGGTATACTGTTAAGGTATCCGAAGGATAGCAGAGAAAGGAGTGGTTTGCTTGAATTACACAGAATTATTGAGAAAAAGAGACTTATACCAGTCAGGCAGGTCATCCATCCCGGAGCTTACGCTGCAGTCCTACGAGCAGGCGTTTGAAATAGAATACACCCATAACTCCACCGCTATTGAGGGGAATACCCTGACTTTAATCGAAACAAAAGTGCTGCTGGAGGACGGGATTACTATAGGAGGAAAGAGTCTGCGGGAGGTTTACGAGCTGGTCAACCACCAGAAGGCATACCGTTATGTGAAGGATTGTATTGCAAAGGGGCTGCTGCTGGATGAAAAGAGGATCAAAGACATCCATGCTTTATTAATGGAAAACATTTTCACCGGGGGCATTTACCGCAGTGTGGATGTGTATATCTCCGGTGCGCAGCATACCCCGCCTTCCCCCAATGAGATGTACCGGCAGGTCAAGGATTTTTATGGGGATCTGACCTGGAAAGGGAAAGAGCTGAACCTGATTGAACTGGCAGCCTGGACACATGCGGAGTTTGTTAAAATCCATCCGTTCCCGGATGGAAACGGCAGGACATCGAGGCTGATTATGAACTATCAGCTGATGGCAAACGGTTTTCCAGCCATATCGATTGCCAAAGAGAACCGGCTGGCCTATTTTAATGCCCTGGAAGCCTATGCCGTAGGGGGAGATCTTACCTTGTTTGCGGATATGGTTGCAGAACTTGTGGAACAACAGCTCGACCTATACCTGGGCTTGCTTGCGCCGGTACAAGGCCGGGGGCAGGAACCATCTATATAATATCAAAAAGAACGGGCAAGGAGCCGGATGCAGAAATGTATCCGGCTTTTTCTATGCCCAGGCAAGGAGGTAGCCATTTGAAAAAGGCAGAAAGTGTTCCTGTAGAGGAAGTACATACCCAGGAATTCCTGGATATGATAGCCCCCTCTGTTATCAAATTTGAAACCGATTATTTTATCTGTGGAAATACGTACCGCTGTGTATGGGCGTTACGGGAATACCCGACAGCCACCGATGAGCAGGCCATCCTGTCCCATCTGGGGGAAAAGGACGGTGTCACCCTTCGCATCTATACCCGCCATGTAACTCCGGTGGAAGAAAAGAAAATCATCAGCAATGCAGCGAATAAAAACCGGATGGACAGGAGCAGCACAAGCGATTTACAACAGACCGTACTGGCGGAAAGCAACCTGCAGGATGTGGCCACGATTGTAGCGCACATGCACCGGAACCGGGAGCCGCTACTGCATACGGCAGTTTATCTGGAGCTGTGCGCCCATGATACAGACCAATTAAAACTCCTGCAGACAGAGGTGCTGACAGAACTAATCCGTGCCAAGCTCAATGTAGACCGCCTCCTGCTGCGCCAGCAACAGGGGTTCCAGTGTGTGATGCCTACCGGCTGGAACCTGTTCCGGGAACAATTCGAACGCGTGCTGCCAGCCAGCAGCGTAGCAAACCTGTATCCTTTCAATTATTCGGGAAAGACCGATCCCCAGGGCTTTTATGTAGGCCGGGATAAATTCGGAAGCAACGTGCTGGTGGACTTCAACCGCCGTGCGGAGGATAAAACCAATGCCAATATCCTGATATTAGGCAACAGCGGACAAGGAAAGAGTTACCTGCTCAAACTGATCCTGACCAATCTGCGGGAAGCAGGCATGCGTGTTTGCGCGCTGGATCCGGAAATGGAGTATGAGGATCTGGCCAATAACCTGGGCGGCTGTTTTATTGATCTGATGGGCGGTCAATTTATTATCAACCCGTTGGAGCCAAAAACCTGGGATGATACTGGCAGCCCGGAGGACATGGATGCGCCGCAGACCTTCCGGATCCGTTCCCGCCTTTCCCAGCATATCAGCTTTTTAAAAGACTTCTTCCGGACCTATAAAGACTTTACGGATCGGGAGATTGATGTGATTGAGATCATGCTCCAGAAGCTGTATGCCAAATGGGAAATCCGGGATCAGAGTGATTTCAGCCGCTTAGGACCCCAGGAGTATCCGATCCTGTCCGACCTGTACCATTTCATCGAATCAGAATTCAAGGATTTTAATGAAAATAGCCGGCAGCTTTATACGGCTGAAATGCTCCAGGGTATCCTTCTGGGGCTGCATTCCATGTGTGTGGGGGCGGAGAGCAAGTTTTTCAACGGGCATACCAATATCACAGATTCCAGCTTTGTGGCCTTCGGGGTAAAAGGCCTGCTGCAGGCCAGCCGGAGCTTGAAAAATGCACTGCTGTTCAATGTGCTTTCCTTCATGAGCAATGAATTATTGACAGAAGGAAATACAGCTGCCAGCCTCGATGAGTTTTACCTGTTTTTATCCAACCTGACTGCTGTAGAATACGTCCGGAACTTTATGAAGCGGGTACGCAAAAAGGATTCTGCTGTGATAATCGCCAGCCAGAACCTGGAGGATTTCAATTTAGATGGTGTCCGGGAGTACACCAAGCCTTTGTTCTCCATCCCCACGCACCAGTTCCTGTTTAACGCCGGCAGCATCGATGCCCGATTTTATACCGATACGCTGCAGCTGGAGGAATCCGAATACAACCTGATCCGTTATCCACAGCGGGGGGTGTGCCTGTATAAATGCGGAAATGAGAGGTATAACCTGATGGTCAACGCCCCGGATTATAAAGCCCGTCTGTTCGGGAAAGCAGGCGGGAGATAGAGGGAGGCAGGAAATGGTCCAAAAGAGAAAGAAAATCTGGCGTACCGGTATGAGGAAAGGAAAGGGGAAAAATGGATCTGAAGGGGCAGATGTTTGGGATTGAGATTGAAATGACAGGCATCACCCGGCAGCGTGCCGCAGAGGTGGCAGCCGAATATTTTGGTACGTCTTCCCGCTATACAGGTTCCTTTTACGGCATATATACAGCCCTGGACGGACAGGGACGCCAGTGGAAATTTATGCGGGATGGCAGTATTGATCCACAGCGCAGGGAAGGAAGGCAGAAAGTCTCAGCCGGCGAAGAATATAAAACAGAGATGGTAAGCCCTATCTGCCGGTATGAGGATATCGTCCCCATCCAGGAATTAATCCGCAGGCTGAAAACAGCCGGGGCTTTTGTGAATACCAGCTGCGGCATCCATGTGCACATCAATGCCCTGCCCTTTGATGCCAGGGCGCTGCGCAATATCACTAACATTATGGCATCCAAGGAAGACCTGATTTATAAAGCGCTGCAGGTAGACGTGGACAGGGAACTGCGCTATTGCAGAAAGGTAGATAACGGATTCTTAGAGGAATTAAACAGCAGGAAACCGAAAACAACGGAAAGCTTCAAAACAATCTGGTATGAACAGCAAAGAGACTATATCCATGGGACCTCCGAGCATTATCATGACAGCCGTTACCACTGTCTGAACCTGCATTCCGTATTCCAGAAAGGTACGGTGGAGTTCCGCCTGTTCAACGGAACCCTGCATGCAGGTAAAATCAAAGCGTATATCCAGTTCTGCCTTGCCATCAGCGCACAGGCGTTAAACCAGAACTGTGCAAGCAGACGGAAAACCCAGACGACAAATGAAAAGTATACGTTCCGTACATGGCTGCTGCGGCTTGGTTTAATCGGGGATGAGTTTGCCACAGCCAGGCATCACCTGCTGGCCAATCTGGAAGGCTGCATTGCATGGAAGGATCCGGCGCAGGCGGAAGCCCAGAAGGAACGGCTGCGGCGGAAAAGGGAAGAAGCACAGTACAGAGACAAACCACACAGCGACGGACAGCAGGCCGGGGAACAACAGGAACCTCCGGCTTTTATTATGCACCTATAAGTAGGGGAAAGGGAGAACGATGAACAAAAAAATTCTTTATCTTGCCTACGGAAGCAACCTGAACCTGTCACAGATGGCAATCCGGTGTCCCGGTGCCGGAGTAATAGGAAAAACGGAACTGCGGGATTATGAATTAGTGTTCCGGGGAAGGCGGCATAATGCCGTTGCTACAATAGAACCGAAGAAAGGAGGAGTGGTCCCTGTGCTTCTCTGGAAAATTGACCGTGGGAATGAGAGGGCGCTTGACCGCTATGAGGGATATCCCCGTTTATACGGCAAGCATTGGGAGGAAGTCGCATTCGAAGGGGAGATGGTGTCCGCCATGGTGTACCGGATGAATCCCGGCTATGCATACGGGATCCCTGCCGATGATTATGCGGATACCATCTGGGAGGGTTACGAGGAAGCCGGCTTCCCGACACAAATCCTGGAAAATGCCATAAATGAATCCTATGACCGTGCTGTCCGGCAGGAAATCGGAAACGGGCAGTCCCCGTCCGACAGCCATGGATGGGGACTGCAAAGATAACAGCCTCTTTGGGCAGACGCTGGTTATTCCTTCGACAGCGATATTGATTGGACATAAACACTCAGCAGCTGTTTCACCAAGGGGAGATATTGGGGATCCAGCCCGGACAGCATGGCATGGATCGGCGTCAGGTCACCCTGCCGTTCCATCCCAAAAAGGATATAGTCGGCGGATACGCCTAAGGCCCGGCAGAGCCTTTGCAGGTATTCCGCTGTACAGCTTCCCGTCCCCAGCTCAATTGCACTTAGGAAGGAGTTGGACAGCTCCGCTTTATCGGAAAGGGTTTCCCGGGAATATCCCAGCGCCTCCCGGCTCCTCCGGATTCTCTGGCCTATTTCAACATCCACTGTTTTCTTTTTCTCCAATTCATCACCGCCTTGTATCCTTGATAGCAATAGTTTACCCCATACGATTGCAGATAAACATTAGGGATACCGGTTGATAAATATCCTCTATCGAGTATAATTGATAACATCAACAGAGGAAAGGGAGAGAAAAAGGATGCTAAAAATGACGTGTTGTTTTGCCGGGAGCCGTCCCATGTGTTTATCCGCTTGGCCGGAAGGGGAAGTGCAGAATACAATATCCGATTTACTGAAGGAAGAGATTAAGAATTTAATAACAAAAGAAAAAGTAACCCATTTTATCACGGGTATGACTCCCGGCTATGATTTCATCTGTGCAGGCCTGATCCTGGAATTACGGAAAAAGTACCGGCAGATCAGCCTGGAGTGTGCAGTGCCTTATGAGGAACAGGCGGTACGTTGGGCGGTAGAACTGCGGGAAACCTATTATGATATCCTGGCCGGCTGTGATAAGCTGACCCAGCTCCAGACTTCCTATACCAGGGACTGTTTCAAAAAACATACCCAATATGCCATTGGCAAAAGCGGGCATGTCCTGGCTGTGTGGGACGGTACCTGGCGCGGCAAAACCGGACAGATGCTCCTTTTGGCAAAGAAACAAAACCGGGCGGTTATCACAATTGATGCCCATACATTACAGGTTACCAGAACAAAATTGACAGAAACAGAGCAGAGATAAGGCGGACTTTGGACATGCCGATCCCTGCCCTGCCTGAAAGGAGGAAATGCCTATGGCAGTGCCGGCAGCTGTGCTTGCGGCAAAAGCTGCCCTGCTTGCAGGGACGGATGAAAGAGGGCGGACAGCCGCCGCATCCATCCTGGCGGCTGTCCTGCTCCCGTTCCTGCTGGTAGTTGCAGTCATCTTATGTCTGCTTTCCGGCACGGCTACCCATAATCGCTCGGCGGTGGAGCTGGCCTTTCAGGGGGGATTTTTATCCTCCCGGCTTCCGGCGGATTATCGGGGCTATATCCGGCAGATGAGGGGGAGTTTTTCCGATCTGGACAGGGTATTTGAGGGAATGAGGGAATACCCGGGGGGAGGGGACGTGGATGGGTACCGGATAAAGGCTATTTTTTATGCGCTGTTTTTTGGTGCGGATCAGCCGGGAATGGGGAAAGAGGATTACCGGGGTTTTGCAGACTGTTTTGTATCGTATGAAGAAAGGGAGGATGAGGAAGGGAATGTTTATACAGAGGTGGTTCCACTTTCCTCCCTGGATACCATATATAGTAATCTGGAAATCCTTTTGGGAAGGGCAGTAACCGAAGAAAACAGGATAAATGCCCAGCGGATTTACCAGATCGCCATACAGGGAGCCGGCAGCCAGCCGGATAGAGGGGACAGCCTGCCGCCAGGGACAGGCCTGGGAGAAGGCAGCTTTTCTGATTTGATGGCGGAAGCGACAAAATATATCGGATATCCCTATCTTATGGGAGGCTCCTCCCCTGGGACAGGATTTGACTGCAGCGGATTTATCTGCTGGGTTTATACAAAATCCGGTGTTTATTCCCTGCCCCGGACTACAGCGCAGGGGATTTATAACCAGTGTGCAACGATAAGCCGGGAGGAGGCAAAGCCTGGGGACTTAATCTTTTTCACCCGTACCTATGCGACTTCGAATCCGGTAAGCCATGTGGGGATTTATGTAGGGAATGGGAAAATGCTGCATTGCGGATCTCCCATCGGTTATGCAGACTTTAATTCCAGCTATTGGAAGGCACACTATTATGGGATGGGAAGGCTCCTACAATAGGATTTATTTATCATAAAGTAGAATGTTTGAGGTGATAAGATGGCAGAAAAAAGAACAAAACAGCAGCTGGGCAAGGCATTGAAATATCTCAGCCGGCTGGAAAGCGGACAAAGCCTTTATTGGTGTTTTCATGATGTGCTGGGTATGTCAAATGAGGAAATCGGGGAGGCTGGCTATAATCTGCAGGAGTATTATGTGGAAGATACGCAAAAGAATGTGGCAGCTGCCAGCAGTATCCAGCTTAAAATAGGGGCGGATAAAGACAGAGGGGTGGCACAGCGGGAACCGGAAGGAGTGCCTGCACCCGTTCCGTACCAGAGGCTGCGTGACCTGATACAGTCTCCCTTCCTTGAGGTTAGCCTCACCCATGAGGAGGAATACCATAAGGATACACCGGTCATCCCAGAGCTATGTATCGACATCCTTACTGAGGCCGGAAAAACAGAATGGGCCGATATACTGGATGCCGAAGTGTGCCAGGTTTATATGGGCTTAAATGGGCTGGAAGTGTCCCTGGTGGGAGTTAGCCCCTCCAGGCTGGAGGCATTTTCTTCCGTGCTTACCGGCCAGTGTACCGACGAACTTTATGAAAAATGGGTGGCAGATACGGAAGAAATTTACCTGGCAAGGACACAGCAGATGAAGCGGTAAGGAGGAGCCGGAAATGAAAAACACAACACTGAATGTAACATTTAATACAGATAAGATCGATGCGTTGACCTTCCATATGGGGAAAAAAGACGCGAATCTACAGACCGAATTAACCGAAACGATCCAGAAGCTTTATGAGAAATATGTCCCGCAGACAACCCGGGAATATATTGATGATAAGGTTGCGAGGGATGCTTTGGGAAAGGACAGGCTGAGAAAGCCGGCCGTTCCGGTGATAGAAGATTTTCAGTCAGCGGAAACATGACTAAAACAAAAACCTTTCCGAAGGAGAATAGGGGCAGAAATTGGGATTTGACAAAGTACGGAAAATATGACGGGCGGGGGAAACGATTCTCCCGCCTTTGTTGCCCCCTGTAAACCCTTGTGTCCGGTTTTTAGGGACAGGGTGGAGATGTAACCACCAGCGGGAATGTCGGCCCTGTTTGGGGCTTTGTGGAGTGGGGGGAGAAAAGGAACAAAACGGAGGAAACCCTGCAGATGAGGCAGTAAACAGGAAAAGGGATACAGAAGACAGGTAACAGGCAGAATAAACCGGATGTGATGCCTGTGTCAGCCCTGTGAGGACTTTTCAAAGACAGGATGGCGCTGTATTTGCCATATGCTTCTTCCCGCCGCTTTGGGCAAATATAGAGGTCTTATGAAAAGTCGGAAAACTGAGGATTGTCCAGTTCCGGAGAAAATGCATGGGTCGAAAAGTGTGCAGGTTAAAGGGGGTATGCTGCTTTTGGCAGCCCACCCCTGGAAAACACCGACCGGCAAAGCCGTTCGGGAAATCTGGTTTGAATACTTTTGGAAAAGGCGGTCGAAAGAATGGTGCTGGATTTTTGAAAGTGGCAGGATTTTGGAGGAAATGAGAGAGATTTTGTGAATACCTGGTAAGGAGGGAATGATGGGGAGCGAAAATGCGAAAGTCCGTGTTGGGATTTATATTGAAAAAGCTATATTAGAACAGGTAGACGGGTTGTTGGAGACTGCCAATGTGCGTTCCAGAAACGAATTTGTAGCAGAAGCACTTAAATTCTATATGGGGTATCTTCTTGCAGGAAAAGCAGAAAATTATTTTTTGCAGTCACTGACTTCTGTGCTTACGGGAACCGTTCAGGATAGTGAGAACCGTCTGGCCAGGATGGACTTTAAGATAGCAGTGGAATTGTCCAAGCTCTCACAGGTAATTGCCTACACCCATGATGTGGATGAAGAATCTTTAAACAGGCTGCACGTAAAATGTGTTGATGAAGTGAGACGGATCAATGGAACTGTGAAGTTTGAAGATGCGTATCATTATCAAAAGCGGGATGTGTAGATATTGTTGGAAAGGAAACGATGGAAAGAGAATTTATTTGTACTTCCCTCTAGTTGTGTGATGAATTTTCAGAAGAGATAAAAAATAGATTTGTCCTTTACGATACAATAACTCATCGATTATAATATACTAAGAAATGAATCGAGGTGTAGAATTTTGAATGAGAGAGAACAAATCATTCAACTATGGTTCAAAATGTGGCTTACACAACAGGATCTTGGTATGGATGACATTTTTGCGGAAGACGTGATTTATACTGAAAGCTGGAGTCCAAAATATAATAACCGTCAAGTTGTAAAACATTGGTTTAATGAATGGAATACACGTGGCAAGGTGATGGAGTGGAAGATCAAGCAGTTCTTTCATAAAGATAACCAGACGGTTGTAGAGTGGTATTTTAAAAATGAAATGAATAATGGGAATATAGAGGAATTTGACGGAATGTCCTTGATTGTATGGACAGCAGATAATAAAATAAAATCATTAAAGGAGTTTGGATGTAACTTAAACAATTATAATCCTTATGAGGATAGTGATACGCCTAAATTTAGAGATGAAAAGACTAGTTGGTTTTAATCAGAAACAGAAAAATTATATGTGTTAATCTGGCCGAGGAGGCTTGATTATAAAAGTAAAGATAAAAACGCAACGTATGCAGTGATGCATACCAGAGCCGGTAGGTAGCCCGGCCGTCCTGTATATCAGGGTAAGTAACCTGCCCCTCCGGGTTGTCCATTCTTTGCTCATTTCAATCATTAAGGAGGGATTGCCATGAGTATAAGGACAGGCAAGCTGACAGTGTTTTTTGAGGAACCATTTTGGGTAGGTATTTTTGAGAGAGTTGAAAATGGGAAACTTTCCGTTTCCAAAGTAACATTTGGAACTGAACCAAAGGACTATGAGATATGGGAGTTTGTGCTAAAGGAATATGATCGTTTGCAATTTAGTCCATCTGTGGAGGTTACTGAAAAGGAACTAACAAAAAACCCAAAGAAGCTCCAGCGTGAAATTCATAAACAAATGTTGGATAGGGGCGCTGGAACAAAATCTCAACAAGCACTAAAGCTGCAGCAGGAACAAAGGAAACAGCAGCGTAAGTCTAAAAGCCGGGAAGACAAATTGGCAGAAGAGAAAAAAATGTTTGATTTAAAACAAAAAAAGAAAAAAGAGAAACATCGAGGGCATTAAGAATGTAATGTATTCTTACACAAAATTTGGTTTGAGGTAAATGATGGCATCAAGTAAAAATTATTTACAATTTGTTTTAGAGCAGCTGTCCGAGTTGGATGAAATTACATATCGGACTATGATGGGAGAATTTATTATTTATTATCGTGGCAAGATCATAGGAGGCATTTATGATGACAGACTGCTTGTAAAACCCACAAAGTCAGCAATTGCCTATATGACAGATCCGGTATATGAAGTACCTTATGAGGGAGCAAAAGAGATGCTGCTGGTAGAGGAGGTTGATCAGAAAGAATTTTTGACAGGACTGTTCCACGCGATGTATGATGAACTGCCGCTGCCCAAACCCAAAAAGAAAAAATAGGTATTGCGAAGGGAAAACAAATAAATGGACAAGGCAATTTTGTATATACATGGTAAAGGTGGAAATCCGAAAGAGGCAGAGTATTATAAAGCGCTCTTTGAAGAATATGATGTAATTGGTTTTGACTATTCCTCACAGTTACCTTGGGAAGCGAAAAAAGAGTTCCCCAGATTGTTTGATAACCTATGCGGAACATATGAAACAGTAACAGTGATTGCGAACAGCATTGGTGCTTTCTTTGCTATGAGTGCTTTGGCAGACAGCAAAATAGAGAAGGCATACTTTATTTCTCCGGTTGTAGATATGGAAAGATTGATTCGGAATATGATGCAGTGGGCGAATGTGACCGAAGATGATTTGCAGAAACAGAAAGAAATCCCGACATCCTTTGGGGAAACACTTTCCTGGGCTTATCTTTGTTATGTGAGGGAGCATCCTGTTACTTGGACTGTTCCAACGCACATTCTGTATGGAGAAAAGGATAACTTGACATCGTATGAAACAATAGCTGAGTTTGCAGATAGAATCGGAGCAACACTTACAGTTATGGAAAACGGGGAGCACTGGTTTCATACGAAAGAGCAGATGGACTTTCTTTCTGACTGGATCAAGCAATGTACATGATATGTTCAAATGTTGAAACTATGTAACGGAAGAAGATGTGATAAAAAGTAAAAGGAGCCATGGTGTGTGATAAGCCATAGGTTCCTTTTTGCTTTCTAAAAAGGAGTAACATGGCAAAACTTATTTTTACTTCCCGATATTTAAAAGATGCAAAACCATCTCAGAAAGAAAATTATGTCCATTACATTGGAACGCGGAAAGGGGTAGAGAAAATTGATACAAGTAAAAAGCACCTCCCAGCAACGGTGAGTCAAAAGAAGTTAGTGCATCAGCTCCTGCAGGATTTTCCGGCGACAAAAGAAATGCTGGAGTATGAAGATTATCAAAGAAAACCAACAATCGAAAATGCCTCGGAATTTATTTCCTGTGTATTGGAACAAAATCTTGATATAGCAGCGACGCGAAAAAATTATGTGGATTATCTGGCGCATCGTCCCCGTGTAGAAAAGATTGGTGAGCATGGTCTGTTTACAGATGAGGGAGAACCGGTGGTTCTTGGACAGGTGCAGAATCAAGTGGCAGATCACAAGGGAATTGTGTGGACCCATGTGATTTCCCTTCGGCGCGAGGATGCAGCCCGGTTAGGGTATGACAGTGCTGTTCAGTGGATGGCATTGCTGCGTTCCAAACGGGCAATGCTGTGTAAGCATATGAAAATTGACAGCGCCAATCTGAAATGGTACGCTGCATTTCATAATGAAAGCCATCATCCCCATGTTCATCTATTGGTGTACTCAGTAAAAGATGGAGAAGGGTATCTGACAAAGCAGTCGATTGAGGCCATGCGTTCTGAGCTGGCGCATGATATTTTCCGTCAGGATTTTGCAAATATTTATGAGGAACAGGCGCAGTCTCGTATGGATTTAAAGGAACGGTCGGAAGTTGTAATGAAGACATGGATAGATGAAATACGGGCGGGGACGCTTAAGAGTTCGGAAATTGAAACCAGTATGATGCAGCTTTCTAAACGGCTGCAGAATACAGGTGGGAAAAAGGTTTATGGCTACCTGAAGAGAGATGTGAAGGATCTGGTCGATCACATCGTAGACAAGTTGGAGAAAGATGACCGGGTGTCTGCCCTGTACCGGGAATGGGGGCTATGGGAGGATGAGATTGTGAAGACCTACCGAAAACAGACGGAAGAATTACCGCCTTTATCAAAACAGCCTAAATTAAAAAGTATCAAAAATATGGTGATTGCAGAAGCATTGAGGCTTGGCAGTCATCATTTTTTGTTTGAAGAGAATGAAGATGGATACTCAGAACCAAAGGACGATTTTTTTATACAAGAACCAGATCCGGTAGCAGAGCTGACAGGGGAACTAGATTCGGACTATGCGGTGGAGGAACTCAAGCAAGAGCTTTTTCCTAATGGCAGAAAAGAAAAATCCAGTTCCAACTGGTGGACAGATGGATATATACAGGCTAGGAATTATTTGTATGGCAGCGATTCTACATTGCAGGATTTTGAAAAGGCATATCAGAAGTTCCTTCAGGAAGCAGAGCAGGGGAATGGGTTTGCCATGCACGACCTTGGTCGAATGTTTGCGGATGGCTTGGGACGGGATGCGGATGTGGGGCTGGCACAGAAATGGTATGAGAAAGCATTGGAAGCATTTCTTGTAAGAGAAGAATCCGTAAAGAAAAAGGAGAAACCATATCTGCAATATCGTATTGGGAAAATGTATGCTTCTGGTTTGGGAGCAGAACAAAATTATGAAAAGGCGGCACACTGGTTTTCCCAGGCGGCTGCAATGGATCATAAGTATGCCCAGTATTCTCTGGCTGGGCTTTACCGGCGGGGCCGGGGGGTGGAGCAAAATGATATACGGGCGTTTTCTCTATATATGAGTTCAGCAGAGCAGGGGAATCCTTATGCCAGCCTGGAACTGGCGAAGATGTATAGGGATGGTTTTGGTACAGAGCCGGATTTACACCAGGCAGAGTGGAGATTTCAGAATGCGTATTCCGGTTTTGTGGTTCTGGAAGAAAAAAGTCATGATGATAAACTCCAGTACCGGATTGGTCAGATGCTTCATACTGGAACGGGAACCAGCAAAGATGATGAGGGGGCGGCCAGGTATTGGGAAAAGTCTGCAAAGCTGGGGAATATCAATGCTCAGTATGCACTTGGAACACTCTGGCTGGAAACGGGAAGTGGAGACAGCGGCCAGGCAGTGGAATGGCTTACAAAAGCAGCAAATGCAGAGCACTCAGCCGCCCAGTATGTGTTGGGGAAATTATACCAGGATGGTGTGTATTTTAATAAAGATATGGATCAGGCCATGAAATGGTTCCGCGCTGCAGCAGAACTTGGAAATGAATATGCTGCATATCGGATGGGATGTTTGTTGCTTTTGGGGGAGAAAATACCGAAGGATGTGGAAGCGGCTGTGAAGTGGCTCAGCCTGTCAGCGGAAAAAGGAAATCCATATGCGCAGTATCGGCTTGGAATGCTATATCTCAAGGGGGAAGTGTTTTCTCCTCAAGTGGAAGTGGCAATGAAATGGCTTCAACAGGCAGCGGAGCAGAAAAATGAATGGGCCTTTTATCAGTTAGGGAAGTTATATCTTTCAGGAGAACATGTAACGAAAAATGTGGAAACAGCAGTACATTACCTGGGATTATGTGCGGAAAAAGGAAACCAGTATGCTCAGTATGTGTTGGGAAAGTTATATCTCTGTGGCAGAGATGTTTCCCGTGATCGGGAAAAGGCAGTGGAATATCTAACAGCATCGGCAGAACAAGGAAATCTGTATGCCAGTTTTTTACTGGAACATCTGGATGCATATCAGGATCCGTCCTTATTTCTGGCAGCAACCAGACTGCTTCATCATCTGGAAAAGCTGTTTTGCGAAGAAGCACAGAGACCAATGGAAATGAAGCGGTATCAGATTGACCGGAAACGACGCAGGAAACTGTCAGAGAAAAAGCAGGCTCAAGGACATCATAGGGAGGATCAGGAGCCAGCACAAGGTATTTATTGACGAAGGAGGATGGCATGGGAGAATTTGTTTATTTTACGGAAGAACAGAAACAGAGGGCCAATGCGGTGGATCTGGAAGATTTTCTTTCCAGGCAGGGGGAAAAGCTGCTTCGTTCTGGAAGAGAAAAGCGCCTGGCCAGTGATCACAGTATTACAGTGAGGGGAAATCGATGGTATGATCACGCGACAGAAAAGGGAGGATGTGCCATTGACTTTGTGCGGATGTTTTATAACCAGAGCTTTCCGGACGCAGTTACAATGCTACTTGGCGGAGAACAGGGAGTTGCATACCGGGAAAGCGCGAATCAGCAACTAGAACCGAAAAAGCCATTCGTACTTCCAGAGGCGAACCAGACCATGCACCGTGCTTTTGCGTATCTGATAAAGACAAGGTGTGTGGATCCTAAAGTAGTATCTGTATTTGCAGGAAAACACATGATTTATGAAGATGTCAAATATCATAATGTTGTGTTTGTGGGTTTTGATTCAGATGGAATTCCACGCCATGCACATAAAAGTGGAACCTGTCAGAAGGGACAACCATTTAAGGGGAATGTAGAAGGATGTGATCCAAGGTACAGTTTTCGTTGGATTGGGAAGAGTAATACCGTGTATGTATTTGAGGCACCGATTGATATGCTGTCTTTTATTTCCATGTATCAAAAGGGGTGGATGGATCATAGTTATGTGGCACTCTGTGGGGTGGCAGAACATGCATTGATGCAGCTTTTGAATGATGCACCGCACATCTCCCAAATTGCTTTATGTCTGGATCATGATAAGGCGGGAATCCAGGCAAGGGAACGGATAAAGAAAAACCTGTCTGAGCGGGGATACCATATGGTATTCTCGCTTTTTTCAAATCTTAAGGATTGGAATGAGGATCTTCAAGAGCTGAAGAAGCCACCGCCGGAATATATGAACAGACAGCAGACAGTTATACAGATGATGTGAGAGGAGGGGAGTAGGATACAGGGAGTCATTATATTTATTTGTATAGGTTTGGGGATGTTCGCTGTAATCGGCAGTCTGGTAATGATATCAAATCATTATACCTTAAACGGAATTAAATCGAGAACGGTAGGAGACGGGCAGTATGGAACTGCACGGTTTGCAACGGAAAAGGAAATACGGGAAACGTATGCTCATGTACCATATGAACCGGAGCAATGGAGAGCAGGAAAGCATCTACCAAAAGAGCAGGGGCTGGTAGTTGGATACAAAAAGAAAGGAAATTCCATCACAGCACTGGTAGACAGTGGAGATATTCACTGTCTCATGATCGGGGCAGCAGGAGTGGGTAAGACCGCAAACTTCTTATACCCTAATATCGAATATGCCTGTGCTTCTGGAATGAGTTTCCTCACCACAGACACGAAGGGCGATCTGTTTCGTAATTATGCAGGTATAGCCAAGGAATATTATGGCTATCGGATTTCCATTCTGGATTTACGAAATCCCACCCGTTCTGATGGCAACAATATCCTGACGCTGGTTAATAAATACATGGATGAGTATTTAAAGAATCCTGAAAATCTGGCAGCAAAGGCAAGAGCAGAGAAGTATGCGAAAATTACAGCTAAAACAATCATCTGCTCTGAAGGGGCTTCTGCCAGCAGTTATGGACAAAATGCTTTTTTCTATGATGCAGCAGAAGGTTTGCTGACTTCTGTGATTCTGTTGATTGCAGAGTATTGCCCGCCAGAGAAACGCCATATCATTTCTGTGTTCAAGCTGATTCAGGATCTTCTGGCGCCATCCCCAGTGAAGAACCGGAGCCTGTTCCAGTTACTTATGGATAAGCTGCCACCTACTCACAAGGCGAAGTGGTTTGCAGGAGCAGCTTTAAATTCTGCGGATCAGGCAATGGCCTCTGTGCTATCCACAACCATGTCCAGATTGAATGCGTTTCTGGATTCTGAAATGGAACAGATCCTGTGCTTTGAGAGTACCTTGGACACGGAAACATTCTGTAGGGAAAAGTCAGCAATTTTTATTGTGCTGCCGGAAGAGGATAACACGAAGTATTTTATGGTATCCCTGTTTTTACAGCAGCTTTACCGGGAAATGTTGTCGATTGCAGATGAACATGGAGGAAAGCTACCCAACAGAGTCATGATGTTTGCGGATGAAATCGGAACCATACCAAAAATTGAATCCATGGAGATGATGTTTTCCGCAGGCCGTTCCAGACGGATCAGCATGGTTCCTATCATTCAAAGCTTTGCGCAGTTGGAAAAGAATTATGGAAAAGAAGGTTCCAGTATTATCATCGATAACTGCCAGGATATTTTGTTTGGAGGTTTTGCACCAAACTCAGAGAGCGCAGAAATTTTATCAAAAGCATTGGGAAACAGAACAGTGTTGTCTGGTTCTATATCCAGAGGAAAAAATGACCCCAGCCAGAGCCTGCAGATGATGAGCAGACCATTAATGGCGCCGGAGGAGTTAAAGACCTTGCCAAAAGGAAATTTCATTCTTGCTAAGACAGGGGTATGCCCTATGAAAACAAGGCTTCCTTTGTTTTTTAAATGGGGTATCCGGTTTGAGGAGGTTTATGAAGTCCCGGAACAGGCAGCAAGAGAGGTTGTATATGCTGACCGATTGGAATTGGAGGAGGAAATAGTAAGGCGGTCTGATTTTGATGAGGAAGACTTATGGAGGGGATCTGTTGAAAGCGGAAAGTTGGAGGAGGCTTCGTTTTTAGGGGGAAAGGCTCATGGAGAGACAGGGAAGGAAAAACAGCATAAGGCAGCTACTCGAAGACCACCTCTTAGAACCGATTAGCAGAGAGGAGAACAGATGGCTTATTTTTCTAAAATTTATTCTTCAGATCTGCCTCATCGGGCTAAAGCTGTGTATATGTATTTGAAGGATCGGAGTAATACAGACGGACAATGCTATCCTGCGATTGGCACTATCGCAAAGGAATTAAACCTATCACGGAGAACTGTAGAACGGGCGATTCAGGATCTGGTAAAGGCTGGGCTTATAAAAAAGGAACAGAGGTGGCGTGAAAACGGAGGAAAAAGCAGTCTTTTATATACGCTGATAGACAGCAGCTAGAAGATACGCCACCAAGGGATCAGTTTGTTTTCTTGGTGGCATATGGGATATGGCAATATGACATATGAAGAGAAGGTATCACTTGAAGAACTATAATAATCAGAGAAAAAATTAGACAGTTATTTATAAAAAAAGAAGGTGAGTGTGAGGTTAATGCGTATCAATTTTTGGTGAATATAAAACAACTTAGGGTAAGAAAAATATTTCCGAATAAAACAATATGTGGTATAATAAAAAACAATGCTATGTGAACAAAAAGGGTGCTGCGATGAATCAATATATTGGACAGCAATTTGCTGCTTTAAGATACGAAAAAAATATTTTGGTTGT